>JAEEGL011380532.1_pt1 | contig 17410 bp, 13 predicted proteins | sample 9134231 | NCBI WGS metagenome assembly JAEEGL01 (sample SAMN16246548, study PRJNA631951) | gut metagenome | biome: gut microbiome; feature: rumen; material: fiber-attached | host: Bos | place: Iran: Karaj | collected 2018-10
CCTGATAATCGGCAGCGTCCCCCACAACCTCAGTACAGACCTGCTGACCGATACCCGAAGTGTCTATAAGGGTGGATACCATACATCGGCCACTCTGTCACAAGTTCAGGAGTCATGGCGTAGGGGACAAACTGAGTTCTTTCAGGTCAGCACAATAAACTCTGAACACCCGTATCTGGCTTGGGAACTGCCAGAGGGATTAAGCAATCAAAAGGCATATCGCATCCTTATGGCATCGAAGACCAAGCTTCTCAGCGAGGGAAAGGCTGATGTGTGGGATAGTGGCGATGTAGAGGACAGCCAGACGACTGGGATTGTCTGCGGTGGAAAGGCATTGCAACCATCAACTGTATATTATTGGACAGTGCGTGTTACTGACCCGAACGGGAAGACTTCCGGCTATGCCCACCCACAGCAATTTCTCACAGCCCGCAAACTCGACGCATCGTTTCCACGTTCCCCGCTCCGCAAGACAAGGCAGGAGCCAGTCTCTGTAAACAAACAGAGCGACGGACTGTGGATGGTTGACTTTGGTAAGGCAGCATACGGACAACTGGAACTGACCATCGAGAGTGCTTCAGATGATACACTGACCATCCGTCTGGGTGAGGCAGAACAGGGTGGACGCGTCAACCAAAAGCCAGGCGGCAGTATCCGCTTTACGCAATACAGCCTGCCTGTCCACAAGGGCCTTGACACCTACCGGCTCGTCTTCCGTCCAGACGGGCGGAATGCCATGATAAAGCCAGAGGGCACAGATGTCCGACCAATCCTCATGCCAGATTATATAGGCGAGGTCTATCCCTTCCGCTATGTCGAGGTGGAAGGGCGTGTGGCAAGCCTGAAACGAGCAGAAAGGCAAATGGTACACTATGCCTGGAATGAGGATGCCTCATACTTCCATAGCTCGGATTCTATGCTGAATCAGGTATGGGATCTCTGCCGATACAGCATAAAGGCCACAACCTTTGCCGGAGTTTATGTCGATGGAGACCGTGAGCGCATCCCCTACGAGGCCGATGCCATCATCAACCAACTGGGACATTATTGCACGGATCGCGAATATACGATGGGCCGATACACGACAGATTACCTGTGTCACAACGCCACATGGCCTACCGAATGGATTCTGCAAGCAGTCTTGCTGGCTTGGAACGACTATTTATATACGGGTGACCCTGCACTCATCCAGAAGGACTACGATATTCTGAAAGCACGTACCCTCCTGGCCCTGCAGGATTCCACAGGCCTCATCAGCACACGCACTAAACAGCAGACGCCAGAACTCCTCAGGGCATGCGGTTATTACGGAAAGCAGATCCGCGATATCGTGGACTGGCCGCAGAGTGGTGCCCTAGGCATAGGAAAAGAAGAACCTGGCGAAGCAGACGGCTATGTGCTTGAGGACTACAACACGGTTGTAAATGCCTACCACTACGAGGCGCTGCGCCTAATGTCGCTTATAGCAGAGGCTTTGGGAAGGCAGGCTGATCAGACGCTCTTCGCCCAAAAGGCAGAACAAGTAAAGCAAACAGTGAACACATTGCTTTTTGACAAGAAGAACGGATGGTATCGTGACGGACTCACCACCGAGCACCATGCCCTGCACGCCAGCATGTTTCCCCTGGCCTTTGATATGGTACCCGCAAAGCAGATATCTCGCATTCTGCAGCACATCCAATCACGCGGTATGGCCTGTAGTGTCTATGGTGCTCAGTTCCTGCTCGAAGCACTGTATCGAGGCGGATTGGGCAACTATGCCCTGCAGCTACTTACCGCCACAGACAGCCGTAGCTGGTACAACATGATTCGGCATGGTTCTACAATTACCTGGGAAGCATGGGATGCACAGTTCAAGCCGAACCTCGACTGGAATCATGCTTGGGGAGCAGCTCCCGCCAATATCATTCCACGCTGGCTTATGGGCATCCGCCCGCTGGAACCTGGTTGGAAACAACTGATTATCCAACCTCAACCCGGCACTCTTCGACAGGCAGAGATACGCGTACCTACTATCCAAGGCCCTGTCTTGGCCTCCTTCAGCAGGTCTGACGGATGGTTTACACTTGATGTGGATGTTCCCTATGGCTGTACAGCTCAAATCGTTCTTCCTTGTGGCAGCAAGAAAGAACGCCAGGCAGTAGTAACTGGCGGCCATCATCATTTTCAGGTAAAAGAACAAAATTAGTTATCAGTTTGCTTGCATTATTGGCGAGAAAGCCGTACTTTTGTCACCGATTTTAGGATTTAATCATCAAAAAGGTAAAGAAGATGGAAAAGATCAGAGTAGCAATTGTAGGTTATGGCAACATTGGTCGTTACGCGCTGCAGGCCTTGCAGGAAGCTCCCGATATGGAAGTGGCTGGCATCGTACGGCGAAGTGGGGCTGAGAACAAGCCCGCCGAGCTGGCTGGGTATGAGGTAGTAAAGGACATTCGTGAGCTGAAAGACGTAGATGTGGCCATCCTGGCTACGCCTACTCGCAGTGTAGAGAAGTATGCCCTAGATATCCTTTCGTTGGGAATCAATACCGTTGATAGCTTCGACATTCATTCTCAGATAGCTGATTTGCGTCATTCTTTGGGTGACGCAGCTCGTAAGGCCGGAGCCGTCAGCATAATAAGCGCAGGGTGGGATCCCGGATCGGATAGTGTGGTGCGCACTCTTATGGAGAGTTTGGCTCCCCGAGGCATCTCCTATACGAATTTCGGTCCTGGGCGAAGCATGGGACACAGCGTAGCCGTGCGGGCCATCAGCGGTGTGCGCGATGCATTAAGTGTCACCATCCCCCTGGGCACAGGTATTCACCGTCGTATGGTCTATGTTGAACTTGAGGAAGGTGCTGATTTCCAAGCCGTGGAGAAAGCCATACTGGCCGACCCCTATTTCGTGAATGATGAAACGCATGTTACGCAGGTGCCTTGTGTTGCAGAACTGAACGATGTGGGTCATGGCGTGAACTTGGTGCGGAAGGGTGTGAGTGGTCAGACTCATAACCAACTCTTTGAGTTCAATATGAAGATAAACAACCCGGCTCTGACTGCTCAGGTACTGGTGAACGTAGCTCGAGCCAGCATGAAGCAGCTTCCAGGTGCCTATACGATGATAGAGATTCCTGTCATCGACTACTTACCAGGTGATCGCGAAGAGATTATCCGCCGCTTGGTATAGAGATTTCTTTTGTTCGCAGATATAAAGCTTGCCGAGACCCACTGAATGGTCCCGGCAAGCTTTTCTTTTGCGTATTTTACACTTCATGGTCTATTTCCCTCTCTGTTATTTGCCTAATTCGGCAAAAAGATGTATCTTTACACGCAAAAAACGGCCCAAGTCATTCTACATAAGCATGGAGAAAATCATCACAGAGGTCACACCATTGTCTGAGAAGGACTGCTTCTATATTATGGATCGCGAGAAGGACTCGTTCACCTATCCCCTTCACAGGCATGAGGAAATGGAGCTGAACTTCGTCAGGAACTGCGATGGTGCCCGCCGCATCGTTGGAGATTCGATAGAAGTGCTTGGAAAGTATGATTTGGCTCTGGTCGGTGGAGGATTGGAGCATGCTTGGGATCAATATGATTGCCGCAGCAAGTCTATTCATGAGATAACCATTCAGTTCCCCCCCGATTTGCTCGGCGAGCAGTTTCTGGCCAAGAACCAACTCACAAGCATGAGGGTTATGTTCGAGAATGCCAAACGGGGAATTGCGTTCGAAATGCCTGCAATACTGGAGGTTTATGGGAAACTGACCAGCCTGACTAATTCTCAGCCCGGTTTCTACCGCGTACTGAGCCTTCTTGAGATTCTGTATGAGTTGTCCCTACAGGAGAATTACCACTTGTTGGCCAGCAAGTCCTTTTCCAGTGTAAAAAACATGCCCGAGAACCGACGTATTCGCCAGGTGGAGGAGTTCATAGACGAGAACTACAGAGGAGAAGTGCGACTAAAGCAGCTGGCCGACATCGCAGGCATGACACCCGCGGCCTTCAGTCGCTATTTTCGTATGCAAACCGGACACACCGTCTCGGACTATATCATCGAGATTCGCCTAGGCCATGCTGCGCGCAGCTTGGTGGATACGGATACGAGCATTGCTGAGATATGCTACGACTGTGGTTTCAACAACATAAGTAATTTTAACCGTATTTTCAAGAAGAAGAAGGGTTGCTCGCCTTCTGCATTCCGAGAGAACTACCATAAAAGCAAGATAATATTATGAAGAGGTATGAAATTCTTTGCCATTTGGCTCACTCTGCAGCATTACGTGGATTATCCCTTTTTCTTGGGCTGATGTGTTTGGTCGTGACTTCCTGTGACGGCATTAATATCTGCAAAGCTACTTGCGAGCAGCAAGTCAATCCTATTGGACTGACTGACCCGCATCCTCGGTTCTCCTGGCAAGTAGAGTCATCGAAGCCTGGCTACAGACAGCAGGCTTATCAGATTATTGTAAGCCAGAGCAAGGATGGTCTGAAAGACGGGCGGAAAGCCCTGTGGGACAGCGGGCGCGTAGAGTCTGACCATTCGGTGCTGGTGTCTTATGCCGGGCCCGCTCTGATGCCTGCAACTACCTATTATTGGATTGTCAGGACATGGAGCACCAAAGATGAGGCTTCCAAATGGAGCCAGCCGCAATGCTTCACTACCGGGCTACCCGAAGAGAAGGACTGGCACGGTGCCAAATGGATTGCTCTGGAGCAAGACCGTCGGACTGTGGTGCCAGGGATTCACTCAGCCGGAACAGCCCGCCATCTTTTGGGTGATGAAAAGGTTGGAGATTATGCGCAACCCCTGTTCCGCAAAAATTATACGGCCGTAGAAAAAATCAGGCACGCTACAGCATTCGTTTGCGGACTGGGGCATTTTGACTTCTTCCTGAATGGAGAAAAGGTAGGCAACCATTTTCTGGATCCCGGTTGGACACTATACAATAAAGAGGCCCTGTATGTCGGTTTTGACGTGACCAAAAGCCTCAGGAAGGGAGATAACGTCATCGGCGTGATGCTGGGAAATGGTTTCTACAACGTACCCTACGACCTGAACCGTTATTTTAAGCTCCAAACATCATTCGGCGCTCCAAAGTTACGTTTCCTGTTACAAGTGGAGTATGCGAGCGGGCAGATTGAATATGTAACGTCCGATGCGACATGGAAGGCTGTGTCGGGCCCCTATACATTCAGCAGTATTTATGGTGGCGAGGATTATGATGCACAACGGAAGATGCCGGGTTGGATGAAGCAGGATTATGACGATTCCTCCTGGGCTCAGGCAAAACTGGTAAGTTGCGATATAGCTTTGAAACCTCAAATCTGTGAGCCCGTTACTCTGCGAAAGGAAATACCGACTCAACGTTATTTCAGGAACCAGAAAGGACAATGGGTCTATGACCTCGGCCAAAACTTCTCAGGAATCATTCGAGTCAAACTTCACACCAATGACCGCCGGGAAATTATTTTCAGGCCTGCAGAACTGCTCAACCCCGACAGTACAGTGAATCAGTCGGCCTCTGGAGCACCTTACTATTTTACCTACACCTCGTCTGACGAACCAGGCACAATCACTTGGCAACCCCAGTTCACATATTACGGATTCCGATATGTTCAGGTGGAGGGTGCTGTGCCGGCAGATGAGAATGCCGATAAAGACATTCCCAGGGTAGAAGAAATCACAGGCTTGCATCTATGTAATGCGGCCCCAGAAGTTGGGTCGTTCCATTGTAGCGACACGCTTTTCAACCGCATCCACGAACTAATAGACTGGGCCATTCGCAGCAATATGGTTAGCGTGCTTACCGATTGTCCTCACCGGGAGAAATTGGGATGGTTGGAACAGGCCCATCTGATGCAACCCTCGGTACAATATCGTTATGACGTTTCTGCTCTCTACGGTAAGATCTTCAATGATATGGCCGTCTCACAGAGAACAGATGGCTGTATTCCTTCCATAACACCTGAGTACGTGCGCTTCGAAGGAGGATTCGAAGACTCACCCGAGTGGGGATCCAGCTTCATCATTTCAGCTTGGCAATATTACCTGACCTATGGCGATCAGGGTCCTATCCGTCATTATTACGAGGAGATGAAACGTTATGCCGATTATCTTTATTCTCGGGCCGTAAACGGTATCGTCGATTATGGCCTGGGAGATTGGTTCGATATCGGTCCCGGCTCACCTGGCCGGGCTCAGCTCACCAGTACTGCCCTCACTGCTACTGCCTATCTTTTTATGGATCTTCGCATGATGAAGCAGATAGCCCACCTGATGGGAAACGGACAGGATGAGGCTCGCTTTGCCCTGCAGGCTGCTACCGTCAAGGACGCTTTTCGTCAACGCTTCATAGATACCCAGACAGGACTTATCGAGAAAGGCAGTCAAACGGCTTGTGCGCTGCCTCTTTACGCAGGGTTATTGGACAAGGATACAGAAAAAACTGCTCTGGAGCAACTGGTTGCTGATATTCGTTCGCGGGGCAATGCCTTGTCTGCAGGCGACATCGGCTACAGATATGTCTTGGCCGCGTTGGCTGGAAACGGACGATCAGATGTCATATACGATATGAATAGTCGCACCGACGTACCTGGCTATGGCTGGCAACTTGCTCACGGAGCAACAGCCCTCACCGAATCTTGGCAGGCTTATGGCTTTGTCTCGAATAACCATTTCATGCTTGGTCATCTTATGGAATGGTTCTATGCCTGGCTGGGCGGAATACGTCAAACCCCAGGCTCCACAGGTTTTCGTGAACTGCTCATCGATCCGCATCCGGTGGGTGGTATCCACCAGGCAGAAACCACTTACGAAACGCCTTATGGGCTGGTGCGCTGCAGTTGGGAAAAAACAGGGGCTCAGATGCACCTGACGCTTTCTGTTCCAGGGAATAGTACAGCTCAGGTCTGTGTGCCTACCCATAATCCTGGCAGCATTAGGGTAAACGGAGCAGAACTTTCGGGCGATAATCCGCTCCTCGGAGACGACGGACAATATCAGATACGAATCGAAGCCGGCGAGTACAATATAAGTTATGAAACCGAGCCGTGAATGATTTTCAAGAAGGACATGACACCCAAGTGGAATATATTTTGAAGATAGCAGGGATGAAAGTGCGACAAAAGACGGTTTCTGCATGGGCAAATAATTAAAAAACGTTAAAGAATCGGCTTAAAGTGTGCTCAGAACAAAAAAAAGTTGTAATATTGCAGGACAATAACTCAAAAACATAAAGAAACATGAAGAAAATTACACTCATTTTGATGGCAGCAGCCACGTTGTGCACCCCTTCCTTCGCACAGAACAGGGTGAGAAACATTTATACGAATGCTAACAAACTGAATGTGGACTTGCTGATGAGTACGGACGAGACCGTACAAGTGAATCGTACCCTTATGGGTGGTTATAACACGATTTGTCTGCCTATGTCACTTACTGCAGAGCAGTTGGCAAAAGCAGCAAAGGATGTCCAGGTGGAGCGTTTGGCTGCTATCCGTCAGGAAGGTAGTACGCTCTATATGTATTTCCTGGATTGCACAAAGGAAGGCATTAAGGCCGGCGAACCCTATCTGATTTTCTCACCTACGACTCAGATGCTTCGTGCCAAAAATACAGAGAACTGTGGCATAAGCAGCGAGTTGAAGAGTGTGTCTATGAGTGATGGTGAAGGTAATACGGTGACCTTCGGCAGCAGTTGGGAGGCCCTGCAGGTAGCTGGTCGCTACGGCATTCCCGCTCAGCAGGACGCCTATTTGCTGGAAAGCATACTTATCAGAACAGAGGCAGACAAGACCTTTTTGCCCACCCGCTGCGGATTCACTTGGGACGAGCAGTCTTCCTCTGCTACTGAACTGGAGATTAAGCATGTAACTAGCCTAGACGCGATGGGCACAACAGCCTTGCAGCGCATAGCCGACAAGAATGCTACAGTTGACGTCTATGACACAAAGGGCACTTTGGTTAAGAAGGGTGTCAGCATCAGCGAGGCCAAGAAGAGCTTGCCACGCGGCATCTATGTTATCGGTGGTGAGAAAGTCGCTGTACAATAAGTAAGTGAGAGCCCGAAGCTACATACTGATATGATTTAGACTCCCCAGCCAGAAGGAAGCACATTCTGACTGGGGAGTATTTATTTGAGTAAAAAATGGAAGGATATATCTCACAAATTATCGGACCGGTGGTGGACGTACATTTCCCTGGAGCTGAGGGGAAGCACCAGTTGCCAGCCATTCATGAGGCATTGACTGTCCAACGAGAGAATGGTGGCCTACTGACAGTGGAAGTACAGCAGCATATCGGAGAGAAGATGGTTCGTACTGTTGCAATGGAATCGACCGATGGTCTGAAGCGTCAGATGAAGGTCCAGACCCTGGGTTCCCCCATAGTTATGCCCGTTGGCGAGCAGATAAGGGGGCGCCTGATGAATGTTACGGGCGATAGTATCGACGGAATGCGTCCATTGGACCGTACAGGAGCAGCTTCCATCCACCATGAACCGCCTCATTTCGATGAATTGGCTACTTCCCAGGAGGTGCTGAGCACGGGAATCAAGGTTATTGACCTGTTGGAACCTTATGTGAAAGGTGGTAAGATAGGCCTTTTTGGTGGTGCCGGAGTAGGCAAGACAGTGCTCATAATGGAACTCATCCATAACATAGCCAAGGAGCATGACGGCTTCTCTGTTTTTGCCGGTGTGGGAGAGCGTACGCGAGAAGGAAACGACTTGCTTCGCGAAATGATAGAATCGGGCGTTATCAAGTATGGTTCGGAATTCGTAAAGAGCATGGAGGAAGGGCATTGGGACCTCTCGAAAGTTGATTATGATGAGGTTGCCAAGTCAAACGCCACGCTGGTCTTCGGCCAGATGAACGAACCGCCAGGAGCCCGTTTGTCTGTAGCACTTTCAGGACTGACTGTGGCCGAATCGTTCCGCGATGCTGGCAAGGAAGGCGCAGACATTCTTTTCTTCATCGACAATATCTTCCGTTTTACGCAAGCCGGTTCCGAGGTGTCTGCCCTGTTGGGTCGTATGCCCTCGGCTGTAGGTTACCAACCCACTCTTGCCACAGAGATGGGGCGTATGCAGGAGCGTATTACCTCTACCAAGCACGGCTCCATCACTTCGGTGCAGGCTGTTTATGTGCCGGCTGATGACCTTACCGACCCCGCTCCCGCTACTACCTTTACTCATTTGGATGCAACGACAGTGCTGAGTCGTAAGATAGCTGAACTTGGCATCTATCCGGCTGTGGATCCATTGGAATCCACTTCGCGTATCCTGGATCCAAATATCGTAGGTGAGGAACACTACAACACGGCTCAGCGCGTACGACAGATCCTTCAGCGTAATAAGGAACTCCAGGACATCATTGCCATCCTCGGTATGGAGGAGTTATCCGACGAGGACCGGCTGACCGTCAATCGGGCTCGCCGCGTCCAGCGTTTCTTGTCGCAGCCATTTGCTGTGGCTGAGCAGTTTACGGGCGTACCTGGCGTAACGCTTCCCGTTTCAGAGACGATTCGTGGATTCCGCATGATACTTGATGGTGAATGCGACTACCTGCCCGAGCAGGCATTCCTGAACGTTGGCTCTATTGATGAAGCGATTCGCAAGGGTGAAGCAATGCTGAAGAAAGTGAACAATTAAGAAGTAATCTGATAGAGGATGGATAAGTCTTTGCTTCTTACTGTTACAACTCCCGGCGGCGTGCTGGTGAATGCGGAAGTCGAGAGTGTTTCCTTTCCTGGTACGGAAGGAGCCTTTACTGTCCTGAGCAGTCACGCACCGCTTATTGCCAGCCTTGAGTCCGGAGACATTGTTTACGTAGTTGGTAACGAGAGCCAGCGGCAAAGTATCAAGGGAGGCTTTGTCCGTGTACTCAACAATAAAGTGGAGGCCTGCATAGAAGTATGATAATGAATCGGAAGTGGGCCATAATCGGGATGCTCATCGGCCTTTTGAATGTTCCCTTTGTAGCAAAGGCTGACGAGGAAGGCGAGGTGAATGCTATCGAGGTCGTCATGGAACATATCAGCGACAGCTACGAATGGCATATCACCAATATCGGCGAGCATGAGCTAACACTTCACTTGCCTGTTATTGTGAAAAGCCAGGACGGATGGCACTGCTTCTCTTCCAGCTGTTTGCATGAAGGAAAAGAGTACCAGGGCTTATACATAGCCCCAGAGGGTCCCTATAAAGGAAAGATAGTGGAACGTCTGTCAGACGGCAGTGAACATCGGCCACTGGATCTTTCCTTTACGAAGACAGCTGCTGGACTGTTTGTCAATAGCCTAGTCTTGGTACTCTTGGTTCTTGGCGTAGCTCGTTGGTACCGGCGTCATCAGAGCACTTCCGAGGCTCCCTCAGGCTTTGTTGGCATCATGGAAATGCTTATTTCTATGCTAATAGACGAAGTGATAGAGCCTTGCATCGGTCCCAACTACCGGCGTTTTGCGCCTTACTTGCTCACAGCTTTCTTCTTCATTCTGATTAATAATCTGATGGGGCTTATTCCCATCTTCCCGGCAGGTAGTAATGTGACGGGCAATATCGCTGTTACTTTGGTGCTGGCTCTGGCCACGTTCTTTGCCATTAATGTCTTCGGCACCAAGCACTATTGGAAGGATGTCTTCTGGCCGGAAGTGCCTTGGTGGCTCAAGGTGCCGGTGCCCATTATGCCATTCATCGAGTTCATCGGACTTTTCACTAAGCCTTTTGCACTGATGATCCGACTCTTTGCAAATATCATGGCAGGACACTCCGTTATTCTGATTCTCACCTGTATAGTCTTCGTCACAGCTCGTATGGGAACAGCCGTCAACAGCTCAATGATTGTAGTCTCTGTACTATTGAGTATTTTCATGAATTGCCTTGAATTACTTGTAGCCTTCCTGCAGGCATACGTCTTCACAATGCTCTCGGCAGTATTCATCGGCTTGGCCCAAGAGTCACCTGAGGCAGAGGAGGAGCATATTTTACAAAAGAAAGAAGCGAATAATATTAATGTACAATAAAACAAGAAAAGAATGGAAACATTAGGTATTTTCGGCGCCGCCATTGGCGCAGCTCTCGCCACAATCGGCGCAGCGTATGGAATTGGTAAGATTGGTACAGCCGCCATGGAAGCCATTGGCCGTCAGCCTGAAGCTGCAGGCAAGGTGCGTACCAGCATGATCATCGTGGCCGCTCTTATCGAAGGTGCTGCCCTCTTTGCTATTGCCGTGTGCTTTATGGCCCTTCGCTAATTGCAGGCGATTTCATGAACACGAACGTGTCTAACAAGTAGATTATTAAACTCCTAAACGTTATCATGGGACTCTTACAACCCGAAACCGGATTGCTCTTTTGGATGACGTTGGCCTTTGGCGTGGTCTTTGTCCTGCTGTCGAAGTATGGCTTTCCTGTCATTCTGAAGTCTATCGAGGAACGGAAGGATTTCATTAGTACGTCTTTGGCCGAGGCTCACGAAGCCCGTCAGCAAGTAGCTCAGGTGGAGAGTGCGTGCCAGGCTCTTCGGGCAGAGGCAGAGGCGCAGCGAACAAGTATCCTTCAACAGGCGGCCGAGCAGCGCGAGCAGTTGATGGAGCATGCACGGGATGAGGCGGCTCAGGAACGGGAACGACTGGTGGCTGAAGCCCGTCAGCAGGCTGATTCTGAACGGCAGACCATCCTGCGCGATGCGCATGGACAGGTTGCCATGATGGCCATTGCCCTGACCGAGCGCTTGCTGCGGAGCAATTTGCAGGATAAGGAAGCACAGACCGCCCTTGCAGAGCAGCTCTTGAAGGAAATCCACACAGAGGACGCCAACGAATTATGTACACAGGTTTGATAGCCAGACGCTATGCTATCGCTCTCGCTGATTTTGCGGAGCAGGAAGGGCAGGATCGCGAAGTCTATAACGAGGTCTTGCGTTGGAATGCTCTCTACGAGTCAGAGGCAAGCATAAGGGAGCAACTTACCTCACCTATTCTCGCCAAAGAAGCCAAGCAGGCTCTCTTTAGGCAATGGATGGGTGGGGAAATAAGTCCTTCGTTGGATCGTTTCTTCCTGCTGGTATTGAATCATCAGCGCGAGAAGTTCGTACATTTCATCTTCAAATCCTATGAGAGGATTTTCAAAGAACGGCATGGCATTGTTGATGTCACGCTCACCACGGCCAGTCCGATAGCGGAGAGCACTGCGCAGCAGATTGCCCGCCTGGCTTGCAAGGATGATGAAAAGGCAGACATATGTCTTCATCAGCAGGTGGACGAATCTCTGATAGGCGGGTTCACCTGCCGGGTTGACGACCGCCTCATCGATGCCAGCCTCTCTCGTCAGTTAGCTCTGCTCAGGCAGCAGTTTCAGTAATGGAAAGACAACAGAAGAATTATGAATAAAGATAATATAAAGCCAGCTGAGGTGTCCGACATCCTGCTTGCCGAGTTGCAGCAGACAGATCTCTCGGCCCGTTTTGCCGAGGTGGGAACCGTCCTCCAGGTAGTAGATGGTGTGGTTCGCATCTACGGTTTGCAGAATGCCGAGGCCAATGAGTTGCTCGAATTCGAAAATGGCATAAAGGCTGTGGTGATGAATCTGGAGGAGGATAATGTAGGTGCCGTCTTGTTGGGTTCTACCGAAGGCGTTCGCGAGGGCGATCTGGTGCGTCGAACGGGCCGTACAGCTTCCATCCATGTCAGCGAGCAGATGATGGGACGTGTCATTAACCCATTGGGTGAACCCATTGACGGCCGTGGACCGATCGGGGGTAATCGTATTGAGCTTCCCTTGGAGCGAAAGGCACCTGGCGTTATTTTCCGTCAACCCGTCAACCAGCCTTTGCAGACAGGACTGAAGAGCGTGGATGCCATGATACCAATTGGCCGCGGACAGCGTGAGCTGATTATCGGCGACCGTCAGACGGGAAAGACAGCCATTGCCGTAGATACGATTATCAATCAGCGACGCAACTACGAGAATGGCGAGCCCATCTATTGTATTTATGTGGCCATCGGGCAGAAAGCATCTACGGTAGCCGCGCTCGTGGAAACATTGCGCCGCTATGGTGCCATGGACTACACCACTATTGTATGTGCCACCGCAGCAGATCCCGCAGCGCTACAGTACTTCGCACCATTTGCCGGTGTGGCCATCGGTGAATTCTTCCGCGATACCGGGCGCCATGCACTTGTGGTTTATGACGACCTTTCCAAGCAAGCCGTGGCCTACCGCGAACTTTCACTCGTGCTTCATCGTCCTTCGGGTCGCGAAGCCTATCCCGGCGATATTTTCTATCTGCATTCCCGTCTGTTGGAGCGTGCAGCCAAGATTATCGAACAACCGGAGGTCGCCCGGCAGATGAACGACCTGCCTCAGTCTCTGCACAGCCTCGTTAAGGGCGGGGGTTCCCTGACGGCTCTGCCTATCATCGAGACCCAGGCAGGCGATGTGGCAGCATATATCCCGACCAACGTCATTTCCATTACTGACGGTCAGATCTTCCTGGACACGAACCTCTTCAATCAGGGCAACCGTCCTGCTATTGACGTGGGCATCTCAGTCTCTCGAGTGGGTGGTAACGCTCAGATCAAGGCTATGAAAAAGGTGGCCGGCACCCTCAAGATTGATCAGGCGCAGTACCGCGAGCTGGAGGCCTTCTCCAAGTTCAGTAGCGAGATGGATCCCGTAACAGCTCAGGTGTTGGACAAGGGACGAAAGAATACTCGTCTGCTGGTGCAGGCTCAGTATTCCCCCATGCCTGTCGAGGAACAGATAGCAGTGCTCTATTGCGGCACCCATGGACTTATGCGCAACATCACGCTAGAGAATGTGCCGGAGTTCGAGAAGCGCCTCATTCAGGAACTGCGCTCTACCTCTGTGCTCGAAACGCTTCGGACAGGAACTATCGACGAGGCTGTCGGGCAGGAAATAGAGCAGGCGGCAAGCAGGGCAGAACAGGGACTAGGCGTATAACACAGATAAATAGAGACGTGTAATGGCAACACTGAAAGAGATAAAGGCGCGTATCGGGTCTGTCCAGCGCACACTGAAGATTACCTCAGTGATGAAGATGGTGGCTTCTGCCAAGTTCCACCGCACTCAGTCCGCTGCAAAGTCCCATTCACTCTATCACCAGCAGTTGGACAGCCTCCTGCAGGCTGTGTGCGGTTCGCCAAAGACGAGTCAGTCCTTTCCCCTGACAGCCATACACGGAGCCAGGCATCGTGCCCTGGTAGTGGCTTTCGCTTCCAACAGCTCTCTGTGCGGACGCTTCAATGCGAATGCCATCAAGGCCATGGAGACTACTGTTGAAGAACTGAGGAATAAAGGGTATGAGTCCGTTGCGGTCGTCCCGGTTGGCGAGAAGATGCGTCAGGCAGTGGCAAAGGGGGCTTATGCAACGGATTCCCGATTGCAAACCGTGGTGGGAAAGGAGGCATTGGAATCTCTTCCCGCCTTGGCCGGACTGCTTGCCGGACAGTATGCCTCGGGCGAGGTGGACCTTGTCACCGTGGTTTACAACCATTTCCGTTCCATGGGTCATCAGGAACCTCTGTCGGAACAAATCCTGCCAATGACACTGCCTCTTTGCTCGGAGGACACGATGCAGCCCGATTATATCTTCGAGCCGGAACCCTCCGTGCTCCTTGCCCGGCTCCTGCCCCCGGTACTAACAGCCCGGCTCCGGGCGATCGGCCTTGATGCAGCCATGGCCGAGCATGCAGCCCGAACGGTGGCGATGCAGACAGCTACGGACAATGCGCAGGACTTGCTGGACGAACTCTCCCTCTCATACAACAAACAGCGCCAGCAGGCCATCACCAACGAGTTGGCAGATATCACCCAGGCCACAGTACATGGGTAGTCCATAGTCAGGAGTCCATAGTTGTTCACCCTATAGGGGGCTGGGGGTCTGCTTCTCTCCCTCTTCTCTGCTACATTTTTTGCATCCTTTCCAGTCAGGCTGAGACTTTCTTTGCATAGCATGCGTTTCTTATCCCGGGAAGCATGCTTTTTTTGCGTTTTCTCTTTTTTCTTTCGTTCCTTCTTTGTAATTTTGCACCGCAAAATAAAGACAAAGAACTATGCAGAAGAAAATAGCAGTAGCAGGTACTGGCTACGTTGGATTGAGCATTGCCACGCTGCTCTCACAGTACAATCAGGTTAAGGCCGTGGATGTAATTCCCGAGAAGGTCGATAAGATTAATCGGCGGATATCGCCCATCCAGGATGAGTATATCGAGAAATACTTTGCTGAGAAAACCCTCAATCTCGTAGCCACCCTCGACGGGAAGGAAGCCTATCGCGATGCAGACTTCGTGGTGATAGCTGCCCCCACCAACTATGATCCCAAGACCAACTGCTTCGACACGCACCACTTGGAGGACGTCATCGACCTGGTGCTCAGTGTGAATCCCAATGCGGTGATGGTCATCAAGAGCACCATTCCCGTGGGCTATACCGAGCAGACCCGACAGAAGTTCTCCTATCGCGAGCGGCTGGCCGACGGTACCATGAAGGTGGTGGTGCCCCACATCATCTTCTCGCCCGAGTTCCTGCGCGAGAGCAAGGCACTTTATGATAACCTCTATCCCAGCCGTATCATAGTGGGATGCCCAGCCGGAGACGAGTTCCTGAACGAGAAGGCTCGCGAGTTTGCCGCCCTGCTGCAGGAAGGAGCCATCAAGGAGGATATCCCTACCCTCTTCATGGGTCTCACCGAGGCCGAGGCCGTGAAGCTGTTTGCCAATACCTACCTGGCCCTGCGCGTCTCGTATTTCAACGAGCTGGACACCTATGCCGAACTCAAGGGGCTGGACACCCAGGCCATCATCCAGGGCGTGGGCCTCGACCCGCGTATCGGTACGCACTACAACAATCCCAGCTTCGGCTATGGCGGCTACTGCCTGCCCAAGGATACCAAGCAGCTCCTGGCCAACTACGCCTCTGTCCCCCAAAACATGATGAGCGCCATCGTCACCAGTAACGCCACGCGCAAGGATTTCATTGCCGACCGCGTGCTCGAACTGGCCGGAGCCTATAGCTCCAACAGCCAGTGGGATGCCCAGAAGGAGCGCGAAGTCATCGTGGGCGTCTATCGCCTGACGATGAAGGCGGGCAGCGACAACTTCCGTCAGTCGGCCATCCAGGGCATCATGAAGCGCGTGAAGGCCAAGGGTGCCACGGTCATCATCTACGAGCCCACTATACCAGACGGTTCCACGTTCTTCGGCAGTCGTGTGGTGAACGACCTGGATGCATTCAAGGTGCAGTCCAAGGCCATCATAGCCAACCGTTATGATTCCTGCCTCGATGATGTCAGGGATAAGGTCTATACCCGCGATATATTCCAGCGAGACTAAGCCGGCCATAGCCTTGATGAGCCTAAGCAGCTCTTCGCTATGTACTCGCTTATGCGTATCTTTGAGACAAGTCTCTAAAATACTTCCGCTCGACATTGAAAGGAAAATTTTTCAACTTTTCCTTTGCAATGTGCTCGCTTATGCGTATTTTTGCAACCGATATGAAGCGAATAACCATCATATCAAGCCTTTTAGCCGTCCTTTTCCTCAGTTTCTCATGCGGCGGCAGTACTTCTCCTGATGGAGAGGCAGGGAGACGTCTTGCCCTTCTGGACTCGCTTGTGGAGGCCGATGCGGACAGTGCCCTGCGGCTGATGGGCAGGACGGAGAGCGGGGAGTGGTCGCAGCGCGATGCGATGCGCCTGGAGCTGTTGCGGGCCAAGGCCATGAACCGGGCAGACAGCACGTTCACCACCGACTCCCTGATGCTCCGCGTCGCTGACTACTACCAGAGAAAGGGCACGCCTAACGACCGTATGCTCTCGCTCTATCTCCTGGGCTGCACCTACCGCGATATGGGTGCGGCGCCCCGCGCCGTCGAGACCTGGCAAAAGGCAGTTGACGAGGCAGACACCACCCGCGCCGACTGCGACCTCTCCACCCTCATGAGGATTCACTCGCAGATGCGTAAAATATTCCGTTTACAATACCTACCTGAATATGAGAAAAAGGAAGCGGAACAGGCCGAGGCAATATGCTGGAAGATGAAAGACACACTGAATGCTCTATTTTTTGAGGAGAAAAAATGCGGCATTTTGTTCAACAATGGCCGATATGAAGAATGCATCCGAGCAACCAAGGCCCTTTACCAGCAGTTTCTGCATCATGGATATAAGGATGAAGGAACCTTAGCTTGTGTTTATTGCATTAAGTCCTATCTTGAACTTGAGGATTATACCAATGCCAGGAAATATCTCGACATCTACGAGTCCTACTGTCTTTCTGAGAAAGACCACAGGAAAATTGATGGCGGCCTTGCACCTTATTATATCTATAAGGGCAATTACTTCCTGGGTATCGGGAATATAGATTCAGCTGAGGTCTGTTTCCGAAAGGCTATGCCCGAGATGCA
>JAEEGL011391632.1_pt1 | contig 17410 bp, 16 predicted proteins | sample 9134231 | NCBI WGS metagenome assembly JAEEGL01 (sample SAMN16246548, study PRJNA631951) | gut metagenome | biome: gut microbiome; feature: rumen; material: fiber-attached | host: Bos | place: Iran: Karaj | collected 2018-10
AGCAGCGACATCATGAGGTCCACCAGCCTGCCGTACAGCAGAGCCAGGAAGAACTGCAGCAGATCGATCGGTTTGAACTCTTTCCTGAGTATGATTATCTGCAGCAGGACCAGCACCGCGAAGAATATCGTGGAGACAGTGCCTATAGTGATGTTCGGGTTGATGGTATTGATGACTACGGGGATGCCTGAGCCGAGCGCCACTCCCAGGCCGGCTTTTATCGTAAGCACCACTCCGGTTGCGTTTATCACCTGCGCCAGAAGATATAACACTATGCGCAGAGGAAGTTTTCTGGTATCGAACTTTTTCATGATCTGAACCCTTTCTATATTTTTCTAGTTTAATTATACGCCTCTTAAAAGCAAGCGTAAAATAAGAAATAGCGACTCTTATATTGCAGAATCGCTATTAATTAATAATTTGATAAGTGAAATTTATCAAAGGGCTTCGAAGGCTGCGATGTTGTCTATCATGCGGGCGTAGCGCTCCACTGCCCAGTCTTCCATCGGCTGGCCTGCGTAGGGTACGCGGGTCTTGGCCCAAAGGGTCCAGAGGAAGTCCACGTAGATCTTGTTTGCAAGGAAGTGCTTCTTATCCAGGACCGAGGGCTTTCTTCCGAGGTACTCTGTGAGGAGGAACTCATCCTGAGCCTCATCGTAGCCTGCCTCTATGGAAACGTCGGAGACGTCCCACATGCCATCGTTCATGCCTGCGTACTCCCAGTCTATGAGGTACAGGCGCCTTCCGCCTTCAGCATCGTCGCCTTCCACCCAGTTCTCGCAGAGAGGATCGTTATGGCAAGGCACCTTCGGGGCGTTTACCGCTTTATCGATCTGGGCCTTTATAGCCATGACCTTGCCTTTTTGCTCCGCGTAATCGGAAAACATCGGAACGTTCAGGTCGTTTATGATCTTTTCATAGCCGGCGGCCATATCGAAGACCTCGAAAGGAACTCCGGTGTTCTCGCCGCAGCTGTGGATCTTCCTGTAGATGGCGGCCATCTTGCGCATGCGGCCCTCGTCCTTGAGTGACTCTGCGGACATCGTCACGGCGTTCTTAATGTATTCCGTTACCTTTGAACCGTCTTCGCCGAAGTACAGCATCTGCGCGTCTATATCAAGTCTGCAGGCAAGCTCCGTGCTGACGCGCTCGTCGCTGCGGACTATAAGCTCTTCAGTGCCCTCGCCGGGTATGCGTACGACGTATTCCCTGCCGTCTTTCAGCGTGGCGTGATAAGTGTGGTTGGTGAGGCCTCCGAGGCGCTCCAGCGCAGCGTATTCGCCTGTTCCGAGCACTTTTTTAAGAAGCGCGCTGATCTTTCCAAGATCTTCTTTTACGATCTCTCCCATTGTCTAAAACTCCTTTATTTTCTTAAGTTCTTTTGTGTCGTACCTGTATTCGAAGCGCCCGCCGGGTGCCAGAAAACGCATGCCTGCGGCGGAATTATCCGCGTCTTTAAAGGCTGTGACCTCCGTCATATCCGACTCAGCACAGCCGAGTTTTTCCGCAAGCTCCTTTATTATAGCAGAACGCGTGTCGTTTACATAGCTTTTATCGAAAAGCCTCAGCTCGTCCAGAGTGTCGAACTCGAATATGACCCCTTCCTCGTACCTGCGCATCTTCATTTTAAGCTCGTCCAGGTGGCGCATGTATATGGCCTCCCAGAGCATTCCGGCAGTTTCGGGCTGATCGTAGATGTCAGCAAGTATCTTCAGGAATCTGCGGCTGTACTCCTCGCTCCAGAACGCGTGGCCGAGCATGTACCAGGCGTTCTCACCGCCGATCTTTACGGAATCGATATAGCCTTCCGCGTCTTCTGTCATGCACCATTCGGCTGTGGGGCCGTCGGCGTAGACAGCGGCGTAGTAAGCGTCGTCCACCTCGGCCTCGAATGGGTCATACGCGAAGTAGTTGTCGGAGGAGCAGATGTAGCTGTTCCTTATCCTGTCCTTCGCGGCCCAGATCGTAGAGTTGTTGTTCCTTGTGAGGTAGTCCGGGTTGTGGATGAGCTCCACCCCGAAGCGGCCCTTAAGGTACTCGAACTGCTCGTGCATGTAGCCGGTGACTATGATGATGTCGTCTATTCCGGCGGCCTTGAGCTGCTTTATCTGCCGCTCCAGAAGCACTTCGCCCTTCACCTCTATGAGGGCTTTGGGCCTTTCGTACGAGAGCGGAGCGAAGCGGCTCGATGTGCCTGCCGCCATTATTATCGCGTTGTCAACCTTAAAACTCATTATGTAACCTTCCTAAGGTATCCTGTGTTCTTTGAGCACTATATTGTCGTCTATGAACTGCCAGTCGCTGCTGTCGCGGATGTCGTCAGTTATGACTGCCCACCCGGAAGCTTTGAACGTGTTGCCGTTGTTGCTGTCCACGCCCCAGTCGTGCGAGGTCATGATGAACTGGTCGTGGGCTGTTTTTTCGCTGTTGTCTATGAGCTTGCCGGTGAATGGATTGACCGGGTCTTTTATGACGTCCTTGACAGCCATGGTCGGTACGTCGGCGTTTGTCATGAACTCGCCGGAGACCGTAAATCCGTGCGCGCCGAAATCCTTTACCATCAGCAGCGGGTAGAAGTTGTCCAGATCCAGATACTTGCCCTTCCTTACGTGCAGAAGCTCCGGATCCTGGTGCAGGTAATACCCGTGGTCTGACACCAGTATTATCCTGGTATTGTCGTAGACGCCGCTTTCTCGCAGGCCGTCCAGCCAGTTTCCGATCTGCAGCAGCACCGCCATGTTGGTCTGGTAGTGCGCTATCTGCTCGCTGTTGGTGATGGAGAGCGAGTGTCCGCCGAGCTTAAAGCGGCCCTTCCTGGCCTCGTCGTATTCGCTGTTGTCGACTACCGGCGCCGGTACGTATTCAGGCTCCTTCATGATCATGGTCTCGTGAGGCGCGTCCGTGTAGAAGAAGACGAAGCTGCCTTTGCCGGAATCCTTTACCTCAGTCATATTTCCGAGATTTTCAAGCACTTTGTAGGATTCCATGAAAGACTGGCTCATGCCCCTTGCCTGCGACAGTCCGTATGTCATCTGGAAGGCTGTTCCGTTCTGGTTACCTGCGATGAGGTAGTTCCCGCCGTCGTAGAACGGTGGCTGAAGCTCAAGCGGCAGGCACTTCATCAGCGAGAAGACAAAGAAATTGCGCATGTTGTTGTCTATCACCTGCTGCTTGTCTTCAGTGCTGCCGAAGTACCCCTTGGTGATATGCGTGCTGATGCGCGGCCACTCGTCGTAGATCGACATGTCGGGGATCCACTTGTAGTTCGCGTAGGGCGCGTCAAATACGGTTACGTCGAAGCCCTTCGAATCGAAGAGCACAGGCATCACCTTGAGGGACTCATTGTGCTTGTCCTTTAGAGATTCCGTATCGCGCCTGTTGAGCTCCACGGGGGTGTACTCGTAGCCTCCCATAAGAGCCGGTGCGCCCATGTTGGTGTGCCCGCCGAAGGAGATGGTGTTGGAGTAGTATGTGAAGCCGTCGAAGATCTCTTTGAGCTCCGGCTTTTCGTTAACGAGGTATGGTATGTAGTTGCCCATGGCGCGGTCCAGGAACATGACGACCACGTTCTGCCCTTCTTTGCTCAGCGTGAAATGCGGGCCTGTCTCTGTCTTAGAGCTGCCTATATCCTTAAGCGACTTTGCCGCCGTAAAGATGTTGATGCATGACATTACGGCAACGGCCGCTGCAGCAACGGCAAGCACCATGCGAGGCGCGTTTTTCAGCTTCCTTGCGGCAAGTATCATGAGCGCGATAAGCGCAAAGAACACCACCCCGTTGATTATCCTCTCGGACGGCGAGAAGAACACCCCTCCCTCGTATTTCAGGACGTTGGACACCACGCCCAGCTTTCTTCCGAAGAACATGTAGTTGGCTATGGAAAGCGCACAGAATATAAGCATCACTCGCTCGAAGACCACCTTGCCGCGCGGGCTTGCGAGCCAGTAGAACACGCCGAACCAGAAGATGAAGAAGCCTGCCGCCAGTATGAACGAGCTTGCCGCATACCAAAGCGGGCTGAAGTAGTAGTTTAAGTCCACGTACTCCTGCGGCGAGGCGGATATGAAGGTCGTCGGGATGAGAAGACCTGTGAACAGCGTCAGGAACAGAGCCGCGGCTATGAAAAGCCTGCGGTCCGGCTTTGCCGCCGCGTTCTTAAGTGCCGCCTTTTCGGCGCGTTTTCTGGACCTTTCCGAACGGTCCATCCACGGCTTTAAGAGCTTAAGCACTATGTTCTTTACCAGCGAGAACAGATTGTTGAGCGTCCAGTAGAACACCAGTCCCGCCGGAGAAGTGTACAGGAACACCAGGAACACTATGGCTATGCCGTAGATCTGTATCTTGGTCTTTAAGGGGAAGCCCCTGAGGTAGATGGCGCTGGAAATAAAGTTGATAAGCGTCATCAGTATGGGCAGCAGATTTACCGTAAGCGTGCCTATGCTTATCATGGCGTCCGGAGCGCCGAGGTCCGTTATCGGGCCGAAGGAAACGCCTTTTAAAAGCTCCAGGTGAGACAGGAACTGGTACGCCGCCATGAAGAACGGTATCTCAAGGAGCAGCGATACCGATCCGTGCAGAGCGTTGGCCGGCGAATAGTTGTTCTGCCGGTAGTAGGTCTGAAGCATCATCATGCGCTCGTTGCCAGAGAAGGTCTTTTTAATGTGTTTTACACCCGGGGCCAGCCTGGCTTCGGTATCGCGGGCCTGCTCCTGCATGGCGTCCGCCCTCTTGTAGAGCGGCAGCACCAGGAAGTTCATCGCAAGGCTCAGGAAGATTATGCACACTCCGGGGTTTGCAATGATCTCGTAGACAGCCTGGAATATACACTCGAAGACGAGCTTGAGCGGGCTGATGAAGAAAGTGCTCAGCATAGACCAGAACGACATGCTACTGCACCTCCTTTCCCGAAAGCTCCTCGTATTTAGCTATTAGGTAGTCCGCTGCGCGCTCCGCTCCCTGCCCTTCAAAGACCCATGTCTCGGCCTTTACCTGCCTGCGGCCTTCCGCGTAGACGGGGTCGGAGATGCACTCGTCGATGAGGCTCTTGAGGGTCTCCATGTTCTCCCCGGTGAGCTGCTTTCCAAGGCGCGGCAGCGCGGAATGCGTCCAGAGCGGCCTGCTCAGCCACCACGCGTCGTAAGGAGCGTAATCTATCTCTGGGTCAGTATAAATGACCGGTTTGTCGTAGATTAGTGTAAAATCGAATATCACGCCGGAGAAGTCCGAAACGAGTATGTCGGAGCGGCGCAGGACGTCGAAGTTATCCACGTCGCGGTTCCACTCCAGCTGTTCCGATGGCGGATACTGCGCCATGATGGGCTCTATGATGTCCTTTTCCGCTGTGAACGACTGCGGGTGCGGGCGCACTATGACGTGGTATCCGGTCTTAAGGAGAACGTCTATAATGCGGCCTCCGTATACGCTGAAAATGGCACTTTTGCCCCAGGACGGAGCAAGAAGCACCGTGCGCGGATGATCCGGCGCGGAGCCTTCTTTTCTGAGCCTTTCGGCCATGACATCCATGTACGGGATGCCGATCATGTGCAGATCTTTTGCGGGGAGCTTCCTGAGCTCTTCCAGGGCGCGTATGTCGTCAGCCTGGTACTGGCCGGACAAAAGCACGGCGTCGTAGTAGTCGGTGCCGAACATGCGGTAAAGTATGATCTCGCTGGCGGCGTGCGGAATATGCACGTAGAATGAAGCCTGCGGCGAGCGCTTCCACTGGTAGACTTCGAGACCCGGCGTTGTGGATAAAACAATGCTCGCGTTGAGGTTGTTGAGGCGCCCGAACAGCTTGTTATCCTCGCCGCCGAACTCCGCGGTGAAACCGTCCGCACCGAAGCTAAACGCAGGATCATCCTTTGAAGCTGTGATATAGTGCACGCTTTTGCCGCGCTTTATGAGCTCTTTTACCACGGGCTCAAAGACGTTCCAGTATCTCCTGTTGTCGGAAAATATGACGAAAGGAAGCTTTTCGGCGTCCGCCTTGCCGCGTCCGCCGAGCCTGGTGCGCATCTTCATCGCAAAGATGCGCAGCGAATAGAAAGCCGCGCCGATAATACCCAAAAGCACCGTAAACAGCATGCTGCCGGTGCCGGGGTCAATATATAGAAGCGCAGGAGAACTGCCGGCCTTGAGCCCCAGCAATCCTGCCAGTAATGTACGGACCATGATACCCCCTGATCTGCCGCTTTATCCGCAGCAGATATATCTTATGAATTATAGCACCAGTTCCGCAGCGGCGCAACAGTATTGAAACACAGGACATATCCGTAACACAAAAAAACGGCCTGAAAAGACCGTTTTTTGCATATTGCTGATATATTCTGTGCAGTTTCTTATCAATCCTTGTGATAGCTGAAATAGTCCCCTTTTATCATGGCCCAGGCCGCGCCGCACTTTTCGCGCACATCCGCCGGAAGCGGCCCCTTTTCCACGAGCTGCATGTTCTGGATGATCTGCTCTCTGCGGCTCACGCCAAGTATCGGGGCTGTAATGGCAGGTTCTGAAAGCAGCCAGCGCACAGCAAGCTCTATGAGGCTTATCCCGGCTTCATCGGCTACACCCTTTAAAAGGTCTATTGCGTCGAAGTTCTGGTCCTTCCAGTAGCGCGCGAAGTACATCTTGTCCCTGGTGAACCTGGTGTTGTCCGCAGCGCTTTCGCGGCTGTGCTTTCCGGTAAGGAGGCCGCCGGCAAGCGGATTGAAAGGCACCATGCCTATGCCGTAGGACTTTACAAAAGGTATGAGTTCCTCGTCGGCGCCCCTTGTGAGGAGGTTGTACACGCTCTGCGTTACCACCGGGGCAGCGCAGTTCATGGCGCGCGCCTTCTCTATGATGCTGCATATCTCCCAGGCCGCAAAGTTGCTGACGCCCCAGTAGCGTATCTTGCCCTGCTTTATCAGAAGATCCATGGTCTGGATGAGCTCTTCTGCGGGCGTGATGTGATCCGGTACGTGACAGTAATATATATCAATGTGATCCGTGCCCAGCCTCCTGAGGCTCGCGTCCACGTTAGCAAGCACATGTTTTCTTCCAAGGCCGCTGTTGTTCGGGGAATCCGGTGGCCCCGCGCCGACCTTGGTTGCTATCACTGCACTTTCGCGGCAGCCCTTAAGAACTTCGCCGAGGATCTCTTCGCTGGCGCCTCTGTTGTAGATGTTAGCCGTATCGAAGAAATTGACGCCTCCGTCAAGCGCGGCCCTGATGATATCCTGCGCGGCAGCCTTTTCGGTCTGGCCGCCGAACATCATGGTTCCCAGGCACATGCGCGAAACTATAAGGCCCGTTGAAGGTATCGCTCTGTATTCCATCTTCTTTTCCTCCGGAACGATCTGCTGTAACTACCTGTTCAATTATGTCATAAACAGGCGCACACATCAACAGATTATTCCCCGGCGAGCAGCTTTTCCACTTCCGCGCGTTTTTCGAAGAGCACGCAGCCGCCGACGTGTTCGTCGTCCAGGAAGTCCCCGTCGCGAAGCGCTGTGAAAAGCTTCGAATGCATGGCATCCTTGAGCGAGCTGGTGCGCACGTTGACGTCGGAATAAGGTGAGAACGGGCAAGGCTCCGCGCCGCCGTGGGAATTGATGTGGAAGAACCCGCGGCCTGCCGCCATGCAGCCTCCGTCGGCCTTCTCGTCTCCCGGGAACGAAAGGAGGATCATTTCCGGGAAAGCCTTGCGAAGCTCCGCCATGTTCTCCTCGAGCTTCTGCCTCTCAGCATCTGCCGGGGCAAGGCTCAGTGTCTCATCCGACACCGGAACATACTCGATGTAGATCACCAGCCTGCATCCGCGGTCCGCAAGAGTGCGCAGGAACGCTTCCGAGGTGACCTCTGCGAGGTTCTCAGTTGTAACTGTCACCGACGCGCCGAACAGCAGTCCTTTTTCCTTGAAGGTATCCATGGAGGCTATGAGCCTTTCGTATATGCCCTCTCCGCGGCGGGTATCGGTCTTTTCCTGTCCGCCTTCGATACTTATCACCGGGACCAGGTTGCGGCAGCGGTCTAAAAGCTGCAGCATCCTGTCCGTAAGGAAAGTCCCGTTGGTGAATATGGGAAAGAGTATATCCGGTTCTTTAGAGGCGCGGTCTATTACGTCCGGGCGCAGCATGGGTTCTCCGCCTGCAAGCATGATAAAGCTCACTCCCAGAGCTTTAGCCTGGCTGAAGATGTCCGCCCACTCGTCCGCAGTGAGCTGCTGCACCGGTTCGGTGTCGGTCGTAGCCTCGTTGCAGCGGGAATAGCAGCCCGCGCAGTGAAGGTTACAGCTGCTTGTTATGCTCGCGATCAGGAATGAAGGTATATGTTCGCCCTCTTTTTCAAGGCGGCGCCTGATATTTGTCGCCCTGCGGCTCGCAGCTGCGAACCTGAGCATGAATGCGCTCTGGCGAGGGTCTTTGGCGGTTGCCCTGATGGCGTCACCTACTATACGCTCCACTCCGCGCGCTATGTGTTCCTGAAGATCGAATTTCTCGCTCATATCTCCTCCAAAAAGGCTTACAGAGCTGCCTCTACCGCCTTCTTTACCTCGTCCATGTCCACGGTCGGTTCAAACCTTGCTACGACCTTTCCTTCGCGGTCCACGAGGAACTTTGTGAAGTTCCATCCTATATAGGTCCTGTTTCCGTACTTCTTGTTGTTCATGTCAGCGAACTTAGCCAGCGCCGCGTTCTTAAGGCCCTTGCCGAAACCGACGAAAGGCTTTTCTGTTCCGAGAAACACGAAGAGCGGATCTGCGTTCTCGCCGTTGACGTCTATCTTGTCGAACTGGGGGAATTCGGTGCCGAACTGGATGGTGCAGAAATCATGGATCTCTTCGTTGCTTCCGGGTGCCTGGCCGGCGAACTGGTTGCAGGGGAAGTCCAGGATCTCAAAGCCCTTGTCCTTAAGCTCGCTGTACATAGCCTCGAGCGGCTCGTAGTGCGGTGTGAATCCGCAGCCTGTTGCGGTGTTGACTATAAGCAGTACCTTGCCCTTGTACTCGGAAAGGCTTACTTCCTTTCCGTCCATGTCCTTAACTGTGAAATCGTAAACTGTACTCATTTTGTTTCTCCTTTCGTATCCTGTTTCTTTTGATTATCCAATAGTTCGTTCAGAAGCTGGCGCAGCATGAAGGCCTTTTCGGGCGAAAGCCCTATGCATCCCGCGACCTTAAGAGGAACGTCCTTTGCCTTTTCCTGCAGAAATCTTCCTTCATCGGTAAGGCTCACGAGCACGACCCTGTCGTCCTGCGTACTGCGCTGCCTTTTTATATAACCCGCCTGTTCCATCTTTTTAAGAAGCGGCGAGAGCGTGCCGTTATCGAGCATAAGCTTTTCGCATATCTCCCCTACTGTGATCCCGTCCTTTTCCCAAAGTACCAGGAAGACTATGTACTGGGTGTAGGTAAGGCCCAGGGGCTTTAGCCAGGGGGTATACTGGCTTATAATGTGGCGCGAAGCCGCGTAGAGCGGAAAGCACAGCTGGTATTCGAGCTTCATTGCTTCGCGGTGATCGTATTCCATGGCTTCTCCTTTCGTTTTATGTTTTAAGCAATTATATTTTATCAAATATATTTTCGAAGTCAAGTGCTTTTTTCGCTGCGCAAAAGAAAAGACCCCGGCGCGTGTGCTGCGCCGGAGCCTTCCGGACCGGTTACCTGTAATTGTACGGGCCGTAACCGTTCTGCCCGTAGTACCCGCGGCTTACGCCCCTTGAGGGGGATATCAGTGAGAAGAGCCCCACTACCGCAAGCAGCGGAAACGCAAGATACAGGAGGCCGCTCGCAAAGCCCGCTATTATGATCCCCGGAAGGAAGACCAGTGTAAGCAGGACTTTCAGGAACCCCCACGACAGTCTGATGGCAAAGCCCATCATTCTGCCGAACACACCGATCATCATGATCGCGAAGAGTAGTGTAAGCATTTTTATACCTCCCTTAAGCAAGGTCCTTTGCCTTAGCTTTGTATATATTGTATCCCCGCCCGCGCCGTACTTAAAGGAAAAGACCGGCAAATTAGACCGGTCTAAACAGTGTTTTGCAGTAAATTAGGGTGCTTAAGGGTGCAGTGCGGCGCGTCAGAGCACTGTGCGGAGGAATTCCGCGACCAGCTTGTCCGCGAATACTCCGGTCTCGTTGTAAAAACCGTGCCCTGCCCCGCTGATGACTCTGTATGATACAGCGGCAGGAGCGCTGCCTTTTTCGGCAGGCCTTGCCGCGTAGACACCGCGGGTCTTTTGGGAATAGCCTATTGGCACCACATCGTCCTGATCCCCGTGCAGTATCAGCACCGGGCCTTTGTATTTCGGGATCTCCTGCCAGGTGTCGAGATCCCAGATGTCCTGCGCGAAGCATTTCCCCAGCGGGATGTCCCTGCGCGGCTGGTCTTTAATTGCATCGTAGAAGCCGAAACTGCTGTGGACTTCGTCGCGTATGTTGAAGGCCGGATAGAACAGGACGAGCGCTGCCGGGACAGGAAGATCCGGCTGCTTTGCTTTCTGGCCATCCTCTGCGATGGCCGCCGCTGCCAGCGCCGCAACGTAGCCTCCCATGCTCTCGCCCCACAGGATGATGCGCCCAGGATCGACGAACTCCTGACACAGGGCCGCGTTAAACACGGCGATCATGTCGTCCCTTTCGGTCACGACCGACATGTCTTCCGTGCGCCCCTGGCTTTTGGCGAAAGGCGTTCCGCCGCAGAAATCGAAGGATATTGACGCGAAACCTTCCTTAGCGTAGCGCTCCGCGCAGTTGAGGTTGTCCTGATAAGACCCGCCGTAGCCGTGGCCTATGATGATGGTGGGAAACCTGAGGTCCCCCGCTTCATCGCGCGCCGCAAGCTGCGTGTTTTCAGGAATGTATCCCAGGCAGTATATGTCCAGGCCTGTGCGTTGTGTGTGAAACTCTTTTTCTGTAAAAATGCCCATGGCAGACCTTCCTGTTATTTACAGATATACAGCTTTTCCGCTATCTTTTGCATGGCTTCCTTATCCACCTTGCAGACGGAGCGGTCGTAGGAATAAAGGCCGTTGATCTCGTCTTCTATGTCCGAAAGCTGGGTGTATATGCAGCCGCAGCAGCCCAGCGGGATGGCCGGGATTATCATCTTTTCGTAGAGGTCCGCTATGCGTTCCGTAAGGTCTTTGCTGTCTTTGCACTTGCCGTAGCCGTAGGTCTTCCGCTCCTGAACGGGGTTTAACGGACCGGGTTTGCCGTGTCCTCCGGCCTCGAGGCTGTAGCCTCCGCACTCGCTGATAAACAAAGGCCTTCCGCCTTTGCCGCCCTGCTTTATTACGGGTGTACGGAAATATATGTGCCTGCTGTCGAAGTCCGACTTTTCCTGCGCGAACCATCCCGAGGTGCTGTCAACCAGGCGCGTGCTGTCCCAGGTTTTGAACATGCCGTAAAGGCAGTCCGAATCGAACTGGCCCCAGCCTTCGTTGAAAATGGTCCAGGCTGCTATGCACGGGTGGTTATAAAGGTGCTGCACTGTATTTTCGCAGTGCTCTATGAAGAACATTTCCCGGGGGCCGCGATCTGCGATGCGGTCTGAGCGGCTGATGCCTGCCGTTGGAAGGACCGTATCCCTGAAAAAGCTGTATTCTCCGCTGTTTACCATATCCTGAATCACCAGCATGCCGAGACGGTCGCACTGGTAGTAAAACTCTTCCGGCTCGATCTTGATGTGCTTTCTGAGCAGGTTGAAGCCGAGCTCTTTCATGCGAAGAATGTCGCGGGAGTACTCCTCCGGGTCTTCCGGAAGCATGAGGCCTGGGGCAAAATACCCCTGGTCCAGCACTCCGTGAAGGAATATTGGTTTTCCGTTGAGGCAGACCCTGTTTACGCCGTCTATGCCGCAGATGTCCACGGTGCGAAGTGCGAAGTAGACCTCCGCCTCGTCGCGGCCGGCTGTTATGACCGCGGTGTAGAGGAACGGGTCTTCCGGAGTCCAAAGATGCGGGGCTTTGGGTTCTATCCTGAAGCTGAAAACGCCGTTTTCGCAGCCTTTATACACCGTATGGCATTCCTGCCCTGCAGCGGTGTTTTCCCGCGTCAGAAGCCTTATTTCGGGCCTTGCGGGGCAATCCACATCTATCGTGGCACCTGCAAGGTCCGGCGTTATGCGCACGCTGCGTATATAGTCTTTTGGGACCTGTTCTATCCAAACGCTCTGCCACAGGCCGGACATGGGCGTATACCACATCCCGCCGCGCTTTTTTTTCTGTTTTCCGTATGGGTAGAGGTGCTCCAGACGGTCCAGCACGCGCACTTCAAGCACGTTGACGCCGTCGACTGCGATATCTGAAATGTCGAATTCAAAAGGAAGGTAGCCGCCCTCGTGGATCCCCACGTCTACGCCGTTGAGCCTTACGTCCGCGACCTGGTCGGCAGCCCCGAAATGCAGAAGCACTGCTTCGTCTTCGCGCCTGAAGTCAAAGCATGTCTGATAGAACAGGTCCTGCTCGCTTCGGCAGGACGGTACTTTGCAAAACCCTCCGCCGGGCAGTTCTTCGCCCTGCAGCATCCACTCGCCGCAGAGGCTCTGCCAGTTTTTGCGCCTCAGCTGAGGCCTGGGATAAACGTCTTTCCAGTCCATAGAGTTCCCCGTTTTTCCTTTCAGAGCCTACCACTCGTCGGACGGCAGGATAACGTCGTCCTCGAATATCTCGCGTATGATGGCCTTTTCCTCGGACGGCTTTACCGGTTCGTCCTCGAAGCGCTCCTTGAACGTGACCTTGACGCTCGCAAGCTGAGCCGCCTCGGTACGCGCCTCCTTAAGATCCCTGCGGTCGAACAGCAGGCAGTCCGTAAGCTCCCACACGAAGACCCAGAACAGTATGAACACCACCTCTACGATGACGCTCAGCACGCCGCCGGAAAACCTTGAACTGATGAACACCATGCCGGCAAACACCAGGGCCATAATTATAAGAAATATCGCCCTGCCCTTGTTCTTTTCCAGGGCCATCTGAGTGTCGCCCATCTTGAGGGCATAGTAGTCGGCGATGGTCTCCTCTATGGCGTCCTGCTGTGCCTTGGTGAAGCGGTGCCCGCAGATCTCCAAAACTATGGGGTACTCCGTAGGTATGTAGTTGGCGTTCTGCTCCACGAACCTGGCGAAGTGCCCGTTGATCCATTCGTATCCCTCCACGGAAAGGCGGTCTATGATGTCGTAGTAGCCCGAAACGTTGCAGGAGATGTAGGCAAGGCCGTGGTCGACGTAGATGTCTTTTACGAACTTGTCCAGGTCTACGCTCTTCTTGCTGAATTTCTTTAGATTTTCCCTGAGCCTGCGGCTCTTTCTGTCGAATAACATCGTTTATTATCCTTTCGGAACTGTATAGTTCTTGTTTGTTCAGTTATGGCTTGTCACGGAAGGCTCTTGCAATCAGGGCCAGGACCGCTGCCAGTACGACGGCGACGATGAAAGCCGCCAGCCATATGCTGCGGTTCGGAAGGAAGCTGGTCGTTCCGTCGCTGTTGATTATAAGCTCTGCGTTCTTAAGCACCGCCGCGCCTATCGCAGGCCCTATTAGCCCGGGCACGAACACCTGCCCTATGATCCTTACGCCCTGGAACTGGCCCGCGCGGTTTTCAGGGATCAGATCCCTTATCTGCGCGCCGAAGACCGACATGCCCGTAAGATAGCCGCTCATCATCAGAAGCGATCCGATGAACACCGGGACCGTGCTGCGGAAGAAGAACAGCAGCACATATCCTGCCAGAAGCATAGCAAGGCTGGGAACTATGCTTTTCCCGAAGCCTTTGCTGTCGTAGACCCTGCCGTAGAGTGCGGTCACAACAGCCGCGACTATGATCGCAGGCGCCATTATCAGTACGTAGTTCGGCATCTTAAGGGTCTGCTCGTAGTAGATTATCAGGTAGGGCATGAAGACCTGTATGGAGATCCCGAACACCGCGAAAGCGCCAAGCACCGCGTACAGACGCCTGTTTGCCTTAACGGTGGACGGCCTGAAGCTGTAGGCCAGCACCTGCCCTATGGGCTGAGCGCTCTTCTTAAGATCCGGCGCGTCCTCTATTATGAACCAGCCGATGATCCCTATAACCGTGGTGGCGATCCCTATGATGTAGTAGATGGCGGTCCAGCTTCCGCGCTCGTCCAGGTTGAAGCTCATGAAGCCGCCGAACACCACCAGTATGGACACTAAAGGCATCATGGAGTTGAAGCCTTCTATGCGCCCGCGGTTGGTCTCATCGCCGCGGTCGGTAAGCCAGGCGTTGTAGGCCGCGTCGTTGGCAGTTGATCCGAAGAAGGTCATAACGCAGTCCATTACTATAGTTAACACAACGCTATTTATGTATGCAAAGCTGATTATGGATATTCCCCAGATGATGTAGCCCACGCTCATGAAGGCCTTGCGCCTTCCGACCTTGTCTGAGACGGCGCCCATTATGATAGTCGTAAGCGCCGCAACCACCGCGCTGGCCATTACCATCGCGGATATCTGGGAAGCGCTGGCGTGGAACATCTTGTAGATGAACACGTTGAAATACATGTTTTCGACCACCCACGCCACCTGGCCCATAAGGCCGAAGACCAGCATGGCGGTCCAGAATTTTCTGCCAAGTTTAGTCTGCATTATTCGATACCCTGCTGTTTGCACCAGATATTCATCACTGTATCCACGGGAAGGTGCTTAACAAGAGCTACCTGCCTGCGCACCGGAGCGCCAAGTATGGATACTGTCTTCTTCTTTTTGAGGTCTTCCATGGCCTGGACGGCTACTTCAGAGGCCTCGTACCAGCGGTCCACATACCTTATGTAGCGGTCGTGCTCCGCGGTAGCCTGGAATTCCGTCTTTATCCAGCCGGGGCAGACGCACATTACGTGTATGCCGCTGGGTTTAAGCTCCCGGCCTATGGCTCTGGAAAAGCTCAGCACCGCGGCTTTGGACGCGCCGTAGACCGACTGGTAAGGCACGGGCTGCCAGGCGGAATTTGAGCCTATGTTTACGATGCTGCAGCCGGCTTCCATGTACGGCAGGCTCACCCTGCACATGGCTGTAAGCGCTATGGTGTTGAGCCTTAGGCAGTTTATCTGCGCGTCAAGATCGCTTTCGGAAAAAGGCCCGAAAGCACCGCAGCCGGAGGCGTTTACCAAAAGCTTTATGACCGGTCTTTCCGCCTCCAGCAGCGCTTTATACTGCTGCACAGAGCTTTCATCCGCAAGGTCCAGCGGTACGCATTTAAGGCTGTGGCTGCACTTTTCCTTAAGCTCTTCGAGCCTTTCCCTGCGCCTTGCTATGACCCAGATCTGCTCTATTTCAGCCAGTTTGTCGGCTTCGTATACGAATTCTCTTCCTATTCCGGAGGAAGCTCCGGTGATGACTGCTATGTCCATGTCTTTTCTCCGATCCTGCCGCTTCTCACCTTTCCAGCAGCCACTTCTTTCCGTCCTTCATTACCATGAGCGGACCGTTAAGAGTTTCTATTATTTCGCCGCCGGGGTACTTCCTGAGCACCGTGTCCTCGCGGTAGTCCGGATCCTCGAACCACCTGGAGAAGATCATAACTTCTCCGTCGCGGCAGTCGAAAGTCTCGGTACCCGAGAGCTCGAACTCGCCTTTGTCCGGCCAGACGACCTGGAAGCGCTTGTCCGGGCCCTGCCTTGTGAGGACCAGCGGCGCGGTGTCGAGCATCAGGTTGTAGCAGTCCGGGACCTCGTCCAGCGACAGCTGCACAAAGACTTCCGCAGAACGGAGATCCTCGCTGCATCGGTAGATCAGGATCCTGCGGGCCTCGAAATCCACGAGCAGGAAGTACACGCGGCCCTCCCACACTGCGGGCTTTCCGAAATACTGCCCTTCTTCGGCAAACAACGGCTCGAAGACCCTTCCGTCCGCAAGCGACACGAATATGAGCCTGTTGCTCCGGATGCCGCGGCCTGAGTTGTAGATCTCCTCGGCCTCGTAGAGATCTCCGGAGGTGTGGTCCGTGCCCCAGTAGAGATTCTTTTCAGCGTCCAGAAGCTCCAGGTAGTTTATGGAGCCTGTGCTGAGCGGCTTTATCTGCATTTTGTAGTCTTCTGATGTCATGATCCTGTGTTCGTCCTTTTCTATTGTTCCTGTCTGGGTGGAGTATTCGCCGAACGAATGATGCCGGAAACCGCACTTTTCCTGAACGCGGGCGGACTGCCTGTTGCGGGTGAAATGGCTGCATGTGACGGCGTCCAGGCCGAGCTCGTTAAAGAGCCAGTCCAGCACGGCGTTTACGGCTTCAGGCATTATCCCAAGGCCCCAGTAGTCCTTGGAAAGCACAAAACCTAACTCGCGGACCTGTAGATCAGCAAGTTCGGGGTAGTATTTTTCTTTGTATTCTTCTATCCCGAGCGATCCTATGACTTTGCCCGGCTGCAGCAGGCCCAGCCCTCTGTACTCTATTGCAAAGGTCCTTTTATGGTCTATGAAGCGCTGAAGTATGGCCTCGGAATCTTCTATGCTGCGGTGATGCCCCCAGCCTGCCATCTCGCCGACCCCGGGTACGGAAGCGTACTCGAAAAAGTCGTCCAGGTCCGAACGCCTCCACGGGCGCAGGACAAGCCGCTCGGTTCTGATTATTGTATTGGAAACATCGATCGGTGCGTTCATGTTTTAACGTTCTCCGGAAACATCCGGTGCTTTCATTGCGGCGGCAAGTTCTTCAAGGCTGATGCCGAAGCTGTTTAATCGGCGCAGGAAGGTCTTTGCGTTTGCGGAGCCAATGCCAAGCGCAGCTCCGGCCTTTGCCCTTTTTTGTGCGCTGCCATCGCCCCCGGCAAGACCCAGCTCCACCAGATCCTGAAATCGGGGACGGTTTTGATTTTCATTTTTCCAGTTAATACCATTATGCAAGCGAGAACCGTCCCCATTTTTCACGGGACCGTCCCCGGTTTCGATCTCACAGCAGGCGGCTTCGAGGGCCCGCAGGATGTCCGCGGGCTTTGCGTTTTCTATGCCGATATCGCCGGACTTTTCAGCCTGGTTCTGCGTAAGGTACGCGTGCTTTGCCTTTGGGAACAGCCTCGTAAGGCGCTCCCTTATCTGCCTTCCGGCGTGGTCCGGGTCGGTAAATATGACTATTCCGGTCTTTTCGTACGCGGCCGAAATAAGATCCAGAGTCTGCTGGGTAATGCCGTAGCCGTGGGTCCAGAGCACGTTCGCGTCCACGGCGGCAAGGACCGCCGACATGTCGTCGCGGCCTTCCACGACTATGGTCTGGCGGACCTTGGGGAGCCCCGCGTCCTTACGATCTTCCGCGCTCACAGCTCTTCCTCCCAGAGCCCTGAAACGAAATACATCAGGGCTACCCAGGTGTAGACGGAGTAGAAGATCCCCTCATCGTCCCTGCCCTGCCTCAGGATGCGCAGCGCGTCGGAGCGGCTGTACAGAGTGTAGTCCCCGATAAGCTCCGCGCCTTCTTCGCCGTCGG
>JAEEGL015420253.1_pt1 | contig 17410 bp, 9 predicted proteins | sample 9134231 | NCBI WGS metagenome assembly JAEEGL01 (sample SAMN16246548, study PRJNA631951) | gut metagenome | biome: gut microbiome; feature: rumen; material: fiber-attached | host: Bos | place: Iran: Karaj | collected 2018-10
ATGAACCGGAGAAGATGTCATCCATGCTGCCAACAATATTATCTCTTGTCTTGGCAAGTCCGGCCTTTAAGCGGCCGAAAAAGCCGAGCTTTTCTTCACTCATGTCTTACTCCAAATAACCGGAAAATCAAGAATCCAGCTGGTCGTCGATCAGGTTGACGCTGACGAGCGTGGAGATTCCCTTCTCCTGCATCGTGATACCGTAGAGTCTGTCCGCCCGTTCCATCGTGCCGCGTCTGTGCGTGATCACGATAAACTGCGTATTCTTGGTCAGTTTATGCAGGTACTTTGCAAAACGTCCGACATTGCTTTCATCGAGTGCCGCCTCGATCTCATCGAGCAGACAGAACGGTGACGGCTTTAAGTTCTGGATCGCAAACAAAAGTGCGATCGCAGTAAGCGCCTTCTCACCACCAGAAAGCTGCATCATATTCTGCAGTTTCTTTCCGGGCGGTTGCGCAATAATGCGAATGCCGGCTTCGAGGATATCCTCATCCTCCATCAGCTCGACCGTACCTTTGCCGCCGCCGAACAGTTCTTTAAAGACTTTATCGAATTCCTGCCTGATCTTTGCAAAATTCTCGTCAAACTGCTTGCGCATTGCGCTGTCAAGCTCTGCAATGATCCCCTGCAGTGTCTCCTCTGCCTGAATCAAATCGTCATGCTGCCCCTTCAGGAATGTATAACGCTCCATCAGGTTCTTATAATCTTCGATCGCGTTGACATTGACATCGCCGAGCTTCCGAATCTGATCCTTTAAGGAGGATATCTCTTTCTTCATCGCAGAAAGATCATTCATGCTCTCATCACGCATCGCCGCCGCATCGGAAAGAGTGATCTCGTACTCATCCCACATGTAGTTGATCTTGGCTTCGATGGAACTCTCGAGTCTTTCTTTTTGCGCCTGCAGACGATAGACTTCCTTATCAAGGTCTGTCTGACGGGTTGCAAGCTCTTCGCGTCTTTCAAAGAAGGTCTTCTGTCTTTCGGAAAGCTCTTCTTTTTGCTGCATGTCATTGCGAAGCTTTTCTTCGGTATCGCTCTTGGTCGTGTGAGACTCAAGGATCGTCTTTTCGATCTCAGTGATATCATGCTCCTTTGCGGCAATATCTTCTTCACCGGCCGTAATACCCTGCTCGATCTCGGAAAGCTCTGCCTGCAGGCGTCCGATCTCACCGTCGATACGATCGATATTCTGCTGTTTAAATGCCTGTTGCTGGCGATACTTTTCCAGCTCGACATCCCACTCGGAGACTTTCTTTAATTTGTCAGTCTCTTCGCCTTTATGAACTTCCAGCTCGGACTGGAATTCAACGATCTCGCTCTCTGTTGTCTTCTCAAGTGCCTCGGATTCGGCAAGCTGCGCGAGGATCTCTTCTTTTTCGTCGCCTGCTTCCTTGATACGGCGTTCGATATCTGCCTGTTCATCCTGCAGATTTCCGTATCCCTCTTCCGTCTCGTTCCATTTCTCTTCCGCACTGATCACGTTTAATCGTGCGGTATTCTGCGCAATGGAGCGTTCCTGAATGGCCGCCTTTGTTTTCTCAAGTTCGATCCGAAGATTGTTGCGCTCTTCTTTGGTCTTTTCGATGTCGCTTAAAACATCATCGATATCTTTTAAAAACTGCTTTACCTTGTTCTCAAGCTCATCCATCTCACGGCGTCTGCCAAGAAGATTGGAATTGTTCTTAAACGTACCGCCGCTGATCGCACCGCCGGGCACGAGGAGCTCACCTTCGAGCGTAACCATACGAATGCCGTAATCGTACTTGCGCGCGATCTTCAAAGCATGGTCTACGGTATCGACAACCATAATTCTGCCAACCATCGCTTTTGCAACGTTTGCGTACTTTTTATCTGTCTTGACAAGACTGTCCGCGAGACCGAGCACGCCCTCCTCATCAAGTGCTTCGGGCGTTTTGAATTCCTGCGGATTGGTGATGCTCGTAAGAGGCAGGAATGTCGCACGGCCACCCTTGGTCTGCTTTAAGTACGCGATCATGTGCTTAGCGGTCGCTTCGTCTTCTGTCACGATATTCTGGATGTTGCCGCCGAGTGCCGTCTCGATCGCAACTTCGTATTTCTTCTCTACTTTGACAATGTCCGCCACAACGCCTACGATACCCTTCTCAGTATCCTTCTGCTCCATAACTTTCTTGACGCTGCCGCCGTAGCCTTCATAGCGCTCGGTTAAGTTGGAAAGCGCTTCGAGCTTGGATTTCTCACGATGATAATCGACCTGCATATCGCGAAGTTTCTGATCTTTGGCGGTCATATCCTCCTTGATGAGGCCGAGCTTTTCTTCAATGGAGACGCGCTTCTCATTGAGCTTGCCGATCTCCTCGGTCACATGCGTGAATTCATCGCGCAGCTTTTCCAGGTTGTCCTTCTGCTCTGCTTCATCCGACTTCGCTCGAAGGAGTCTGGAATTCAGTTCTGCCTTCTGGATGTTGCACTGCTCAAGGATCGTGTCCTGACGCTCCATTCTGGATTTAATGGAGGCACGTTCACCGAGAGCTTTGATGATCACATTCTTGCCGGCTTCGATCCGAGCGTTAAAGTCTTCAATCTTGCTCTGCACTTCGGAAAGAAGTGCAGCCGCCTCAGCCCGCTCGCGCTCCGTGGAGGCAACCAGATCATCGGTCGACTTCTTATCTTCAAGCGTAACGTTCTTTTCGTTCTCACGCGCCATGATCTCAGCCGTGATCGAACCTTTTCTGGTGATAAAATGCTCTTCGTTTCCTTTTGCGGAGTTGATCTTCTCTTTTAAGATTTTGATCTCGCCTTCCAGCTTCTCACGCATCAGGTCAGTATTGGAAAGATCCTGCCTTGCCTTCTCGATCGCCTCTTCGAGCAAAGTAAGCTGCCCCTGGATCTCTTCGTATTCCGTCTTGGTCTTCTCGAAATTCTCTGTTGTCTCTTTAAAATCGTTCTCCGCGATCGCAAGCTTCTCCGATGTGGATGTCAGCTCATCATTGATGTGCTTGTTCTCGACAAGAAACATGTTGACATCAAGCGTCTCGAGTTCCTGTTTTTTCTTTAAATAGATCTTTGCCTTCTCGGATTGCTTTTCAAGAGGGCCGACCTGCTTCTCGAGTTCCGCAAGAATATCATTTACGCGAACAAGATTCTGCTTCTCATTCTCGAGCTTTTTCTGCGCCGTCTCTTTACGTCGTTTAAACTTGACAATCCCGACAGCCTCATCAAAAAGTTCACGTCTTTCTTCGGGCTTACCGCTCAAGATCTTGTCGATCTGACCCTGACCGATGATCGAGTACCCTTCTTTACCGATACCGGTATCGTAGAAGAGCTCCGTCACATCTTTCAATCGAACGAGCGAACCGTTGATCGAATACTCACTCTCACCCGAACGATAAATCCTTCTGGCAACCGTCACTTCATCATAATCGATTGCAAGCTGGTGATCGGAATTGTCCAATGTGATCGCAACATAAGCATAGCTGAGGGGTTTTCTCGTCTCCGTACCGGAGAAAATAACGTCCTGCATGGACGCGCCTCTCAGCTGCTTGATCCTCTGCTCACCCAGCACCCAGCGAACGGCGTCCGCAACATTGGATTTGCCGCTTCCGTTCGGTCCGACAATACCGGTGATGCCGTTATGGAATTTAAAAACGATCTTATTTGCAAACGATTTAAAGCCGTGTACTTCTATACTTTTTAAATACATGTTACACCCGTTACTCCGATTTTATGGATAGAAGCGCCCGGTACGCAGCCTGCTGCTCCGCCGCTTTCTTGGTCCGTCCTTCGCCTTCGCCGATCATACGGTCATCGATAAATACCCCCGCATGGAACACCTTATCATGCTCCGGCCCGCTCTCTGACAGAACCTCATAATGAAGTTGTCCCTTCGACGTCTTCTGAACATGTTCCTGCAGGATCGTCTTGCTGTCATAAAACAGCTGCTTGTTTTCAAGGTCCGACAGAACAAACCTGTCGATAAAACGCTTGGCTTCTTCAATACCGCCGTCTAAATAGATCGCTCCGATGATTGCCTCCATTACGTCGGATGTGATCGATTCACGGTAACGTCCACCGGTGGCATCCTCGCCTTTTCCCAAAAAAATAAACTGCCCAAGGTCTATATCCCTTGCGCAATAAGCAAGCGCAGGCTCACATACCATCGAAGAACGGAGCTTCGTAAGCTGCCCTTCCGGCTTCTCGGGATGCTCCTTAAAAAGAAAATCGCTGGATACCAGCTCCAGCACCGCATCACCCAGGAATTCCAGTCGTTCGTAATCCTGCCATTTATTGATCTTCATCTCATTCGCATAGGAACTATGCGTTAAGGCCTGCTTTAAGAGAATTGGCTCGTGAAAACGATAACCGATCCTCTCCTCCAGTGCATGCACTTTTTCTTCTAAATTCATTCCGTATCCTAACCGCTTATTCAGCGCTGACAGCTTTCTTAATCATCTCAAGTGCTTCACCGACAGTCTTGATGTTCTCAACGGCTTCCGGTGCGATCTCCATGTTGAACGCGTCCTCGATGCCCATAATGATCTGGAACAGATCGAGAGAATCTGCGCCAAGGTCTTCCATGAAAGTTGTCTCGGGACGGATCTCATTTGTGTCCACACTCAGTACTTCCGCAATAATCTCTTTTAACTTATCAAATTCCATATTGTCCCCCTAATCCGCCTGTTTGATCCCTATCTGCTCGCGGATCTTTTCATTTATTTTTTGTTCCGAAAACGTAATACACTGCAGGATCGAATTCCGAATCTCAACATAACCAGAGCTTCCGTGCGTCTTGACCACAAGTCCTGTCAGCCCCAAAAGCGGCGCACCGCCGTACTCTGACAGATCATACGGCTTCATGGCTTCTTTTAAAGAAGACTTTACGAAAAGCGCACCGATCTTGCTTAGAAGCGTTGCCATCAAACCCTGCTTGATCATAGAAAGCATTGCTTTTCCGACGCCTTCGATCGTCTTAATGATCACATTCCCGGTAAAAGCCTCACACACAATAACGTCGGCACCGCCAAGCGGTATCTCTCGCGCTTCTACGCTACCGATAAAATTGATTCCTTCACATTCTTTTAAAAGCGGAAATGTCTCCTTGACGAGCGCATTGCCCTTTTCCTCTTCCGCGCCAATGTTAACGATCCCAACCCTTGGATTCTTCACGCCGAGAACGTGCTCCATATAGATGGATCCCATCTTGGCAAACTGAACGAGATGGGAAGATCTTGCATCGACATTGGCACCACAGTCAAGAAGAAGCGCGGGACCTTTTGTGGTCGGTATCAGCGGAGCAAGCGGCGGTCTCTCGACGCCTTTGATCCTGCCGACCAAAACCTGTCCGCCTACAAGAACCGCGCCGGTGCTTCCGGCCGAAACAAACGCGTCGCATTCGCCGTTCTTAACCATCAGCATGCCGCGTACAATGGACGAATCCTTCTTCTTTCTGATCGCCATAACAGGCGGCTCCGCCATTTCGATCACTTCGGTGGTCGGTACGACGTGAAGCCTGTTCGTATCGTATGTATATTTTGCCAATTCTGCGGTAAGCGCATCCCGGGTACCGAGCAGCCAGATCTCCAGCTTGGCACTTGCTTTCAGCGCTTCAATAGCGCCCTTTACAGTAGATGAGGGTGCATTGTCGCCACCCATGCCGTCTACCGCAACACGTATGATCTCTTCCAAAGTCGATTATCCTTCCTGCATATCTTAAATAAATATACTAAAGGAGCCCTCAAAAATCAAGATTGTCTGTTGGCTGTGATCAAATTCTTACACTGCAGGAGCACGCCGAACAATTCTTCCGGCTTGACCGGTTTCATAAGGTGCGCGCTCATGCCTGCCTTCAGGACATTCTCGATATCCTCGTCACGACCGTTTGCCGTCATGGCAACGATCGGAACCGTAAATGCATCACGTCTTTCCAACGCCCTGATCTCACGTGTAGCCGTAATGCCGTCTTTTACCGGCATCATAACATCCATCAGAATCACATCGAACGAATCCGGCATCGACGTTCTGAACGTATCGACAGCCACCTTGCCGTTTTCCGCGGGCGTCACGATCGCACCCTTTTCTTCTAACAGGAACTGGGTGATCTCCATATTGAGCGAATTGTCTTCGACAACAAGAATCCGAAGCCCATCAAGGAACTGCTCGTTCTCGTCAAGATGCTGGTACATGGTCAGCGGAATCGTAATGTACACATGGGTCCCCTGCTCCTCAACACTCTCTGCGCGAAGGCTTCCGCCAAGCTCATAGATCATCTTGCGTGCGACAGCCATGTTAAGACCGATCTCGCGGCAATCCTTCCGGAGGCTCCCATTCGCACAGCTTTCCAACGTGAAAATATGATCAAGATAAGTCGCACTCATACCGACGCCGTTATCGGAGATCACAAAGCAATACTCTGCATTCCCTGACTCGGACGGCAATTCCTTTACGCCAAGCGTGATGTTCCCATCCTCCTTGATAAACTCGAGCGCATTCACGATCACATTCTCCAGGATCATCCGGATCGCTGCCGTATCGCCGAGTGCCGTGCGGTGCGTTAAGTCGATCGGTCCTATGGAAAAACGAACCTTGCGCCCCTCAATGATCTGTTCGATCTCGGGATAGACCCCTTCGATCGCCCCCTGAATGTCAACCAAATCCTTGGCCGGCTTAAATCCCTGTGATTCAAGCGCACTGACATGTGTCAGATTACGGATCAGGAATTCCATGGAAATCGTGGAATGCAGAAGTCTGGTCGCCGTCTCCGTAACGGATTCGGGATCGTCTTTATGATGGATAATCCATTCTTCGCCGCTTCGGGCGGCAGCAACATAGCGCTTGATATCATTGGAAATATAAGAAACATAATCGTCACGTGCATCCCCGACGGAAACGGAGTGCTGTCTGACTGTCTCAACAGACTGTATGTAACGCGCCTGCTTTGCCTGCATCAATCGTTTATGCTTCCGATCGAGCAGAAAATAGCTCCAGAAAAAGATCACCGCCAAAACAAGCAAGGACGGCACCATAATATGAAAGACAAGATTATGTGTGATCTGTTCATTGTCAACGAGACGACCGATGATCTCGATCACGATTGCGGCGATCGCGGCAACCGTCAAGAGGATACCGGCTCCAAAACCGATCCCTTCACCTTCGAACACGTATTTTCCGGCATTCTTTTCATTCATGCGCGTTTTCTCCTACTCTTCTGAACCTTCTGGTCTGTCTCATCCTTGAAGCTCTCCAGTTCTTTTCTGGAGACTTCGAAGCATTTCAACATCTTCTGAGAAAAGACTCCGCATTCGCCGCCCATGATCATATCATAAGCGGCCTTTTTGCTATATGCCTTTTTGTAGCAGCGTTCACTGACCAGTGCATCATAAACATCTGCAAGCGACACGAGCTGCGCCTCGATCGGGAAAGCATCCCCTTTCAATCCGTCCGGATAGCCGCTTCCGTCATAACGTTCGTGATGGTGCCGACAGATTATGTGACTCACTGCTTTGTATTCATCATTCCATACACCCTCGATATGCGTCAGGAACTCGCATCCGAGCGTCGTATGCCCCTTCATGGTCTCGAATTCGCCGGGGGTAAGCTTGCCGGGTTTTAACAGGATACTGTCCGGAATGGCAATCTTACCGATGTCGTGAAGAGCACTTGCCTGCACAATGATATCCACACGATGCGGCGTCAGATTGTACTCCGGATAAAGCTCCATCATGTTGCCCGCAAGAATCCTTGTGAATTCCTTCACACGCTTGATATGCTCACCGCTCTCCAGGTTGCGGTGCTCAACAACATTACCGAGAATATCGATGATCCGGTTGTTGCTTTCTTTTAATTGTTCCGCCTGGCGTTTTAACATGGAAAACTGCGCTTTTAAGACTTCCATCTGCGCATTGACCTGCTCCTCCAGATGGCGTTTATGCTGGTAAAGCTCTACAATATTTTGGACACGCTTTTTGACGATGAGCGGATCGAACGGTTTGCGGATAAAATCGATGGCTCCGTACTCAAAGGCTTCCGATTCGGATCTGATCGAAGTCTCGCCCGTGATAAAAAGAACCGGAACGCGCTCGATCATGCCGGACAAACGCATGGCTTTCAATACCTCAAAGCCATTCATATCCGGCATGACGAGATCGAGCAGCATAACCAAGTCCTCCTTCGTATGCTGCCCGAGTATTTCCAACGCCTCTTTGCCGCTCTGTGCCTGTAAGATCTCGTATGAATTGGCAAAAATCTCGCTTAGAATATCCCGGTTGATTGCTACATCGTCGACAATCAATACCTTCGTCTTCATAGTTTATGCCTGTATCCCTTTCAGAAACGCGATCACGTCATTGTATCTGTCTGTAATTTGCGGTAGAAATGCTTTGCCGGTCTCGAAATCGCCGGCACGAAATGCCTCCGTTGCCTGATCCGCGACTTTAAACAGCCCGTCCAGCGCAAGGTTTGCCGTAACACCCTTTAAGGTATGCGCCTGTGAAAAAGCCTCGCTGCAGTCTCCTGCTTCAATGGCTTTCACCAAAGCATCGTAACTCGGGTCGCTTGGAAATTTCAGAAGGAATCGTTCGAACAGTGCTTCTTTTCCCATGAAACGATTCATTCCGGCATCATAGTTGATGTCGTGCTTTGCAAGTTCAGCCTGATCTAACATCAAGAATCCCTCCGATCGTTATTGGGGGAAGTCTGTTACCATGCAGAATTCCCCCTAATAATATGTTTAATCATAGCATAATACGCGCACCATTGTCCATTTTCTTATGCTTTTATCCGCGATCGGATCCAAGAAGGTTTCCGAATACCTTCTCCGCCGCCTCACCGCTCAGTTGACCGATGCAGTCACCGCATCCAAGGTTCGCCAGAACAACTGTTGCGATCAGCTTAAGTCCCTTCTGTCCCGTGTTGAATCTCGATGCTGCAAACAGAAGTGACTGGGTAATGCTCATGCCGACAAAGGTAGCCGCCTCCGTCAGGTTTTCAAAGCCTCGCGCCTGGCAGATAAAGTCTAGGTCGGCCGGATCCTTCGTGAGGGTGATTCCATTAAACCGAAGCGCATCGACAGAAGCGATCTCTTCCGTCGTTCCGGCAAAGAATGCCGCAATGTTGTCCTTGTCGTGGAAGTAGCTTCTGAAATAATTGAGCAAATGAACGGCCTCTTTTACGACGATCGGTCCTACCGCTTCGTTCACCTCTTCCGCAGGTCCGGACAGAAGTTCGGAAATCGCATTTAATGTATTATCGATGTCACGTGCCTGTGACTCGTCGGCTCCGAGGTTTACGCCTCTTTCTGTCTGTTTCCAGCTCTGCTGCAGGAATTTCGCCGTGATTTCCTTATCCGGATCCTGCTGCTCGTTCATCTTTGCAACCGTCTCCTGCAAGGTCTTTTCATCATGCATCTCTTCCGCATCCCACTTGGCCACGATCAACTTCCGCTCATTATTGAGCGCCTGCAGGATGGCAAGACCGTTGGTTACGTAATCGGATACATCGCCGGCTGTTTCCGCGATTTCCATTACTTCACCTGTAAATCCGCTCGTATCAACATTCTTCAGCGCCTTCATACCTTTATTGATGATCGGATCCTCATTCAGATAATCATTCGGATACGATACGATCTCGCCGATATTATTCACTGTGCCCACAAAGGAATCATCGTCATCTTCGGCTCCAAACGGTTTCAAGCCGTTGACCGCATTGGACCAGGAGATCGGAAGGAGTGAACGAACCGCAAACTGAATAGATTTCGGAATAAGATCCATCAGTTCATCCGTCACACGCCCTGCAAGGAAACGGGTAAAGCGCGTTCCCGCATGATGAATGTTGCCACGCATCAATGAGAAGTCACCACGATATACACCTTCCTTGACGGCATCCGTATAGGTATCGGATAGCATCTGTTCCTGACGGTACTGGTCGCGCTCCATATTTGCTCGCTGAACGATCTGCAATGCACGCGTAAACAGCTTCCAGTCGATCGCCGTGCCGCGGGTAAATTTAAAGAACGACTTGTTGGTCTGCGTATCTTCCAGTTTCAGGACTTCGTCATAATCGACATCATCCGCAAGCTGCGTGGAAACACAGCCCATAAAAGCCATCTTATAGATCTCTGCATCCGTATCGATCTTTCCGTTTCTGACATATTCATCAATCAGTTCATTTCGGCCCGCTGCGTTCGCAAAATCCCTGTCCTTATATCCAAAACGGTCAAGCATAATGCCCTGCTTGGAAATATCAATCACATCACGTCTTGAGAGTGCCGTAAAGAAGAGGGATTTTTCCGCATCCGACAGGCGCAGGAAACCGGCGATGCATGCGACCTGGTCGTCACTTTTGGCCTGCTCGATCAGAATTTTTTCAAATGCCTTCTGATCCATCTCCTCATTCTCATGATCTACATAGAGCGCCACTGCTTTCTCATTACCGCTCTTTAGGATCATATTGCGATCGGACGCATGCCGGATCGCTTTAATGCGGAGATTCTCATTATGCAACTCGTCCACGAAATCCATCGCGCGGCCGAGGAGATCCCAGTCTCCCTGCGTTTCTCTTGTTTTCGCAATATCAGACTTGGTAATCGTTTTGCCGAGTTTTACATCGTCTTTGATCTGGAAGCTATAAAGCTGTGCAAGCGCATTTCGCAGCATTTCGCCCGTTACAGGCTCGCTCATCCAACTGTCTGACTGCTCGCCCATTGTTGCCATCCATTCGGAACGTGCACCTTCATTGACAAAATTATGCACCTTCCCTTTTCTCCGGTCATACCAGCCGATCGTTGTCGTATAATCGAACATTGTCCGATCCTGCAGTACCATGATCAGCAAACGAAGCCTGTCTGCGCTCTTTGCGGCAAATTCATTCAACCGTTTTTTAGTGTCCGTTGCGGTACTGTCGGTATCCCCGATCGCATTAACTTTATTGATGAAATCCGCTTCCGTCTGGACATTCAGATCGTACGAATAGCCAAGATCCTTCAGCGTCTGCTCGGGCGTCGTGCCAAGCCGCGCAAGATCCGGTTCCTTCGCCTTTTGCTTGATGTAGCTCGCGACATTGACAAATGCAAGCGCATCCTCAAACCGCTTCTCATCAATCGTCTTCACACCGCTGCTGTTAAACACCGTCAGATGAGCCGCTGCAGCCGCATAATCGACTGTCGCTGTGATCGGTTCACCGCTGCGGTAGTTGCCGATCGCGCCGCGTGCATCCGACATGGCCTTACGAGACACAATGTTGGAATAAACATACTCCATGCCGGGCAGTGAATCTGTCTCACCAACAAGACCGGGGACGCTCAAAACGAGGGCAAATACCTGGCGTTCTTCCACGGAAAGCGCAGCAAATTTCTTGACCATATCTTCCGTGCCTTCCGTACGGATCAGATCGGTGAATTGCTCCCTGTTCATGACGGTGAACGGCGTCAGCTCGGATTGCGTCATCGAATCATACGAGATGCTTCCCAGAACCGATTCGGAATTGGCCAGATACGCCTTCTGTGTCTCATCGGCAAGAAGAGCTGTGAGTTCTTTTCGAAGGTCACCCAAATTGACCGACGCTTCATTCAGCTTCGCATAGAAATACTCATGGATCCCGCATACCAGCGCACGCTCATCCTGCAGTCCGCGCGAAGTCAATTCTTCAATGACCATATTGTCCCAGTCCGCAGCAACATTGAAATAAGCAAGCTTTTCATCAACATCTTTTGCAAACTGCTCATCATCCGTCTGATACATCTCAAACGAAAGGAACTTCAGCGCATCACGATACTCTGCATCCAGATAAGGGCGCAGTTTCATACGGGGTGCCAGGTGCTTAAAGGTAGCAAGTTTCAGGCGCCTTGCAGGAATTGCCGCATGCTCTGCCGCCATGCCGTTTGAGCCGACTTCCTTGACATGCTCGGTGACCAGTTGCTCCGCAGCATCCGTTTCCGCCTGCCGGCGTCTGGAAAGTTCACGGCCTCTGCGCTTCTCCGACTCGACGATCAGCCATGCGCCGCGCTGCTTAGCAAGTGCGATATCCGCCTGCGCCGTCTTTTCAAGTGTGACGGTTTCAGCCGTAATACACTCCTCCAGGATCGTGAGCAGCTCACTTGTATCAAGATCCGCTCTAACCGCAATCAAGCCTCTGGTTCGAAGCCGGAATGCGGTCTTGACGGCTTCCACACGTGTTGCGGCTACGCCGGAAAAGTCTGCCTGCGTCAAAAATGCCTCACGTGCATTGTCATTTTTCTGAATAAACGGAAGAACCTCTCCCAAATAACGATAATAATCCGTATCCTTCTCGAGTACGCTCTCCGGAATCGACTCCATGACGGCATCAAAGTATTTTTCGATCGGATGATAATCGGTCTCTTTTCCGTCTCTTAATCTGTTGATTCGATCCTGAATCGATTTGTTGAAGGTCGCAATATTGGAATTGATGAGTGCATTATACTCTTTTGCCAATTCTGCCTTGATATTGACGCCTTCTTCAAAGAATTTATTTTTCAGGTTATGTACAAACTGATCCCTGATAAAGGCAGGAACTTTCTTGTAATTCTCCGCCATGATCTTGGCAGCGGGAATCACAGTTTTCCTGAAAGATTCCATCTGCTGCACGAAACGCTCATCAGAATAAATGGAAAAAATTCTGGAATACACCGGATCGGACATGATCACCGGAATAAACGGCTCGATCTCCTGACCACCCTCTTTTCTTAGGAGTCCGATACGGCGTTCACGCGTCTCCGCGATCAAAATCGCACGCGCATCCAGTTCCTTTTCATGTGCTTCTCCCCTATGCTCCTCCTTGTAGTAGCTAAGCGCCTCCTTTACCGCGCTTCGATAATCCTCCGCCTCATCGTTCATCATCGGGAGAAGTCTGTTGTAAAGATCGGATAATTGCACCGGATCAAAATTGGCCGCTCTTGCTTCCTCAAAAAAGATCGCCTGCCGTTCAACATGCATTTGCATAAACGGCGTCAACGCCTTCTGATATGCGCCAATTTCCATTCTCTGCACTTCATCGGCATATTGATCTGCAAGATACGCCTCATCCTCGCAAAACCAGAGTTCAAAATTAGCGACGGCGGGGAATCTCTTTTCAATCTCCTTTTTCCCATTTGCATCCGCCTTGATGTAACTTCTCATGTTTGCAAGCGCTTCTTCCCACTTTGTAAGGCCGGCTGTCTGCGAAGGCTGTTTAAGCAGCTCATCCCGTAATGCGCGCCCGTCCTCCATACGCTTCTGGCGGCGGCTCTGGCGGGATTCTGCATTACCGAACCAATGGAAAGCCGTACTCTTGGTACGCTTTTTATAATCAAACACCGCTTTTTTCGAAGTATGATGCTCTCCGAGGATCAGCTGACGGATTCGCACCTCACGGAAGCTTGCATCTTTTCTCGCCTCGTCATCTCTCTCTCTGATCCGAACCTCGAACTGCTGCGGTGTATCCCGCAAAAGCCCCTCTGCGAGTGACTTCTTAAGCTCCACTTCATCAACGCCATGGATCCCATCCCACAATTCCAGATTCTGCAACATACGAAGCTCGAGCTCCGATACAAAAAGGCGCAATTTGGACGGACTTAAATTATTGATATCCTGCTGTGTACTGCCCTGTTTCAGCCCAAATGCTTCATAGGCACCTTCCGATGCTGCTTTCGTGATCGCATCAATGATCGCATCCTCATATCCCTCAAAGGAATTCGCAAACAGGGAATTGTAGCAAAGAAGCTCGCCCTTCATGCGGCCGACATTTGATACGTCGATCGCTCCCCCGGTCGAAGCGGATGTGCTTTGTGTCCGTAATGCCTGCGCATTTGTAAACTTCGTATGCAGATCCGGATCTACAATGCGCAGCGTATCTTTCAGATTCTGCAGCATCCCCTGTATTTCCGTCATGGATTTTGAAAGAAGATGCTCTCCGTAATTCTGATAGAAAAGTTCGGTAAAACGCCCCTCGAACCCGGACATGTTTTCCGTAGCCCATCTGCGTACAAAACCGCACGATTCGCTGATGTTTTCCTTCATCAACAAAAGTGCGCCTTCCGTAGCCTCCGGATCTCCGTTGTCTTCCACGCTCAGCGCAAAAGCCAGCACATCGCGGTTCATAAGAAGTTTTTCCTCCAACGCCGGCGAGCCCGCATCCTCTGTAAGGAACCGGCAATTATCCTTGGCTTTTTGTATTTTCTCCATCACTTCGGAAGAAGCAACCATCTCACCGATTTCAGTTTCAAGCCTCTGCGACTCCACTTTTTCCATATGCATCACACGGTCAGTATATTGAGAGACTTTCTCGGATGCATATGTCTCTGTCAGAATTGCATCTCCGATCTTCCCGATCAGAAGCTCTTTCAAAAGATTTCGGAAAATTTCAGTTCTAAACAACGCCTTCGAGGTTGTATCGGCGCTCGTCACTTGCTCTACGGCGCGGTCAATCGCCCATAAGTTTAATTCAAGCTTTCTGACAAGATCTGTAACCTTCGCGGCAAATTCCTTCTCGGGAAGTTCCACGATATCGTCCCCGAGAAGCTTGATCGCGGCCTCCGCATAATCACCGAGCGGCCAGTTCTCATCCGCTGTTTCGCGCATCTCGCCCTTGCCTGTGCGGATAAAGTCTTTGCGTACCTCGGCAAGTTCCTGCTTAGCAAGACGCTCCTGCTCCTGTGCAGTCAAAAGCTCAGCAGCGGCAGCCTCCCGCTCCGTAACGGTTTCCTCTTCCAAAAGAGCATCACGAATCCGCTTCTTTTCGTCATGATAGGACTTTGAGGAGTAGAGTGCCGTCGCCACAAGATTTGTGCGTCGCGAGAGCGCATACAGTTTGGCAAGCTCGTCATGATTCACCTGCTCTTCCGGCATCGCATTCAGCGACTCCATAAGCGAATCCGTAGCACACTGCATCAAAAAAACCCATGCTGCCTGCGGATTTCTTTCGATTACCGCTCTTTCGTTAAGCTGCGCCTCACCGAGCAGTTTGGAAGCAGCATGAAGCTCTTTATATCGATCGATCAGCATTTTCGTTTCCTGCAGGCTCATCGTAGCAGGATCGATCTGTATCAGGGTATTCAAATAAAGCGCAAGCGGCGGCTGATCCCCTTCCTTGAGCATCTTCAGAAAATCCGGTGTCCTGCGCGTAGTCGTTCCGTAGGCGATATCTGCAAATTGCGAAGAAGACATCGTCTCCTGCTCTTCCTTCGTCCCAAGCGCAATTGAGATCGCTTCATAATCGACCTTCTCTTCCTCAAAGAACGCTTTTTTCTGCGAAATAATCGCTGCATCACGCTTGCGTGCCTTCTCCAGCTCGCCGTTCACTTCTTTGTTCCATCGATTCCGTCTGATCTTGCCATAACCTTCCGGCGCACCTGCAGCCAGCTTTGCTTCTACGGGTGGCGCTTCTGTCGGCGTAAGGTCATGCTCTTTTCTCAGGATCCCAAGCTCCTCCCTTTGTGCGAGCATGGTTTCCTGATTATGAACAAGCAGCTCAACACCGCCGTATTCTTCATCACGGCTCTTCTGATGCGCTTCTTTTTTTTGATCCAGCGATAGCTGCATCTGCGCCTGCTTCTGCTGTGCTTTGGTAAGTGCTTCGCGTTGGATCCTCAGTTGCTCTTCTTTGGTCAGATGACGTTGCATACGCGCTCCCTTCGTCTATACCGCATTCGATGCGGGCAATAACTCCGCAATATGATACCAGGATTCCGAATCCGGTAGGATATGCAGCAGTTTTTCCGGCATTTCTGTCCCTCGATCTTCTGTCATTTGGAAGACCAGTTCGGCAGATGCATCCATCTTTCGCTCCTTCACGGCTTTTACCGCCGCCTGCATCACCGCCCCGACAAGCGCCATGACCACCATCGGGTTGATCCTGACGGTATAGAGATCTTCCAAACTAAACAGCTGCTCATCCTTCCTGCGCACAAGGAGGAGTCCTGCAATCTGCCCGTCTTCCAGGAAAACGTGGCTCAGATTTTGGTCGCATTTTTCGAAAAAAGCGACCTGCATCGCATTGGGGATCATGTTCAGGTACCGTTTGGGGATCTCACAAAGAGGCTTGATGTTTGTCGATGACAGATTTGCCCGGTTCTTCACAAGACGCACTGCCATATCACTTGCAAGAACATCCTTGATCGTGATCCGAAAACGATAGCAACGCTCCAGCCGGATCGAAAAGTCATGTGCCAGATAAGCCCGGTCCATTGATACAACGACATCCTCTTCCCCTTCATATGCAGCTGATACGGAACGGATGCCGAATTCACCCAAATGATCCGCGACAAAACCGACAAGCGCTTCCATAACCGCATCCCTGTCAAAGCCATCCGCTACTGTCAACGAACGGACTTCCGCCCTGTCACCGATCATAAACAGCATCAAAAAACCGCACGCTACATTGCCCGAAACTGCGCCCAGCATAATCGGTTGCCCCAAAAACAGCCATTCCGACACATCCACCGGAATGAACGGTTTATACATCTCAAGATTCTTTTTTGTGATAAAAGTTATTTCAATCATAGTTTTCTCTCTTATTGAATATACGATTAAAATTGTCAAATTACTCCATTATTATACCATACAGTTTTATAAATCATTGATTTCCCGTAGAAAAACATAGAAAAAAAAGAGACCGGAATTCCGATCTCTTTTGTCAGTAGCTTATATAGATTCTTTTATTTCTGTGCAACATCCTTCATAGAGAAGCTGATCCTGCCCATTTTGTCTTTGCCAAGGCATACAACGGTAACCGTATCGCCAAGTGTCAGGACATCCTCAACATGGTTGATTCTCTCTTTTGCGATCTTGGAGATGTGAACCATGCCTTCCTTGCCCGGTGCAAACTCGATGAATGCGCCAAACTCTTTGATGGATACAACTTTACCCTGGAAGATCTGGCCTTCCTCGAAATCTGTAACGATCATCTTGATCATCTCGATCGCTTTCTCGATCATTGCCTTATCCGTGCCGCATACAGCAACTGCACCGTCATCTGTGATATCGATCTTCACGCCGGTCCTTGCAATGATCTCGTTGATCGTCTTGCCCTTCTGGCCGACAACATCACCGATCTTCTCCGGATCGATCGTGATCTGGACGATCTTCGGTGCATATTCGTTAACGGTCTCACGCGGCTTTGCGATCGCCGGCTTCATGCAGGTATCCATGATGAAAAGTCTTGCTTCGCGGCATCTCGCGATCGCACCTTCTACGATCGGCCTTGTCAGACCGTGGATCTTGATATCCATCTGGATCGCTGTGATACCGTCTGTTGTACCGGTTACCTTGAAGTCCATGTCGCCGAAGAAGTCTTCGAGACCCTGGATATCCGTCAGAAGTACATATTCGTCATCCGTATCACCTGTTACCAGACCGCAGGAGATACCGGCTACCATCTTTTTGATCGGCACGCCTGCTGCCATTAAGGACATGCAGGATGCACAGGTACTTGCCATGGA
>JAEEGL016596790.1_pt1 | contig 17410 bp, 18 predicted proteins | sample 9134231 | NCBI WGS metagenome assembly JAEEGL01 (sample SAMN16246548, study PRJNA631951) | gut metagenome | biome: gut microbiome; feature: rumen; material: fiber-attached | host: Bos | place: Iran: Karaj | collected 2018-10
ATTATAGACTGTACCGTCAAGAGCCTTATCTGAATTGATTAATGCCATTACCGAACGGCAGCTGTCAATATTGTGCAGGAATGCACGACGATTCTTCTTGGAGTTTTCGAGTAAGGTAACAGAGCCTTTTTCTAACAGCTCGTTAATGATGTGAGGGATAATGTGCTTGGCAAAACGCTCGTGTTTGCTATACACATTGGCAAAGCGGATTGAACAACCTTTAATCTTGCCCTTATCAACGGCATCCTTCATAAAGAATTCCGTCATCAGTTTTCCGCAGGCGTAGCTAGTGCGCTGGCTATGCTCTGCCGTTGACATCAGCAGATAGTCACTTTCCCGCACACCGCCATTCTCGTTCCATGACTGCATAGAGTAAACCTCGCTGGTAGAACAGTTGATATAGCTGTCTGCCCCAATACGGATGGCCTGCTCCAAAAACGACTTCATAGAAATAACATTGGTTTCCCAAGTATGTTCCACCTCATAGAAGTGTTCCGTATGCACCACAGCAGCACAGTTGATATATACGGTACGTTCAAAGGAGGATTTCTTCTCCATCACCTCATCCTCAATCTTCTGCATCTGGGCAGAATTGTTGATGTCGTACTCATAAAATTCAAAACCAGGGTTATTCAGATACTCTTTCACTGTATCTATAGAACTGGCAAAGAAATTGTCAAAGCCAATAATCAGACTTTCTTTCTCAGCCTCTAAAATCTGGTGCACCAGCTCGCTTCCAGTCATACCGGTCGCCCCACTTAATACATATAAACTTTTCATATTCCGAGTTTTAATCTCTCTTTATAAAATACATCCACACTTTCATCAAATAGTTTTTGTTCAGCTTCCACATCATACCAAACCGAGCGATGCTCATAATTGCCTGTTTTCAAATCCAGAATTCCATATTGGGCATACGGATTATGATTACGAGGCTGTCCCACAGATCCGGGATTGATAAAGATGGTTCGCTTCTTATTCCTGTAAGTTGAGTTGTCTGTAGCATAGAACTGCTCCACATAATGAGGCACGTGAGAATGACCTGAAATCACATAGTCATACATAGCAAAACGCTCATCAATCATCTTGTCAATGCCAAACTTTCCCCAATAAGGGTCATCAAGATTCCCATGCATAAAAAGGATGGACTTCCCATTTATCTCACACTCCTGAAATCCCCGATGACTCATCTCTGTATCAAGGTAATTTCTGGAAGATTCAGTCAGTATGCTATTTGTGTATTTAAGAACTGCCCTTCCCCTATCCGTTGCGAACCGTTCAAGACTTCCTCCAAATATGGAATACTCATGGTTGCCCCAAAGGTTAACAACCAGAGAAATTGACAGATTCCTAACGACCTCTATCACCTCATTAGGTCGAGGACCATAATTTACCAAATCACCCAATAAAGCTATATCATAGTTATCTTTATTCTTAAAATCCTCTATCACTGCACTTAATGCAGTTAGATTGGCATGAATATCTGACAACAAAACTATTCTATCTGACATATCCTATATATTCCTTTTTTAGTTTTGCGGGCGTACCAGCAATCAGTGAAAATTCTGGCACATCATATTTCTTATTACAAAGACTTTTTGCTGCAACAATGACGTTATTGGGGAGTTCAGTACCCTTCTGAATTTGTACATCATTACATATCCAGCAATGATTACCTATCTTAACAGGGCTATTCATGTCATAGACTTCCATTGTTTCCGAATTGTATGTCTGATGCCAATCCGTATCCATAATAAGGACATTCCATCCAACAGTACAACTGCCACCTATCTCTATGTGTCGATAACAATAGATGGACGAGTTTAAGCTCAAATAGAAATCATTACCAAGAACCAGTTTGGATTTTCCTCTTACAAGGAGTTGGGCTCCTCCGCCTATTTTTGCTGAACCTTTAATAATAATTGTACTTCCTTTCTCTACAAATACAGACATCCGGTTAAAACGGTTGTCTTGCGTAGGAATATCTTCATAACCCAACAACACCATGCCAAACTTGGAAGGAGCATCTAAAAGTACCCCCCCCCAGGCACCTTCAATTTAACATGTCTGGACAAAAGCACAGGCAACTTAACTCCCTGTTTCGCAGGTAATTTTACGAAATTAAACCAAATGGTTTTGATCCAATTTGTCCCAGTAATGTACCGTCTGCGTTGCCAAATGGTATGAAGAATGGACATATATTTAATGCTTTAAGAAGTGCATTAATGCTTCTTTGTTCTGAATAGGCGTTGTCGTTGGGCGACCAAGATCCTTACGGTTACCTTTCTTCACCTTAATCTCTAACAGAGAAGGACCTTCCATAGTCACCACTTCCTTTAAAGCCTCTGCAAGTGCCTCCTTGCTATCTACACTGCAAGTATTCTTATATCCTACAGCTTTGGCAACGGCTGGCAGATCAATCTTCAATCCTACAGTAGGTTGACCACCTACACTATCGTGAGCACCAGTGTTGAACACTACGTGAACATAGTTCTATGGGGCTTTGTTGGCAACAATAGCCATACTGCCCATATGCATAATTGCTGCACCATCGCCATCAAAGCACCAAACATGACGTTCAGGCTGAGCAAGGGCAATACCCAGAGCAATCTGTGAAGCATGTCCCATAGAACCTACGGTCAAAAAGTCTCTTTCATGACCTTGGTTCATAGCCGCACGATACTCAAAGAGCTCACGGCTAATCATACCTGTGGTAGAGACAATGCAATCTTTTTCACCCAGTGCTGCCGCAACGGTCTGGATGGCTTCTTCACGAGACATGGTGAGGTCATTCACTTCAACATTCTGGAGCTTGTAATCCTCAAAAGTATCCTTCTCAATGACAAGTGCAAAGACCTCCTTGTTAGCAAGGGCTTTGGCTGCCTTTTCAATCTGTTTGGCAGCTTTGTCTTCTTCCTTAGAGAGCACCTCATAGTTCACACCCATCACATTCAGAAGGCCGGTAGTCACCTTGCCCTGCTTTACATGCTGCGGCTCATCGTGAACCCCAGGACGGCCTCTCCAACCAATCAAGAGGAGTACGGGAATGTTATATACTTCCTGATCTGTTAGTGACGCCAGCGGATTGATAATATTACCCTCACCACTGTTCTGCATATATACACAGGCAGGCTGGCCGGTTGCCAGATAGTGACCGGCGGCAAGACCTACGGCTGCACCTTCGTTGGCAGCAATGATGTTATGGGCTGCATCAAAGTTGTCTGTAATGTATGCACAGATATTCTTCAGCAGACTGTCAGGAACACCGGCAAAGCAATCAATGCCTTTTCCTCTTAATGCCTCAATAAAGAATTTAGGTCTAATCATAGTTCCGCTCCTTTCCTTATTTCTTTTTGGTTCCAGGGATAAGGTTCAAAATCTGCTTGATAGGCATGCAGTATTCCTCAGAAGCCTCAAGGCAACGAGTAGTTTCCAGAATACGTTCAGCACACTTCACCATAGCGGGATAAGCAGAACGCAACATGTGGTTTGCATAAATCACAATGTTGATACCCCACCCTGCAAGTTCAGCTTCTGTGAACTGTCCGTATGTAGTAGGAACGGCAACAATAGGTGTATGGTCATCAACCTCACGGAATCGCTGGCAGAACTCTTTGATATCCATTCCATCTTTATTCTTACTGTGGATCATAATACCATCTGCACCAGCAGCAACGTATGCGTGACAACGTTCCAGAGCATCTTCAACTGGCTTACCAGCAATCAAAGACTCACAACGAGAAATAATCATGAAGTCACGAGTAACCTGAGCTTCCTTACCAGCTTTAATTTTTGCACAGAAGCCTTCGATGGAATCCTGTGTCTGAACTGCATCTGTTCCAAAGAGAGAGTTCTGTTTCAGCCCCACCTTATCCTCAATGATAACAGCAGAAACGCCAAGGCGTTCCAACGTACGGACTGTGAACACGAAGTGCTCTGTCTTGCCGCCGGTATCGCCATCATAGATAACGGGTTTTGTGGTAACTTCCAGAGAGTCATTCAAATCGTGAAGACGTGTTGTAAGGTCAACAGCCTCAATATCAGGCTTGCCCTTGCTGGTAGAGTCAGTGAGAGAAGAAGCCCACATTCCATCAAATTCACGTATCTCATCACCTACCTCAACCTTAGTGTGTTCGATGATAAGGCCAGTAAGACCACAATGGCTCTCCATGATGCGAACAATGGGCTTGGCAGAAATCAATCTGCGAAGTGATGCAAGTCGTGTTTGAGGAGTTACGCCTAAAGAATCAATGGCTTCCTTGAGTCCAGAAGCAGAAATTCCTTTGGTATAAGGTATCTCTATCACCTTTCCGCCCATAGCCTCCATCACCTTGAACACTTCATCACGGATATACTTGTCCGGTCCATGCAGCCAATCATCGCCATGAATAATATAGTCTGGCTTATACTTTACCAGATTAGGCACGTAGCTCCAATCCTCTTGAGGCACAATGGTGCTTACGCCTTTGATACTTTCTATCACTTGCTTCCTCTGCTCATATGTAAGATACGGCAGCCTCTTATGCGTTGCGATAGCTTTATCTGTATAAAGTCCAATCATCACATCACCATATTTTGTGGCCTCGTTGATGATGTTAATTAATCCGGGATGCATTATGTCCCCGATCATGCCTAAGTAAACTTTCTTTGTCATATCCTAAAGTTTATTTATTATTATTCAATTGTATAATATTAAGTTCATCATTTTTTCCCCCCAGTCAAACGTCAAATCTCTTTTCCTTTCACGTTGCTTTTCCCGTAATGACTTTAATTTATCTGAAGAATTCTTTAAATCAATTATCAAACTGGATAAAGAATCAGGGGTAAGTTCAAATAAAGATTCTTTATCTACCAGTATTTCGGGTATACCGCCAGCTTTACTTCCGATTACAGGAACATCATTATATAATGCCTCCATTATCGTATTTGGACAAGAATCTGCATAAGAAGGAACCACTAACAAATCGCATTGCTTTAATATAGAAGCAGGATTATTCAATTTTCCTGTAAAGATAATATTATTGTTTTCGTATTTGTTTCGATATTCATCAAAAGAATCTCCACCTCCTATGAGAATAAACTCTATTTCATTCCCCTCATTTAGTATTCTTTCTGATGCATCTAACAATAACTGATGACCTTTTCTCGGTGTATCAAAGTTACCAATGAAGCAAATTCTGAATTTTTTCTTTTCACCTAACTCAAACTCAACAACGTTCGACTGATCCTTATTTTCAATCCAACTAGGATTGACATTATTTATAAGAACACGAGTCTTCTTTGCTATTGTGCCAGCAATCAAAGGATGGCGTTTTATGAGTTGTTTCTTGTCATATTCACATTGGCATACTATCATACTGCTTCGCATTAGACATAGAGATTCACACATCCAAAGGAATAGTATCTTCGGATATAGGCTTAATCGATGATTGATGGTTTTCTCATAGCCTATCAAGTCTTTACGAATCATCAATACGATATTTCTAAAACCACTTAAGACTAATCCTATAGCAGGCGGAACATCAAATACAACTAGTTCATTACATTTTATTTTTTTTATTTCATTCAACTGTTTTCCATTAGACAATACAATCCGCATTTCGGGAGGAAAAAGAGCATTAATTCCTTCATTCTGAGGAGGATTTAGTTCTATATAGTTATTAAAACCCTCGCTTTTAGCAACCATTGTCTCATCTTGACTAACAAGATTAAAATGTATTGCTTTACATTTTCTAAAACTTTTTGCTAGTTCTATAAATCTTTTTACTCCTCCTGGTTGGCACTCATCAAAGATGGTACCTGATGAGTACATGACTATTTCATTCATTGTGTAACTGGAATTCTTTTATAGACAGATAATACATTAACTTTAGCCCTTTTCTGAGTTTCCTCTAGAACTCTGTAACAAATCATTATCACAAATAGCACATCTTTATAATAATAGGAGACACGCCCCCAATCCGCCACAACAAACATAAAGAGTAAGATGACAGCAAGTTTAGAATACTCGTCCCAATAATTCTTCAGTTTTAGCATTTTAATTCCAAAGAATATGTAAATCATATAAAAACTAAGAAATCCAAAAATCCCAACATCTGCTAATAATTCAATATAATTATTATGAAGATAGAAGAAATTACCTACAAGTTCTTCTGACACGTGTTTTCCGTTATCAATACCAATTCCTGTAAATGGAGATTGTAAAAAACGCTCCCAGCCTCCTTCAATCAAAACTTGCCTCTCCCAATCTGAATGCGTAAGTACCTCTGACTTGGAGAAGAAAGCTGACAATTCTTCAAATCTTTCTGCATACATTGCGAACAATGGTAGTTTAAACAAAAAATAAACGACTATAAGCCCAAGCGCAGAAACTCCTATAATTTTGAAAACCAATTTGGGAAGATTTTTAATATCTCTTTTTAAGACATATACCAGAACAAAACCTAGCAATAATATCACAAATGCTTTTCTACTACCTGTTATTGCAACTATAAGAAGCCCCAGCATTCCTGCAAAAACATTTATAGATAGCCCTTTATTCAATATAGAGGAAAAACATATTACTGAAACCACAGCACCATATATACCAAGCATATTAGGGTTAAAAGTTTCTCCATCAAACCTCTCTCCCATTCTACTCATCACAATCATTTGGCTGACACCCGTTGTCAAAATTGTATATATAAAAAATAAAGAGCCACCCCATATTATTACTTTGAATAACTGTTCTATCGACAAGCACTTCATCGAACAATACATTAACTGAAAAGCAATCCACATTTTTAATAACGAGGATGAAGCCTCCCAACTCAACTCTCGATCAATAGCCCATAAGTTCGATAATAGGCATATTACTATGAAGGTTAGAAAGAAAATAAAAAATTTATTGTTAGAGAGAGGAGGAATCTTGCCTATATTAAATACACTAAAAACATATAACGCGAGTATCAATGCCACATATACTCCCGATCCATATATTCCACTTAAGTTAAAAGCGAAACAAGTGAATATCGATAATAAAAAAATAATTCTATTGGGCACCTTATTGCTCATTTCTACTACAGTTATGCTCTTGATAGTCCTATTAACTCACCAAAGCGTAAGTCCCAAGAATCAGGTAAAAATCCACCTACCCCGCTAGTTGGATACAATGTTATTTCACCAAAATAGACTTTATCATTTACATCATAAAAATCAATACGAGAAAAAGGCATGTCTTTAGACAGAGCAGCAGCAGCCTTTATCATTTTATCAAAATGCTTAGGCTTTTCTGGTTCAATCTCTGCAAAAGGGAAATTCCTAGGTTCGTGAAATGGTTGGTGAATCCAATTAGTATCAAAAAAATCAATACACATCCTAGTTCCTCTACCACTTATAACCTGACAATACTTCGGTTTTCCATCGAAACAGAAGAACTTATAATCTGGCAAATCATTTGCATTCGGTTCGGGTTCTATATATTTCTCTGCAATGATGCGAGGTACAACATTCTTATACGGCCATTCTCTTGTTTCCCAGAAAAAATTTCTATCAAGCCCCTTTTTAAGTTTCTTAATAGCTTCCTTTTTGTTTAATTTACTCTTGTCCTTACATATAACTATACCACCACTATCATGTGTACACTTCAAAACAAATTGGTTGGGTAATTTATCAAAGTTTATATCTTCCGCCTTGTCGTAAACAGCAATTGTAGGGATAATATAATCATCGCCTATGATAGAATACACATATTTTTTTGCTTCTGCCTTATCCACCATTTGCACATATTCTGGTCTTCTATTGTACAATTTTAGCCATTGCATCTTCTCACTAAAAGAAATAGGATGATCTAGATCTGGCCATTTCTCAAAATTAACAAAGTACTTTAGTTCTAGATACTTTCTATCCGACTTTATCAGTTTTGGAAAAGCGACTATTATCCAATACAAGATTAACTTGGGATTACATATATACTTTTTTAATTTTCCTGACATATTTGCTCATTATTTATTTAAAATAATTCCTAAAAAAAAACTCCATTTTATCTCTGTGAGCTTCACACATTACATAGTTTTCTAACTGTACTAATGACTTCTTTGACCACGACAAAGGCAATAGCCCTCTGCTTTGTAACGATGCCACTATTCTATTTTTTACAGGTTCAATTGTTAGTGCAATTGATTTCATAGAATCCTCATAATAGGAATCTCTTTCCTGTGCTAATCGTTGTGAATCAGAAATTATACTATTTAAATCATCAATCTTATCATCAAATGTGTTAGATGGTAGCACATGAACTGTCCTACTATCTTTACATTGACAATAGGGTATAATATTCCCCCTGACAACTTTAGTGTTCAATTCGAGTTCAAGCATAAAACCATCATTCCAGCCTTCTGGAACAGGGGAATCCATATAAAAACAGAAATTCCCCAGACCATAGAAAATCGGTTTACTCTTATAATATTCATATCCACTAAAGCAATGTTGATGGTGATTTATAACAGCATCTGCCCCTACATCAATGAAAAAACGATATAATTCTTGCATACGAGGGCTAGGTAGTTGATATTGCTCATGTCCACCATGTATTATTATAATCACAAAATCTGCATCCTTTTTTGCTTCTAATATTTTGTAATACTGATGTATTGGATTGAGAGGGTTACTTCCTGCGCTTGTTCCTGTTGCAATCGAAAATTCTCGTTCGCAACAATTGATAATTCCAAGTTTATAACCAGCTATTTCTCTATATAATGTCTTAGAGGCTTCTTCAATATTGATTCCACCTCCTAAGACATCAAGACCATAATCCAGACAGACTGAAATCGTATTCCTTACGCCATCTTCTCCATAATCATAAAAATGATTATTGGCCAATGTAACACAATTGAATCCCGCCCATTTAAGTGCTGCAATTCCTTTTTCAGAACAGCTCAAATTTGGTCCGCATTTCTCAATCGGCAACTCATCTCCTTTTATAACCGGGCATTCAAGATTTACAATGGAGTAATCAACCTGCTCTATAAGTGGTTTTATTTCACCTAAAACAGAATCATAATCTCCTTCTTCAAATACCCTAGCAACATCTTTTCTTGGTACGAAATCCCCTGCTATTAATACTCTCATCTCAATATTTCTTCTATGAAATTCTCTAAAGAATAATACTTATCAAGGTGGTAATCTGGAACTGGAGTCTTTATAAAATTGATTAGTGATTCATTAACTGAATTGTCCCAAATAAAATACATCTCTTTAGGAATATTATCATACTCCATAATGTGCTTATTTGTAGTAATCACCTTTGTTCCTGAAGCTAAAGCCTCTATAGTTCTTATCGTTATACCCGACTGCGTTTCCCGAGGTATATCTACTACCGTCTTTGACCTTTTTAGAATATCTTCATATTCACTATAAGGTATTGATCCTCTGTAAGCGACGTCAGAGTAATCCTCAATCGAATAGTTTGACTTTAACCTCATGAAGGATGACTTAGTCATAGTTACAATAAGTCGATATTCCAAACCATTCATTTTGCAAGCCCTCTTAATATTCAACATCGTATTAAACCTATTTGAATGATCATTGCCCACAAAACTAATATCATAAATCTTATTATTTTCATAATACTCCTTGATGTAAAAAAGTGGGCGTAAAGTAAACCCATATTGTTTACAATCCTCTGAGTCAAATGAATATATTTCAGGGAAATAACTTCTCAAGACATCTCTGTTGGGCATAAAACTCCATTCATCCCAGACATACAGTTTAAATTTTGCATGCGGATGATGATTTTTCAACTTCTCTAAATGTTGTTCTGTTAGGTTTGCCCCTTTAATTACAAATATAACATCAAATTCTTCTGATTTTGTCCTTTCTATAAAATCAGATATTGATTTATTATTGAAATCAGGAAAAAAATAGTGCATTCTTTGTGTGAAATAATGTATATATGGATGTTTATTCTTAAATCCACTACTACAAATATACCACACTTCAAATCTTTTCTGAAGACACTTTAATATATAGTTATCATATTCGTGGAATCCGACACCAATAAATAACACCTTTCGCTTAACCATTTTTCTGAATTATTAATTGAATTTTAGAAGAGTCCCCATATTCACAGGGTGAATCATACGCCCTGTCGGGGAATGCGCCATACTCCAACTTAATATTGAGATTATTTTCCTTGATAAACTGTTCTACTCTTTCAGCTAAACTAATAGGTTTGCCTGTACAACAATTTATGACACCAACAACCTCCTTCTGCATCACGGCTGACGAGAGTTGATCTGCCAGTTCTTCTACGGTAATAAAGTCATATTGATTCTTACCTGTAGTGAACGGAAAAGTCTTCTTGCCTTCCTCTGCAGCAACCAATAATTTGCAGAAAATGGAATTGTTCTTCTTATCATCACCAAGTATGTAATAACAACGAAGCCACTGAAGGATACAATCATTCTGTTTGCAGTAAAGCATCATTGCTCTACGTAGTGTATCCTTTGCAATTCCATACATTGATATGGGATTGCAGGGAGTATTCTCATCAATAGCACCTTCCCAATAACCAACCTCATGCATGGTACCCATGACAGCCAACTGCTTCAAACCACCGTCAATCATAGCGGTCAAGAACTTATAATGAGCTGAGAGGTCTCCAATCTGAGTGGGTGCATTATGAACAAAGCCATTGCGCCAAGCCATATGTAGACAAACATCTGGTGAGCCTAACTGCTCATAAACATTGCCTTCTGGCAATTCAAACAAATTCAACGTCTTGCGTTCAGCACGCTCATCCACATCATTTATTACAATATCACACGCTATCACATCAGCATTTTTTTGCAAAAGAGCTTTCACCACATGGCGTCCAATGTAACCATTGGCTCCTGTTACTAGTACCTTCATATTATCTTTATTTAAAGAGGCCCTTCTGCTTCATCTCCTCCAATGAGGCCTCGTAATTATCTGTCTGTAATTCCTGACGGTTCACCCAGTCTGTGAACTGCTTGATCCCTGCATCAAAAGTCCACTTAGGCTGGAACCCAAGAATTTGTTTGGCAAGTGTAATATCCGCATAGTTATGCCGAATATCCCCCAATCGATAGTTTCCGGAAACGGTAAGCGGCACTTCAATACCATAATGCTTGCAAAGTGTCTTTGCAACAGTAAGCACATCAGTAGCAATGCCTGTTCCCACATTGAATACACGACCATTTACTTCTGGAATTTCCATTCCGGCTATAGTTGCATTAACCACATCATCTATATATACGAAGTCGCGAGATTCTTTTCCGTCTTCAAAAATATTGATGCCCTTATGGCTCTTAATGCGGTTTGAGAATATACTCAATATGCCAGTATAAGGGTTGGTCAATGACTGACCAGGGCCATAAACGTTCTGGTAGCGGAAAGAAACTGACTCAATTCCTATGTTCTTGCAGATGAGGTGTACCAACTGACCTTGCACCTGCTTTCCTATACCATAAACAGACGAGGGATGAATTGCGCTATCTTCAGTGGTAGCAACCAGCTTTACCTTCCCTCCGCACTTGGGGCAATGGCATTCAAAGTCACCTTTGGACATATCATCATCCTTGCGTTCGTTGGGATAAACATCGCCACATTTCTCGCAGTGATACTTGCCTTCACCATAGATAGCACGGGATTCTGCAACAACTACACGCTTTACGTGATTCTTGGTATTTGTCAGAATATCCAACAGCAAAGCGGTGCCCCCTATATTGACATCAATGTAACGCTTGATTTCGTACATAGACTGACCTGTGCCAGTCTCTGCAGCCAAATGAATCACAAAGTCAACATCTTCAAGAACTTGTTTTAATAAAGCCTTATCACATACATCGCCCTTGATAAAACACACCTTGTCCTTAATGCTGCAATAAAGGGGGGAGGTCTTTTCAGGATCCGAACCGTGAATCTGCTCTAACAAAATGTCAAGAACAGTTACTTTATACCCCTTCTCTATCAGTTTCAAGGCGATATGTGAACCTATAAAACCAGCACCGCCAGTTATTAAAACTCTTTCCATTATAATTTAATCCATTTCTTCTGTTCTAAATCATATTTCTTTACAATCTTTGCCGGAGAACCTGCTATCACACAATAATCTGGATAAACTCCAGATACAGTACTATTAGCACCCACCACACAATGATTACCCATATCCGTTCCAGGTAGTATGACTGTATTCATTCCGATTAGACAATTCTTTCCGATTCTTATCGGCTTCGCAATAATCTGCGCTTCCTTTGGGCCAACTGTTATATCCTCGTAGGGATGTGAAATGTCAAAAATTCCACAATTTGCAGTAATAGCGGTACCTTCTCCTATTCTTATTGAGCAAGCGCATGTACAGTGGAAATTCTGATTGATTGTAACACTATTACCGAAAACGATTAAAGGATTGTAATTTTGCCCCCCCCATCCACAAACAGCCTCAAGACGGAGGTTATTTCCAAAACTACAATTATCTCCAATTTCTATATTTGAAAAGCCTTTAATACTATTAAGACGACCAAAAATCACTCTTTTCCCGATTGCTTTAAATCTCCATCTGTATAGAATTGCTGTTCTTAACAACTGAAATGAAATTCTAATATAGTACAATAACTTTCTAATCATATCTTAATCCATTTTTGATTCTCAAAATCATAACGTTTTATTACTCTTGCAGGATTACCTACTGCCACTACATAATCAGGTATATCATGAGGAACTACACTATTTGCACCTATCGTTACATGCTTACCGATATGCACTCCAGGCAATATTACTACATTATTATAAATCTTGCAGTCTTCCCCAATAACAACCTCTTTTACCATGAGATGCTGATGCTCTATCGGCTTCGTTATATCCTCATAAGGGTGATGTATATCAGTAATAGTAACATTTGCTGCTATCGCACTATTTTTCCCTATGAATACAGAATTAGCACACGTCAAATGGAGATTCTGCTGAATAGTAACACCATCTTCAATTCTTATTATAGGATTAAAGCTATCGCCCAAATAAGAACAAACTCCCTGTATTCTTGCATGATGGCCAATATAGACCTCCTCACCTAATTCAATATACTGGGGTGTAATTTGAATTGGGCTTTTTATGACATCAGAATAATGGTATTTTTTGAATTGAGGGTTATGCAGCATGTAAGCAATGGTAGAATTTACCCCCCCCGATCCATCTGAGTAACTTTATGATTGTTAGCTTTTTTCCAAATATTTTCATCGAAATCATATTGTTTAATAACTTTTGCTGGCACTCCGACAGCCACACTATAGTCTGGTATGTCTTTTGTCACCACACTATTGGCACCTATAACACAATGTTTTCCTATCTTCGCACCTATAACACAAACATTCTCACCCAACCAACTTCCTTCGCCAATTTCTACCATACCAGCATCTTTGACAGGCTGATCCTTAACTGGGAGATTCAAATTTTCATATCCATGTACGTTATCTGATATATATACTTTATCTGCCGTCAAAACATTTCTATGAAGTACTACTGAATGTATGGCGTAGATATGATTAAAATGTCCTATCTTGCATCCGTCCTCAAAAACAAGCGAACTTGTTTTTGATTTACCCAAAGGCACTGATGCCAACCATGTTTTATATTCGATAGTAACATTGTCGCCTATAATAATATTCTTACTGCCATTAACTTTTAATGGTTTAACCAAAACAGACCGCCATCCGAAACCCTTCAATCGGATTTTCCAATATGCCGCTTTAGTACGTCTTATAGGTAACGTCAAATATGACCATAATTTATGCATCCCCATCATTATGCCTTGGCTTAAACATTTTTGCCGTATACTTATTTCTCTGCAATATTGCCATTACCATCTCTTTCTCAATATATATCAATCCTGTGGCAAATATAAAAGCAATCACTACAGACATCCAATTACCATCCAACCAATAGTATATGCCAAAATATGCAAGTACCAACAACATTATTAGGAAATAATGCAAGATGTTTGTCAAATGAACAAATTTCCAACTATATGCTACTCGTGTTATCGCTAATACGAATAAAGACAAGAAGGTTGAAACTACTGCGCCATACAGTCCATAACGAGGAATTAATATGAAATTAAGGAAGATGGCAGCAAATGACGACCATATACTTGTATAAAGCATATATTTGCTTTGTTTTGTGGCCAAGAAGTTTGTTCCTGCCATACTACCGACATTTGATAGTAGTGTACTAAATGACAATAGCGGTATAATAAATCTTGCATCAAAGTATTCCTCAGTTGTGAATATTTTCAATATTGGTATACAGAATGCTGTCAAGAACAAAAGACATACTGACATTGTCACAAAAATACCTCTTACAGCATTATTATAAAAGGATGAGTACCCAGGCTTACCATATTCCTCCATAACAGACACCTGCCACGATGTTCCAAAAATTACAAATACAGTAGATAATATACTGGGAAATTTATTTGCCACAGCATAAATACCAATATCATAATAACCCACATACTGCTCCATGATTGGTCTATTCAAAGCTTCTATCATCCACCATGTCAAGCTTGCAGGTACCAAAGGTAGCGAATACTTCAACATTTCCTTTAGTGTTCCCAAATTAGCCTGCGACAATTTACAATATCGGTATGATTTTGAAAAAATAAAGGAATATATTGCCCCCGCAGTATGCGCAACAATCATGCCTAATATATATCCATTAACACCATACTCAGGCACTAAAAGGAAACCTAAAACAGCTGTTATTACTGCAACTACAACACCTGTTATGCTATAAACAATAATATTATCATTACTTCTAGTAAACGACTGCGTAACCTTCTGTAAAAGCTGGCTGGCCAACATAAAGAAGATTAAGCATGAGTAGTTAAACAAACTGGAGTTTTTCTCTGGGAAGAATACAGGAAGAAAACCAAATGCAATTCCTGCTATTAACAATGCAACAAAAGAATATACAAGTCCTGTTGACAAATACCTCGTTTTTGACTCATTATCTTGCCCTTTGGGGAAAACAAAGATTGACTCATATATACAACAAGACACAATACCCAAGAAGAGTGTAACGTAGGTAGAAACAACATCGGTAACACCATACTCCTCTACTGACAACCATCTCGTGTAAAATGGAAGCATTATAAGCCCAATAAACTTTGAGCCAATATTACCTATGAAGATGAGTAAGGTATTTACACCCAGTTTTTTATATTTATCCATATATCAATGAATACTGTAGGCCAATGATTATCTAAAGGTATTATCCATTAACAATAGCATCGTATCGATTAATACCGAATCCAATAGCATATTCTAACATTTTCTTTACCTCTTCATCAGTCTTAGGATGATTACGGTATTCGTCAACAAGTTTTAAAAATTCATCCTCTGTTGAGAAGCTATCATCAAATCCATAAAACACATCAAATCTATCATCAAAATATCGTATGCTTGGCAGGCCAGCAATCCACGATTCATAATACGATGTTGTGTTTACAGCAATGCAAAAATCATATTCTCCACCTTCAAAACAACTTGTTAAAGCAACCCCTTTGGGAACCAATCCAAACGAGTGCTTTTTGGCATAACTATCTATAACATCAAAGTTATTAGGATGGGATTTCAGTACAAATTCGAATTGTGTTTTTAGGCTTGATAGAATATTTAACAGTTTCGTATTAACATCGCCAAAATTTGGTCCAGCAAGCATTACTAAGCACTTATAATACTTATTACTATTTTTTTGTTTTGTTTGCAAATTCCCTTTTGGGTAACCTGCAACAGATAATCTGGAGGAATCAATTCCCCATGATGTATATTCGTCTTTTGTATATTGCCCCCAGCACAGCAAATGATCTGCTGCGAAAATATTATATGCGACAGAACCCACAACGGCGTTTTTTTTAAAAATATAATATATACCGTCTTGAAGTGAATAAGTTATAACACCTTTCTGCCGGAGGTACTGTGTCAAAAGGTTCTCAATATCTAGCACATGGCTCATACATAAATATTTTCGAACCCTTGAGATATCTATTTTATTTAATTCTAAAATAGTATTCTCTAAATAAATATATTCAACAATCCAGTGTAGTTTTGATGTAAAAGGTATTCCTATGTGTCTGAAATCTTTTATTAATCGAACAAATGTTTTTATAATTAGCAAAGGATGGAAACAAACTTTCTTTTTAAAATCAAACAAATAGTTAATAGTTGGTAATGAACTAAAATTATCTACAACACGATTAAAAAGATTTAAATGATCCGCCCTTTTATTATCCATGAATGTAGCAAGGAATCCATTATTTACAGGCAATTTTAAGTCTTTAAGACTAAATGCCACAAACATCTTAAAAAAATGATGCCATGTGAAGGATCTCTTTCCATTTGCAGCGCCCCATATTTTTACTGCTGAAACATCATTAAGCTTGATGCCCTGATAAATATAAGCTATCTTATTATATAAATACAGGAAATTTTGATACTTATCCATTCTACAAAAACCAATATTGGCTTCAATATTCTATCCCCCAAAAATCAAAGGACTTATACTCCAGTTGAATAGAGAGCTTGGATTGTCTTATCCCATTCGCCCCTCTCTCTCAACATATACTCAACCACATCTCTAATAACGCCGGAACCACCCCTACGTTTACTAATATAATTTGAGACCTTTTTAACTTCCACACAAGAATCAGATGGACATGCGACAAAGCCTGTCAAAGACATTGGCTGTAAGTCATTGACATCATCACCAACATAACCTATTGCGTCTTTGGTAATATTTTTATCTCGCATAAAATCACGTAAGAAAGGGAACTTGTTTCTAACTCCTTGAAAAAGATAATCAACCTTCATTTCACTCATTCGTCTAGCAGTTGCTTTACATTCTCTTCCTGTCAATACAATTATTTTTATTCCCACATGCCTAGCAGCGAGGAATCCTGCAGCATCGCGAGTGCAGAATTTCTTAAGTTCATTGCCATTCTCGTCATAGTAGATGCCAGCATCGGTCATAGTGCCATCCACATCCAAAACGAGAAAATCAATCTTTCGTATATTAGATATCATACGCAGATGGTGTTATATATTCAACACTCAGATTAAGCGAATCAATAGCATCATGGACGGCAATATTAAACTGGTTCCCATGAATTGTGGAATCACGCATAGTATTATTAAAATACTGCATCTTCCCTTCTTTGTAACCATCAGCACCCGCTACACCTACTTTCCCAACATTCAGATTCTTCAGAAGTTTCAAGAGCATGACGAGGCTATTCTCGCCCTCTGCAAAAGTACTTGAGAGCGTATTATAATTAATAACATAATCAGCGTTGCTTTCTTTAATATTTGAAGTTGCAATAGTTGGAAGTGACGTTCCACCAAATTGACTATAGCGC
>JAEEGL016735161.1_pt1 | contig 17410 bp, 16 predicted proteins | sample 9134231 | NCBI WGS metagenome assembly JAEEGL01 (sample SAMN16246548, study PRJNA631951) | gut metagenome | biome: gut microbiome; feature: rumen; material: fiber-attached | host: Bos | place: Iran: Karaj | collected 2018-10
CTTTCCGGCGTCCTTTCCGCGTGCGTCACGGCGTTTGCCGGACCGATCAGCTTCGTCGGCGTTGCGGTGCCGCATCTGATGCGGAGGCTCTTCAAGACCGCCAGGCCGATCGTGATGATCCCCGCGTGCTTCCTGGGCGGCGCGGTGTTCTGCCTCTTCTGCGACCTGATCGCCCGCACGGCGTTTGCGCCGAACGAGCTTTCGATCAGCTCGGTGACGGCGGTCTTCGGCGCGCCGATCGTGATCCTTGTGATGCTCCGGCGGCAGAAGGAGGGATCGAGATGAACGGCACGTATTACATTTCCGCGGAACAGATGACCGTCGGCTACGACGGAAAGCCGCTGATCGAGAATATCAATATCCAAGTCAAGCGCGGCGAGATCCTGACGCTGATCGGACCGAACGGCTCGGGCAAGTCCACGATCCTGAAAAGCATGATTAAGGAGCTAAAGCTCATCGCGGGCACGGTCGTGCTCGACGGACGCGACATGGCGAACCTAAAGGAGCGCGACATTGCGAAAAAGCTTGCGATCGTCATGACCGAGCGGATCAAAGCGGAGCTGCTGACCTGTTGGGACATTGCCGCGACCGGGCGCTATCCGTATACCGGGCATCTCGGACTGCTCACGAAGGAGGACCGCGCGATCGTCGACGCCGCGCTTGAAACGGTCCATGCGAAGGATTTCGCGGACCGTCCGTTTTCCGCGATCTCCGACGGACAGCGGCAGCGGGTGCTTCTGGCGCGCGCGATTGCGCAGCAGCCGGAGATCATCGTGCTCGACGAGCCGACGTCGTTCCTCGACGTGAAGCATAAGCTGGAGCTTTTGGACATTCTGAAATCCATGGTGCGCGAACAAAACGTCGCCGTGATCGTATCGCTGCACGAGCTCGACCTTGCGCAGAAGATCTCGGACCGCGTGGTCTGCGTGGCGCACAATCGCATCGACCGGTGCGATACGCCGGAGAACATCTTTACGGATGCATACATTGCGAGGCTGTACGGCATCGAAAAGGGCGGCTATAACGCGCTGTTCGGCAGCGCGGAGCTTCCTGCCGTCACGGGTGAACCGCGGGTTTTTGTGATCGGGGGCGGCGGCAGCGGCATCCCGGTCTATCGGTTTTTACAGCGGGCGGGGATCCCGTTTGCGGCGGGCGTACTGCAGCAAAACGACGTGGATTATCCCGTATCGCAGGCGCTCGCGGTCGAAACGGTCACGGTCCCGGCGTTTGCCGCGATCGACGATGACGCCGCGGCAAGGGCGAAAAAGCTGATCGACGGCTGCAAGGCGGTCGTATGTACGGCGCAGATCGGGGAGACGAACCGGCAGAACGGGCAGCTTTCGGAATACGCGGGGGAGAAGCGCACGGACGCGGCGGCGCTGTTCGACGCGGTACGCGAGGGACGGCTATGAATCTGTTTACGCTCACTTGGCTGTCCGTCCTTGCGGGATTTCTGATCGACTGCGTGCTCGGCGATCCCTACCGGCTTCCGCATCCCGTGGTGCTGATCGGCAAGCTGATCTCCGCGCTGGAACGCTTCCTGCGCAGGCGCATGCCGAACCGTCTGCGCGCGGCGGGCACGATCCTCGCGATCCTGGTGCCGCTGATTTCCGCGGCGGTCGTATTCGGGATCCTGTTCGGCTGCTGGATGCTGCATCCGTGGGTGTATTTCGGCGTCAGCTGTATCCTGTGCTGGCAGGCGCTTGCGGCGCGCTGCCTGCAGAAGGAAGCATATAAGGTCGTGAAAGCGCTCGAAACCGACGGGCTCGACGCCGGGCGGAAACAGGTCGGCATGCTGGTCGGGCGCGACACGGAAACGCTTTCCGAGACGCAGGTGCTGAAGGCGACGGTCGAGACCGTGGCGGAAAACACTTCGGACGGCGTGATCGCGCCGATGCTGTATCTGATGCTGTTCGGCGCGGTCGGCGGGTTTTTCTATAAGGCGATCAACACGATGGATTCGATGGTCGGCTACAAGAACGAGACCTATATCGACTTCGGACGCGCGGCGGCAAAGCTGGACGACGCGGCGAATTACATTCCCGCAAGGCTTTCCGCGCTCGGCATGATCGCGGCGGCGGGACTCATAGGGCTTGACGCCAAAAATGCGCGCCGCATCTGGAAACGCGACCGGCGCAACCACGCGAGCCCGAACTCCGCGCAGACCGAATCCGTCTGTGCCGGCGCGCTGCACGTGCAGCTCGGCGGCGGCGCAAGCTACTTCGGCGTCTGGGTCGAAAAGCCCACGATCGGCGACGCGGATCGCGCGATCGAGCGCGCCGACGTGAAGCGGAGCTGCCGGCTTTTGTACGGGACGAGCATTCTCTGGCTCGTCGTTTTCGAGGCGATTGCATGGATCGGAGGGCTGCTGCTGTGATCGTGAACGGGCAATACGAACATGGCGGAGACGTATATCGAAACCGCGTCACGCTCGATTTTTCGGCGAATGTCAATCCCCTGGGCACGCCCGACCGCGTGAAGGCGGCGATCTGCGCCGCTGCGGAGGCGGCGGACCGGTATCCGGATCCGTACTGCACCGCGCTTCGGAACGCGCTGTCAAGGCGGCTTGCCGTTCCGCCGGAAGCGATCGTATGCGGCAACGGCGCGGCGGAGCTGATCTATCAGCTTGCGGCGGCGTTGAAGCCGCGGAAAACGCTGCTGCCCGTTCCGTCGTTTCAGGATTACGAGGCGGCGCTTGCCGCTTTCGGATCGGAACCGACGTTCTTTCCGCTGCGCCGCGAAAACGGCTTTGCGCTCGACGATTCGATCCTCGGCGCGATCGACGAAACCATCGATCTGCTGATGCTTGCCAGTCCCAACAACCCCACGGGGCGCTGCGTCGGGCGGACGCTGCTGCGCCGCGTGCTCGATCGCTGCCGGGAAACGGGGACGTGGCTCTTTCTGGACGAAAGCTTTTACGGGCTGACCGACGCGGATCGACAGGATTCGCTCGTGCCCGATCTCATTGACGGCGACCGCGTGATGATCCTCCGCGCGTTTACCAAGACCTACGGCATGGCGGGCGTGCGGCTCGGATACTGCGTCACACGCAATCGTGAACTGACGGCGGCGCTCACCCGGATCTCGCAGCCGTGGAACGTTTCGGGCTTGGCACAGGCGGCGGGGCTTGCCGCGCTCGACTGCGGAGAGTGGATCGATAAAACGCGCGCGCTGATCGCGGAGGAGAAAGCATATCTGATCCGCGAACTCGAAACGCGCGGCGTCAACGTGCTGCACGGCGACGCGAACTATCTGCTGCTTTCCGGCGTGCCGGGGCTGTACGACGCGCTTTTGGAGCGCGGGATTCTGATTCGGAGCTGCGCAAACTATCGCGGCTTATCGGCGGGCGACGCGCGCATTGCGGTGCGCACGCACGCGGAAAACGAAGCGCTGATCGCGGCGGTTTCGGAGGTGCTGCATGCATAAAACGGGCATAGAGGACTACACCGTCCAAAAAGACGGAAAGCGACTGAGATACGGATATACCACCGGCACCTGCGCCGCGGCGGCGGCAAAGGCGGCGACACAGCTGCTTCTGACGGGCGCGGCGCCGAAGACGGTGCGCATCGACACGCCGAAGGGGATCCCGCTCAACCTCGAGGTTCTGGAACCGAAGCTTCTTGACGGCACGGCAAGCTGTGCGATCCGCAAGAGCAGCGGCGACGATCCGGACGTGACCGACGGCGTGCTGGTCTATGCCGCGGTTTCGGCGGCGGAACGGCCCGGGATCCTGATCGACGGCGGCGTCGGCGTCGGACGCGTGACGAAGCCGGGGCTCAGGCAGGCGATCGGCGAAGCGGCGATCAATCCGGTCCCGCGGGAAATGATCCGCCGCGCGGTCGAGGAGGCGGCGGAGGAATGTGAACCGCCGAAGGGGCTCTCCGTGGTGATCTCGATCCCGGAGGGCGTTGCGCTTGCGGAAAAGACGTTCAATCCGCGGCTCGGCATCGAGGGCGGTATTTCGATCCTCGGAACGAGCGGCATTGTGGAGCCGATGAGCGAGGACGCGCTCGTCGACAGCATCGTGCTGGAGATCAGACAGCGCAAAGCGCTCGGGGATACGCGCCTGATCCTCACGCCGGGCAATTACGGCGCGGATTTTCTGAAGGAACGGTACGGCGTATCGGACGAGCGGATCGTCAAGTGCTCAAACTACATCGGCAAAGCGCTTGACGCGGCGATCGACGCCGGCTTTTCCGAGGCGCTTCTTGTCGGGCACATCGGCAAATTCGTCAAGCTGTCCGGCGGGATCATGAATACGCACTCGCGGGAGGGCGACTGCCGCGCGGAGCTGATGGCTTCGGCTGCGCTCCTTTCCGGCGCGGACGCGGATACGGCGCGCGCCATGTTCGACTGCGTCACAACCGACGAGATGCTGCGCGTTCTCGAGGAACGCGGGGCGCTCGAAAACACCCTGCGCATGCTGAAAACGCGGACCGAGTTTGCGCTTTCCGCGCGCACGAAGGGGCAGATCACATGCGGCGCGATCGTCTTTACCGGCGGGAACCGGGAGCTTTACAGAACCGAAACGGCGATGCTTTGGACGGAGGGAACGATATGAGCAGCGGTATTCTTTACGGCGTCGGGGTCGGTCCGGGCGATCCGGAGCTTTTAACGTGCAGGGCGGCGCGGCTGATCGGAAGCTGCGACATGCTTGCGATCCCGCATCGGGATCCCGAAAAATGCTTTGCGTACCGGATCGCGTGCGGCGCGGTGCCGGAGGCAAAGTACAAGCCCGTTCTCTGCATCGACATGCCGATGACGCACGATCAAAGCCTCCGCGAAGCGGCGTACGAAGCCGGCGCGGAACGGATCGCGGCGGCGCTTCGGGCGGGCAGGACCGTCGTGTTCGTCACGCTCGGCGATCCGTCGGTGTATTCGACGTTCGCGTATCTGGCGGCAAAGGTCTCGGCGGCAGGGTACGACGTGCAGTGGGTCCCCGGCGTGACCTCATTCTGCGCGGCGGCGGCACGGCTCAAAAAACCGCTGTGCACCGACCGGGAAGAACTGCATATCCTTCCGGGCGGCGCAAACGCGGAGGAAGCGCTTGCGCTTTCCGGCACAAAAGTTTTTATGAAGGGCGAATTGAACGCGCTTAAAAACGCGCTTTCCGAGCGCGACGTTTCGGCGCAGGCGGTGGAAAACTGCGGCACGGAAGACGAGCACGTCTATGGTTCGCGCGAGGCGATCCCGGAGGACGCCGGGTATTATCTGGTCACGATCGTAAAGGAGAAGGAAGCATGATCCATTTTGTCGGCGCAGGCTGCGGCGCAGCCGATCTGATCACCGTCCGCGGACAGCGGCTTTTAAGAGAGGCGGACGTCATCATCTATGCGGGCTCGCTGGTGAACCCGGCGCTGCTCGAAGAGAAAAAACCGGACTGCGCGGTATACAACAGCGCGGAAATGACGCTCGAGGAAGTCCTCGCGGTTATGCGCGGGGCGGAAGCCGAGGGGCGCACGACCGTGCGCCTGCACACCGGCGATCCGTGCCTTTTCGGCGCGATCCGCGAGCAGATGGACGCATTGGACCGCGACGGCATCGCATACGACTACTGCCCCGGCGTCAGCTCGTTCTGCGGCGCGGCGGCGGCGCTCAAGATGGAATATACCCTGCCCGGCGTTTCGCAGAGCGTGGTCATCACGCGCATGGCGGGCAGAACGCCGGTGCCGGAGCGCGAGAGCGTTCGCGCGTTTGCCGCGCATCGGGCGACCATGGTGCTGTTTCTGAGCACCGGACTTTTGGAAAAAACGCGTGAGGAGCTGCTGGCGGGAGGCTACAGCTCCGACACGCCCGCGGCGATCGTCTATAAGGCGACATGGCCGGACGAGAAAACGCTGTACTGCACGGTCGGTACGCTCCCGCAGTGCGCCGAGGAGAACGGCGTCAGAAAGACCGCGCTGATCATCGTGGGCGACGCGGTGGCGCAAAGCGGCTATGCGCGTTCCGAGCTCTACAATCCGGCGTTTGCAACCGAATTCCGTCCGGCAAAGGAGTGAACCATGCGCATCCGGATCGTATCCTACACCGAACGCGGCGAACAGACCGCGCGCCGCATTGTCGATGCGCTGCAGGGAACGCACACGGCGGAATCCTATGCGCGGTATCCGAAAAGCGGCGATCTTCCGCTCGAAATGAGCGCGGCGGACTGGGCAAAGGACGGCTTTCAAAACGCGGACGCGCTGATTTTCGTGTGCGCCGCCGGCATTGCGGTCCGCGCGATCGCGCCGTGGATCCAAAGCAAAACGACCGATCCCGCGGTGCTTGTCGTCGACGAGCAGGCGCGCTTTGTAATCCCGCTTCTGTCGGGACACATCGGCGGCGCAAACGCGCTGGCGCTGTCGCTTTCGGAGACGCTCGGCGCAACGCCGGTCATCACGACCGCAACGGATCTGAACGGGCTTTTTGCCGTTGACGTGTTTGCGGCGAAGAATCATCTGCACATCGCGGACATGCAGCTTGCGAAGGAGATCTCCGCCGCGCTGCTGCGCCGTGAACCGGTGGGATTTTTGAGCATGGAGCCGATCGCGGGGGACCTGCCGGACGGGCTTACGCGTGAACCGGCGGCGATCGGGATCGTCGTTTCGGAGCAAAGGATCGAGCCGCCGTATGCGCGGACGCTGTTTTTAACGCCGCAGCGCTACTGCATCGGGATCGGCTGCCGCAGGGGAAAGGACGCGGACGCGCTTTCGGCATTCGTTTCGGAACAGCTTGCGCTTGCGAACGTGCCGGACGAGGCGGTGTTCTGCCTTGCGTCGGTCGATCTCAAAGCGGACGAGCCCGGGATCCGGGCGCTTGCCGACGCGCGCAGCGTGCCGTTTTATACCTATTCGGCGCAGGCACTCATGGCGGTCGAGGGCGCGTTTTCCCATTCGGCATTTGTCGCGGAAAGGACCGGCGCGGACAACGTGTGCGAACGCGCGGCGGTGCTTGCGGCAGGCGGTCCGCTCACGGTACATAAGGTCGCAAAGGACGGCATGACCTTTGCGCTGGCGAAAAAGGAGGAGGCGATTTCGTTTGTCTGAACTGTATGTGGTGGGCATCGGTCCCGGAAGCTATGAGAACATGACGCTCCGGGCGATCGAAGCGCTCGAGCGCTGCGACGTCATCGTGGGCTATACGGTCTATGTCGACCTCGTGAAAGCGCATTTTCCGGACAAGGAGTTTCTGACCACGCCGATGCGGCAGGAGGTTGCGCGCGTACAGCTCGCGCTGGAAACCGCGCAATCCGGCAGGTCCGTCGCCATGATCTGTTCGGGCGACGCGGGCGTTTACGGCATGAGCGGTCTGTGCGAGGAGATGGCAAAGGCGTATCCGGATGTCACGGTCCGGACGATCCCCGGCGTGTCCGCGGTGCTTTCCGGCGCCGCGATTTTAGGCGCGCCGTTGATGCACGATTTTGCGGTGATCAGCCTTTCCGATCTTCTGACCCCGTGGGAAACGATCGAACGGCGTCTGCTTGCCGCGGCGCAGGCGAATTTCGTGATCTGCCTCTATAACCCCGCCAGCCATAAGCGCAAAGACCATCTGATGCGCGCGTGCGATCTGGTACTGCGGTTCGCGTCGCCGGACACCGTGTGCGGCATTGCGCGAAACATCGGACGCGACGACGAATCGGTCACGGTCCTGCCGCTGAAGGAGCTGAGAACGGCGGAGGTCGATATGTTCTGCACGGTCTTTATCGGGAATTCCGAAACGCAGGTCATCAACGGGAAAATGGTTACGCCGAGAGGATACATTCATGCATAGCATTCTGTTATTTGCAGGCACAACGGAGGGACGCAGGATTGCGAGCGCACTGCTGGATCAGCCGCTCGATGTCACGGTCAGCGTCGCCACGGAATACGGCGAAACGCTGATCGAACCGGGCGAAAATCTCCGGGTAATCTTCGGACGCAAAAACGCGGCGGAGATCGAAGCGCTGATCAAAGAGACCGGCGCGGAGCTTCTGATCGACGCCACGCATCCGTATGCCGTCGAGGTGACAAAAACGCTCAGGGCGGTCTGCGCCGAAACCGGCACGGACTATCTGCGCGTGCTGCGCGATTCGGAAAACGCCGACGGCTGTGTGTTCGTCGAGGACGCCGACGCGGCGGTGGAGTATCTCAACAAAACGCAGGGCAACGTGCTTTTGACCGTCGGCAGCAAGGAGCTTTCCCGGTACACGGCGGTGCGCGGGTTTGAAACGCGGCTGTACGCCAGGATCCTGCCGGTAAAGGAATCGACCGACGCGGCGTTCGCGCTGGGCTTTTCCGGCGCCCACCTCATCTGCATGCAGGGACCGTTTTCCGAGGAGCTGAACGCCGCCTTATTGAAGAGCATCGACGCAAGCTATCTTGTGACCAAGGACACCGGCGCGGCGGGCGGCTTTGCGGAGAAGATCCGCGCGGCGCGCGCCTGCGGCGCAACGCCCGTGGTGATTCAAAGACCGTCCGAGGAGCAGGGCGTTTCGGAAGCCGACTGCATCCGATTGCTGGAAAAGCGGTTTCATCTCGTGCGGCAGAAGGAGATCACGATCCTCGGCGTCGGCACGGGAAGCGGACAGCTGACCGAAGCGGCGATCGACGCATGCCGAAGGGCGGAGCTGATCGTCGGCGCGCCGCGCGTGACGGACGTTCTGGCGGGCTTTTCCAAGCGGACCGTGCATGCGATCCTGCCGGATGAGATCGAATCGCTTATCCGGAACGATCCCGCGCAGCGCATTGTCGTCGCCATGTCGGGCGACACCGGCTTCTTCAGCGGAACGAAGGGACTGCTTTCGCGCATCGGCGATCTCAGACCGAACGTGCTGCCGGGCGTCTCCTCACTTGCATACTTTTCGGCGCGCATCGGGGTCTCGTGGGACGACGCGGCGCATATCTCGGCGCACGGACGCGCGTGCAATCTCATGGGAACGGTCAGGCAGAACGCCAAAACGACCGTGCTGACCGCGGGGGAGAACGGCGTTTCCGATCTCCTGCATACCCTGTGCGAATACGGGCTTTCGGACGTGCGCGTGACGGTCGGCGAAAACCTTTCCTATCCGAACGAAGCGATCACAAGCGGCACGGCAAAGGACCTTCTGGACCGCAGCTTTGCGCCGCTGTCGATCGTACTGATCGAAAACGACGCGCCGAAGATCGTGACGCACGGCAGACCGGATCCGGATTTTCTGCGCACGGACGTTCCGATGACGAAATCCGAGGTCCGCGCGGTGACGCTTTCCAAACTGAAGCTTCAAGAGGACGCGGTCTGCTGGGACGTCGGCGCGGGCACCGGCTCGGTGTCGATCGAGATGGCGGAATGCGCCGTGCGCGGCGCGGTGTACGCGATCGAGCGCGATGAACCCGCCTGTGAGCTGATCGAACAAAACAAGCGGCGTCTGGGCGTTACGAACCTGACGGTCGTGCACGGAACGGCGCCGGAAGCGCTTTCGGACCTGCCAAAGCCCACACACGTCTTCATCGGCGGCAGCGGCGGGAAGCTTTCGGAGATCGTGCGCTGCGCGCTCGGAAAGAACCCGCGCGCGCGCATCGTGCTGAACACCGTCACGGCAGAGACGTTCGCGGAGGCGCTTGCCGTGCTCAAAGCATTCCCGCTTGAGAACGAAGAGATCACGGAGCTTGCCGTTTCCCGCGGCAGAAAGGTCGGCGGATACCATCTGATGACCGCGCAGAACCCGGTGTACATCATTTCGTGCGAGGGGGCGAAGGAAGATGCATAGTCCGCGCATCCTGCTTGCCGCGCCGTCAAGCGGCAGCGGCAAAACGACGATCACCTGCGGGATCCTGAAGGCACTGAAGGATCGCGGCAGACGCGTCGTATCGTTCAAGTGCGGACCGGACTATATCGATCCGATGTTTCAGCAGGCTGTGCTCGGGATTCCGTCGGGCACGCTCGATCTGTTTTTCTGCGATCCGGACCTGCTGCAAAGGCTTTACGCCCGCGGCGCAAACAACGCCGACTGCGCCGTGATCGAGGGCGTGATGGGCTATTATGACGGGCTCGGGGCGGCAAGCGACGAGGCGAGCACGTACGCCGTGGCAAAGGCGCTCAAAGCGCCGGTCGTGCTGATCGTCAACGCGCGCGGACAGAGCGTTTCGGCGCTCGCGACGCTGGACGGATTTCTGCATTTCAAGCCCGACAGCGGCATCCGGGGCGTGATTTTCAACCAAATGAGCAAGCCGGTGTTCGAGGCGATCGCGCCGGAGGTCAGACGCCGCGGCGTCGTTCCGATCGGATACCTTGAGAAGGCGGATGATCTTGTCATCGAAAGCCGCCATCTCGGGCTGGTCACGCCGGACGCGGTGCGCGATCTCGACGCGCGGCTCGGGCGGCTTGCGGCAAGGCTCGGCGAAACGCTCGATTTCGACGCGCTTGAGGCATTGATGAACGCGGCGGAGGATCTAGCGGTTCCCGATGCGCCGGAGACGCCGGAGATGCCGAAAACGCGGATCGCCGTGGCATGCGACGAGGCGTTCTGCTTTCTGTACCGCGACAATCTTGCGCTGCTCAACCGGCTCGGCGCAAAGCTTCTGTTCTTCTCGCCGCTGCACGACAAGACCGTTCCGGAGGACGCACAGGGGCTGATCCTGCCGGGCGGATATCCGGAACTGTTCGCGCTTCAGCTTGCCGAAAATACGTCGATGCGCGAATCGGTTCGCGCCGCGGTTACGGGCGGCATGCCCACGCTTGCGGAATGCGGCGGATTTCTGTATCTGCACCGGGCGCTTTCGGACATGGACGGACGGTTTTATCCGATGTGCGGCGTGATCGACGCGAAAGCGTACCGCACCGAAAAGCTTTCGCGCTTCGGCTACGTCACGCTGACGGCGGAACACGACGGCGCGTTCTTCCGCGCGGGCGAGGCGATCAAGGCGCATGAATTCCATTATTTTGAGAGCGAGGCGTGCGGCGGCGATTTCCTTGCGGAGAAGCCGAAGGGCAGGCGCTCGTGGAAGTGCATCCATGCGGACGGCAATCTGCTTGCCGGGTTTCCGCATCTCTTTTATGAATCGAACCCGAAACCGATCGAGCGGTTTCTGCGCGCCTGCGCAAAGGAGGATTGAATGGCAAAGCCGATCATGATTCAGGGCACGATGTCCAATGCGGGCAAGAGCCTGATCGCCGCGGGTCTGTGCCGCGTGTTCCGGCAGGACGGCAAACGCGTCGCGCCGTTCAAGGCGCAGAACATGGCGCTGAATTCGTTCATCACGAAGGAAGGGCTGGAGATGGGACGCGCGCAGGTCGTGCAGGCGGAGGCGGCGGGCGTCGAACCGTCCGTGCTGATGAACCCGATCCTCCTAAAGCCCACGAGCGACATGGGCTCGCAGGTGATCGTCAACGGCGAGGTGCGGGCAACGCTCTCCGCGCGCGAATACTTTGCGATGAAACACACGCTGCTGCCGGACGTGATGCAGGCGTATCATACGCTGTCGGAGCAGAACGACGTGATCGTCATCGAAGGCGCGGGCAGCCCCGCCGAAATCAATCTCAAGGACGCCGACGTCTTTGTGAACATGGGCATGGCAAAGGCGGCGTCTTCGCCGGTGCTGCTGGTCGGCGACATCGACCGCGGCGGCGTGTTTGCCCAGATCTACGGGACCGTCGCGCTGCTCGATCCCGACGAGCGCGCGCTCGTCAAGGGCATCGTCATCAACAAGTTTCGCGGCGACGAATCCATCCTGACGCCGGGGATCCGGCAGCTGGAGGATCTTTGCGGCATTCCGGTCGTCGGCGTGGTGCCGTATGTGCATCTCGATATCGACGACGAGGACTCGCTCTCCGAGCGGCTCGAAAACCGCCCTGCGGCGCAGGTCGACATTGCGGTCATCCGCCTGCCGCGGCTCAGCAATTTCACCGATTTCCGCGCGCTGGAGGCGATCGACGGCGTTTCGGTACGCTATGTACAGAGCACGAGAGCGCTCGGCGCCCCGGACATGATCGTTCTGCCCGGCACGACGAACACGATGGCGGACCTTCTGTGGCTCCGGCAAAGCGGGCTCGTAGCGAAGATCCTGCGCTTTGCGCGCGACGGCGGCACGGTGTTCGGCGTATGCGGCGGCTATCAGATGCTCGGCACGCAGCTTTCCGATCCGCACGGCGTGGAGCACGGCGGGAGCCTGCGCGGCATGGGTCTGCTGCCGATCGAAACGATATTTACCGAGCAAAAGACGCGCACGCGCGTTTCGGGCGCGTTCGGCGCGCTGTCCGGCTCGCTCGCCGCGCTGTCGGGCAAGCCGTTCGAAGGCTATGAGATCCATATGGGGCAGACGCAGAGCGCCGCGCCGATCGCGGCGATCCGCGATTCCGTTTCGGGCGATTCGCATACAGACGGCGGGCAAAGCGGCAACGTCTACGGCACCTATGTGCACGGCGTGTTCGACGGTGACGCCGTTGCGGGCACGCTGGTGCGGGCGCTGGCGGAGCGTAAGGGCGTCGATCCGGATACGCTCGGCACGGTGTCGGGCGAAGCGCATAAGCAGCGGCAGTACGACCTGCTTGCCGACACACTGCGCAGCCATATGGACCTGAAGGCGATCTACAGGATTCTGGAGGAGGGCGTATGACAAAACTGCTGCATCTTTTACCCGCGGAGATCGAGGCGGAGAGCTTTCGCATCATCACCGAGGAGCTCGGCGACCGGCAGATCGACCCGGCGCTTGCGCCGATCCTGAAGCGCGTGATCCATACGACGGCGGATTTTGACTATGCCGACACGCTCTATGTGTCCGAAGGCGCGATTGAAATCGCCAAGCAGTCGATCCGGGACGGCGCGACGGTCGTCACCGACACGCAGATGGCGCTTGCGGGCATCAACAAGCGCACGGCGGCGCGGTTCGGCTGCGAAGCGGTATCCTATATGTCCGATCCGGACGTGGCGGAGGCGGCAAAGGCGCAGGGCGTCACCCGCGCGCAGGTCAGCATGGATAAGGCGGCGCGCCTGGGCGAGAACGTGATCTTTGCGATCGGCAATGCGCCGACGGCGCTCTTGCGGCTTCGTGAGCTGGCGGACGGGGGGTACCGTCCCAGACTCATCATCGGCGTGCCGGTCGGGTTTGTGAACGTCGTCGCGTCGAAGGAGCGGATCATCGAAGGTCCCGTGCCGTGCATTGTGGCAAGGGGCAGAAAGGGCGGCAGCAACGTTGCGGCGGCGATCGTCAACGCGCTGCTCTATGAACTGGACACAACGAGAGGAGGCACCAGATGAACAGCGATTCTTTTTTTCAGAATACCGACTGCAAGTATTTCCCGTGTCATAAAACCGACCATCCGGAGAATTTCAACTGCCTGTTCTGCTATTGCCCGCTGTATATGCTCGGCGACAAATGCGGCGGCAACTTCACCTATCTGGAGAACGGGATCAAAAACTGCACGGACTGCATGATCCCGCATTCGCGCAATGCGATACAGTACATTCTGAAGCGCTGGCCGGACATCGCCGAGGTCGCCCGGAAAAAGGATTGAAAGAACGTTTGCGCTCGGAAGCGCAGATCAGCACGAAAACAAAAAACGATCCGGTCGATCCGGATCGTTTTTTTTATTTATTCTGCCGCGGGACGCTTGCGGAACCGGTTTTCGATCGCAAACCCGATGCGTTCGATGCGCGTGAGCCGCCCGATCTGGATCGCGCCTTCGGTGATGACGAGCGCGACGGGGATGTCGATCAGATAGTGCTGCTTGACAAACAGAATGCAGAAGCAGACGAGAATCAAAAAGAGAAGGTTGAACCATTGATACCACTTGGGGATCTTTTTGCAGTCCATCGTGCAGCGCCAGCAGATATAGCTGATGACGACGTGGAAGGACGGGCAGAGATTCTGCGGCGTGTCGAGCCGGTACAGAAGGCGCATCCAGTCGTTGAACAGACCGGGCTCCGTGATCTCGGGGCGTTGGATCGTGGCCGGATACGCGAGGAAGCAGGTGCCGGACAGGATCACGATGATCGTATAGACGCCGCACAGCCGGTACGCATGCTTTTTGCTCTCCGCAAGGATCCAGATGATCGTGACGAGCCACGACACAAACGACAGCACGTAAACAATGATCCACGGCGGCTGGAACGGGATCTTTGCATCCACCGGCGTGGCAAGCTCGTGTGCCGGAAGATACGGCAGGAACGGGCGCGTGCCGTAGAACACGGCAAGGTCGATGATCAGAAGATAGGCAAAGCAGATCCAGACATACGCCGGGAACACCTCTTTGAACGTCCGCCGCTCGCGCGGTTCCGGCTCCTTGTCCCGGACGAGATCGGCATGCCTGTTCACCGCAAACAGAAGGAGCATGCCCAGGATCCCGCAGCAGACGAATTCGCCGGCGAACACGGTCAGCGCAAGGAACCAGAAGGCGTCGGTAAAGCCGTAGGCATAGCGCAGCACGAACGGCACGATCACAGTATTCGCAACGATCGGCGGGATCGGCGCAAGCCACTTGTACCGGCGCAGCGCATAGGTGAGGACCGCGCCGATCAGCGTGGCGACGGTGCCGAACACGACGTCCCAGACGGCGGCGCCGGTCAACAGATTGGACAGAAAACAGCCGATCACAAGACCGGGGATCGCCGCGCTCGTGAAGAACGGCAGGATGGTCAGCGCTTCGGAAAGCCGGAACCGGATCACGTTCGTGCCGAACAGCCCGAACTGCGCGGACAGCTCGGTCAGCACGACGTAGAGCGCCGCGATGAACGCCGCTTTGGTGATATAAGTGGTTGTATGACGATATGATTTGCTCATTTGGATGATTCTTTCTTCAGCGGTTCTTTTTGAACGGCGGTCAGGATGGTTCTCTGCCTGCGCTGTTTCAGGTACTGCGCGGTCCAGTATCCGAGCCGCACGAGCCCGTCCAGCGCGCCGCAGGCGGCAAACGAGATCGTGAACGCCCATGCAATGCTTTGCGGGATCACAAGGTACCCGAGCCCGAACAGCGCGGAAACGGCGCCTTCGATGAAATTCAGAATGCGGAGGAACGATTTTTTCTCCCGCTTGAGACCTTTCTTGGCGACCGTAAAATACGCAAGCGCAAGGCTCAGGATCCCGTAAAGCACGCTGCCGATCAGGAACATGGCGTGCTCCTTGAAATACAGGCTTGCCGCCAGCGCCAGGATCATGGCGAGCAGCACGAACCGTCCCCGCATGCCGTCAAGCTTGCCATGCTGCCGGATGAGCCGTCGGATGAGGAGCACCGTCTGTATACCCGCAAGCGCCGTCAGAATGATGACTGTCGTCAGCTGAAACAGAACGCCGGACAGGAAGAACAGGATCACGCCCGCGAGGATCAGTCCGATCCCCTGCACGCGCAGATCGGAAAAGATGCGCTTGAGCTTTTCGGTTTTCGTTTCCGGCAGCGGGTGGATGGTGTCCTCGAACAGCAGCTTGTTCGGCAGCTTTGCAAACGTCTTTCTGGTCGTCGCGCTGACGCCGGTGAGCCGGATCAGCACAGACTGCAGCCGGTCGAGATCGAGCTGCTCCAGCGATTCTGTCCCGTCCGCGGATAAGGCGTCGAACAGCTCATTGAAGAAGACCGCGCGATCCTGCTGCGGAACGCTTTCGACCCAGTCGTTCATCAGATGATTGATCTGCCTGCTCATCGGATCGTTCTGTTCGACGAGTGCGAGGGAGCCGTGCTCGATCATCCACGACGCAAGGGAGTGCTGCAGAAGACCTTCCTGCGTGGACCGCACGATGCGCGTGTCCGTGATCTGCGGCTCAAACAGCATGCCGATGATGTCAAACTCCGGAATGATGCGCGTCGTTTTCGGATCGATCCGCTTGTCCAGCGACGGATCCAGCACCTCGGGGCAGAAGCCCGGACCGTCCAGAAGGTAAACATGCCGGACCTTTTCCCATTGCTCGTCGCGCAGCATGCAGGCGGCGTACTGCGCCTGATTTGCGCCCTTCGAATGCCCGCCGATGTACCACACGCCGTCGTCGATCATACGTTCGGCGTAGGCGAGCGACAGCAGCTGCGCCTCCGTCTGCGTAAATGAGATCATGCAGTCCTCGCGCCAGCCGGCAATGGAGGCGTCCGTGCCGCGGTACGCAATGAACGAGAAATCCGGCGCGTGAAAGGTCACCGCCGCAAACTGCAGAGGCGGGTCCGATCGCAGGGATTCCTCATAGTCGGACATGCGAAGACTGCCGAAGCGTCTGGAACGCGCCGCCGCCGCAAAGATCTCTCCGTTGCCGAGATCGCCGCCCGTGATTTCGAGCTTCGCTTCACCGGCTTCGATCATGGGAAGACAGTCGGATACGGTGTATTCCGGCTTTTCCGCGGCAAAAACCGGCTTGAGATCGTAATAACTGATGATGCACAGAATCAGCGCATCCGCTTCGCGAAACGGATACGCGCGAAAATCCAGATCCCCGATCCATTGAATGTAATCTGTCAATCTGTCCATAGAATGCTCCCATCGATCTTTTCGGGACGCGAAACGAGCGCTCGCCGTAAAATCAATACCCAAATATCATATCATTTTTTCAGACGTATTTCAAGTAGGCGTTATGCCGTCCGATCGAAAAAGACCTTGTGAAAACGAACGATTTACGGTATAATGATCGGAAAGTACAGCGGAGGAAACGCAATGAAGGAGTTTTTCGAGTATTTTTTCGGCAAAGGTGAGGAAGTCGAGTTCCGGAATTTCACCCTTGCCCATTTTCTGCCGATCCTTTTGATGATTGCGATCATCGTGCTGATTTACGTGTTCCGCGACCGGATCAGAAACAGCAAGCATGAAAAGAACCTCCGCCTTGCGCTGGCTCTCATCATGATCATCTGCGAAATGTCCTATTTCTGGCGGCTCGTCGGCGTGCCGTCGCTCGGCGCGAACCCGCAGGATCACCTGCCGATCACGCTGTGCGGCTGGGGCGTCATCTTCGGAAGCTATATGCTCGTCACAAAGAATCAGACGCTGTTCGATATCCCGTATTTCTGGCTGTTCTCCGGCACGATTTTCGCGCTGATCACGCCGACGGTCATCACCTACACGGGTCCGACGCGCTATCGCTATTATCAGTTCTGGCTCGAGCACACTACGGGCTATATCGCGGTCTTTTACATGATCTTCGTGCACGGAATGCGCCCGACGTGGAGATCGTTCATCAAGGCGTACATCGCAACGGTCGTCATGGCGGTGATCGCGTTTGTCGCCAACATGCTCATCGGCGGGGACGCGAACTACCTCTACATGGCAAAGCCGGAGGCAACGAAATCCATTCTGGACTTCCTGCCCGCAAACTACGCGCTGCGCGTGCTGTTCATGGCAGCGGCGGTCACGCTGCTGTTCTTCCTGTCCTATCTGCCGTGGCTGATCCGGGACCGGAAGGCAAAAAAGGCGCGGCTCGATACGGCACAATAAGAGGGAAGCCGGGCGTCCGGATGCATTGACAAACCGATTGTGAATTTGTATGATAATTGTAAATCATAAAGGAGAAAC
>JAEEGL014257746.1_pt1 | contig 17409 bp, 13 predicted proteins | sample 9134231 | NCBI WGS metagenome assembly JAEEGL01 (sample SAMN16246548, study PRJNA631951) | gut metagenome | biome: gut microbiome; feature: rumen; material: fiber-attached | host: Bos | place: Iran: Karaj | collected 2018-10
ACGATGCTAAGCAGCTTGTAGCTAACGGCGTTCAGGCTGTATGTGAGGGTGCTAACATGCCTACATCTATCGAGGCTACTGAGTACCTGCAGCAGAACAAGGTTCTCTTCGTTTGTGGTAAGGCTTCAAATGCAGGTGGTGTTGCTACATCAGCTCTTGAGATGAGCCAGAACAGCGAGAGACTGTCATGGTCCTTCGAAGAGGTTGATTCCAAGCTTAAGCAGATCATGGTAAACATCTACCACAACATCGATGATGCTGCTAAGAAGTATGGAATGGAAGGCAATTATGTTGCCGGTGCAAATATTGCAGGCTTCCTTAAGGTCGCTGATGCTATGAAGGCACAGGGAATCGTTTGATAAACGTTCATGCGACATGCTATAATCATATAAGGGTTCTTAAATCACAAGAGCCGAAGATCTGAGACAACAAAATAGCAGATAGTTTAAGGGCATCCGGTGCTAAGCCGGGTGCCTTTTTTATATATTAGGAAATTCCTCCGGATTTCCTAATATATAAAAAACGCTCCGTTATGGATGCGCACTCGCGCGTATGGTATTTGTTGCATAAATGCAACCGCGCTCGGCGCGAGCATGTTGCAAGCAACATGCTTTTTCATTAAACTTTCAGACAACTGAACTAGGCATTAAGACAATATTGCGATAAAATTAATATATTATTTGATTATATTGGGTATATATTGGAATTTTTATTGGTATTTTATGGATAACATCAGAGAAATTACAATTGAAGCCAAACTGGAAAAGGTAGAAGAGGTACTTAAGTTTGTAAATGCCGAACTGGAAAGCAGGGGTGTTTCTTTTGATGTGGTTCAGAGGATAGATCTGGCTTTGGAGGAAATCGTTGTAAATATCTGCAGTTATGCTTATCCGGAAGGTCAGGGAATAGCCATGGTAGCCGTAAGCTTTCCTAAGGAGAACGTAATACAGCTTGATATAAAGGATAGAGGCATCCCCTATGATCCTTTGAAAAAGCCGGATCCTGATATTTCAATACCTTTAAAACAGAGAAAAATAGGCGGACTTGGCATATATATGACAAAAAAGTCCATGGATGAAATAGCCTATGAGTATGAGGACGGATATAACCATATGACTTTGATAAAATACACTAACGCATAATTGCAGGTGTGTTAGATGTTTAAGGTTAAGGAGAGAAAATTTTATGGATTTTGATGTTAAGTTTTTAGAAGAACTGGGACTGGATGTTCAGGCAGGATGTGAATATACAGGAGGAAAAGAAAAGCTCGTCTCTGCCATACAGAGATACTTTAAGAACTACGAAAAAAACACTGAGAAAATAGAAGAGGCGCTTAAGGCCAATGACCTTGAACAATTGAGGATTCAGGTTCATGCTCTTAAAAGTAATTCAAAGATGGTGGGAGCTACGGAGCTTTCAACTGAATTTGAAAAACTGGAGTTTGCCGCCAGAGATGGGCAGTGGGATGTGATCAAGGACAGTATTGAAGGCGTTCTTGATAATTACAAGGGCTTTGTTGAGTCCATAAAACCTATTGGTGAGGCAGATATTGAAAAGCCCGCGGATGAGATATCAGGGGAAAGAGCAAAAGAAGTGGTTGAAGAGCTTCTCGAAGCTTTAGATGATTTTGATGACGAGAAGTCATCTCAGCTGGCGGGCATACTTAAGGGTTATCCCTTCAGAACGACTCAGAAGGAAATGCTTGATAACGCCATAAGCTGCATTACGGATTTCAGATATGATGATGCAGTGGAAATAATTAGTGAGATTGCTAAAACAATTACAGAATAAGCTGAGAGGGGAGCTTATAATGAAACATGTTGTGAATTATTGTTTTTGAGGTGTAAAAGTTTTGAGAGAGAGAAAACACTGGGGAATCCGCAAGAAAACACTTGCCGGTATCGTGATATTAACGCTTATTATAATGGTGCTGTCCTGCATAGGCGGTTCGATCATATTCGACAGGGCAATTGAGAAGCAATACAACGAGAGAGGATATATGGTAGCCAATATTATCCTCAACGAGATTGACCATGATAAGATTGCCGAATATGCAACGACCTGGAAGGCGGATGATTACTACCGTGAAATGGTGATCTACCTTCATGAGATGGAAGCTTTTTCCAATGCGGCATTTATCTATATAGCAGTACCCTATGAAAACAGGACAATGAAATATATCTATGATTCGGACACCTTCATTGGTGATTCGGATCCGATCGCAGCCTCTTTTGATGAGATATGGGAAGCTTATACCAAGGGAGTAAGGCCAAAGAGCTATCTCAAGAGGCATTCCAGCAAGTATGGATATCTTACTTCAAGCTGTCTTCCCGTTATAGACAGCAACGGAAAAATAGTGGCGCTTCTCTTTGTGGACACCTACATGGATGTGGTTATGACCACTCTTTTGGCATTCGTGTTTGAAATGATCATGATATCGCTGGTCCTTCTTACTGTATTTTGTGTCCTGAGCTGGTTTTATCTGAAAAAGGAGCTGATAGATCCTCTTTTGATCATAGGAAGGAATGTCAGTATTTTTGCGAACAGCGGCGCCAAGAATGATGGCTCGCTGGGGAAAATAAGCACCAACGATGAGCTTCAGGACCTGGCGGAATCCGTGAGTGCCATGGAGAGCGATATTGTTGAGTACATCGACAATATCAGGAATATAACAGCAGAAAAAGAGCGAATCAGCGCTGAACTTGGGGTTGCTGCCAGAATCCAGGCAGATATGCTTCCAAAGCAATTCCCGCCGTTCCCTGACAGGAAGGAATTCGATATATATGCGACCATGACTCCGGCAAAAGAAGTAGGTGGAGACTTCTACGATTTCTTTTTCATCGACGAGGACCACCTTGCTCTTGCAATAGCTGATGTGTCTGGAAAGGGCGTCCCGGCAGCGCTGTTTATGGTAAAGGCAAAGAACCTTCTGAAAAATGCCGCCATTGCCAAGGGAAAGTTCTCACCCTCTGCGGTTGTAAAGGATATCAACGATCTTCTTTGCGAAGGAAATGACGAGGAATTCTTTGTGACCATGTGGTTTTGCATGATAGAACTCTCAACAGGAAGAGCAATTGTTGCAAATGCCGGTCACGAGCACCCTGCTCTTATGAGAAAGGGTGAAAAGTTTGAACTGGATATTTATAAGCACTCGATAGCACTGGCTATTTTTCCCGATATGGAATTTAGTGACTATGAGTTTCAGCTCAATCCGGGAGATGCTGTCTTTGTATACACTGACGGTGTTACGGAAGCTACAAATGCAGAGCTTAAGCTGTTTGGAAATGACAGGCTGTTGGAGGCTCTCAACAAAGAACCGGATGCAGACACCAAAAAGATTTTAGCCAATGTAAAGGCGGATATTGTGGAATTTGTGGGTGATGCGCCACAGTTTGATGACATAACAATGCTGGGATTCAGATATCTTCAAAAGAGTGATCCCAAGTAGGAATAAGATAACAGGAAAAAGAAATGCCCCGACTCAAGACCTTACGGGTGAGAGCCGGGGCTGATTTTTTATTCTTTTGCTGACTCTTTAAGAAGCTTTACAATTTCGGCTTCTGTGGAAAGAGCCATGACCTTTTCGGTAAGAGCATCGGCTTCCTGCTTGCTCCACTTTGAGATGATGCATCTTGCTGTGAGAACAAGAACGGGATTTACTGAAAACTCTGTAAGGCCAAAGGAAATAAGAAGTGGTATCATCAGTGGATCTGCAGCTGCTTCTCCGCACATTCCGACAGGAATTCCTGCGTTCCTTCCGCACTCGATGATGTGTTTGATGGATCTTAACACTGAGGGCTGGAAGGTGGAGTAGAGGTAGGAAACATCAGCATTTCCTCTGTCAACACTCATGGTGTACTGCGTAAGGTCGTTTGTTCCGATGGAGAAGAAGTCTGCTTCTTTAGCTAGGAGATCTGCGATAAGAGAAGCGGCAGGAGTCTCAATCATGCAGCCGACTTCGATGTCCTTATCGTAAGCAATTCCCTTCTCGTCAAAGTCTTTCTTTATCTCGGAGACAAGCTCTTTTACGGCTCTGATCTCGTCAACGCAGGTAACAAGGGGAACCATGATCTTTACCTTGCCAAAGGCGCTGGCTCTTACCATGGCGCGGAGCTGGATCATGTAGCTGTCCTTGTTTCCAAGACAGTATCTGACTGCTCTGTAGCCAAGGAACGGATTTTCCTCCTTCTTCATGTTGAGGTAAGGAATATCCTTGTCACCGCCGATATCAAGAGTTCTTATGATGACCGGCTTACCCTTAAGGACTTCAGCTGCTTCCTTGTAGGCTGCAAACTGTTCTTCCTCTGAAGGCATGTGATTGTTGTCCATGAACAGGAACTCTGAGCGGAAAAGACCTATGCCCTCGCCATCACATTCTATAGCTTTTTTTGCATCCTTGGGAGTTCCTATGTTGCAGAAAAGCTCAAGGTTTATGCCATCAGCAGTAGCAGTTTCTTTTCCGAGATAGTTCTTGAGTTCTGCCTGTTTTCTGATGAAGTCCTCGCGCTTGATGATGTAGCTTGAAAGTACATCTCCCTCAGGATTGATGTATACCTGACCTTCAGTTCCGTCGACGATGGCGGTGTCCTTATCCTTGACAAGAGTGGTAATATCCGGCACGGACAGGACAGCGGGGATCTCTAATGCTCTTGCCAGAATGGCTGAGTGGGAGGTTTTTCCGCCAACTTCAGTGATGATGCCGGAGACATTCTCTTTTACGATCTGAGATGTCATGGAAGGAGTGAGGTCCCTGGCTACAAGAATTGTTCCCTGAGGAACCTTGCTGATATCAATGTCTTTGATGCCAAGAAGTATCTTTAAAAGGCTCACCTTGATGTCGCTGATATCAGAGGCTCTCTGCTGCATCAGCTCATCATCCATCTTGGAGAACATACCGATGAACATATCGCAGACAGCTTCCACAGCGGATTCCGCACACTGACCTGCAGCGATCATCTTGCCCATCTCGCCTGCCATGGTGGGATCTGAGATCATTACAAGATGTCCCTCAAGGATTTCTGCTTCCTTTGGACCGATTCGTTTTCTGATGTCCTCGGCCATCTCCGAGGTTTCTTTTTTGAACTGCTCAACTGCGTCACCAAAGCGTTTCTGCTCACCTTCGATATCCGTAACCTTTACGGCTTCGTAGGAGAGGTCATGCTCGGCAATAACACAGATACTGCCAATTCCTATTCCGCGGGATGCGGCGATTCCGTTGTACATATGCTATCTCCTTGATTTCAAAATTTATAAGGAAGTTCTGCTAACAAGCAGTAATGCTGACTCTTCAAATTCCAGATTCACAAGGAAGTTCTGCTCCCATGCATAGATGCATGGTCCAGAACGACCATGCTCACTAAATTCGAAAGAACCTCATTAAGTGATCATGGTCAGTCACCAAGTCCGCTCTCGATAAGCTCGATTGCCTTCTTGAGGGCATCAGCCTCGTCAGCACCGTCGCACTGAACCTCGATCTCGGCACCGCACTTGATGCAGGCGCTCATAAGCATCATTACGCTCTTTGCGTCATAAGCTGTTCCGTTGAAAAGAATCTTTACGTCTGAGGCAAAGGGTGTCATTGCCTGTGAAAAAACAGATGCGGGACGCATGTGCATTCCCTGTTCGTTTGTTACTGTGATTTTCTTTGATACCATAATTTTTTCTTCCTTTCCATTAATTGATTTGATGCACAGCCGCTTTTTGTGCGGCTGTGCAGTATATTAATATGTTATTTATTCTTCAGCATTCTTTTTAAGAACTCCCAGAAGCAGGCAGCCTACAACTGAACCTATAAGCAGGGCAGCAAGGTAACCGGCCACATTTCCTACTACAGGGAATACGAAGATTCCGCCGTGAGGTGCTCTGAGTGTGCACTTAAATACCATTGAAAGGGCTCCTGCAACGCCTGATCCAACAAGGAGTGAAGGAATTACGTGAAGAGGATCGGCTGCTGCGTAAGGAATAGCACCTTCAGTGATGAAGCAAAGTCCCATGATAAAGTTTACAGGACCGGACTTTCTCTCTGCAACTGTGAACTTCTTCTTGAAGATGATTGTTGCAAGGGCGATAGCAATCGGAGGAACCATTCCGCCTACCATAACTGCAGCCATGATCATAAAGCCTGTATCATTCTGGTTTGCAAGGGCAGCAGTAGCAAATACGTAAGCAGCCTTGTTGAGAGGACCACCCATGTCGGTAGCCATCATTGCTCCAAGGAGTGCGCCAAGGATTACTATTGAACCTGTGCTCATACCTGTAAGTACGCCTGAGATCCATGTGTTAAGTGCTGCAACGATAGGGTTGATGAGGCACATAACAAGACCGATGAGAAGAATACCGATAAGAGGATAGATAAGAACCGGCTTGATTCCCTCAAGAGCAGGAGGAAGAACCTCACATACCTTGCGAAGACCAAGAACGATATATCCGCCTACGAAACCTGCTACCAGAGCGCCCAGGAAAGCTGAAGGAACATTTCCGCCGGGAGCTGCAAAGGTTGCACCTGTTGAAGCGAGGTATCCACCTACGAAACCAACGGCAAGACCGGGACGGTCTGCAATACTCTGGGCGATGAAACCTGCCAGGATAGGAAGCATGAAGCCGAAGGCTGCGCCGCCGATGGTCTTAAACCATGCAGCAACGGGAGTGTTGGAACCGAAGTTGCTTGGATCGATTGAGAAATCATCCAAAAGGAATGCGATGGCGATAAGGATACCGCCGCCAATTACGAACGGAAGCATGTGTGATACACCGTTCATGAGGTGCTTGTATGCTTTTCTTCCTGCACTCTCATTTGCTGTAGTTTCCGACTTTGTAACTGCTCCTGTATGATGGTAAACAGTTGTCTCTCCGTTTGTTGCCTTCTTGATAAGACCCTCAGGGGAGTGAATGGCTTCCTTGGTAGATGTGATGATTACGTTCTTTCCGTCAAATCTTCCCATATCGATGTTCTTGTCACAGGCGATGATAACAGCATCTGCTGCGGCAATCTCAGCGGCTGTAAGAACATCCTTTGCTCCGCCTGAACCGTCTTTTTCAACCTTGATGCTGATACCGAGCTCTTTTGCTTTCTGCTCAAGAGACTCTGCAGCCATGAAGGTGTGAGCAATTCCTGTAGGGCAGGCTGTTACACCAACGAGATTTTTTACTTCCTTTTTTGCGGGAGCTGCTGCAGCTGCTTTTTTTGCTGCCTCTTCCTGATCCTTTGCAGCTTCCTTTTCATCGATTATTCTGAGGAACTCGTCAGGATCTTTAGCTGCAACAAGTTTTTTTGCAAACTCCTGATCCATCAAAAGTGTCATCAGCTTTGAAAGGACTTCAAGGTGTGTATCTGCAGCTGTGTCGGGAGCTGCGATCATGAAGAAAAGAGTGCTCGGATTTCCGTCCAGTGACTTGTAGTCCAAGCCTGAAGGAACCGTCATGGCAGTAAGACCTGCCTTTGATACTGCAGATGACTTGCCGTGTGGTACGGCAATCCCCATGCCTATTGCAGTTGAGCCTTTTTCTTCCCTTGCAAGAATAGCTTCCTTGAATTTAACGGCATCTGTTAAGTTGCCAACCTTTGAATGAAGCTCGATGAGCTTGTCGATTGCTGTAAGCTGGTCAGCAACCTTGGCATTCAATGCAATGCCGTCCTTTTTCAGTAAATCTGTGATTTTCATAGACCCTCCTTTTGGCCATTTGCCTTTAAGTATCCCCTTTACAAAATCTTCCTCTTAAAGATCTTTATAAAGCTTCATGATTGCTTCTTCTGTGGCGAGATCGTCAGAGAAGGCTGTTGCAGAACCGGCAGCGGTACCCATTTTAAGAGCTTCCTCATAACTCTTGTTTTTGAAGTACCCGGCGATAAAGCCTGCCACCATTGAATCGCCGGCGCCCACAGAGTTTCTGACTGTACCCTTTGGAACACCGATCCTGAAGGTTTCACCATCTTCGGAGATGAGCATTGCTCCGTCTCCGGCCATGGAGATCAGTACGTTTCTGGCTCCCAGCTCCTGAAGTTTCTTTGCATGAGCTTCGATCTCGTCATCAGTTTTTAATACTGTGCCAAACATCTCACCAAGCTCGTGATTGTTGGGCTTTATTAAAAATGGATGATATTTAAGGACATTTTTCAAAAGATCCTTTGTCGCATCCACAACGACATCAATTTTTTTGTCAGCCACCCGTGCGATGATCCTCTCATATACATCGCTGGGAAGTGAACTTGGAATGCTTCCTGCCAGGATCAGCATATCCCCGTCTTTGAGCTTATCGATCTTTTCAAAAAGAGCTTTCTGCTTGTCCTCGGGAATTTTTGGTCCCTGGGCGTTTATCTCGGTCTCAGCCTGTCCCTTAATCTTGACATTGATCCTTGATATGCCCTCGTCAAGCTCGATAAAATCCGCTAAGATGCCGCGGCTTTTAACGCTTTCCGCTATGGCTTTTCCTGTAAAGCCGGCTGTGAAGCCCAGAGCTGTGTTTTCAAGCCCGAGGTTCTTCAAAATGGTAGATACATTGATTCCTTTGCCTCCAAAGTAGCACTCCTCAGAGTCGGAGCGGTTTGTCATTCCGGGAAGGAGCTCGTCGCTCATTCTCACTACATAATCGATGGCAGGATTAAATGTAACTGTGTAGATCATCGTTACCTCCCTTTTACTCAACTACCTTGATGATTGTTTTTGAGTGGTAGTTTTTGCTTACCTCTTTATCAGTGATAATGCAGCAGCTGGTGATATCTGCAAAAGTAACTGAACTTATCTGGCCAAACTTGCTGTGGTCCGCCAGGATGTAGGAGATGTAGGCATGTTTTACAGCCTCCTCCTTTACCAGAGCCTCATCCACGTCCGGGGTAGTGTAGCCGGCGCTTATGGAGATCCCATTGGTTCCCATGAAAGCCTTGGTGAAGTGATACTTCCTGATCCCTTCTATGCAGTCGGGACCGATGATGGCTTCGGTGGTAGGCTTGCACCTTCCGCCTATTATCATGGTGTTCAGGTTTTTCTCCAAAAGCTTCTTGGCATGCACAATTCCGTTGGTGATATATTTGGCCTTTGTGTTCTCGATATACTTGATCATCTCAAGGGTTGTGGTTCCCGAGTCGATGTAGACAAAATCATCATCGTTAATGAGAGAAGCAGCATATTTACTGATAAGGTCTTTTTCCTCGACGTTCATGGCTGCCTTGGCGGAAACCGAAGGTTCTGCGGTGTTTACATCCATGGCGCTAAGGGAGGTGGCACCTCCGAACACCTTTAGGATTTTCCGCTCATCATGAAGTACCGAGAGATCTCTTCTTATGGTGGCGGCAGAAGCATCGAATTCTTCCATGAGTTCAGCCACCGTCACTGCGTTCTTTTCATTTATATAAGACACGATCAGATCACGGCGTTCCTGAGTAAGCATAGTACTTCCTCCACAATTTTTTCCAGCTTATAAAAAGAGCATAGCATCACACTTGGTCAAAATCAATCAAAAATAATCACAAACAATCAATAGAAATTTTATTAAATAATCACAAAATTATAATAAATAATCAAAAATGTGATCAAACCTAATCATCCAATGACTGTTCGTCATTTATATATCCTATAGCTAAACATAATCTAAAAAAAGAATAAAGCTTTGCTCATAACCGTAAATCAACCTTTACAAAGACTGTCGAAATAAACTAAAATATATGTTGTATAGGATTGGGAAGAATATACCTTTAAGCCTGTATATCACGTAAATTCGGAGGTAATCGTCTTGGAAGAATTCACTCTTAGTAATGAGCAGATAGACATTCTCGGTGAGATAGCCAACATTAGCATGGGAAATTCTGCTACGACCTTAAGCATGATGGTCAACAAAAAGGTAGATATCACGACTCCTAACGTTAAGGTGATCAGGAGAAGTGAGGCTCTTGATGACTATGAGAAGACCTGTATCTTTGTACAGATACATTATGTAAAGGGACTTCAGGGAAACAATGTCCTTGTACTTAAGGAGCATGATGTAAAGGTCATGACCGATCTTATGATGGGCGGCGATGGAACCAATACTGAGGGTGAGATCACAGATCTTCATCTTTCTGCAGCTTCCGAAGCCATGAACCAGATGATGGGCACCAGTGCCACATCACTTTCTTCCATGCTTGGAATAGCAACTGACATCAGCACTCCTATCGTCAATCAGATTGATGTAGAAAGTGTTAAAGTTTTTGAAAAAATGTTTGATACAACTTACGATAAATTTGGTAAAATAGCATTTAGGATGACGATAGAAAATCTTATCGACTCCGTTATGGTGCAGCTGTATCCCGTGCAGTTCGCAGAGGATATGTGCGACAAATTTATGAATAAAGGAAAGTAGTTTAGACAATGAACAAGGCAGAAACATTAGAGATCAAAAAGCAGTTTACACCTGACAGGTGTACAATCGACCACATCTGTGGTTGTCTCGTGGACCACGAGAAGAACAAGAGGCTGATATTTAAAAAAGCCTTCGATTCCCTTCCGGAGGAGGAGATATTCAAATATCTGGACATTTTCCAGCATACCTTGGCCGGAACCTTTGGGAAAAACCTTATAAGTCTTGAGTTTCCAATTGACCAGGAACAGGCAGGTGGTACTCAAGACTTTCTTTTGACTTTGCGTGATTCAAAGCTTGAAGATGATGAGCTTGTTGATGAGTGCTACGACAAGATCATAGCCAATTACGTAAATGGTGAGAATTATTTCATCATTCTTATCCATGCGGTTTACGACATCCCCGGTGTCACCAGTGACGGTATCATGATGGAGGATGCTTCCGACAACGTATATGATTACATGCTCTGCAGCATCTGTCCTGTTAAGCTTTCTAAGGCAGGTCTTGGCTACAATGAGTCCAAGAATGTGATCGAGGAGAGATACAGAGACTGGATAGTTGATGGACCGGTGAAGGGATTCCTTTTCCCTGCTTTTATAGAAAGAAATACCGACATCCACAACATGCTCTACTTCACAAAAAAGCCTGATGACCTTCAGCCTGAGTTTGTGGAGGCTATGTTTGGCGGACGTGCGCCCATTTCAGCACCGGAGCAGAAGGACATCTTTGATGCGGTGGTTCAGAATACCATCGGCGAGGATGCTGACTACGATATCATGAAGAACATCCATGATAATCTGAACGATATGATCGAGGATCACGTGGACGATCCCGAGCCTCTGGAGCTTAAGAAGCAGGATGTGAAGCAGCTTCTTCACGACAGCGGAGTTCCGGATGAGAGACTTGATTACTTTGAAGAGAACTACGTGAAGTGTGCGGGAGATGAGGATTTCCCTCTTCTTGCCAGCAATATTGCCAATACAAAGAAATTTGATATAGAGACACCGGATGTAGTCATCAAGGTAAAGCCCGACAGGACGGACCTTGTGGAGTCAAGAATTGTGGATGGCAGACAGTGCCTTGTCATCGCAGTGGACGATCATATTGAAGTAAATGGTATTAATGTCAGGACATTCATGAATAAGTGATTATGTTTAAGACTATCAGGGAACATCTGGAGAGAAACAGGGCAGAGCTTGAGGACATCAAGCTCTACTTTCAGAAGTGTGCCGATGAGATCGACAGAACCAATCTTTATATGCTGAGAAAGGCATGTATGTGGACTTCTATCGTTTTCATAGGCATGCTTTTTTTGTCAAAGATCCTGATCCCAAGATATACATTAACGCTGGGGCATTGTCTGATGATCCCGCTATTGGTGTTTTTCTTTATAGTAAACATCTATACCAGGAATAAAACGCAGATTTCTGACAGTGCCACTACTGCACTATGTCTGTTGTTCTACTTTTCCCTTTTCATGGACTTTATCCTGATTGAGATCAGTGTGGAACCGGTGCATCCGTCCAGGTGGTTTCCGCTTCTGCTTATTATCTTCCCGGCACTTTACGTGGACAGACAGTATAAGTATGGGCTTGAAGAAACCTTTATTGTTGTCATATACTGCCTGATCACTTACTTTGGAAAAGGACCTGTTCAGTTTTACAGGGATTTGTATACCGTTCTGGCTGCTTATATTCTTTCGATGATCATATCCAGAGTTATCCTGGGAACCCGCAGTAAACAGGGACTATACATGCTGGAGCTTAAAAGGTACAGCTCCATGGACAAGCTTACGCATATCTACAACAAGGCAGCTCTTCTTTCAGAGATAAAGCATTATCTCACCAGAAGGAGAGGAGATTCGCCCTGCGCCATGAGCGTCATAGACGTGGATAATTTCAAACAGGTCAACGATTCTCTGGGACATGGCGGTGGAGATCAGCTCCTTGAGCGTGTAGGGCAGCTTCTGGTGTCGAATTTCAGACCCTCCGATATCATAGGAAGATTCGGTGGAGATGAGTTCATAGTTTTCATGCCCAATATGAAGGATGCAAAACTGATAGACCTTCGCTGCAGGAGTCTTCAGATGCAGCTTGCAGGCTTTGATCTGGGAAACAATGTGCCGTTTTCACTCAGTATCGGAACTATAGTAGATGAGGGAATGCATTCTCAGGATGATCTTTTCAGGCTGGCGGATGATGCCCTGTATCTTTCAAAGATAGCTGGAAAGAACTGCAGCAAATGCTGGGTTGCAGATGAAGACGTTGAACTCTCCAAGCCTGTGCTTGTCTTTCTGACCTCTCTTGGTGAGGAAAAGGCAAAGCTTCTTCCGGACAACGAAATAGACCGGTTCAGGATATTTGCGACCATGTCCGATGACGAGGCTATTAAGTATCTGTGTCAGTACCAGAGCGCTGTAAAGATCATAGTTGTGGAAGTAAATGAGAAGACCTGCACCGGCGAAATGGTAATAAAGTACGCCAAGACCAGGGAGAAATTTGCCGGTATCCCGATCCTCGCGGTTGCTTCAAATGAAGAGGGCGAAAGCCGGGCAAAAGAGCTTGGCGCAGATGTAGTACTTATCACATCACAGCCCGGGAAAGTATTCAAGGACACTATTGGTGAACTAACAAAAACGAAATAACAATCATTGACTTTTTTGAATTGTATACAATATATTATTGATAACAGGGTAGAAAGTATGAGACCACTGCAAGCTTGCTTGCATGTGGGTGATATACTTTATGACCCGCCAAAATATGAGGATAAAAGTGGGACGTAAGTCACACGATATCCGAATATTTTGAAGGATTGCGGGAGTCGAAGCACGAAGCAATCCGTTATCACTACTGAATACTATTTTGGGGAGGACCACATGCTAAAAACACTTCTATCTCAAGTTAAGGAATATAAGCTCTCGTCTATATTAACTCCGATATGTATGCTTGGAGAAGTTGTATGCGAGATGATAATTCCTGTCCTCATGGCGAGGATAGTTGATGAAGGTATCTATGGAAACAACATGGCATTCATTTTAAGGACGGGCGGCATGATGATCGTCATTGCTATCCTGGGCCTTTTTGCAGGACTCGGAGGAGCCTATTTTGGCGCTAAAGCCTCTGCGGGATTGGCTAAGAACCTCAGGAAGGCCATGTTTGAAAACATTCAGACCTTTTCTTTTTCAAATATAGATAAATTCTCTACTTCAGGTCTTGTTACAAGACTTACCACCGATGTCACCAATATTCAGAATGCATATATGATGACTCTGAGAATGGCTATGAGAGCGCCTTCTTCCATGATCGTTGCCATGGTAATGTCATTCATAATCAGTCCGCCTCTGGCAAGCATCTACCTTCTGGCAGTTATGTTCCTTAGCGTAGTGATCCTTTTTGTCATGAAGAAAGCTACCAAGTACTTCAAGGAAGTATTTGAGAAATACGACAAGCTCAATGAGAGCGTTCAGGAGAACGTTTCAGCCATCAGAGTTGTAAAAGCTTATGTCCGTGAGGATTATGAGGACAACAAGTTTAAGAAAGCGGCCCTTAATATCTACAACATGTTTGTTAAGGCTGAGATGAACGTTGTCTTTATGGCACCCATTATGACAGCAACAGTATATGTCTGCATCCTGCTCATAAGCTGGTTCGGAGCACACATGATCGTGGGCGGAAGCCTCTCCACAGGTAATCTCATGAGCCTTCTTACATATTGCATGAACATCCTCATGAGCCTTATGTTTCTTGCTATCATTTTTGTCATGCTCACCATGGCTGAGGCAAGCGGAAAGCGTATCGCAGAGGTTCTGAATGAGAAGGCTGATCTTACCAATCCTGAAAATCCTGTAATGGAAGTTAAGGACGGAAGCATCTCTTTTGAACATGTGAACTTTGCTTACACCAAGGACTCTGAGGAGCCCGTGTTAAAAGATATATCATTGGATATCAAATCAGGAGAGACCATAGGTATCATCGGAGGAACAGGCTCAGCCAAGTCCTCTCTTGTAAACCTCATCAGCAGACTCTACGACGTGGCTGACGGATCCGTTAAGGTCGGCGGAGTGGACGTAAGAGATTACGACATGGAGGTCTTAAGGGATCAGGTTTCCGTGGTTCTGCAAAAGAACGTTCTCTTTTCCGGAACTATTATCGATAACTTAAGGTGGGGTGATAAGAACGCCACCGAGGAAGACTGCATAAGAGCCTGCAAGATGGCTTGCGCGGACGAGTTCATTGAAAAGATGCCTGAAAAGTACAACACCGTGATCGAGCAGGGCGGAACCAATGTGTCCGGTGGTCAGAGACAGAGACTATGTATCGCCAGAGCGCTCCTTAAAAAGCCCAAGATCCTTATCCTGGACGATTCAACCAGTGCTGTCGATACTGCTACGGATGCGAAGATCAGAAAGGCATTTGCAGAGGAGATTCCCGGAACAACCAAGCTCATTATCGCTCAGAGAGTCAGCTCGGTTCAGAACTGCGACAGGATCATCGTTATGGATGACGGACAGGTCAACGGCTTTGGAAGTCATGAGGAGCTGTTAAAGACCAATGAGATATACAGAGAAGTTTATGAGTCCCAGACCGGATCATCCGGTGATGCTGACTTTGACGCGCCGGGTGCGTGATTTACGGAGGGTGATAACATGGCAGAGAATAAACAAATAAAAACCGGACCGGGCTCAGGAAACAGACGAGGAATGCCCCGCCCAAAGATAGAAAATCCCGGAGTTCTTTTTAAGCGACTCATGGGCTATGTATTCAAATATTATCCCGTACATATTGTTACTGTGGTAGTGTGCATTTTTGTCACAGTATTTTCAAGCGTACAGGGAACTCTTTTTACAAAGACGCTTATCGATTCCTATATTCAGCCCATGCTGGACTCAGGAAGCACCGATTACAGCCAGCTTCTGATGGCTATGGGAAAAGTGGCTATATTCTACGCAATAGGTGTCATTGCTGCGTTTGTACAGCAGAGAGTAATAGTGTTCATGAATCAGGGTACGCTTAAAAGACTGCGTGAAGAGCTCTTTACCCATATGGAGAGCCTTCCCATCAAGTACTTTGATACCCATGCCCACGGCGACATAATGTCGATCTACACCAATGACATTGATACCTTGAGACAGATGATAAGCCAGAGTATGCCTCAGATGCTCAACAGCGCCATTACCATAGTATCGGTGCTGGCTTCGATGGTAGTTCTCAGCCTTCCTCTTACGGGAGTTACGCTGGTCATGGTGGCAGTAATGCTGTTCTGCTCCGGAATTGCTACCAAGTCATCAGGCAAGAACTTTGTGGCTCAGCAAAAGAACCTTGGTGATATTAATGGTTTCATCGAGGAGATGATGACAGGACAGAAGGTTGTAAAGGTATTCAATCACGAGTCTGAGAATATCGAGAAGTTCAACGAGCTAAATGAAGCTCTCTACCAGAGTGCGTTCAAAGCAAATGCTTACTCCGGAGCTCTTGGACCCATAAACTCACAGCTTGGTAATACCAGCTACGTTATCTGTGCCATCATAGGCGGCGCCATCGCCCTTTCTGACAGTATTGCCGTTGGATTTACCGTAGGTGCCCTGGCAAGCTTCCTTACCTTTAATAAGAGCTTTTCGATGCCTATCAACCAGGTCAGCATGCAGATCAACTCCATCGTCATGGCTCTAGCCGGCGCGGACAGAATATTCAAGCTCCTGGACGAGGAGCCTGAGACTGATGAAGGCTACGTAATGCTGGTTGACAGCGAGGAGAAGGACGGCGAGATCGTGGAAGCCGATCACCACACAGGTCACTGGGCATGGAAGCATTATCACAAGGCTACCGATACCACGACCTATCAGCCCATGGAGGGTGACGTTACCTTCAACGATGTGGACTTTGGATACAACGATGATAAGATCGTTCTCCATAACATTGTCCTTCATGCTGAGCCGGGACAGAAGATTGCCTTTGTCGGTTCCACCGGTGCAGGAAAGACAACGATCACAAACCTTATCAACCGTTTCTACGATATTCAGGATGGAAAGATAAGATATGACAACATAAATATCAACAAGATAAAGAAGGCGGATCTTCGCCGCTCACTGGGCATAGTTCTTCAGGATACACATCTTTTTACCGGCACGGTAAAAGAAAATATCCGCTACGGTAAGCTGGATGCCACTGACGAAGAGGTAAAGGCAGCAGCTAAGCTTGCCAATGCCCACAGCTTCATTAAGAGGCTCCCTGAGGGGTATGACACCATGCTTACAGGAGACGGAGCAAATCTATCCCAGGGACAGCGCCAGCTTCTTGCTATCGCCAGAGCAGCCATCGCGGATCCTCCGGTTCTTATTCTTGATGAGGCTACATCATCCATTGATACGAGAACAGAGAAGATCGTTCAGGATGGTATGGACAGACTCATGAAGGGAAGAACAACCTTTGTTATCGCCCACAGGCTTTCTACTGTAAGAAATTCCGACTGCATCATAGTTCTTGAGCAGGGCAGGATCATCGAGCAGGGAACCCATGATGAGCTCATTGCAAAGAAACAGAAATATTATCAGCTTTATACCGGTATGAGGACAGAAACTGCGTAAAAAGAGGTGCAAAGTAAATGGCACATCTACCCGACTATGTCAGATGGAGAGGAGATCTGAGCTTCGCTGACAGAGGCTTTAGAATTGAAGATAACCTGATTTTTTCTGAGCTGGTGTATGTGGACTACAAAGTGGTCCTGGGTGACGGGGGTAGTGCTTCACTCAGGCAGGCAGTAACAGATCTTGACAGGATGGGGCATTTAAAGAGTACTAGAGCCGGTTCCACTGAAGAAGATCTGAATTTTGTCAGACAGTGTGCTTCTTCATGGCGATTTGGGGAAGTGATACTAAAGGACTTTAAAGACATCTATGACAGCTCGGACAGGCAGTTTGCGGCTGTGACTTACATCGTCGGGGACCTGTCGGTAGTGGCTTTCCGAGGAACCGATTCCACCATCATAGGCTGGAAGGAAGACTTCATGATAAGCTACACCAACGTTCCTTCCCAGTATCTGGCTCTGGAGTATGCCAAGGAGCAGGTGGAAAAGGCAAAGGGC
>JAEEGL012865302.1_pt1 | contig 17408 bp, 13 predicted proteins | sample 9134231 | NCBI WGS metagenome assembly JAEEGL01 (sample SAMN16246548, study PRJNA631951) | gut metagenome | biome: gut microbiome; feature: rumen; material: fiber-attached | host: Bos | place: Iran: Karaj | collected 2018-10
CCGGTTTTTTATTCGTGGGTTGTCATCCCGAGCGAAGTCGAGGGATCTCATAAAGTTTAGTCGAGGGGCTCGTCGGAGGGGTAGCCACCCATCTCCCGGAGGGCGTTCTTCAGCATGATGTATTGCTGATAAAGGTGGTTGACAGGTTGCTCCCCTACCCGATAGTCGTGCATCGGGCTCTTCATGAAGAAACTCAGGAATCGCTGGATACCATAACGACCGGCACGGGCTGCGAGGTCGATGAGCAGACAGAGGTCGAGACATAAGGGGGCTGCCAGGATGGAGTCGCGGCAGAGGAAGTTGATCTTGACCTGCATGGGATAACCCATCCAACCAAAGATGTCGATATTGTCCCACGACTCCTTATTATCCTTACGTGGCGGGTAGTAGTTGATGCGCACCTTGTGGTAGTAGTCCTGATATAACTCGGGTTGTGAATCGGCATCCAGGATGGTCTCCAAGGTGGAGAGCTTTGAGACCTCCTTGGTATGGAAGTTCTCCGGCTCATCGAGTACCAGTCCGTCGCGGTTGCCAAGGATGTTGGTGGAGAACCAGCCGCTGAGTCCGAGACAGCGGGTACTGATGATGGGGGCAAAGCCCGACTTGACGAGCGTCTGTCCCGTCTTGAAGTCCTTACCGGCAATCGGCATCCGCATACGTTCTGCCAACTCCCACATGGCCGGAATATCCACCGTGGTATTTGGCGCACCCATGATGAAGGGCGCTCCTTCGGAGAGGGCGGCATAGGCATAGCACATCGACGGCGCCACGCGGGAACGGTCATCACGCTTCATGGCTGCTTCAAGATCAGCCAGGTGATCGTGGACAGACGCATCGACAGGCACATAGATCTCCGTAGAGGCAGCCCAGAGCACCACCAGGCGTGCACAGTCGTGTTCGGCCTTGAAGCGACGGATGTCGTCACGCAGCGCCTCTACCATCTGCCAACGGGAAAGTCCTGTCTTCACATGGTCCCCCGTGAGGCGCTTGGCGTAGTTGGGATCGAAGGCTGCCCGCATGGGCACAATCTGTCCGAGTTCGTCACGCACGGGTTCGATATCTTTCTCCTTCAACACCTCGGCATACCTGGCTGCCTGATAGGCATTCTGGGGATAGACATCCCAACAGCCGAACACCAGATCGGACAGACTTGCCAAAGGTACGATATCCTCATATTTCAGATACTGGCGGGAATCGCCGCTACCGACACGGATCCTGTCGTACTGCGTCATGGAACCAATAGGCTTTGCCAGACCCTTACGGGCCATCAACACGCCTGTCATGAATGTGGTGGCTACTGCGCCACAACCCACTACCAAGATGCCTAACCGACCTTCTGCCGGTTTTACTTCTGTCTGATTCATATCTATTCGTTATTTCTTTTATTCAACCATACGGCACGACAGCCCAACTGACGGGCAGGCAGGATGTCGTTCTCCAAGCTGTCGCCTACGACGGTAATCTCCTCAGGCGACATGCCCAGCGCCTCAATCCCTAACTGGAATATCTGAGGGTCGGGTTTCCTGACACCGACAACCGCCGACTCGATGACCTGCTGGAAACAGCCGTCGAAACCGAACTCATGAAGCACCACCGACAGGTTACCGTAGAAGTTGCTGACCAGCACTTTGGGTACATCGGGGAGCTGACGCAGAACCGCCACGCTATGTGCTGTCTCCCGTTTTGCCAAAGCGTAGAGTTCATCGACAATCGCCGTGTGATACTGCGCTATCGAAGCTGGTTCCAAGCCCTGCTTTATCAGGTATTCCAACTGCAGGCGAACTTTCAACTCCAATGTCTGGCGGAATGTAAAATCAGGCTTCACCAACGGCTGTGCCCCCAACTGACGTTCGACGGTGACATAAGCCTCACGGAACTGCTGCACGGTGACAGGCACCTGATGGCGCTCATAGGCCTGCCAGAGGACCTCGCACCAATGAAGTCCACCCGTATCAAGGGTACCTCCGTAATCGAAAATATAACCCTTATGAGGCGTCAGAGAGCGACAGAGCGACTCGTGCCTGTGACGCATATAAACATACATCGTCTGGAAGACGGTGATCTCCATCAGCGGATAGACCCACGGGCAATCCAACAGGCAGCTGACGTAAAGGGTGATGGCACGGGTGTTGAAAGTGAGCAGGTTCGTGTATTTCATCAGCGGCCGGCTGCCCTGCAGGAACTGTTCACGCACCGCAGTGGGGGGCTGCTGATGCCAACGGGTGAAGAACCGTTGGAAACAGGGCGTACGACGCTCCTGACTACGGCAGTAGTTGGCATAATTATAGTAGAACACACGCGAGAAAAGCGCGCGTTTGGGCAGTTGTTCGTAGATGGTACGCTGCTGTCGATAGCTGTCGAGTTCGCTACCTGCCTTTCCCAACAGGAAATATAGATGAATCTGACGGTAATAATCGGCCAAGGCACACTGGGGCGCATGGCAGCAGAGACTTGCCACCACAGCCAGCAGGAAGGCACCAATGCCCCACGAAAACGACAGACCAGGTACAGGCTGGTGCCACAGGCGCACAATGATCGCTATGTAGATGGCAGCGAACCACACATCGCCCGAGAAACCATCGAGTACCCGTCCCACGAGGGTCTTCTTGCCCGTGAGGCGTGCCATCTGTCCATCGGTAGAGTCACAGAAGTTGGCAAGCATCAGCAGGATGACACCACAGAGGTTATGGCGCCAGTCGGTGAAGTGGAACATCCACCCGGCACCGATGCCCAAGAAGATGGAGAGGATGGTAATGGCATTGGGATGGATACCCAGCCGATTCCACAGCAGGGCAAAAACCAGGCCGATGGGACGCGTGAAGTGGACATCCAACCACTCCTCCGTGTCCTCAGACTTAAACGATAACTGTAACAACTCCCTAAATGTAGCCATACCTTATAATTATATCAGACCGGCGATGGCCTCGGCAGCCTCTTCCCGACATCGGGAGAAGCTCGGCCAATCGTTGAAGTCGATCATATACCAGGCACCATCGACTGTGACGATACAGTCGCCGCCATAGACTTGCAGTCCCACCGCTTCCGCCAATGCCTCTGCCTTTGTCTGCAGGCTCTCGATACTAAACGGATAGTGGTGGGCCTGTCCGTTCAGAGATTCCAGTCCAAACTTCGTCAGACCGTCGTCCGTGGGGTAGAAACAACGGAAGAAACTAGCCGACAGGACGCCATAGAATTTCACGAGATCGCCTTCGACATGAGGACTGACCAGATAGTCGTAGATGCCACGGGCCTGCATGGATGTCTCTGCTTTGGCCAGCGCCTGTAGATCGGGCGCATACACCACATCCTCCTCTGTCTGTGCAGCGGCATCTGCCCGTTTCAGCCAATAGCCGTGACGCCCCTCGCCTGATGGAAAAGGGACATCGAGAGAAGACATGATCGCCTGCAACCGACGGCGGGAGGCTTGAATCACCCCCGAAGGGTTATTTATAACCTTCACACCCGATGCCTCCAGAAGCCGAAGCGACTCGGGCATACGGGCCATGGAGAAGATGGAGTCGGGTGTGCCGGCAGCAAGACAGGAAGCGAGAGAGGTCTCATCGACCTGTGTTACCACATGTCCCATCTGAGACAACCGTAAAGCTACCGCCTCAAGGATGGCCCTGTCGTTCTCCACTGAATGCGGGGAGAACTGTTTTGCCCGTCGTATCATCAGTATCCTCATACGCTCAAGAACTGTTCTGCTTTCTGGATGTCAGACACATGGTCGATGTCGAACACCTTTGAGAAAGGCCAGGCCTGTAATCTAAATCCATCAGCAATAAGTGCCCGTTGGAAATTACGCATGCGCTGTTCACCCCGTTCTATACAACGGCCTAAGGTCTCGAAGCAGCGAGGCGTCAGACCATAGATGCCTGCACTGATGTAATGCGGACGATCAGAGGTGTCGGTGAAATCGGTGATCCGCAAGGCCGCATCCGTACTCACATAGAGAGGACGCTCATCGTCGATGTAATCCGTCACCCCCATCAGGCCGTCAGATGTCATCTGGCGGAAAGCCTGTACATAGGCTGCAAACGTCTGTTCCTGAAAGATCGTATCGACCGTAGTCAAGATGAAAGGAGCCTCATCGAGGCAGCGACGAAGTTCCCAAAGGCTATGCATGGAACTGGGGGTGGATCTGACCATCAAGCGCAAAGGTATTCTTCCCGCCTTCTGAATCGTCTCCAGATAAGCAGCGACTGCCGTCATCTGTGGATTACAGATAACGGCAATCTCTGTGGCATCGTTTGTCATAAAGACACGTAACAACCGATCTATCAACGACTCGCCACCCACTTGTATGAGGGGTTTGGGGCTCGTCTCACCTTCCTGCACAAGTCGTGAACCATGGCCCGCAGCCAAGATTGCATATTTCATTCCTTCATTTTCATTTCAGCATTTGTAACTCACCGACATTCACATCACCAGAACCAGTCTCATGCTTTGAAAAACGGCTCACGACGCCCCTCAACGTGATATCGCCAGAACCTCGCAGTTCACAGTCAACAGCCTGACAGCCATCATTGAAGTCTGCATTGATATCACCGGAGCCTTTCAGACTCAAGCGTGTAGAGAGCACGTGCCAAAGGTCTAAGTCAATATCACCGGAACCAACCAAGGTAGCATCAGAGGTCTTAGCCTCCAGACGTTTGATATCAATATTGCCTGAGCCGATCAGTTCGACACGGCAATCATCACAAAGCAGATCGTTGAAAGCGATATCGCCTGAGCCACGGAGCACGATCTCCATCTGATCGGTATCTACGCGCTTCTCAGAAGTGAAGTCGCCCGAGCCGCTGAGACGGACACTGACCAAATCAGGCGATGTGACATAGATCTCCGCCTGGTCCTCATCATGTATCACGATGTTCACAATACCCATTTTCCCACGGTTACGGATAGAGAGGGTGCCTTCATTCACATCGGTCAGGATATTCTCCAGACCATCCTTTGAACCTTTCACCTTCACCGAGAACGAGTCGGCCTGGGTGTAATACACATTGGGAGAACCACTGATCTCAATCTTCTCGAAGCCCTTCAGAGGACGGTACTCCGTAACGATATCACCACTCAGACCAAACGTCTGATGTACACACGAGGTGGACAATAATAACACTGCCATCAGCAGCAGACCAACCTGGAACAATTGTTTTCTTTTCATCTTTCTGTCATTTTTGGTTTTACTTCCTGAACATTTGACGGAAGTATCTCCATAAAAGTTGCAAAACAGATATTTTGGGTGATGAGCACACATGATCAACTTAGCGGGAGGTCAATCCAGAACGTAGAACCTTCACCCACCTGAGACTCGACGCCAATCTTACCATTGAGGTTGAGGGCATGCGACTTGGCCACAGAGAGACCAAGACCAGTTCCAGGAATATATTCATCCAGTTTCACGAAACGCTCAAATATCCGTTCCTGATCAGCTGCAGGGATACCTTTTCCTGTATCCTTCACCCAAATATGCACATGATCAACAAGCACATCATATCCCAAGGTTACACTTCCCATCTCTGTGAACTTCACGGCATTCTGTACCAGATTATCAAGGATCTCCAGAAGTTTCTCCCTATCTGTCTGGATTGGGAACTCCTCTAACGGGCACTCTACCATCATGGCGAGCATGGTGGTAGGCTGATATGTATCAGCCATCTGCTGGAGCACCTGGTTGATATCCACCTTCGCCATCATCAGGCTCTTGGCACCAGCCTCAATCTTCGACATGCTGACAAGACCGTCGATGATACGCAACAGCTTATGGTTGTTGTTCTGGATTTCCTTAATCAGCTGATTACGATCCTCCTCACTTTCCACAACAGGCAGCAAGTCAGCGAAACCGACAATCGCATTCAACGGTGTACGGATCTCATGACCCATATTTGCCAGGAACGCCGTCTTCAGGCGGTCGCTCTCCTCCGCCTTGTTACGGGCTGTTACCAATGAAGCCTCCATCTCCTTTCGTTCATCGATTCGCTGGGAAGTACCTACGATCTTCAGTGGCTTACCATTCTCGTCACGTTCCACGATGGTGGCAAAACTCTCCTCCCAATAAGATGTGCCCGCCGACTGGCTGTTCACCTGGTATTCCTCGTGGTAGAAGTCCGTCCGTCCCTCTATAATATCACTGAAAGACTTATTGACACGCTCCACATCTGAAGGACTGATCGAAGCAAGTGTCTCCTTGAAGTCTTCTCCTTCCTTTATTATATAGTTATTCATACCTTCGCGGAAATCATTCTCATAGGCAAAGGTCTGTTGTTCTGCATCATAGCGCCAGATAGCGATCTTCATGGCCTTGAGCACAAATTCGAATTCGGTATTATTCTTCTTGATTTTATCCAATTCCTGAAGCTCTTGCACCAGATACTTACCTTTCTTCTTCTGTACGAAAATAGCGATAATGAAAAATAAAACGACTATCACAGCCAACGCCCAGAAAACGAGGACGAGGATGTTCGACTGAGGGGATGAGAATAGCAGATTCACCATAATTCACGCAAGTAGATGTGCGCAAAATTAATAAATAATTTGGAATAACGCAAAAAAGCGCATATTTTTTTGCGAAATATTTGTTTTTTCGGCCGACTTCCATTAACTTTGCACACGCAATTCCGCAAATTGCTCAATATGCAACAATAAAAATGGAACAGAATTATGAATTGATCGCCAAGACGTTTATGGGACTGGAACCTGTACTGGCGAAGGAGCTGACCCAACTGGGGGCTAATGATGTAAAGATCGGTAGACGAATGGTATCGTTTACAGGTGATAAAGAAATGATGTATCGTGCAAACTTTCAGTTGCACACTGCCATCAGGATATTAAAACCCATCCGTCACTTCAAGGCAAAGAGTGCAGATGACGTTTATGAGGAAATCAAGAAAATAGAATGGTCACAATATATCGGACAAGACAAGACATTTGCCGTTGACTCTGTTGTCTTTTCTGAAGAATTCCGCCATTCAAAGTTTGTATCATACAAAGTAAAGGATGCTATTGTTGACCAGCTCCGTGAGGTAACAGGCAAGCGTCCGAACATCTCAGTAGCAAATCCCGACATTCGTCTGAACATGCATATTGCTGAAGACCAGTGCACACTGAGTCTGGACTCTAGTGGAGAGTCATTACATCGTCGCGGTTACAGACAGGAGAGTGTAGAAGCGCCGTTGAATGAGGTACTGGCTGCAGGTATGATTCTGATGTCAGGCTGGAAGGGTGACACCGACTTCATCGACCCCATGTGCGGATCTGGTACCCTGTTGATTGAAGCAGCTCTGATTGCCAAGAACATGGCTCCAGGCTTATTCCGCAAAGAATATGCGTTTGAGAAATGGCCCGATTTCGATGCAGAGCTCTTCGACAACATCTATAATGACGATAGTCAGGAACGAACGTTCAAGCATCATATTTATGGTTATGATGTTGACATCAAGGCTGTGAACACCGCCCTTCTGAATGTGAAAGCCGCCGGTCTTTCCAATGATATCACCATCAAGCAGCAAGACTTTAAGGATTTTACGCAACCTACTGAAAAGAGCATCATTATCACGAACCCACCTTATGGCGAGCGTATCTCTACACCTGACCTTCTTGGAACCTATAAGATGATCGGAGAGCGACTGAAGCATCAGTTCAAAGGCAATGATGCCTGGGTGCTGTCTTATCGCGAAGAATGCTTCGAGCAGATCGGTCTGAAGCCCAGCATCAAATATCCTCTTTATAACGGATCCCTGGAATGTGAGTTCCGTAAGTACCAGATGTTTGACGGCAAATTGAAGGATTTCCGTTCTGAAGGTGGTATTGTCAAGACGGAAGAAGAGAAACGTCAGATGTCTGAGAAACACCGTTTCAAGAAAAACCGCGAATTCAAACAACGTCTGGAAGAGACGGAGCAGAACGAAGAAGCCGACATCCGTTCATTCACCTTCCACAAGCACGAGTTGAACAAGAATCGTGGTGGACACGAAAGTTTTGACCGTAGCGGCAAGGATCGCAAAGAGCGTAAGGAGTTCGGTCGAGATAAAGACAAGAAAGACTTTAAGCGTGGTGGAAAAAGAGACTTCGGAAAAAGAGACTTCGGGAAGAAAAAGAGATTCGACGATGATGAAGATTAAACTGATACTGGCCACAATAGCCATGTTAGTCTCCACAACAATGAGTGCACAGGACAAGCTTTTCACCCTTGAGGATCTGAACTTTGGCGGAACAAACTATGCCAATCTGCGTCCGCAAAACATGTGGCTCACATGGTGGGGAGAGAAGCTGGTTCAGACAGATGTGGAAGCTTGTTATATCATCGATACCAAAACTGGTAAAAAGAAAGAACTGTTTACACTCGACGATATCAACAAGTGGGCAGGGAGTGACGAGGAGACATATGTACGTCATTTAATGAACGCCACATTCCCCTACCCTGAGAAGCCCATTGTGGCCTTAGGCAACAGGAAGGCGTTTATCTTGCTGGACTTTAAGAGCAAGCAGATTGTTTGGCAGGATAGTATATCAGGCCAAGAGGCTAACGACTGGAACGCTGTTTCGCGTGCAACAGCCTACGTGGAAGATCATCAGCTTTATGTCGTAGATGGCAATGGTAAGAAGCATCAGCTATCATCTGACGGAAGTCGTGAGATTGTTTACGGACAGAGTGTGCACCGCAATGAGTTCGGCATTAATAAAGGTACTTTCTGGAGTCCAGATGGACAGAAGCTGGTATTTTATCGGATGGATCAGAGTATGGTGACTGACTATCCGCAGGTAGATATCTTTCCACGTTCAGCCACTTATGAGCCTGACAAATATCCTATGGCTGGTATGACGAGTCATCAGGTGACAGTGGGAGTCTATGACCTGAGAACAGACAAGACCGTTTATCTTCAGGCTGGTGATCCTACCAATCGTTATTTCACAAACATTGCCTGGGCACCCGACGGCAAGACGGTTTATATGTTTGAACTGAATCGTAAGCAGAACGACTGCTGTCTGGTATCTTACGATGCTACGACAGGAGCCAAGATTGCCGAACTATATCGGGAAACTTCAGACAAATATGTGGAGCCATTGACTCCTATCCAGTTTCTGCCCTGGGACGAGACCAAGTTCATCATGCAGAGTCAGAAGGACGGCTATAACCACCTATACCTATTTGATAAGAATGGAAAGGAACTGAAGCAGATTACCAGCGGCAAATGGGTAGTGTTGGAGTTTGTAGGCTTTAATCAGGAAGCACAAAGCATTCTCTACTTAAGCAATGAAAAGGATCTGTTGCAAAGCAACCTATATAGTGTGAGTATAAAGACAGGCAAGCGTACACTACTGGGACAAGGCACTGGAGTCATTCAGAGTGCCCAGCTTTCAGCATCAGGCCAGCAAGCTTGTTTGAAGCTATCAACACCCACCGCCCCACGTTTCATTGACATTGTAAACACCAAGAAAGGACTTACCACAAGATTGCTGAACGCGCAAGACCCTTGGAAGGACTTTATACAGCCTATTTACACCAATGGTAGTATCAAAGCTGCCGACGGCACTACCGATTTATACTATCGGATGGTGAAGCCACATGACTTTGACCCCAGCAAGAAATACCCCACGGTGGTTTATGTATATGGCGGACCTCATGCCCACAATGTAGATGCATCATGGCATTGGGCCAGCCGTTCATGGGAGACCTATATGGCACAAAAGGGATACATTGTGTTCATCCTCGACAATCGGGGGTCTGAGAACAGAGGCAGAGACTTTGAACAAGCCACTTTCCATCAGTTAGGTCAGATAGAAATGCAGGATCAGATGATGGGCGTGGAGTTCTTAAAGAAGCAACCTTATGTGGATATGGATCGACTGGGTGTTCACGGTTGGAGCTTTGGTGGATTTATGACAATCTCACTGATGCTGAACTACCCTGATGTATTCAAAGTAGGTGTAGCAGGTGGTCCTGTCATCGACTGGAAATGGTACGAAGTGATGTATGGCGAACGCTACATGGGTACCCCTGAGGATAATCCTGAAGGCTATGCCAAGAGCAGCCTCATCAGCAGGGCAAAGAACCTGAGAGGCAAGTTGCAGATTATCACGGGCTATAACGACAACACGGTGGTGCCGCAGCACTGTCTCTCGTTCCTCGATGCCTGTGTTAAGGCAGGAACCCAGGCCGACTTCTTCGCTTATCCCGGCGAGGAACACAACATGCGAGGTCATGCTTCTGTGCATCTCCATGAGAGAATTACACAATATTTCGAAGATTACTTGAAATAATTGACAATTAAAATGAAAATATTACTGTTAGGAAGTGGCGGTCGTGAGCACGCCTTAGCTTGGAAAATTGCTCAAAGTGACAAATGCGAGAAGCTTTACATTGCCCCAGGTAATGCAGGTACAGGTAACTGTGGTGAGAATGTAGCGATGAAGGCCGACGATTTTGAGGCTATCAAGAACTTCGTAGTAGAGAAAGGCATCAATATGGTGGTGGTAGGACCAGAAGATCCTCTGGTAAAGGGTATCTACGATGAGTTGAAGAACGATGCCCGTACCAAGAACGTACCAGTGATTGGTCCCTCAAAGGCAGGAGCTGTGCTGGAAGGCTCAAAGGATTTTGCAAAGGCCTTTATGCAGCGCCACCATATCCCGACAGCCCGTTATCAGACCTTCGATGGTGAGCACCTGGAAGAAGGATTGAAGTTCCTTGAGACACTGGAGGCTCCCTATGTGCTGAAGGCCGATGGTCTTTGTGCCGGTAAGGGTGTACTCATCCTCCCTACCCTTGACGAGGCTAAGAAAGAGTTGAAAGAGATGCTGGGCGGCATGTTCGGCAATGCCTCATCGCAGGTGGTTATCGAGGAATTCCTAAGCGGCATCGAGTGTTCTGTCTTTGTTCTGACTGATGGCCAGCACTACAAGATTCTGCCAGAGGCTAAGGACTATAAGCGTATTGGTGAGCACGACACTGGTTTGAACACTGGCGGCATGGGCAGCGTGACTCCTGTACCTTTCGCCACCAAAGAGTGGATGCAGAAGGTGGAGGATCGCATCATTCGTCCTACAGTAGAAGGTTTGGCTGCAGAGAATATCGACTATAAGGGATTCATCTTCTTTGGTCTTATCAATGTGAAGGGTGAGCCGATGGTCATCGAGTACAACTGCCGTATGGGTGATCCAGAGACAGAGAGTGTGATGCTGCGCCTGAAGAGCGACATCGTAGATCTGTTTGAAGGTGTGGCTGAAGGTAATCTTGACAAACGGGAGATCGCTTTTGACGAGAGAGCAGCTGTTTGTGTGATGCTGGTATCTGGCGGTTATCCCCAAGAATATAAGAAAGGCTATCCCATCAAAGGCATCGAGAACGTGGAGGGGAGCATCGTTTTCCATAGTGGTACAGCCATGAAGGATGGTGAGGTTGTAACCGCTGGCGGCCGTGTCATTGCAGTATCTTCTTATGGTAAAGACAAAGCAGAGGCATTACAGAAGTCTTTCGAAGAAGCACAGAAAATACAGTTTACCGATAAGTATTTCCGTCGCGATATCGGTGCTGACTTATGAGTAAGCGCTTACAAAACAGGATTGCAGAGAGCCGCTATACATTGCCTATAGCGGCCTTCTATAGTATTCTCATCTGGCTTTGCGCTGGCCTGGTATCACATCAGTGGTGGATACAGTTTAGCTGCTTCGTTGTGTCTGCGTTTATGATGATGATGATTAATAAGGAGAATATGCTCATACGAATCTATAGCCGTTTGGTTTCGAGCTTTTACCTTATTATCACCTGTGCAGCAGTGTTTCTTTTCGAATCACGCTCATGCGCCATTATGCAGATGGGGGCTGCTATCTCATTCTACCTGCTCTGGCACTGCTATCAGGACAAGCGCTCTGTGGGGTGGACCTTTTACACCTTCTTCTTTTTAAGTGCTGGCAGTATTATGGAGAGTGAGGTGCTTTATTACCTGCCCATTTTGTGGATCATGATGGCCAGGTTTATCAGTTCCCTCTCGTGGCCGACCTTCTTTGCCTCGCTCGTAGGTCTGTTTACACCCTATTGGCTTTGCATGCCTTATTTCATATTTCAGGGTAAAGACAGCATAGAGCTCTTAACAAGCCATTGGGAGCCACTTACCCATATGATGTCACTTCCTGATTATTCCGAGCTCCATATACATCAGTTGATATTACTGGCTCTCATTGTAATACTAATGACTATTGGCAGTTTACACTTCATAACCACCAGTTATAAAGACACTGTTCGCGTGCGTCAGATTTTCTTTAGTTTTATTACGACTGCAGTATTCTCAATAGTTCTATTGCTGATAAAGCCCCATTGCTACGATATAGTCATACATGTCCTTATTCTGGTTGTCAGTCCCATGATAGCTCATTTCTTTGCACTTACAAACAGCAGATTCACGAATATTCTTTTCATGATAACTCTGACGGTTATATTACTTGTTACAGGCTATAATTTATGGATTTCATCATAACATTTCTAACCCAATATGGCTATTGGGGAATGTTGTTAGCAGCCTTCCTGGCAGGTAGTTTCTTCCCTTTCTCCAGCGAGGCTGTCATGATAGCCCTGATGGCAACAGGGCTTGACCCTTGGCAGCTGATGGTTTACGGAACCACAGGAAACGTGTTAGGCAGTATCGTCAACTATGGTATTGGCAGAATGGGTAAGATGGAATGGATAGAGAAATATCTGCATGTGAAAAAGAAAGACCTTGATAAAGCTCACCGTTTCTTGGCTGGTCGAGGAGCATGGATGGGATTCTTTGCATTTGTACCTGTTTTAGGTAGTGCTATTACCATTGCTTTAGGCCTTATGCGTTCTAATATCATCATCACATTCATTGCTATCACAGTGGGCAAAATATTTCGCTATATCATACTCATATATGGTGCTGGACTGTTTTTGTAACGTTAATTAATGTAGAGCAACCATAAATTCTTAATTCTTCATTCTTCATTCTTAATTTTAAGTTGTACCTTTGCATCCGACATATGAATTTTAACGTTAGATAATATATTTCTTAGATGAAAAAATTCAAATTGGTGGACAATATTCTTGGATGGCTATCTTTTCTTATAGCTGCCATCGTCTATTGTTCTACGATTGAGCCGACAGCCAGTTTCTGGGACTGTCCGGAGTTTATCACAACGGGGTATAAACTGGAAATCGGTCACCCACCTGGGGCACCATTCTTTATGCTGACAGCCAATCTGTTCTCACAGTTCACAAGTGATCCCACACAGGTAGCCAGAATGGTTAATATGATGAGTGCCCTGCTCTCAGCTACATGTATCCTGTTCCTATTCTGGAGTATCACACACCTCACTCGTAAATTGCTTGTCAGCAATTGGAATGAGTTATCCCTCCCCAAGATAATTGCCATCGAGGCGTCAGGTCTGGTGGGAGCACTCATCTACACCTTCAGCGACACTTTCTGGTTCTCTGCTGTTGAGGGCGAGGTCTATGCTTATTCCTCAGCTTTCACAGCTGTGGTATTCTGGCTGATTCTAAAATGGGAAGATCATGCGGATGAGCCTCATTCTGACCGCTGGTTGGTACTCATCATGTATATGACAGGACTCTCTATTGGTGTTCACCTGCTGAACCTGCTTTGTGTTCCTGCCATCGTATTGGTATATTATTATCGTCGCTTTCCTGATGCCAACTTGAAAGGATCACTCATCGCATTAGCAATCTCTATTGTGATTCTGGCAGGCGTCCTCTATGGCGTCGTTCCTGGTATCATCACTGTTGGAGGATGGTTTGAGCTGTTCTTTGTCAACTCTTTAGGAATGCCCTTCAACACGGGTGAGATCATATATATTATCTTACTGATTACAAGTGTTATCTGGGCTGTCTATGAGACCCAGACACAACGTCACGGACAGAAGACACAGAACATTGCTTTCCTGCTCTCCGTGGGTATGCTCGGCATCCCATTCTACGGTTTTGGATGGTCAGCTTTCATCATCGGCATTATCGTATTGGGCATTCTCTGGTACGTGCTGGGACTGAAGAAAGACAAAGAGCTACTCATCAGCGCCCGCATCAAAAACACCATGTTGCTCTGTATGCTGATGCTGATGATTGGCTATTCAACATACGCGCTCATCGTCATCCGTTCCTCGGCCAATCCTCCGATGGACCAGAACTCGCCTGAGGACATCTTTACACTCGGCGATTATCTAGGGCGCGATCAATATGGATACCGTCCACTTCTTTACGGACAGGCCTACACTTCGCAGGTGGCCCTCGAATCCGATGGTCAGTACTGCCGTCCGGTCATGTCGAAAGGCAAACCTGTCTATCAACGTAAAGAAAAAGCCTCTGACGACGAGAAGGATTCATACTTTGTAGTCCGCACCAAGGATGAGTACAAGTATGCTCAGAACATGCTCTTCCCACGCATGTATGATGCAGGTCATGCTGCTGCTTATGAGTCATGGATGGGTGGTGTCGATGGCTATGAAGTCCCCTATGACCGTTGCGGTGAGCCAATGACGATTAAGATGCCATCACAACTTGAGAACATCCGATTCTTCTTGTCATACCAATGCAATTTCATGTATTGGCGCTATTTCATGTGGAACTTTGCCGGACGACAGAATGATATCCAAGGTAATGGTGAACTGGAGCATGGCAACTGGCTTTCAGGTATTCCATTCATCGATAATGCACGTCTTGGCGATCAAGACCTTCTTCCTGACGAACTGAAGGAGAATAAAGGACATAATGTATTTTACTGTCTGCCTTTGCTGCTGGGACTTTTCGGATTATTCTGGCAGGCATGGTACACCAGAAAGCGCACTATCACTGAAAACGGACAGACAAAGACTATTGATGATCCCATTGGCATCCGACAGTTCTGGGTGGTCTTCTTCCTCTTCTTCATGACGGGTTTGGCTATCGTCATCTATCTTAACCAGACACCGATGCAACCACGTGAGCGCGATTACGCCTATGCTGGTTCGTTCTATGCATTTGCCATCTGGTGTGGTATGGGTGTAGCTGCCATCATTGACTGGTTGAACCGCAAACTCAAGAAAGAGAATCTAGTTCTAGCAGGACTAGTATCTCTAGTATGCCTAGTTGTACCTGTCCAGATGGCTAGTCAGACCTGGGACGATCATGATCGTTCCGGTCGTTACTGCTGTCGTGATTTCGGTCAGAATTATCTGATGACCCTTCAGGAAAAGGGTAATCCGATCATATTCACCAATGGTGACAATGATACTTTCCCACTCTGGTACAATCAAGATACAGAAGGTATTCGTACAGACGCACGTGTATGTAACCTCTCTTATCTCCAAACGGACTGGTATATTGACCAGATGCGCCGTCCTGCCTACGACTCTCCTAGCGTGCCAATCACGTGGAGCCGACTGGAATACTGTGCCGGCACGAATGAGTACGTTCAGGTGGATCCATCGTTGAAGGAGCAGGTATTAGATCTTTATCAAGAAAATCCTGAGGAAGCCAGCAAGCAGTTTGGCGATGAGCCGTTCGAGCTTAAGAACATTCTGCAGTATTGGGTTCGTTCAAAGCATCAGGACTTCCACGTGATACCTACTGATACTGTTTATGTCACTATTGACAAAGATGCTGTACGCAAGAGTGGTATGATGATGGCCAGCGACTCTATCCCTGACAAGATGGTCATCTCACTCAAGGGTAAGAATGCGCTCTATAAGGGTGACTTGATGATGCTTGAGATGATTGCCCAGTGTAACTGGACACGTCCTATTTACGTGGCACTCACTGTTGGTTCTGAGAACTATATGAATCTTGGTGACAACTTTGTTCAGGAGGGTCTTGCCAACCGCATCACACCGTTTACCACGAATAAGCCAGGCGCTAAGAACTTCGACACGGAAAAGACTTATGATAATGTGATGCATAAGTTTAAGTTTGGTGGAATCAACCAGGAAGGCATCTACCTTGACGAGACGGTGACTCGCATGTGCTTCACTCACCGTCGTCTACTGGCTCAGCTCGCTCTCGCTCTCGCTCAGGAGGGTAAGATTGAGAAGGCAAAAGATGTGCTCGCCAAGTGCGACAAGGAGATTCCATCTTATAATGTGCGTCATGACTACCAGAGTGGTTCTGTCGACTTGGTTCGCTCCTATGCCTTCACAGGACAGAACCAGAAGGCTCAGCAGATTCTCGACCAGTTATGGAAGAAAGCAGGCCAGTATCTTGTCTGGTATTGCTCACTCGATGGTACCTGGTTCGGGAACTCGATGCACGACTGTATGATACATATTTATATTATGCAGCAACTGCTTGAAGTACAGGATATCATCAATCCTAAGAAAGCAGAGCAGATGGAGAAGCAGTTCCAGGCTTACATGCAGCTTTACCAGTCGAAGGGAGGCACATTTGGAGAATAAAGGAATAATATATGTTTATTGAACAACCAGCTATCTATCTCCGCTGGCTCTATCCTAAAGCCTATTGGAGAATGGACCGTCACGAACGGGCAGTCTATCTGACCTTCGATGATGGCCCCATCCCTGAGGCTACCCCTTTTATTCTCGATACGCTCAAGGAATTCGGTATCAAAGCCACGTTCTTCATGGTTGGCGACAATGTTCGCAAGCATCTCGATCTCTATGAACGGATTGTTGCTGAGGGGCATCAGGTGGGCAATCACACCCATAACCATATACAGGGTCTCACCCACACCATCCATGAGTATAGCTACAACGTAGAGAAAGCCAATGCCTACATCCACAGCCATTACGTTCGCCCGCCACACGGTTGGATGCGGATGGCCCAATATGCCTGGCTCTCCCGCAAGTACAAAATTGTGATGTGGGATGTGGTAACCCGTGATTACTCGAAATGGATGACAGCTGAAGATGTCGTGGCAAACGTTAAACGTTACACCCGTAATGGATCCATCATCACTTTCCATGATTCCCTAAAGTCAATAGAAAAACTAAAGACAGCCCTTCCCGAGTGTCTTAAATGGCTACGCGATGAGGGATATGAGTTTAAGATATTTCCATAAAACTAGATAACTCTAACCACTTAGGACAATGAAAAAATTATTAATTACTTTGCTTACAGCATCATTCGCAATGACAACTAATGCGCAACCCCAGCTCCGCGCCGACAATATCGACGAGGTGCTCCAAGCAATGACCCTTGAGGAGAAGGCAAAACTCCTTGTAGGAGGTGCTAACAATTTCTTTGGCGACCAGGCTGTCGTAGGCGGTGAAGCCGACCTCGTAGCAGGTGCAGCAGGTACATCGCCTGCAATTCCTCGTCTTGGTATTCCTGCCACAGTGCTCACCGATGGTCCTGCAGGTGTACGTATTGACCCAACACGCAAAGGCACCGACAAGACCTATTATGCAACAGCCTTCCCTATTGGCTCATGTCTCGCTTCTACATGGAATAC
>JAEEGL014239791.1_pt1 | contig 17408 bp, 13 predicted proteins | sample 9134231 | NCBI WGS metagenome assembly JAEEGL01 (sample SAMN16246548, study PRJNA631951) | gut metagenome | biome: gut microbiome; feature: rumen; material: fiber-attached | host: Bos | place: Iran: Karaj | collected 2018-10
ACCGGTGTCACGGCTACTGCCTTCGGAAAACAGTTGTTTACGGACACCATCTTCACCAGCACAGGAAAACTCCGGGAAGAGAGCGAGGTAGCGGCAGATTATCTGAATGCCTGGAAATGCGTACGGCCGGAATTCCTGGGCGGAACGCATTTGGAAGAGGGAGGCGCAAATCTCACAGAACGGAAGCTGGCCGACCTGACTGTTGGGGATATCCTGATCCGGATCATCTATACGGACAATCAGACAGGTCTGAAGCGGATCTACTGGTACGGACTGTATCTGGGCAACGGCGTTTTCGCGGTCACATATTATCAGGGGGCCAGCAAACCGAATACGGTTTATCAGTATACAGATCCTTTTACTGACACAACGCTGCCGCAGATGCTGCTTTCATCCGCCGATCTGGAGGAGACCGGACGAGCGTGGGATCTGGTCTATCTGCTCCGGCCGGCCGTCGTGCTCGATCCGCATTGAGCCTCAGGAAGTATTCACTAAGTACCAAACCGCCGGGCGGGCGGTCATATACAGGGGCGCCGCAAGGCGCCCCTTCCCGATACAACCCGCTGCTTTTGCGGTTTTGAAAACGCCCAAAATGATGAAAGTTATTTGTGACGAAAACCTCAGGTACCAGATCTTTATAAGATGAAGCTGTTGACAAAATAAAATTAAAAATGATATGCTCCCGGTATCAGATATGTGATCTGAGGCTGTTTCCTGGTAATTGGTAAAGCGAGCAGAAATGACTTGCATGGAGCCGTCAGAAAGATAGGTGAATATGTATGGCAAAGCGTAAGATTGTAATAATTCTTCTAATGTAGATTTGGAAATATACGATTCAACCGGAAGCTTGATTTCGGCCAGTTATACTTCCGGCGACCCTGGTTTGTCAGTCTACATGACAAGCGGGACTCAGTACTTCTTTAAGGTGTTTTAAGCTGCTGAAAATGCCGGAACGTACACATTGACTTGTCAATAGACAGGATGGAGGAATTACATCATGAGGAAATTCATCAAAGCGGCGGCTTTAATTCTGGCGGGGCTTCTGCTCTTTTCGGGATGTCATGCACCTGTGAGTGAAGAAGAGCCGGTACAGCAGGTTTCTCAGGAAGCGGGAGAGAAACAGAAAGCGGAAGCTGATCAGCCTTCAAATGGCGGCAAAGAGGAACCGGAGGTAACGAACGGCTCAGATGAATCTGCTAGTGAGACTGATTCGCAAAAAGAGATCGCCGACGACGGTATCTGGGAGGTGGGGACGACGGCAGATATTTTCCATCGATACTATGAAATCGCCACAGAAGAGCAAAAGAAGAAACTGGACGAGTTCGATAAGGCCGAGAAAGCAAAGTCGACCGCTAGGTATCAGCGCCAGATACTCATGATCATGGGAGTGATTCCAGAGGATATGCCCCGGATAACGGTTGAACAGGCGCGAGAGATCTGTGATGAAGTTGCAGAAATGAGATTTCAATCAGAAAACGACTATCGCTTGGAAATTATGAGGCGATTCAACGCAGTCTGCGGTGCGCCAGATATGGCGCATGCTGCGGGCCCGGTGTATACATATTTTTTGGATAACGACGGAGAACAGAAGATTTTGGTCGCACTGAACGGAGTCGGTGTTGTGAAAGGAGAGATGCTCGGGCGCTGCCCGTATGCAGATTAACAGAAAGCTGATAAAAGCATACACATGACCGCCGCAGGAAACTCTTGCGGCGGTCTGTCTGAGATGGTATGATTTTCCGGGGTCGGATATGGTCCCGGGAGAGTTTTATGAAGAAAAGTGTTCTGTATGATTTCACCTGGTGGGAGGCGGCGTTAGCGGCTTTCGGTTTTGTGCTGATCCTGCTCATCCTTTACTGGAACTATTTCGCGGAGGGAGGCGGGATCGGCTTCCTGATCGCGGCGGTCATACTGACGATCCTCCTCTTTCTGCTTCTCTGGCGCGAGCTTTTGAACGCCCTCACCTTGACGGAAGAGGGCGCCCGGCGCTTCCGCAAATTCATCCCGAAGGAGCGCCTGAAGCAGAAGATCGACTACGACAGACTGCTGAAGGAGTGGGACCTGATCCTGACCGACCCGGCCTGGGTCACGGAGAATCTTTCGGCCGGAGAGATCGAAAAGCGGTCTTTCCGGATCCGGTACACGGGCGGCAACGCGAAGAAACTCGCGGCGTATCTGGGAGAAGAGGAACTGAAGAAGCCGAAAAAAGAGAGGACTCCCTCCGGACGGCTCGGGGGATTCCGGCGGAACCGGTGAAAAAAGGCGCTCGCGGAGCGCCTTTTTCGCAGAACTTAAGGAAATTAAGTCTTTCTCCTCTTGACGGAGGGAAAGAGGCTTGTTAAAATAATAACGCTCGCAAGGGGCCGCGCGGACAAGCCGCGAAATGCCTTGAAGATAGATCAGAAGATCTGTGGAGGAAAGAAGAATGGTTAAAGTCGCAATCAACGGTTTCGGACGGATCGGCCGTCTGGCGTTCCGCCAGATGTTCGTGGCCAAGGGCTACAAAGTCGTGGCCATCAATGACCTGACCGACCCCCGGATGCTGGCGCATCTGCTGAAGTATGATTCCACTCAGGGCAGTTTCGCTCTGAAAGACACGGTGAAGGCCGGAGAAGACTACATTGAGGTCGCCGGCAAGAAGATCACCATCTACAAAGAGCCCGACGCCTCCAAGCTGCCGTGGAAGAAGCTCGGTGTGGACGTGGTGCTGGAGTGCACCGGTTTCTACACCTCCAAGGAAAAGGCTTCCGCCCACATCAAAGCCGGCGCCAAGAAGGTCGTCATTTCGGCCCCTGCGGGCAACGATCTGCCTACTGTCGTGTTCGGCGTGAACGAGGGCATCCTGAAGAAGGAAGACACCGTGATCAGCGCGGCTTCCTGCACCACCAACTGTCTGGCTCCGATGACCCTGGCCCTGCATAAGCTGGCCCCGATCCAGAGCGGCATCATGACCACCATCCATGCCTACACCGGCGACCAGATGATCCTGGACGGCCCGCAGAAGAAGGGCGACCTTCGCCGCAGCCGCGCCGGCGCCGTCAACATCGTTCCGAACTCCACCGGCGCCGCCAAGGCGATCGGCCTGGTCATCCCGGAACTGAACGGCAAGCTGATCGGCGCCGCCCAGCGCGTGCCGACCCCGACCGGTTCCACCACCATCCTGATCGCGGTCGTGAAGGGCATCGTGACCAAGGAGCAGGTGAACGCCGCGATGAAGGCCGCCGCGAACGATTCCTTCGGCTACAACGAGGATGAGATCGTCTCCAGCGACGTGATCGGCATGACCTACGGTTCCCTCTTCGATGCGACGCAGACCATGGTCCTGCCCATCGGCGACGGCAACACCCAGGTCCAGGTAGTGTCCTGGTACGACAACGAGAACTCCTATACCAGCCAGATGGTGCGCACCATCAAGTATTTCGCCGAGCTGAACTAACCGGCCGGACGCAGAACGGGGGGCAGATCAGGGCATCTGTCTCCCGTTTTTTCAGGGAGGACGAAACAGTGCTTTTTAAGAAAAATCTGGATGATCTGAAGATCAGAGGGCAGCGGATCCTGGTCCGCTGCGATTTCAACGTGCCGCTGAAGGGCGGCGTGATCACCGACGACACCCGCATCCGGGCGGCGCTGCCGACGATCCGAAAGCTCGCCGGGGAAGGCGGGCGGGTGATTCTCTGCTCGCACCTGGGCAAAGTGAAAAACGGCCCGAATCCCGGAGAATCGCTCGCGCCGGTAGCCGGAAGACTCTCGGAACTGCTCGGACAGACAGTCGTCTTCGTGGATGACGACCGGGTGACCGGAACGGCCGCGACAAAGGCCGTGGCCGCGATGAAGGACGGGGATATCGTCCTTCTGCAGAACACCCGCTTCCGCGGCAAGGAAGAGACCGCGAACGGGGAGGCCTTCAGCAAAGAACTGGCGGACCTGGCCGATTCCTACGTCTGCGATGCCTTCGGCAGCGCGCACCGGGCCCACGCTTCGGTCGTCGGCGTGACGAAATACATCCGCGAAAAAGGCGGCGTGAACGCGGTCGGATACCTGATGGAGAAGGAGATCAGCTTCCTCGGGAACGCGGTCGACGATCCGAAGCGCCCCTTCGTGGCGGTGCTCGGCGGCGCGAAAGTGGCCGACAAACTGAACGTGATCTCGCACCTTCTGGAAAAGTGCGACACGCTCATCATCGGCGGCGGCATGGCCTACACCTTCCTGCGCGCGCAGGGGTATGAGACCGGCAAGTCGCTGGTGGACGAGACGAAGATCGAATACTGTGCCGAGATGATCGAAAAGGCGAAGAAGCTGGGCAAGACGCTTCTCCTGCCGGTCGATACAGCGGTCGCGGATGCCTTCCCGGATCCGATCGACGCGCCGGTGGAGATCACCTATGTGGATTCCACCGCGATCCCGGCGGAAAAGCAGGGCCTGGATATCGGTCCGAAGACCGTGAAGCTTTTCGGGGAAGCAATCGCTTCCGCGAAGACCGTGGTATGGAACGGCCCGATGGGCGTGTTCGAGAACCCGCAGCTGGCCGAAGGGACCCGCGCGGTCGCGAAAGCCATGGCCGATACCGACGCGGTGACCGTGATCGGCGGCGGCGACTCGGCGGCGGCCGTGAACCAGATGGGCTTCGCGGAGAAGATGAGCCATATTTCCACGGGCGGCGGCGCTTCGCTGGAATTCCTGGAAGGAAACGGCCTGCCCGGTGTGGACGCGGCGGATGACAAAACACGGCGCCGCATCGTGGCTGGCAACTGGAAGATGAACAAGACCCCGACCGAAACGGCGGCCTTTATCCGCGAGCTTGCCCCGCTGGTGGCGGACGCGGAGGCGGAAGTCGTGCTCTGCGTGCCGGCGATCGATATCCCCGCGGCCGTGGAAGCCGCGAAGGGAACGAACATCGGGATCGGTGCCGAAAACATGTATTTTGAGGAGAAGGGCGCCTTTACGGGCGAGATCGCTCCGAATATGCTCACCGATGCCGGCGCGAAATACGTGATCCTCGGACACTCGGAGCGGCGCGAATACTTCGCGGAGACCGACGTGAACGTCAATAAAAAGGTCAGAAAGGCCTTCGAACACGGGCTGACCCCGATCGTCTGCTGCGGCGAGACCCTCACCCAGCGCGAGCAGGGCATCACCCTCGATTTCGTGCGGCAGCAGGTGAAGATCGCTTTCCTGAACGTGCCGGCGGAAGACGCGGCGAAGGCCGTGATCGCTTACGAGCCTATCTGGGCCATCGGCACCGGCAAGGTGGCGACGACCGCGCAGGCGCAGGAAGTCTGCGGTGCCATCCGCCGTGTGATCGCGGAGATCTACGATGAGGAGACGGCTGCGAAGATCCGTATCCAGTACGGCGGCTCCGTGGCGCCCGCGAACGCGAAGGAACTGTTTGAGCAGCCCGATATCGACGGCGGACTGGTCGGCGGCGCGTCCCTGAAGCCCGATTTTGCGAAGGTGGTCATGCCGGAATGAAAAAACCGACCGTACTGATGATCCTGGACGGCTTCGGGCTTTCCGAAGAGACGCGGAACAACGCGATCGCGCAGGCGAAGACCCCGAACCTGGACCGTCTGATGAAGGAATATCCCATGGTGCAGGGACAGGCTTCCGGCCTGGCGGTCGGTCTGCCGGAGGGGCAGATGGGCAACTCCGAAGTCGGCCATATGAATATGGGTGCCGGACGCGTGGTCTACCAGGACCTCACCCGCATCACGAAGGAAATCGGAGACGGGACCTTCTTTGAGAATCCCGCGCTGCTGGCGGCCTGCCGGGCGGCCGGAAAACGGGGCGCGTCGCTCCATCTTTTCGGCCTTCTCTCGGACGGCGGCGTCCACAGCCACACCGAGCACGTGAAGGCGCTCATCCGGCTGGCGAAGCGGCAGGGCGTGAAACGCCTGGTGCTGCACGCCTTTATGGACGGGCGCGACACGGCGCCGACCTCCGGGGCGGGATTTTTGACCGAGATCGAACAGACGATGAAGGAAGAGAAGATCGGCGTGATCGGCTCGGTCATCGGCCGCTACTACGCCATGGACCGCGACAACCGCTACGAGCGGGTCGTCCGGGCTTACCGGGCCCTCACGGAGGGAAAAGGCGAACTGGCGGAGGATCCGGTCGCCGCGATCCGCGCCTCCTATGAGCGGGGCGTGACCGACGAGTTCGTGGAGCCGATCGTGATCACGAAGGGCGGGAAGCCCACGCCGCGGGTAAAGAGCGGCGACGCGGTGATCTTCTTCAATTTCCGCCCCGACCGGGCGCGGGAGATCTCGCGGGCCTTCCTCGATCCGGCGTTCACCGGTTTTGAGCGGACGCAGCTGAAAGATCTGACCTACGTTTTCTTCACCGATTACGACCACACGATCCCGAACCACCTGGTGGCGTTTGAGAAGCAGAAGCTGACGAACACCTTCGGCGTCTACCTGGCTTCGCTGGGCATGAAGCAGCTGCGGCTGGCCGAGACCGAAAAATACGCGCACGTCACGTTTTTCTTCAACGGCGGCGTCGAGGAGCCGAACGAGGGCGAGGAGCGGATCCTCATCCCCTCGCCGAAAGTGGCGACCTACGACCTGCAGCCCGAGATGAGCGCCTACGCGGTCTGCGACAGGCTGTGCGAGGCGATCCGCGCGAAGAAGCACGACGTGATCATCATCAATTTCGCGAACCCCGATATGGTCGGACATACCGGTGTTTTTACGGCGGCGGTCGCGGCCATCGAAGCCGTGGACACCTGCGTCGGCCGGGCGGTCGAAGCGCTCCGCGAAGCGGACGGGCAGATGTTCCTCTGTGCCGACCACGGGAACGCGGACGAGATGTTCGATCTTGTAACAGGCGCGCCGATGACGGCCCACACGACAAATCCGGTGCCTTTCGTGCTCGTGAACGCGGGTCCGGGACTTGGCCTGGACGAGGGCGGCCGGCTCTGTGATATCGTACCGACCTTACTGGATCTGATGGGGCTTGAAAAGCCCGCCGAAATGACCGGCCGCTCGCTGCTGGTCCGTCGATAAAACGCTTATGCAGGAGGAAAAAATGATCTACACACACGAAGTGAGCGCCATGTGTCCTGTGGCGCAGGGCGTAAATCACGGCGCCGCCCCCATTCCGGAAGAAGCGAAATGGGTGAAGGCCAAAGAGATCGGGGATATTTCCGGCTTTACGCACGGGATCGGCTGGTGCGCACCGCAGCAGGGCGCGTGCAAACTGACCCTGAACGTGAAGGACGGCATCATTCAGGAAGCGCTGGTGGAGACGATCGGCTGCTCCGGCATGACGCATTCGGCTGCCATGGCGGCGGAGATCCTGCCCGGCCGGACCATTCTGGAAGCCCTGAACACCGACCTGGTCTGCGACGCGATCAACACGGCCATGCGGGAACTCTTCCTGCAGATCGCCTACGGCCGCAGCCAGAGCGCCTTCTCGGAAGGCGGCCTGGCCATCGGCGCCGGCCTGGAAGACCTGGGCAAAGGCCTTCGCTCGCAGATCGGCACCATGTACGGCACACTGGAAAAAGGCCCCCGCTATTTGGAAATGGCGGAAGGCTATGTGACGGGCATTGCGCTGGATGAGGAAGGCCTGATCATCGGCTACCAGTTCGTCAATCTCGGCAAGATGGCCGACTTTATCAAGGCCGGCCTGACCCCGAACGAAGCGTGGGAGAAGGCGAAAGGCCAGTACGGCCGCGTTGCCGACGCTGCCCGCATCATCGATCCCAGAAAGGAGTGATCGTCATGGCACTGTTTGAATCGTACGAGAGAAGGATCCCGCAGATCCAGGCGCTTCTGGACCGCTATGGCATCGCTTCCCTGGAGGAAGCCCGGAAGATCACCGAGGACGCCGGTTTGGACGTATATGCCCAGGTGCGCTCGATCCAGCCGATCTGCTTTGAAAACGCCTGCTGGGCCTACATCGTGGGCGCGGCGGTAGCCATCAAAAAGGGCTGCACCCGCGCGGCGGATGCGGCGGCAGCCATCGGCGAGGGCCTGCAGGCCTTCTGCATTCCCGGCTCGGTCGCGGACCAGCGGAAAGTCGGTCTCGGCCACGGAAACCTGGGCAAAATGCTCCTCGAAGAGGAGACGGAGTGCTTTGCTTTCCTGGCCGGCCACGAGTCCTTCGCGGCGGCGGAGGGTGCCATCGGCATCGCGGAAAAGGCCAATAAGGTCCGTCAGAAACCCCTCCGGGTCATCCTGAACGGCCTGGGCAAGGATGCGGCGCAGATCATCGCCCGCATCAATGGCTTCACCTACGTGGAGACCGAAATGGACTACTACACCGGCAAGGTGAAGGAAGTCTTCCGCAAGAGTTATTCGAACGGGCTCCGCGCTAAGGTCAACTGCTACGGCGCGAACGACGTGACCGAGGGCGTGGCGATCATGTGGAAGGAGAACGTGGATATCTCCATCACGGGCAACTCCACGAATCCGACCCGGTTCCAGCATCCGGTGGCGGGCACCTATAAGAAAGAGCGTCTGGAAGCCGGCAAAAAGTATTTCTCGGTGGCGTCGGGCGGCGGCACCGGCCGTACCCTGCATCCTGACAACATGGCGGCGGGCCCCGCGTCCTACGGCATGACCGATACGATGGGCCGGATGCACTCTGACGCGCAGTTCGCGGGTTCCTCTTCCGTGCCCGCGCACGTGGAGATGATGGGCCTGATCGGCATGGGCAATAACCCCATGGTCGGCGCGACCGTCGCGGTGGCGGTCTCGATCGAAGAGGCTCTGAAAAAGGCCTGAAATTGACAAGGCGGCGGGAGGCACCCTTCGGGCGCCTCCCGCTTTTCGGACGGAGGACAGGATGACGAACGAGAGATTTTCACGGACAGAGATGCTGCTGGGGGAAGCGGCCATGGAGCAGCTTGCCCGGGCGCACGTCGCCGTGTTCGGAGTCGGCGGAGTCGGCGGATACGTGGTGGAGGCGCTTGCCCGCAGCGGGATCGGCGCCCTTACCCTGGTCGATCATGATACGGTGGCCTTAAGCAACCTGAACCGGCAGATCATCGCGACCGCAGAGACGCTGGGAGAGAAAAAAGTCCTGGCGGCGGCGGTCCGCGTGGGAAGCATTAACCCCGACTGCCGCGTGACCGTCCGGGACGAATTCTTCCTCCCGGAAAATGCCGGCTCGTTCGATTTTTCCGCTTTTGATTACGTGGTGGACGCGGTCGATACGGTGAGCGCGAAGCTGGCCATCATCCTGGCTTCGAAAGCTGCCGGCGTCCCGGTCATCAGCGCGATGGGGGCCGGCAACAAGCTCGACCCGACTCTTTTCCGGGTCTCCGATATCTCCGAGACTTCCGTCTGCCCGCTGGCCCGCGTGATGCGGCGGCTCTGCCGGGAGCACGGGATCGACCGCCTGAAAGTCGTCTGGTCGCCCGAAGAGCCGCGGAAACCCTTCGGTGAAGCGCCGGCCGATGCCGCTCCCGGAAAAAGGCAGACTCCCGGCTCCGTCGCCTTCGTTCCCGCCGCGGCAGGCCTGATCCTGGCGGGGGAGGTCGTGAAAGACCTGACGCAATAAAAAACTACACGCCGGGCATCTGCCCGGCGTGATCCATTTCGCCCTGCTCCCTTCCGGGGCAGGTCTTTTTATTTGCTCAACACCTTGTCAAAAAATGCTTTCGCCTCCGCCTCATATCTCTCCCGGTCTGTCAGAAAGCTGAGACCGTGTCCGGCGCCGGGAAACGTTGCCAGCGTCACCTTGTCCGGCGCGGCGGCCGCGATCTCCCGCCCCATATCGCAGGGGACGAAATGATCGTCTTCCCCGTGGATGACGAGGACCGGAACGGGGGAATGCTTCACCGCTTCCGCTGCGTCGGCGGCCGTCGGGGAGAAACGGGCGAACAGCCGGGCAGCCGTCCAGACGAACGGCCAGGAAACGGCCGGCGGTATCCCGACCTCCTGTGAGACCGCGCGCAGGATCGCTTTCGGGGACGTGAAGGGGGCATCCGCGATGATCCCGCGGACGGTCTCCGGGAGCGGCAGCTCCGAAGCCATCAGTACGGTGGCGGCGCCCATGGAGATGCCGCAGAGGAGGATCTCTGTGCCGGGCCCGTAGGTCTCTCTTGCCCAGGCGGCCCAGTCCGCGCAGTCGAAACGCTCTTTTATGCCCAGAGTGAGGACGTGGCCTCCGCTTTCCCCGTGGGCCCGCTCGTCGGGCATCAGCAGATTGAAGCCGGCGTTCAGATAGAAGCTTGCGCCCCCGCTGAAATCGCGGAGCGGAGTGCCGCGGTAGCCGTGGAAGCAGATGGCGAGCGGGGCGCCGTTCCTCCGATGATAATGACGGGCCGAGAGGGTGAGTCCGTCCCGGCTTTGTATGGTCACCCGTTCGCAGGGAACCTGCCGCAGGGAAGCGATCATCTCAATGATAGTATCGCGATAGGACGCGGTCTGCCCGTCATTGGAGATCCGCAGGTCGTCGTTCTGCTTCGGATAGGGCGAAAAGAACCCGAGGAAGAACAGGCAGAGGGATAAAATGAGGAAGAGGAGCGCGGCGGCTCCCAGGCAGATCAGGTAAGGCATGGGACGTCCTCCCGGCTGTCAGGATACAGCTATCATAGCGGGAAACGGCGCAGAAGGCAAGGGCTTGCAGTATGGAGGTCTCTGATAAATAGCTTTTGATACTTTTTTGTTCCGAAATTGTCAATTGCTGAAATCCTTATAGAATGATATATTTCTCAATAAGGGTTTTTTTCGTACGAGAGTAGGCGATAATCCTAGCGTCAAAAGGCTATATCGAACGGAGGGAGCAGAATGAGCTGGCGGAAACGAATAATTGCATATACGGCTGCTTCGATAATGATAATTGCTGCTCTGCTTGAATCGGCAGAGACTGTGACAATTGGAACGGCCGGGGCGGCTCTAGGTGCGAATCTTCAGGAGCAGAAAAAGGAACCGCTCTTGGTTGAGCGGGGAACCAATTATGATACGTATCTCCTGAAAGACGGATTAAGAGAGTGTATTGTTTATTCAGAGGATCGCTATTACCTGACAGAGGATAATACATTTAGGGAGATTGACCGGACTATTGTACGGACATCGGCGAGATGTTCTGAGTATGGCGAGTGTTATACCACCTCCGGTGATAAAAATAAGATCTTTTTTCTGGATGGCGCAGATACTGGAACCGTATATCAAGCAAATGGCGCTGAGCTAAAGATGTCATTCTGCGGTAGTTTTGGTAATGCTTTTGCGGGCGGGAGCCGGAGCTTTCAGGAAATAGCAGGTATCCCGTTGACTGGGAATAACTACTTGGTCTACGAGGATATATGGGAACGTACAGAGGTCGTTTACGCTTTATTTGTCAATCAATTGAAGGAGTATATCGTTTTGCTTGACGAAGATTCGCCACAATCGTTTTCGTTTCTCTACGATACCTCGGAGATGAAAGTGGAAATGACAGCTGAGAAAACGATTCGTTTCTTGAATGCTGCAGGTAAAGGGTGTTTTGAGCTTGGTCGCTTATTTGCAATTGACACAGATGGCGCCTATACCGAAAACGTGGATTATGAACTGGAACTGTATGAGAACAGAGCGATCATCACGATACATATAGATGAGGAATACTTGAATTCCCCTGAACGAGTATGGCCAGTGGTTGTGGATCCGAGTGTGACAGTGACAGGTGAAAACGAGACATACGATACATTTGTTTCCAGCAAGTATCCGACATCGAACTTCTATCTGAATAATTATCTTGGAATTGGCCGAAACAGTACGTATTATACGATGAGAACTTATATCAAGTTTGGAATACCTGGAAATGTAGCCCCGGGGAGTGTCTCGAATGCATACATCAGTCTCAAGAAAAATAACGGCGTGGCTCCAAACTGCGTGGTCCGTCGCGTGACCGGTGCGTGGACTTCCAGTGAGCTGACTTGGGATGACATGCCAGATGCAACAATGACAAATCAATCCACTCTGACAGCAGGAAATAGTGACTGGTATAATGCCGATATCACAGGTATTTTAAACGGATGGCTGAACTGCTCGTATGAAAACTATGGATTGCTGATTATGAGCATCTCTGAATCAGGAACCTCCAACTGGACGCAGTTTTGCTCATCAGATTATTCAGCAAATAAACCGGAACTTCACATTACATATTCATACCAACCAATGCCAGTGAATAGAGGGCAATCGCTGTATTCTTGGTCTGAAAGCTACAGAAACAGTTTTGCAAATGTACAGAACTGCTATGGATATATGCTACAGACTTATTGTATGGATAATGTTACCGAATGGAAGCAAGATCCGGGACAATTTGCGGGGTTGGAAACAATTGACGCATTAAAAACGAATATTAAGGCAGCCCTAGTGTCTGGGGGAATGATAGCTATTAACGCCATTCTTTCGAGGGTCAGTGCGGATTTCTTTGCAATGAATACACTGGAGGACCCCTGGATAATTGATACTACCCCCGTAAGTCTTCCAGTTAGTCTTCTCAATGGCGAGCGCCTTATAGCAATAGCAATTCGATCTATGGGAAATAGTAGCGATTATCACTTTTATATACGCCATAGTGATGGCACCTGGTCTCATAAAATGGCACTTGGATTGGTAAGTTGCTATTCGCTGTCATCCGGGACTTTATTGACGGACAGCAATATCTCTACAGCGGGAAAAGAGGGCGGATACTCCAATAGTATAACGTTTTATAAAATAAAAAAATCCCTTGTAATTGATTACCCGCATCATTCGGCTGCTGGCACTGCGTATGGAGTGACAACAGTATTCTCTGATCGAGCGGGAGATCGGTTTGCTCACAGCATGGAATGGGATGGGACATCTCAAGCTGGTCGGATAGACTATACAGGGGATACGGATGTGTTCTGCTTCTCCGCAACCGATTCTGGAAATAAAACGATTTGTGTTATCCCGGCCAATGGTGCAGAACTAAGGGTTTATCTGTATAATGCCTACGGGAATATGCTGACAAACACCGTGACAGCTGACGATGGAGTTTATAAAATCACTCAGACATTCACCGCTGGAAGCAGTTATTTCCTCAGTGTCGTAGCTGCCAACGGAACTTCGGGAACTTACACGATAGAATATGCACTGCAGGAAAGGAGAATTCCATGCGAAAACTAATTTGTTTGTTAATTGGTGTCACCTTGGCTCTTGCTGCCTGCGCGGCACCAGCATTACCGGAAAATGGATCAGACCATCAAACAGAAAGGGAAGAAGCATCAGGGAGTTCCTATACGGAGACGGTTTTGGAAGGTTCGTTATTGGACTCTGTAGCGGAAGGGCGCTCGGCAGAGGCCGAGGCTGGGACGGAAAACTTTGGAGAAGATGCCGCCAAAAGTGCGGAAGAGTATATCGCGGAGATGTCTTTATGGTGTATTTCCTCCGATCAGATTGGCATGAACTGGAATGAAGCATCCTCTTACATTGCGGAGCAGGAATCAATAGAGCAATACTACGGCATCGTATATTCCACAACAGCGCCCCCTACTGTTCTGCGGGAAACAGAACCGGATCCGTTGTATCGGTGTGTTTATCTCTATGAGGATTGTCTTTCGGCGGCCAACGAAGAACAAAGGGAGGCCTTAGATGTTCTGAAGAGAAAACACGAATATGACTATAATGGAATGACAAGGGAATTGCTGACCATCATGGGAGAATTGCCTGAGGATCAGCCGCGCCTGACAATAGAGAAGGCCGAAGAAATATGGAAAGAGTTCTGCTCATTTTGTAATGAGAACCCCGAAAATGGTTCGGAAGGCTATTTGGGCAACCTTTATTCGTTACTATATCTGTCTCTTAATGAGGCCGCGGGAGCTCCTGATTACGAAGGCGGAAGCGGATTGTTTACCAGAGCTTGGTTCCTGGATAATGAAGGGTTGGAAAGTGTCACAACATTAAATGATGGATGCGCTCTGTATTATGAAAACTGGCAGAATATGGAGATATCCAGAATCGGGAGCGATGAAGATCTCGCAGGGTATTATGCTTACTGGGACGCTCACAAGGAGACACAGCAGCCATCTCATCCGACGCAAGGCCCTGCAACAGAATTCTATGACAGCCGCTATGCCGCCGCTTCTCCCGAACAAAAAAAAGCGATGGCCGAAGCTCTCGAAAGATGCTGGGAAGAGTGGGGCCTCGATGAAAGCACAAAGGACTGCTTTTTTCCTGACCGGGAGATCATGATGATCACGGGCGAACTGCCTGCAGATACTCCGCACCTGAGTCTGGCGCAAGTGATGAAGATCGTGGAGGATGTGAAAAACGACCCGGCGTATCAGTGGACTCGGGGGGCTTACTACTGGGATATTCCCGATTTGAAAACGATTCTTGCCGAACGTTTCAATGCGGTCGCCGGAGCCCCGGATCTTTGCTGGAGAGAATGGTCAGTCAGAGGGGTTCTCAGTTATAGCTGTTATCTGCTCTCAGATAATCCCAATTGGTATGTCAAGTTGGACGGAGGTTTGATTTTTAAAGATGGGGTAAATCAATACAAGGTTCTGAACATGTATGACCTGTTTGTTGAACCCGGGGAGTAGGTCCGGATATTTGAACGCAACGCGCTGCCCTGAGAAGGCGGCGCGCTGTTATAGTGTTCCTCTTCTCTTTGTCTCTACGCCTTCCCGCCGATTCCCCTTGCGCCCGGGCCCGGCATTTGCTACAATATCCTTACTAAGCAGGAAACGGACGGTAAAACGGATCCTTGAGCGACTTTGTCACGGTCCTGGAGACCAAAGCCGGAATGATCGGGGATAATGACGGGGAGGCACGCGCGCTTCGCAGGGAACTGGAGCGGGGGCCTCTTTTCGTGAATCTTATGGCTTCTCCCGGCGCAGGGAAGACGACCCTCCTTTCGCGGACGATCCGCGCACTGAAAGGCGAACTGCGCATCGGCGTGATCGAGGCGGATGTGGACAGCGACGTGGACGCCCGGGCGGTGAAAGAAGCGGGTGCGGCGGCCGTGCAGCTCCACACGGGCGGCAGCTGCCACATGGACGCGGGCATGACCCGCCGGGGTCTGGAAGCGCTCCCGCTTTCGGAACTTGATCTGATCATTCTGGAAAATATCGGCAATCTGGTCTGCCCGGCCGAATTCGACACCGGGGCCGATGTGAACGCGGTCATTCTGTCGCTGCCGGAGGGGGACGACAAACCGCTCAAATATCCGCTCATGTTTACGGTCGCCGACTGTCTGATCGTCAGCAAGACCGACACGGCGCCCATCTTTGATTTTGACTTTGACCGCCTGGAGGAGGTGCTGGCGCCGCTTAAACCCGGCCTGCCGGTCTTTCCGCTTTCAGCGGTGACCGGAGAGGGCTTTAACGCCTGGCTGGGCTGGCTGCGGGAGCAGGTGAGGAGGAAGAAGGAACATGAGAGTCATTGAGCTTTCGAGCACCGTCACCGCTTCCAACGACCGGGACGCGGAGGCGCTGCGGACCAGACTGAATACGGAAGGCCGCCTGCTCGTCAACCTGATGAGTTCGCCCGGTGCGGGAAAAACGACGCTGCTTCGGCGCATCGTGCAGGATCTGGACGGCCGGCTGAAGATCGGGGTGATGGAAGCAGACATCGCCTCGGAGGTGGATGCGCTCCGGATGGAAGAGGCCGGCGCGGTGTCGATCCAGGCCCACACCGGCGGGATGTGCCACATGGACGCGGGCATGACCGAACTGGCGCTGGACGGACTGGAAGGAGAGGATCTGGACCTGATCTTTCTGGAAAACGTCGGCAACCTCATCTGCCCGGCGGAGTATGATACCGGCGCGCAGTTAAGCGTGATGATCCTCAGCGTGCCGGAGGGAGACGACAAGCCGCTCAAATATCCGCTGATGTTCGAAAAGAGCGACGCCCTTGTGATCACCAAAACGGATGCCCTGCCGTATTTTACTTTTGACAGGGAGGCCTGCGAAAGACGCGTGCGGAAACTGAATCCCGGCATCCGCCTGTTTCCGGTCTCGGCAAAGACCGGCGAAGGCATGCAGGAACTGGAAGACTGGCTGGCCGCGGAGACGGCCGCCCTTAAAAAGAATAAAAGCAAAGCGGGAGAGAGAGCATGAAGGAACAGAAGAACCGCATGACCAACGAACGGGACTATAAGCAGGTTCCGGGTTATGTCGCCGAAGACAAGGAGAAAGAGAAGCTGGTCCTGAAGCTCGGGACCATGATCACGGATCGGTATCTGGTGAAATATACCCGCACCATGAAGACGGACGACCCGGAATACTGGGCACTCGACCATATCCTGACGAAGGAAGAAGTGAAATTCCTTCTGAGCTTCAAAAAGATCCGTACGAATTACAGTGCGGAGGAACTGGCGAAGCTCAACAACATGTCTCTCGAGGATACACAGAAGATGATCGACCATCTCTGCTGGGTAGGCATGCTGGAATCGAACCGGGAGAACGAAGACCGCCATCTGCAGTACGACGTGCCGATCTTCGTGCCGGGCAGCGCCGAATTCATGATGATGAACGACAAGCTGACGGACGAGCATCCGGAGCTGGCGACCTTCTTCAACCTGATGACTCAGATGCCTCTGGAAAACGTGACCCAGATGGTCCCCATGGGCGGCGGCGGCATCGGCATGCACGTGATCCCGGTCGAAAAGGCCATCGAGCACGAAAGCACCTCCGTCAGTGTGGAGCACATCTCCCACTGGCTGGATAAATATGACGGACTGCTCTCGGTCGGGCAGTGCACCTGCCGCAAGCAGCAGACCATGCGCGGTGAGGGCTCCGGCCAGATCAACGGCGAATTCTGCATCGGTCTGGGCGACCTGGCTGAGTACTGCGTGAACCGGGGCATGGGCCGCTATATCACGAAGGAAGAAGCGCTGGAGATCCTGGAGCGGGCGGAGCACCACGGCTTCGTGCACCAGACGACCAATATCGACGGGGAAGAGAAGATCGTCGGTCTGTGCAACTGCGCGGCGGGCGTCTGCAACGCGATCCGCACCTCGCAGCTCTACAATACCCCGAATATGTCCCGCTCGGCCTACCGCGCGCATGTGGACAAGGAAAAATGCGTGGCCTGCGGCAAATGCGTCGAGGTCTGCCCGGTCGGCGCCGCGAAGCTGGGCCAGAAGCTCTGCACGAAACAGGGCGAGATGACTTATCCGAAATCGCAGCTGCCCGACGCGCGTAAGTGGGGCGCGGACAAGTGGAATCCGAACTACCGCGAGGACGCGAAGATCAACTGCTACGATACCGGCACGGCCCCCTGCAAGACCGCCTGCCCGGCGCATCTGGCGGTACAGGGCTACGTGAAAATGGCGGCGGAGGGCCGCTACCTCGACGCGCTGAAGCTCATCAAGCAGGACAATCCCCTGCCCGCCGTGTGCGGCGCGGTGTGCAACCGCCGCTGCGAGGATGCCTGCACCCGCGGCACCGTGGACGAGGCGATCGCCATCGACGAGATCAAAAAATTCATCGCGGCGCAGGAGCTGCACGC
>JAEEGL014624124.1_pt1 | contig 17408 bp, 20 predicted proteins | sample 9134231 | NCBI WGS metagenome assembly JAEEGL01 (sample SAMN16246548, study PRJNA631951) | gut metagenome | biome: gut microbiome; feature: rumen; material: fiber-attached | host: Bos | place: Iran: Karaj | collected 2018-10
ACCACAAGCATATTCTTATTGCCTTCTTTGTTTTCATTTTACCACGAACCACTTCTAATCTCTCCATTTTTTTCTCCCTTTGTGAGAGTTATGCTAAATGTACCATCGTAACTATCGCTTTCACCCTTTGGCGTAGGAAAACCATTACCCCATACCACAGAAAATGAATAATTGTTTCCGTCTCTCTTCCAACCCGTGTTACCACTAGCAATCATTCTGTCGATTTCATCAAATAGCTCATCTGATGGAATCTTCTTATATTCTATTTTAAACCAATCTTCATGATCACCAGTGAAGGCCCTTTTGCCTTTATGATTTTCAATAATCTTGTAACTAGGTACTTTAACACCAGTCACTCGTTCTATTCTTTCAACAGGCCACTCTTCCCAAATCCATTCATAATATACATAAGACACAAGGAATAGAATCAGCAAACCACCGAATACTATTCCCAAACACCCTAAGCAACTCTTTATTCCTTTATTCATATAATATCTTTTTATTTTACTGCAAAAATACACATTTCTTTTCATTTCTCCAAATATAAAACGACCACAATGAAGAACAACAATCTAAATATATCTATCACCACATAACCATATTTTATATTGATGAGTTTCAGGGAACAACTCTTTACTAATTATAGAGAGCGGTCTAATTGGCAATCTCTCTACCCATATATTCCCGACCTTCTGAAATTTCTTTTGTATATAGTCACAACCATAATGTGCTTCAGAATAAATAGTTCTTTGGGCATAATTAATAGTTGTATATGCCTTATGAGCAGGACAACAAGAATTAATTCTTATCCAACAAAATGGTTTTTCAGAAGATATATCTACAGTGTAATCCCCACTCTTGTCTTTCTTAAATACAAATATATCTCCTCTTTCTCCTTTAAATATCTTTTCTATTTCCCCATCAAAATCTATATCTATATAATAAGGGGTGTCTTTGTCTAATGTTATTTCATTAAATGGCAAATCATTCAGTTTTGCAAGATAGTATTGATTCTTCCTTTCTACTAAAGTATCCTGTCGGAGTTTACTATACTTCTCCAATCCACCTCTTATACAAGGAACTGCTGTCCATTTCCCTGATTTGCCTTGTTTTTCCAATATTTCTGTTGTCTGTTTCTCTTTGTAATCTTTATACCACTTCTCAGCAGCCAAATATACATAAACAGAAACTACGATGGTAATACCAGCAGATATACCTCCTATTATTCCCATTAACACAACTTTCTTTAAATCTTCTGTTGTCATATTATATTAGTATTTACATAATTCACATAACTTATCCTGTGCTATTCGTGGGGACAGGTACTTAGGTACAAAGTGCATTATGTATTTGGATGTTCCTTTGGTTTTCCTGATAAATCGCTAAACATATCAAGAGAAATGTCAATATGAGCCATTTGCTATTCCATATTGTCATAAGTACGGATGACTTTACCGGTTCTTGATCCACTTCAATTTCTTTTGGCAGGAAAAGCAGGAACAACGGTGAATAGATCGGGATTAAAAATCTCCATCCAGATTCCCCAATATCGTGGCAACGCTTAATTGTTTGTATCAAATAAAACACCGTAAAAAGTATGGGAACAATGACTGGACCATCATATAAGCTTTCATCTGCTGCCATCAAACATATCAAAAAACAAGAATAAATACCACCTAATAATATAGTAGACATTTCGATTAAATCACTCCATGGAATTCTCATAATTGGGTTACATACGTGGCACTTATATGGGTTATAAAACTCAAACATATAATAGAACACAACAATAACGATCAAAAATGACAGAAGATAACTTAACCTGCCAGTTTTGCCACAAAACAAAGAAACTATAAATCTACCCATATGAATTACCAATCTTTCGTTTTATACCAAACAATAGAGAATAACAGTAATGATACAAGAGTATAGAGAAAAGCGGATAATGGATCCGGTCCCTTTTGCCCAGCTTCACAAGGACCATCACCAACAGGAGTTAGTTCAAAATATGTACCTAGTCCAAAGAGTGCAGTAATGAGTCCAAAGACTATTCTGCTTGCATATTTGATTAATTTCTTCATTTTTTCTTCTCTATTACATGGCAGATTGCATCTATGTCATACAGACTATTATTCTGATATCGATCAAAGATGTACTTTATCTCGTTGAAATTCTCATTAATCAGCGTCTCAACATTTCCCTTAATAGTAGTGAATCCTGGTAATTCATCACAAGGGTGCCTATCCATCAAACGAAGTTGATAGCATGATAAATCCCCATTAAAACCACAATCGACAGCAACACCCTCGAACAAATCTGGATTGTTTTTCATGGCTTTGTCTGCCATAATGCTACCAGCGCCACCAACCCCCATGAATAGTATTTTATTTGCCATATTATTTTGTTCTATTAACTTATTATAAGTAAATCTACTCACAGGAGCCTGACACTCTGTGCTCTTTAAGATTTTGTCGATTTGCACATCTTACCTGTTCTTCCAAATCTTCAGGAATCATACTAAGTATACTAAACACCCAACCAAAAAACAACAACATTCCCTATAAAATTGGAATAAAAGGAATAATTGATATGAATTCAATTATTGATCCAATCTTTCTTATGTAATCTTTAATAGCCATCTCAATCTATCTCACTTATATCTTCTTATGTAATTGTTTGTAAAGATAATGTTTTTGTCCTCTGCGTTTGATGGTCCTCCATTTGATGCTCTTGGCTCCCATTCTTTCATCAGGTCTATCAATTTGCCAATTAATTCTTCACTTTCTCTATCATAAGACAATGTATATTCAATCCAATTAGAATCTATAAGGAAACACTTTTTCAGACAGCCAATTCCCTTCATAATATAATAATTATCCCCTCTTTCTGTGCATATTAAAGAAGAATCTGATAAATATATTTGATAGTTAACGGCTTTCTCTACATCTGATCTTACGAGACTAGATGAAATTGACATCTTTAATGAGATCCTATGCTCAATATTGAAATATTTGAAGCAAGCTGAGCCTGCACAGGTATCTGCTACGTAAAAGAAATCTGGATAGAAAAGTTTTACATTGTATTTCTTGTCGTAGTGGTATTTTATCTCAGCGGAGTCCATATGTTGCTTCAACAATTCGAGATATAACTGATGCCTACGTATATAATAATTTGTGCAATCATTTTTGATGTAACCACCACAGTTAGAAAACACCAACAAATAAATGAAAACAAGAAATATACTATGATAACAAATAAACCTCTTCATACTATCATATTTATTCAATTACTATCTGTTCAACAAGTTTTAATGAATCGTTAATCAATTTGTACCTTGAAACATGCTCAGTCCCATCCCCCCAGAAATCATAAACTTCTCTTTTAACAACCATAACCTTTGGTTAGTATAGTAATAACTGTCTTCATGCTTTCACTTTTAATCAACCTCTCCAGTTAACCTATTTTTAGATCTCGTAAGACGAGCAAAAAGAGGGTATATTCTTTTCATATAAAAACTGTTTCCTTTTCTCATACGTTCACTTTCTTCTTCCTCTTTCTTCAGACGTTCTAAATACTCATTATCATAACGAATTACGCCTACAGGTTCCATCATTTCTTTTACTTTTTCTATTTCTGCTACCAAAGCCTTATAAGAATCATCGAACTCCATAGTTCCCTTTTCCAAGAGCAAAGTACTAAACTCATCTTTTTTTATTTCTTCACCTTTTGACTCCTTTTCTTTTAATGCCGCAAGTAAATCAGTTGCTTCTTTCTCACAGAATGGACATGTACCAGAGCATTCACCCTCGAAATTACATTCACGAGGCTCGTATGGTATACCATTGGCTTCAGCCATATTCTTTCGTATTTCCCTAAGAAACTCACATTTTTCTTTTCCTTTCATAATTCTAAATTAAAATTCTTCATCAAAAATGCCTGTTGTCGCAAATCTACTAAAAGCCTTTTTTAGCTTACATATATTTGTACGAAGACTTTCCCTCTCTTCGTCAATAATATAGGTAAACTTTTCATATCTTGTAATCCCCATCTCGAATAATTCATTTTTGCTTTTCTCCTGATCTGAAGTATTATTATAATTTCGAATTAAAGGGATTCGACATAGAATACGATCAGCCATTCCTTGTTCAACGAGCCATTTCAAGTTTTCTTTCACAAGCTCATTGTCTTCACCTGTATACCGCCTATATATTTTTGATTTCATATCCTTGATATCTACGATGTATTCATTAATATATGGCAATAATAACTCTAAATGTTGTCTTGGTACATTTAATGAGGTCTCTACAGTAACATTCCATTTCTTGGCACCTAATTCAAGAATATCCTTGATATATTGACTATTCAGTAAAGGTTCACCTCCACCAAAGGTAACACCGCCTTTTGTAGCAATGTAATACAACTCATCCTTCTTTAATTCTTCCATCACTTCCTCTGGCAGCATACACTTTGCATGTTCGCAATAATTAATGCTATTAGGATTTAAGCAATAATTGCATCGAAGAGGACATCCATGAAATGCTACCAACGCCGTTATTCCATGCCCATCTGTCCCCATCCTCAAACGACTGATTCCTAGTACTTTAGTCTTATGAATGTGTTCTGGTACCATCTTATAGTTTAGTGAATTCAGTTGCTTTTCCAGACTTGTTTCACCATGAATCAAAACTTCTCTTGGTTTTGAACCTAATAATTGACTAACTATTCCAGCCTTCTCCAATTCGTCCATTATAATTCCTGCTCGATTATAACCTATCTGGTAATTCCTTTGGAGCAGCAAAGTACTACCTCGTTGCTCTTTGACAATTAAACGAGCCGCATCCTCAAATAAAGAGTCAACATATAATGTACCGTTTTTAATCATATTCTTCTGCTTATATCATTTGCTTGCAAAGATACTCAATTGTACATTTGCAAACAAGGAAAAATGGGCCACAAGGCTTGCGGGATTTAAAAAATGTTTTTCGGAGAGATCATTCGTTAATTTTTCAATGGTACAATCTTCTCTTCTTTTCCTTCATCTATCAGAAAACATTGCTCGGAATCTATCAATGCAATATTCTCAAACTCAATCAAGTCAACCTTGTTTTTATCTAATCTAGAGTGTCCAAATACCTGGAACACTTTATTTAGTCCATAAGCTTTAGGAGCTATGGGAAATGCATGCTCTTCTATGTCTGCCCAAAGAATACTGCCTGACTTTGGTCCTATGACATTTCGATATCTCCCTACGATCGAAAGCAATTCCTGTCCTTCATCGTTATCGTCTAAAGCGTTAATTCTTTCTATTATGTCTGGATCAGCAAGCGTTATTTTGTTATCTGCCAATTTCCATATACTTGAATTAACTTTGTTAATCCAGTTAAGAGTCATTCCTGCATGAGAGAATATATATGGTATACCATTTATCATTTCAAAGTGGGCAAGTTTAAACAAATCTTGGTTCCTCACAAATACTGCGTTATATAATTCCCAATTTATGGCATCACAACGGCTTCCACATGCCAGATCTCGGAACATCTCTGATGCATAATGTTGATCATGATTTCCTTTTAGCAAAACGACCTTATCCATATTGGCTCGTTTCAAATCAATAATATCCATCAGATTATCAAAGAGTCCCTGAGGAGAATAATCCTTCCCCTCTTCCGGATATGGATCGAGATAATCCCCCAAGAATATAATCTTATCAACCTGATCAATATACTTTTGAACAGGCTCTTTCCAGAAAGTTTCTCCGTGAATATCTGGTATAACTAAAACTTTCTTAGTCATTTAATATCGTTATAGCCTTCTCTGCGTCGCTTTCCGTAATGCCAAGAAGAGTATTAGTGATTATAGCGTGACTCATTTGTTCTGGAAGCAAATCATCAAAATCATCAATAATCACATAATTAGAAACCTCACCTTTATGCTTTGACAACCATTCTTTAATTTCATTGCCTCTGCATACACCAAATTCTATCTCATCCAGATTAGCATTCATAAGCATTTCATCACTGATGGTGTTAGGAGTGATATCAAGGATTGCTCCTGGAAGTTTTCTCATCTTCCACATCTCCCTTAACTTCGTAACTCCATAGAATTTCCAGGATGAAGAGATAACAATAACAGCTCCCGTCTCGTCAATTATCCGAGCAAGATTAGCAACAGCCGCAGGATCAAAAGCATACCCAAATTCATCTTCGGGAGTATCTTTCGTCATTCTGCTATGCCAATCTTGTGTATTCAGCACACCATCAATATCCAAGAATATCACTTTTTTCATTGTTTAGACTCACCTTTTATTTATTGCCCCAAAAATTGATTTACGCAACTCCTTTGTTTTGTTGACCCTCGGTAGTAATATTAGTATCATATTAGTAATAATGACCTGTAGTCATCTTATTCCAATACGGAACAATGTGACAGAATACAATATAATATGTTAAATCATAAATAACAAGTAGTATTATCAGTTTCGCAGGCAATGGAAGTTTTTTGAAATACCTTATTGTCGCGTTTACTATATTCACCATCGTTGTCATATGTTTCATTATTCTTTTTGTTTGCAAAGATACTCAAAGAAGCTTTCGAAACCAAGAAAAAAAGGGCCACAAGGCTTGCGGGATTATAATATTACTTCCAAATGACCAGATTACGAGGAAGGATGATCTTCTTTTCCTCGCCTCCTTTACCTATTATATAATAATGGTCTACAAGTGAAGCATCAACCAAAGGAATAAACGCAGCCTTAACTCGAGAGCACTTTTCATTGATGGAATTGAGCAAGGGATTAGTCACATCCTCGATGCTCTTTAATACTCTATCATTGAGGCCATAAGGCTTTATTAGTTCGTATATATCTGCCAGTTCTTTTCTATAATCCGGTAACTGTTTAAAAGCTATCCCCTCAGGATGTCGCAGATATAACAAATAGACAGCCTTCGTCATTGGTTCCATCTTTACTTCCTTATTGTCATAGTCAGTGAGAAGGACTGTACAATCCTTAGTGATGGTAACCCTACTGAACTTGATCTGATGTTTCAGCTTGTCATCATGGAATCCCAAACGCCAGATGGTCTTGTCGCATCGCTGGCCCTCATAGAACTTATACAATACATCGTTGAAGATATCATAAGGCGACACCAAATCGAACAATGTCATACATGACCTGACTTTCAGCACATCAGGGAATCCAAAGATGTCATCAGCTGATTTGTTGTTGCAATCTAACAAAGCCTGAGTTATCTCACGAAGGCGGGTACCAAGAACAGGATGATCCAGATAAGCCTTTGCCTCTTCCTTACTACTGATACCATAGAATTCGGAGTTATAGCTGTGTCCCAGACCTTTGATTTGTGGAAAGATATACCATATCCAATGCCCTTGCTTATAACCGCTCTTGACCTCATTGAGCGCTTCATTAAATTCTAAGTCTTGTGGTTTCAAGAAACGCTCCAAGTCATAATTAATTTCACCACCACCCAATGCATCCACGAAACTCTTGGGAAGACTTACATTTTTCAGTTCGAGTGCATCTATAAAGAACTGGGCCATCTCTTCATCATGATAGCCAGCGATACCACAACCTACACGTGTCACCAAGAAGAAAAGTTCCGGATGTTCCTTGGCAAAAGTGATAAACCTCCCTACAGCAGCCCTCACCTCTCCATCTTTACGGATGTTCTTACCATAGTCCACAGGAATGGCATAACACTGACCTTGCAATCCCTCTGCCTGGCCCCATACAGCACCAAACTTCTTACGAGCTGTACCAGAAGCGCCTCCAGTATGATAACCCAAGGCATTGCTACCAAAAACGAAAATCTGTTTTGGCAGCAGACTGTCTATATAATCAGGGGTATAACCCAAATATTTCTCTTCCATATACTTATAGTATTGCTAGTGAATAATCATCGTGCCCAATAAAGCCCCATTTTTTCAGGTGATTAATATGTAAGAGAAACTGCCCCTTATATTTGCAATTCTCCAATTTCCGCATCACTTTCTCTGCAAAATCATAACTCCTTAATCGCATAGCCGTCTTTATCAGATTACTATTCTTTGTCTGAGCATCAACAGCCTCCATCAATTCTTTTCCGAACCAATCCTTATGCGCTACTTCATACATCATTAATATATAATGTGCCAAAGCATCACTGGCAGCAAAGAAAATACAATTCTCATTTATTTCAAACCTTCCAGATTTGAAGCCCTTTTTATCCGACGGATCTTTGCAATTCACCAGATAAGGAGGATTATTGAAATCGGCCAACCGGGTAAAAGAATGCTGTAACTGGCCTGTTTCCTTATTGTAGCAAAAAGCCACACTATCGCCATAACTGATCCACTGGCCATTTTTCCAGACTGCCACCAGGGTAGCGAACGAGCCTTCGTCATAGAATTTATTAAGCAGCATACCGCCCTCTTTCTTTGCCTTTTCTTCACAATCGTTATAAAAGGGTTCCCATATACTATCAATCCATTTGTCGAAAGCGCTAAAACTTTTAATAGGTTTATCAGGTAGATGATCCACCAGATATTTAGACCATAGGTCAGCAAACACACCTCCGCCACCAGCCCCATCAGAAACAGCTATCCATTTCTCTGTGGCCTTGGCAGCATCCTCGTTGACAAGACCTTCACCTATCTTTGCTATTGATAATGCTCTCATTGGTTCTGACTGATATTTGTTGGGGTTCCTATATCCATGAGTTTAATCAGCGTTGTGGCGTCTGCATTCACACCCATAGCCACATGGCGCCCTGGTCTATTATCATTCAGGCAACGGGCGATGTCCTGATTATAGCGCTCTGGTAACAGACTCGACATATCAAACAAGGCTTCCGCATAAGTATTGCCATCCAGTTCGTCCTTGCTGATGGGACATGCCACAGAGTTGGCATCGAGGTCAGCAGTGAAGTGAATATTGAATAGTATCACGTTACCGTCATTGGTAAACATGGCTTTCAGCTCATTAGCTTTCTGCATAACCTCTTCTCTTGTAGCATGGTTAAACTCTCCATCTGTAATATGAATGATGGTGGGAGGATAACAGTCTTTCTCATGGTGCTCCTTCATCCATTCATCTAGAAGGTTCTTTGCATAGTCAAAGGCCTCATGGTAGTGCGTCCAACTGCCATTGTGTTTTGAACTAACCCATTGCACTTGCTCGACTTCTTTTACTTGAACACCATTACGTGTACGTACCTCCTTTCTGGTCACAATCTTGGTATAAGGATGATTCTTCAGTTCTTCAGGTGAAACAAAGTCCCTTCCTTCCAGTTCTCCTTGCCAGCCACTATACGCCTTTTCGCCATAACCGACAACAGCAATATCATAATAGTGCCTGGTGTCGCCCATCTTGACGCATCTCAGTACCAGCTCATTGATTTGACTGTTCACAATTCTGGCTGCAGCTTCTGCCATAGTCATTTCTTCTCCATAGAGAGTGGTCAACTTCTTCATGCTTACTGAGTGGTCAACCAAGAAGATGAAGGCTGTTGGGGTATTTCGGGTAATCTGAGCAGTATATGGGATCTTGGCTTGTAACATCTTTGGCTGTGCAGGAATAGGAATGCCAAAGTTGCTGATGTTTGTGATATATTTTAGCGGGATAAAGTTCTTCACCAAGACCTCCGCCTTATAGTACATCTTTGCCTCGTCACTCATATCAAAGTACCTTTGCATTCTGGTAAACAGTCCAAAGTGTACGGCTTTGAGGTCATCTAGTGTATCTCCAACATTAGCTCCATTCTTGGTCATGTTCCTGTCTGCATACAATGTGTCTTTCCACAAAGCCGGTTCAAGATCAATCTCCAAAACCACAGGATTTGAGATACGCCCATCTTTCATAGCTTCAAACTTCATAGGATGGTCTTCAACGTAAGCCAGCCTCACATAGTGCTGCAACCCATCACGCATATCTAATGAGCGCGACAAGTCACCACCTCCTGGTTTGGGTATTTTTATGCCTTTCTCTTCACAATCTGCCCAAGAATACAGACCGCCATGCTTTATGATAGACTCTAAGTTATCTCTATCTGTAAAGTGATAGAGTTTAGTGATTCTGTTATCTTTGAGAACCTGTTCGAACTCTTGCCAATTGCTCTTTTTCTCCATAGCCCCAACCTTTATTGATTAAACAAATCTAATTGTAAAACGGTATCTTCAGATACTTTATTATGTGGTACACCCACGTCATCGTATGGATAAATGCCATCAGCGTATGCCTTTATCAATGATGCGTGTGACAATGGTTTCTTCGTATTCTCCACGTCTGCGTTCGTGTCATAATCCAACAAAACAATGGTTTTTGTCTTGCTGGCCTCTCTCAGTCTTTCAATGATGCTGGCCACCTTATTCTCCAGCACCCATCGATAGGCAGGAATGTATATCTGTTTCCTAGCTTCTATGTACCCTAACAGTTCGGTACCATTCACGCCTTTTCGATGTCCCAATGGTTTTCCAAAGCGGCGAACTGTCCTTTTGATATTCTTCATCGTGTCATTTTTGAACATCTTAACATCCACGTCACAACTCTCAAACACCTTCAGGCCCTGCCAGATGGCTTCCACACATGTGGCCGTATAGCCCTCACTGAATGGTACTGGTATTCCACCATGAGGATAGAATGGACTAAGTTTGACCAATCCATCTTTTGCACTGCTGGTTACATCTGCCAGTATTGCATTCGGATATTTCTTCATTATCGTGGCTGTCTTCTTCCGTTTCGATTCGACTATTATCATATGCGAATCAATTATTTGTTTTCATTATCATGAATAAAAAGAATATGAATCAAGGTAGTTCATTAATATCAATATCTTCAATTTTAAGAAGATCAAAAGTTTTATTGGTGGAATCCATGAAAATAATCCTATGCACCCCCATGAGTCTACAATTTTCAATGAATGATTTTCGCCTCCATAAGCAAGGAATAGCTTTTCGAGTATGTTCGTCACTAAATCCTTTCAAACATGTCACAACTACATGGCCATTATTAGGAGCAATGCTAAAGAGACCATTCCATTCGGGATAACTTTTTTTCATTTCATCTACGAGCATATTAAGCGTCATAGCGATAATAGCACTACCTTTTTCTGATCCAGTAACTTCATTAATACTTATACTTGTTTTTGCTTGTTGTGAGGAGTTACCTCCCCCATAACCCAATAGTTTTTTTAATTTATCTAACATATTTTCGTTATTTAAAGATTCTCTAAATCAACTCTTTCGTCATAATCTATCTGATATTTTTGATATCTTCTTAAAAGATTGCCATCGCGAACAATATATAATGTTACATCATGAGATAAAGCCATAATGGAAAAAATATAATCGACATTATAGATATTATCATATGAACAATAAAAAATCTCATCGGCATTTACAATCTCACGAGAAATGGTACCGTCCATAATTTTATGCATGACTTGTTTTCTTACTTCATATTTGTATGATGGTGGAAAGTCTCCTTTGAAAGGTATTAATGAAATACCTATCCGTCCATCTTTTACATGAAACACGACATCTTCAGGAGATAAATTCTCATTTAAGAATTCATTTATTCCTTTTGTTCTAATTGAAATTATATTCTTTATATCCATGATTAATTATATAGATTGAATTACTTTTATCTTATTTTCTATTCCATTATCCCACATATTTAAAGAAAGCATTGTACTCTTTAGTTCCCTTATACTAATAGTAGAATACCCTGTCTTATCTCCATCACACACAAGAAACTCAAGTATCTCGCTAGTGTCTCCCCTACACACCCTTAAATAGGATTTCTTATCAGAATTTAAAGGACATATTTCTATAATCCTTTCATTAAGATTCAAATCTCGAATGTAATTTGAATCTTTGATTTTCCATAAATAATTATTTAATAATGCTATAGCAGTAGAAGAAAATACAATGGTAGAATTCCAATTTTGCTTGGGCGGAATCCTTAACCCTTGAATATCTCTCTTGTCAATTGTATGATTGGATAATAGTCTTTCAAGAATAGCAAATAATGCTCCAATATAAGGATCTTCTTTATATTTCCTCGTTTCTAAATAGCTATCGCTTTCTTTGAAGTTCATAAAGTCAGATTCAGAAAAAATCAGGCCATCATGTCCTCTTAATTTATACAAATTGTGATTTTTTGCTATCAATATGAGAGATAATGCCAGAATGACTAAGGAGAAATCGTCAATATGTTCATCGAAGGGAAGTTCTGAGCGTATTGGATCTCTATAATTTGGAGTCCCATTTTCTCTTGCTTTTGAACCAATCATAGCAGGTACAAACATACCATCATAGTCAACAAGCGTTATATCTCCATTATCTTTAATAATTATATTATCTGGTTTAAGATCTCCATGCGCAAATGGCTGTGAAATCATCCAAAGAGCAAACTTGCTGAATCTATATGCTATGTCGTATATAAAATCTGATGGAGGATTATAACGTAATAATTCTTCTATGGTTTTGCCTTCTACCCAATCCATCAGAAGCACGGGGAACTCGCTTTCGTCAGAATTACTAGTATCAACAAAGAGTTCCTTATCTAAATACTTAATAGGTGTGAGATAAGTGGAAGATACATATTCCAGTTCTTCTGCAATCTGGCGATATGCCTCTGCACGACCCTCTTGCTCTCTCAGAAAACACTTAACGGCATGGTACTTCCCGATTTTCTCATCCTTCATCTTGAAAACTACGGCAAAGTTACCACTTGACATCACAGGCTGTTCATCGTCATCCAGTACAGGACGAAGATTTTTCAACTTGTCGAAGTTGTCTCCCGCCGCCTTAATAGCCTCAACGTATTCTGATATAAGTGGGTAGTTCATAAACCTAATAAAAATAACTAAAATGGTAAATTGTCCACAACAATAGCTTTATCATCAGGGTCAAATGGCTCAACAATACTTATTATATAATCAGATATGTGATATAATAACGTATTTGATGACGCTTTCCTAAATTTCTTTTCTAAAATATTGGAAATTTGGGCCATATAACATGGTTTAGGATACCAACTCTGTTCTTTCCATCTATTTTCTTCTACAATATATTTTTTATAATAATGCTCATCTGTGCAAAAGAAAGTCCTTAATACCCAATATTTTACGAACCCCTCGACTTTTTCATCATTAAGAATGTCAACAATATTTTTTAAAATATATGAAAATAACATCGAATCATATGTATAACCCATTCCTATTTCAGTCTCAAATATTAATTCAGAAATCTTTTTGTATAGAACAGCATTCTTATGAACATTTCTTATTATATAAAATAAGTCTTCTAAATGATTTTCTGAGGTTCCATATGTATTAACAAGTTTAAACAAATAAGTTGTTGTAAGATCATTTTCTATTATTTCTGCTAGCTTTTTACCATCAACCAGTGACGTAATTTGTTTTGTTCCAAAGTATAGCCTGCTTGAGATCACGAAACATGCCTTTGCCATTTCAATCATATCATTTTTTGTGTCAATCAACTTTGTCTTCCCACTATTTAATTCCAAAGACATTTGGGACAATACTGATCCTATTGTTCTAGTTAAAGACTCTTGTAATGAGTCATCATTGGAAAAGACTCTAATGTCATCGCAATATCTATAATATTTAATCCCATCATACTGCATCATTATCTCGTCAAGCGATTTTAGATATAAGTTTGCAAAGAAGAAATCAACTTCTGAACAAGGATTTAAACCTTGAAGACCACTTTTTTCTAATAAACCACCAAATAAATCATCAAACCATTCGACTTTTGTAAAGGTGTTCTCCCAAAAAACATCTTTCAATCTATCGACATCGACACTTTTAAAGAAATCTTTTATGTCAAAAACATAAAGATATCTGTATTTTTTTGTGCATAACTCTTGGTCGCGAACAAATTCATCAAGATAAGACTCATATTTTTTATCATCATAACTTTGCGTAAACACATCAGATTCACCGCCATAGATATTTGAGGACAGGGAGTTGGTAATTGTAGTATATTTAACGATCCCATATAGATACCTTAATACATAAGAAGCTATATTCTGAACTATACCTTCTCTAATATCAACTCCATTGGGTTTTAAACGAGAATATTTTATTCCAGAAAAATCATATGGCCATTCATGCTTTTTTAGATTTTCTTGTATTTCAATGGCTAAACCTATTCGATTTCCTAAATCTTTATATTGGTTTAATTCAAACTCATTTCTTGCAGGATCCTTATATAACATAGAAGAATAAGCCAGATTTACAGCTAGTACAATATTGTCTAAACTGCACATCAATTCTTCCAAATTTAAATAGTTTTGTCTTGGCGTAGTAAAGTCGAGCAATTTCCACTCTTTTATACTAAAACCACCAGAATATAGGAGTTTTTGAAATAGCGTTATAAGAATACTTGTATTGACATCTATATTTTCTGATATTATTTTTTGATATAATGAATTATTAGATAAATTATAAAAATCTTCATAACGAAATAGTGAAAAATCCATTTCATTACTAATTAAATAGGGGAAAATAGAATATACATTAAGACTGAGTAAAATATGAACAATCGCAAAGTCATCTATTTTTTTTGAGAAAGCACTTCTCAAACTATTGTTATCATAATATGGATTGCAATAATTAGGTGTGCCGTTTTCTCGAGATTTTTGTCCTCTCATCTTTGGTACATACATACCATCATAATCTATTAGTACCAAATTCCCTTCGTTAGTTACTATGATATTGTCTGGCTTTAAATCACCATGGGCAAAAGGTTGAGAAAGTAACCATGTTGACAATTGATAGAAATTCTGTACTAATGCTGATAGTTTATAACCATCATATTTCTTATGAATAATATATTTATCTAAAGTTTCTCCCTCTACCCAGTCCATCAGCAACACAGGGAACTCGCTTTCATCTGAGTTGCTGGTATCCACAAACAGTTCCTTATCCAAATACTTAATGGGTGTGAGGAAAGTTGAAGATACATATTCCAATTCCTCAGCTATCTGGCGATAGGCTTCTGCTCTCCCCTCTTGCTCCCTCAGAAAACACTTAACTGCATGGAATTTTCCAGTCCTCTTATCTTCCATCTTAAAGACCTCAGCGAAATTACCACCAGTCATTACTGGCTGCCCATCGTCATCCAGTACAGGACGAAGATGTTTCAACTGCTCGAAGTTGTCTTCTGCTGACTTGATAGCCTCTAAATATTCTGAGATTGTTGGATACATACGCTTTTAATCATTGGATGTTGCAAAGATACAACTTTTTTCTGAATAAAAGTCTATTTTGCAGAAAAAACTTATCCCACAAGGCTTGTGGAAATATATTATATAGACATTCCTGGTAACCAAAAATCAAAAGATTTGTTATAGAGATAGTAATAAGAGGGTGTATAATACTGAGAAGGGGCAGATCCAATTCGTAAAACATCTGCATTCTTAAGAACATCATATAATATCATATGTTCAATGTTCTCAAAAACAAGAGCATGTATTTCTCTCCCAATATCATCAACAAACAACAAAGAAGGGAATTCTTCTCCTGTCACATTATTTTTTCTTTGCTCAACATACATTTTTCCATGTAGATTGATAAACTCTGATAGTGACCAAGTCTTCTCAAATTTATAATCTGCAGTTTTATCTGGACAATCTTTTTCTACCATTGTAGAAATAAACGAACCCTTATATTCTTCTGTTGAAATCAGAGAGGTATCGTTCTCTATTATATCATAAAGACCATGATCACATAAAAGGTATTCTCCAGATCTTCTAAGATCTATTGAAAGACTATTTTTGCTTTCATTTATCTGGTCTATAGTGAAATTACCAAGGTTATATACTATTGTTTTTTCACCATTTTCTCTTTCAAATATTAGAGCTTGCTCAGCACCACCTCTATAATAACAATACTCATAGCTCGTATACATTCGTTTATACCCCTTTATAAAACCTTGATACATCCATGACACCTCAACAAAATCGAATGCATGTTCATATTCCCAATCTTTAATGAATGCATCAATTTCTTTTTCAGACATTTCAGGTTTCTGAGGCCTACCTAAAATAAGTAGTCTATAAGATACTTTATTAAGATTTGTCTTTTCAAGAGATAAAATGAATAGCCCCATTAAAACATTAAGTTCTGAATCACTAGATGGAAAGAGTTCCTTCATAATTTGACATTGGCTGATGTCACGATAATCCTTCTCTGAGAAAAACAATCTATCTGAGGCTCCATATTGTCCCAAAAGTTCTGGCTGGAGGGCAATCGCTTTGAGGGAAAGAAGGATTGAAACTAAAGAGAAATCATCGATATGCTCATCGAAATCTATTTCCGTTCTTGACGGGTGGCGGAAGTCTGGACTTCCTAATTCCCTTGCTTTCTGGCCCTTCATAGCTGGCACATACATGCCATCGTAATCCACCAATACCAGCGTACCATCTTTCTTCACAAGTATATTGTCTGGCTTCAGATCGCCATGTGCAAAGGGTTGAGGCAGCAGCCACATCGCCAAACGACTGAACTGATAGGCTAAAAGCGATAAGTCATACTGATCATCAATATGCTCTCGAATGTACTTATCCAATGTCTGGCCTTCCACCCAATCCATCAGCAATACAGGGAACTCGCTTTCATCAGAGTTGCTGGTATCCACAAATAGCTCCTTATCTAAATACTTGATTGGCGTGAGAAAAGTGGAAGATACATATTCCAATTCCTCAGCTATCTGGCGATATGCCTCTGCTCGGCCTTCTTGCTCCCTCAGGAAACACTTGACTGCATGGAACTTTCCCGTCATCTCATCTTTCATCTTGAAGACCACCGCAAAGTTGCCACTTGTCATCACTGGCTGCCCATCATCATCCAGTACAGGACGAAGATATTTCAACTGCTCGAAGTTGTCTTCTGCCGCCTTGATAGCCTCTACGTATTCTGATATGAGTGGATAGTTCATAAGTTTTTATATAATTGGATGTTGCAAAGATACAACTTTTTTCTAAAAGAAAAAACATTTTAGGCAAAATTCTATTTCCACAAGGCTTGCAGAAATACAAATTATCTACATATCTTTTGCTACACGCTACAGTGCTACAGTTAAAAAACAAGTCCCATTGGTAACATGCGGCATAGCCGAGCGCCCACGATTCACAACGTGAAGTCGATGCCGGCGATGAATCGGGGATGGGATTTGAGGAAGTCGTTACCCCAGAGGTAGAGGTTCCAGTTCTTAAAAGTATAATAGAAGCCCGCAGCGATATCGACATCCTGATCGAACTTCCAGGAATGAATCGTGCCGACCATAGGGGTGATGGCGCGATGGTTTTTCAGGGGAATGGAATAGCCCAGATATTCGTAATTGGAGAAGGTGTTGTCGGAACCGTCGTGAACCACCCACCACGT
>JAEEGL016612311.1_pt1 | contig 17408 bp, 16 predicted proteins | sample 9134231 | NCBI WGS metagenome assembly JAEEGL01 (sample SAMN16246548, study PRJNA631951) | gut metagenome | biome: gut microbiome; feature: rumen; material: fiber-attached | host: Bos | place: Iran: Karaj | collected 2018-10
CGCTGTCCCCCACCGCATCGAGTCCTACGACATCTCCAACCTGCGCAGCGACGACATGGTGGCCTCCATGGTGGTCTTTCAGGACGGCAAACCCCTGAAGCGGGACTACCGCCGCTTCCAGATCAAGACCCTGGATGCCCCGGATGACTACGCCGCCATGCGTGAGGTGCTGACCCGCCGCTTCCGCCACTACCTGGAGGGCGACCCCAAGTTCTCCCCTCTGCCCGATCTCCTGCTGATCGACGGCGGCGAAATGCACGCCCGCTCTGCGCTGGAGGCTACGTCCGCTCTGGGGCTGAACATCCCCATTCTTGGCATGGTCAAGGACGACCGCCACCGCACCCGCGCCTTGGTCACGGTGGAGGGCCGGGAGCTGGGGATCCAGCACAGCCCGCCCCTCTTCGCCCTGGTGGGCAGGGTACAGGAGGAGGTCCACCGCTTCGCCATCACCTACCACCGGGAAAAGCACGGCCGCAGCGCCTACCGCAGCAAGCTGGACGGCATCCCCGGTCTGGGGGAAAAGCGGCGCAGGGATCTGCTGAAAGCCTTCGGCACCATTCGTGCCATCTCTCAGGCCGAAGTGGACGACCTCAGTGCCGTGGTGCCCCGGAACGTGGCCCGGGCCATCTATGACCGGTTCCATCCACAATAAAACAGCGGAGGAGCGTTGCTCCTCCGCTGTTCTTTTGTGCTCTTTTACTCGCCGAAGTTGTTCTCAATCAGCTCGGCCAGGGCCTTCACGGCCTCCTCCTGATCGCTGCCGTCAGCGATGAGGGTAATGGTGGTGCCCTGTGCAATGCCCAGGGACAGAACGCCCAGCAGGCTCTTGGCGTTGACGCGGCGCTCTTCCTTTTCGACCCAGATGCCGCTCTTGAACTCATTGGCCTTCTGGATAAAATACGTAGCAGGTCTGGCGTGCAGGCCGACCTCATTGTTAACGGTGATTTCCTGCGTGTACATCGATCAGCTCTCCTTACTTTCCAGCGTGTGGGGATGGGAATCTCACTTTCGCGTTCTTCATTATACTGAAATAAACCGTCTTTTGCAATGGTCTTTCCCACAAATTTTTCGCAAAACGTCCACAAAATACGGTTTTACTTCGGCAAATTTCACAAAACGGACACAGAATCCTCAGGGCTTTTGGATGATCACTTCAGCTCCACCACCGTGACGCCGGCCTCGCCCTCGCCATAGCGGCCAAGGCGAAAGCTCTTGACGGCTCTGTTCCGTTTGAGCATCTCGTGGACCGCCTTGCGCAGCGCGCCGGTGCCCTTGCCGTGGATGATGGTCACCGTGCCCAACTTGGACATCACCGCCGCGGAGAGGTAGTTCTCCACCACGCTCTCGGCCTCCAGCGTCTCCAGACCACGGATATCCAGCTCCGAGGCGGCGCGGCTCTGCATCCTGACGCTGGCGGTGCCAACGGCCTTGATGGGCTGCTTTCTGGGCTGGTTTTCCAGCAGGCGCACCTGACTGGTCTTGGTGGTCATCTTCATCTTTCCGGCCTGGAGCAGCAACGTGCCGTCGCCGTTCACGTTCAGCACCGTGGCTGCCGCTTTCACGCCGGGCAGTTCCACCAGGTCCCCCGCCTCAATGGGGCGGCTGGGGGCGAAGTCCGGCTCCGCCGGTTCCTCCTTTTCACGCAGCTGCTCCTCCGCCTCCTTCAGCTCATGGCGCAGGGCGGCGCGCTCGTCGTTCATCTGCTGGTAGTTGGCCTGGCGCTGCTGCTGGCGCTGCAGCTCCTCCAGACGGGCAAATACCTCGTCCGCCTTCTCCTGGGCCTGGCGCACGATGCGGCGGGCCTCCGCCTCGCCCTTGCTGCGGGCGTTCTCCTTGGCTTTCTCCATCTGCTCCCGGAAGGTGCGGGCCTTGCGGGCATCCTCCTCCCGCTGGCGCCACAGGCGGTCGGCCTCTGTCTCCGCCTTCTCCAGATGCTGGCGCTTCTCCTCCAGCTGGGTCAGCACGTCCTCAAAGCGGAGGGATTCACTGTCCATCTGCGCCACGGCGGCGTTGATGATCTCCTCCCGCAGACCCAGCCGGCGGGAGATGGCAAAGGCGTTGGATTTACCGGGAATGCCGATGAGCAGCCGGTAAGTGGGCCGCAGGGTCTGGACGTCAAACTCGCAGGAGGCGTTCTCCACCCCTGCGGTGGTCATGGCAAAGGTCTTCAGCTCCGCGTAGTGGGTGGTGGCCGCCGTCAGCGCGTGGCGCTCCCGGGCATACTGGATGATGGCGATGGCAAGAGCGGCGCCCTCTACGGGATCGGTGCCGGCGCCCAGCTCGTCGAACAGCAGCAGACTGTCGCCGTCCGCCTGGTCCAGGATCTCCACGATGTTGGACATGTGGGCCGAGAAGGTGGACAGACTCTGCTCAATGCTCTGCTCGTCGCCCACGTCGGCCAGCACCCGGTCAAAGACGCGGACAGCGCTGCCGTCGTCTGTGGGCAGATGGAGGCCGCACTGGGCCATGAGGCACAGCAGGCCGATGGTTTTCAGCGTCACGGTCTTGCCGCCGGTATTGGGTCCGGTGATGACCAGCGTATCAAATCGCTCCCCCAGCTCCACGCTGATGGGCACGGCCTTGGCCGGATCCAGCAGCGGGTGGCGGGCCTTGCGCAGGGTGATGCCGCCTTTCCGGCGGATCTCCGGCCGGGAGCCGTTCATGGCATAGCTCAGCTGGGCCCGGGCAAAGATCACGTCCAGATGGACCAGACAGTCGTAATCGGACAGGATGTTCTCCCGCTGGTCGCCGCAGGCGGCGCTGAGGGTACGGAGGATGCGCTCGATCTCCTTCTCCTCCCTGGCCTGCAGCTCCTTGAGCTCGTTGTTGGCCTGCACCACGCCCATGGGCTCGATGAACAGCGTGGCGCCGGAGGAGGAGATATCGTGGACCAGTCCGGGCATGGCGCCCTTGTGCTCAGCCTTCACCGGCACCACGAAGCGGCCGTCACGCTGGGTGATGAGGGCCTCCTGCAGCACCTTGGCGTAGGAGGGGGACGAGATGATCTTCTGCAGGATCTGGCGGCCCTTGCTGGCGGCGATGCGCATTTTACGGCGGATATCCGCCAGCTCGGGGCTGGCGGTGTCGGCAATGGTCTCCTCGTCCAGGATGGCGCCGCGGATCTTATCCTCCAGATAGCGGTTGCTGTGGAGGGCGGAGAACAGGTGGTCGATGACCGTGGGCTCCCCCTGCCGCTCCTCGTCGTACTCCGCCACCCGGCGGCTGGCCATCAGCAGCGCGGCGATGTCCAGCAGCTCCCGTGTGTTCAGCATGCCGCCCTGATCCGCCCGGTGGAGGGCGGCGGACAGATCTTTAACCCCGGAGAAGGGCGGGCTGCCGTGAAGACCCAGCCGCGCCTTGGCGGCGTCGGTCTCGTCCAGCAGCCGCAGCACGTCCTCCCGGTCTGTGGCCGGGACGATGCGGCGGCAGCGGTCCTTGCCCGCCTCGCTGACGGCCCGCTGAGCCAGCATCTCCAGCACCTGGGGCAGCTCCAGGGTGCGGATGGATTTTTCAAACATTTCGCTCATGTATGTAGTTCCTCTATCGTTTCGTCTTTATCGTCTTGTAGTAATCCAGCGTCCGGAAGGACCGCTCCAGCTGGGCGGATATAAAGCCCTCCGTGGCGTGATTCAGCTCTCCCAGCGCAGCGCCGTCCAGCCGGAAGCTGTACAGCCGCTTGGGATCGGCGTACAGGGCGTGCCGCAGAGCTGCCAGGCTTCCACGGGTCAGCGGCAGGGACAATCCTCCCGGCTGCTTGCAGCCGGCGCAGTGGACCACGCCCTGCACCACGTCCAGCATAGGCCGCTCCGGCTCCTCTTTGCCGCAAACGGAACAGCCGTCCGCCAGCGGCTCAAAGCCGCTGAGAGCCATGAGCCGCAGCTCAAAGGCGGGCTTCACCAGCTCCGGGTCCCTGTGCAGCTCGCCCAAGGCGTACAAGGCGTTGAGCAGCAGGGCCAGCACCTCCGGAGCCGGCTGCTCCTCGCCGGTGACGCTCTCGGTGAGCTCGGCGAAGTAGGACGCCAGGCTCAGCAGTTCAAAGTCCTGCCGCACCCCATCGAAGAGCTCGATGGTGGAGCCCTCGGACACGTAGCGCCAGGACCCCCGCTGGTAGATGGTCAGCTCCGAGTACGCCAAAAGCTGGCAGGCGGCGGCCAGGGGACTGTTCCGGCGGCGCGCGCCGCGGGCGATCAGCGTGATCTTGCCCAGATCCGGCGTCAGCACCGTCAGAATCTTATCCGTCTCCTTGGTCTCCGTCTCCCGCAGTACCAGGCCGGAGGTCACCGTTTTTCCGCTCTGCATGGGTTTCTTCTCCTTGTATCCCGGCGCGATTCTCCGCCGCGTGGAGCAGATACCACTCCGGCGCGCCGGTCTCCTGAAACAGCTTCCAGTAATCCATCCGTCTCGCCCCCTCACATTCTATTCTGCGCCGGGGGCGGCGGATTATCTATGGCAAAAATTACTCCTCGTTAAATCCCTGGGAGCGGATGAAGTTCACGTTGTCGCGCCAGTTCTCCTTCACCTTCACCCAGGTCTCCAGATACACCTTGGTGCCCATGAATTTTTCGATATCCTGCCGGGCCAGGGTGCTGATGCGCTTTATCATATCGCCGTGCTTGCCGATGAGGATGCCCTTGTGGCTGGCCTTTTCGCAGTAGATGGTCACGTCCAGGTCGATGATGCCGCTATCCCGCTCGGTGAAGCGGGTCACCTCCACCGCCGTGCCGTGGGGGATCTCCTTTTCCAGACACTGGAGCATTTTCTCCCGGATGATCTCGGCGCAGACCTGCTGGTCCGGCTGGTCGGTGGTCATGCCGTCGGGGAACAGCTGGGGACCCTCCTGGGCGTATTTGCCCAGCTCCTCCATCAGCTCTTGGAGCCCCTCGCCGGTCCTGGCGGAGATGGGGATGATGGCCTTGAAATCGGGGTAGGCCTCGCTGTAGGCGGCGATGACCGCCAGCAGCTCGCCCTTGTCGGCCACGGTGTCGATCTTGTTGATGCACAAAACCGCCGGCAGATGCTCTTCCTTGATTCGATCCAGCAGCGCACGCTCCGGGGCGCCCACGTTGGCGATGGGCTCCACCAGCAGCAGCGCGCACTCCACGGACTGCAGACTCTCCCGCACCACCTTCACCATGTAGTCGCCCAGCCGGGAGCGGGGCTTGTGGAGGCCCGGGGTGTCCAGCAGGATGAACTGGGTGTCGCCCCGGTTTACCACGCCGTAGATGCGGTTGCGGGTGGTCTGGGGCTTGGCGGAGACGATGGCGATCTTCTCCCCCACCAGCGCGTTGGTCAGGCTGGACTTGCCCACGTTGGGCCGTCCGCACACGGTGATCATAGCGGTCTTTGTAATGGTTGACATAATTAGGTGATCCTCAACTTTCTTTTGTATTTGAGCAATTTGTATACATTGATATTACTGTTTATTGAGCCAGCGGCGAACCTTTTCTCGTCAGCCCCAGCTCCGCCATGATGGCCTCCTCGCGCTGGCGCATCTGACGCTTCTGCTCGCCCTCGTCCAGATGGTCATAGCCCAGCAGGTGCAGCACCGAGTGGACCACCAGATAGGCCAGCTCCCGGCTGCGGGAGTGGCCGTACTCCGCCGCCTGGGCCCGGACCCGCTCCATGGAGATGGCCATGTCCCCCAGGGGAGTCAATCCTGTCATGGGGTCGGCGTCGGTCTCGTCCGTGGGCGGCTCACCGGGCACGTAGGAAAAGGCGGGGAAGCTCAGCACGTCGGTGGGGGCGTCCACCCCCCGCATATCGAGATTGATCTCGTGGATGCCCGCGTCGTCGGTCAGCAGCACGTCGATCTCGCAGGGCACGGTGACGCCCTCGCAGGCGAGGGCCGTGCGGATGGCCTTGCGGATCAGCGCGATATTGGCGTCACTGGCGGCGTCCGCCACCGTGGCGGTCACCGGAATGCGGTGCCTTTTCGCCATTGCGTCCACCTCCCTTTCCGTAGCGGTTTTCTTCATACTTGGCGTAGGCCTCGATGATGCGCTGCACCATCACGTGGCGCACCACATCCTGCTGGGTCAGCTCGCAGATGCCCACGCCCTCCACGCCCTTGAGCACCTTCATGGCCTCCTTGAGGCCGCTGGTCTTGTCCTCCGGCAGGTCGATCTGGGTCACGTCGCCGGTGATGACCACCTTGGAGCCAAAGCCCATGCGGGTCAGAAACATCTTCATCTGCTCCCGGCTGGTGTTCTGGGCCTCGTCCAGGATGATGAAGCTGTCGTCCAGCGTCCGGCCGCGCATGTAGGCCAGAGGCGCCACCTCGATGTTGCCCCGCTCCAGATATTTCTGATACGTCTCGGCACCCAGCATATCAAAGAGGGCGTCGTACAGCGGCCGCAGATAGGGGTCCACCTTGCTCTGGAGATCGCCGGGCAGGAAGCCCAGCCGCTCGCCGGCCTCCACCGCCGGGCGGGTGAGGATGATGCGGTTCACCTGCTTGTCCCGGAAAGCGGCAACAGCGGCGGCCACGGCCAGGTACGTCTTGCCGGTACCCGCCGGGCCCACGCCGATGGTAACGCTCTTTTTCATGATCTCGTCCACGTACTGCTTCTGACCGATGGTCTTGGGCTTCACGGGGCGGCCCTTGGAGGTGATGCAGATCACGTCCTGGGTCAGCTCGTTGATCCGCTCTGCCTGGCCCGACCGCACCAGCCCGATGACGTAGCGCACGTGTTGGGGGGAGATGGTCTCCCCCTTTCCCGTCAGCGTCAGCAGGGCCTCCACGGCCTTGTGGGCAAACATGACCTCCTCCGGCTCACCGGAGATGACGATCTCACCGCCCCGGTTCACAATGCCCACGTGGAACTCCGATTCCAGCAGGCGGATATTCTCATCGAAGGAGCCGAACAGATTGACGGCCTCCTCCATTCTCTCGATTCCGATGCGCTGTTCCATATAAGCGCCTCCTTGTTCTCTATGGTGTATCCACCGGCACGCTGACGCCGATCTGCTCCAGGCACTCGGCCTTCATGGTCACCAGCAGCCAGTCTCCCTGCCGGGCTGAGGCAAACCGCGTCTCGGTGACAGTGCCGTCATCCCCCAGCTGCTCCGTGAGCTGATGCAGCAGCAGAGCCTCGCCCTCCTGCCGGGCCAGCTCCAGGTTGCGCTCGCCTTCCGCGACGCCCCGCGCCGTCCACCGCTCCGTCACCAGCGTGACGGGCAGCCGCAGACCTCCCGGCAGCGCCCAAGGACTATATGTGGTTATTTTATCACAATCAGATGGCGTTACGCTACCCTTTCCGTAGATTTTTATGCGCCGTTTGCCGAAATCCAGGGCATACCGGGTGACGGTTTTCCCCTCCGGACCCAGCAGCTCCGTCTTCAGCGGCACCAGAGTGGAGGTCTCATACCAGGTGCGGGCCCACACATTGCCCATGCCGTGGACCAGCCGCATCCCGAAGCTGCCCCCATCGGACACGCCGGAGATCAGCAGCTGGCCCCGCATCACTGTGCTGCCTCGCATCACCTCCGCCCGGCCGTCCAGCGCCTCCACTTTTGTCACAAGTCCGTCCCGGGCGGCTACCACGTTGGTGGGCTGCTTCTCCTGCACGATAGGCGGCGGACGGTGGCGCTCCACCACCTGCACGTGGGCCACACAACCCTTGACGTTTACCGCAAGCCACGACACGTCGGGAAGCTCCAGCAGCACATGGTTGCGCAGCGTCTCCTGATCCACCGACAACCCCGGACACCCCACGGTCAGTCCCTGCTTTTCCAGCGCCCGGAGGATCACCTCCTCCGGCACCGTGTCGTTGCCGGTGACCTCAAAATCCCAGATAAAAAAATTGCTGGCCGCCAGCAGCGCCAGCACCAGTGCAGCGCCGGAGAGCAGCGTATAGCGCCGCCGCAGCCGCAGGCCCAGCACCGGCGCGCCCTCCTGGGAGAGGCGGCTGATGGCGGCGTCTGTCTGGCTGGCCGCCTCACGCAGGCGGCGCTCGCCCGACCTGGTAGTCCGCATGGTGAACTGAATGGCGCTGCGCCACCGCACGTCCCAAAACGGGATCTGGTGTGCCGAGCAGAGGTTTATAATCCGCTCGGGATAGGCACTCTCCACCTCCAGCAGCACGCTGCCCTGTATAAAATTGGCAATTTTCTTATACATCCTATCCCACCAGTTCCACCTTGTCGATTCTGCCGCCGATGCGCAGCTCCTCCTCCGTCATGGCCAGCAGCTGCAGCTGCGCTCCGCAGACACGATACACCAGATCGCCGCCGTTGATCTCCACCAGCTCCGTGCTGTATGACAGTACGCCCCGGTGCCTCTCCATGTAGAATTCCCGGTTGCCCGTCAGCTCAACAGTCGTCACGCCGGCAATGGCACCGGGCAGATCCAGTCTCTCCATGGCACTGATGCCCGCCGCTCTCCATTTGTTCCGCTGCTCCAATCTCGCCACGTCCTTTCCGCCATAACCCTATGCGTGCCATGGGAAAAAATTGCCTGTCCGGCATGGGTCGGGCGGGACGGGCATAAAGTGTCCGTGGGGTGATGGGATGCGGCGCATTATTCTGGCGGCGGGGCTTCTGCTTTTGATGGGGGGCTTCCTGTGGAACAGCCAGCTGACGGCCCAGGCGGTGCGGGACGGTTTGGCTCTTTGCGCCCAGTCGGTGGTTCCGGCTCTGTTCCCTTTTTTTGTGGCGGTATCCTGCTTTACCGCTCTGGGTCTCGGGCAGGAAGCGGGGCGGTTTCTTTCACCGGTGACGGCCCCTCTGCTGGGCTGCTCCGGCACCGGCTCCGTTGCCTTTGTTCTGGGTCTTCTGGGCGGCTATCCGGTGGGCGGCCGCACCGTGGCGGAGCTGTACGGCACCGGCGCCATTGACCGCGACGAGGCAGAGCATCTGCTGACCTTCTGCAACAACTGCGGTCCCTCCTTCGTGCTGGGCATCGCGGGCGCGGGCTGCTTCGGCAGCGTAACAATCGGGCTGTGGCTCTATGCCATCCACATATTGTCCGCGGTGGCAGTGGCTCAGCTCCGGCGCAGCCGCCGGAAAAAGCGGGATTTTCCTCTGCCCTCCGCCCCGGTGCCGACCCTCCCCGCCGCACTGGTCCGCTCCGTCACCGGCGGGGCCGAAACCATGGTATCCGTCTGCGCCTTTGTGGTGTTTTTTGTGGCGGCACTGCGGCTGCTGACCTTCCTGACCGGCATCAGCCATCCCTTGCTGATCGGAGCGGTGGAGCTGACCGGCGGCGTCCTCCGTCTGACGCCGGACCGTGCAGGCTTTGTTATGGCGGCGGCGCTGTTGGGCTGGGGCGGTCTCAGCGTCCACGGCCAGACCGCCGCGGTGCTCCGGGGTACAGACCTGCCTATGACGCCTCATCTGCAGGGCAAGGCCGCCCAGGCCGCTCTTTCCACCGTTCTGGCGCTGGCGGTGAACCGGTTTCTGTTCTGACAAAAAAACGGAGGGGATACGCCTTTGCGTATCCCCTCCTCTGTTGAGAAACGGGTGATTATTTGCTCTTGATGAAGGGCTTGCCGTTGGCAGACGGAACGTGGGATTTGCCCACGAACAGGATCAGCACGATAACCGTGACCACGTAGGGGATCATGGAGAGCAACTGCATATCGATGCCGGAGGAACCGCCCAGCACCACCTTCAATCCGGAGCAGAAGCCGAACAGCAGGCAGCCCAGCAATGCGCCGTGTGGCCGGAACTTGCCGAAGATGACGGCTGCGATGGCGATAAAGCCCTGGCCCACGATGGAGATGGGACGGAACTGGGTGGAGATGGCCATGGTCACGCAGGCGCCGCCCAGGCCGGACAGGAAGCCGGAGATGCAGACGCACACAAAGCGCATGGCGATGACGTTGATTCCCAGCGTCTCGCAGGCCTGGGGGTGCTCGCCGCAGGCGCGCAGGCGCAGACCGAAGCGGGTCTTGTAGAAGACGAACCACACCACGGCCACCGCCACAAACACCAGATAGGTGGAGGCGAAGTTGGCAAACACGTTGTCCATAAAGCGTCCGAACACAGTGCCGGTGTCAAACACGCCGCGGAAGAGGCGGGGGATCTTCATGCTGGCCTCCAGGGGGATGGTATCCGTGGAGTTGAACATGACTTTTGCGATCATGATCACAATGCCGGGGCCCAGCATGTTGATGGCGGTACCGGCGATGGTCTGATCCGCGCCCAGTTTTACGGTGGCCAGGGCATGGAGCGCGCCGAAGAGCGCACCAGCCAGACCGCCGCACAGGAAGCCGATCCAGGGGCTGCCGGTGAAGTAGGCCACCACGGTACCGGTGAAGGCGCCGGCGGTCATCATGCCCTCGATACCGATGTTCACCACGCCGGAGACTTCAGAGAAGCAGGAGCCCAGGGCGGCATACAGCAGCGGGGTCATGTAGATCAGTGTGGCATACAGGATAATGCCCAGGTTGTTGATGAAATTTGTCATTTCTGCGCCTCCTTCTCTTCAGCCCTTCTGATGGCGGCGGCCTCCGCGTTGCGCTGTGCCCGGGTCTTGATGCGCTTGAGGTTTTCAAAGATCACGGAGATGGAGATGAAGAACACCACCGTGCCCACGATGACGCTGATGAGCTGGGTGGGCGCGCCCACCAGGTTCAGCTTGCTGCCGCCGTAGGTCAGCGCGCCGTAGAAGATGCCGGCCACCAGCACGCCGAAGGGATTGGAGCAGCCCATCAGAGCAACCACGATGCCGGCAAAGCCAAAGCCCTCCTGGCTGGAGAACACGCTGATGCGGTTGCCCATGCCCATGAGCTGCAGCGCGCCGCCCAAACCGGCCATGGCGCCGGAGATGGCCAGCGCCATAAGGATGGAGCGGTTGACGTTGATGCCGCCGTATTCCGCGGAGTAGCGGTTGGCGCCCACGGCCTTGAGCTCATAGCCCAGGGTGGTCTTCTCAATGATGACCCAAATCACCACCGTCATGGCGATGGCCACCAGAATGCCCCAGTTGGCGGTGGGGGCCAGGCCCAGACTGTTGATCAGATCCTTGGAGAGCAGCGTACTGGCGTGCTCCGAGATGTTCTTGGTTGCCTCGGCGGAACCGTCGCTGTGGATGGCGGGGATACCGGCGATAAAGTTGGACAGATAGAAGGCAATCCAGTTGAACATGATCATGCTCAGCACCTCGTTGATGCCCCACCTGGTCTTCAGGATGCCCACGATGGTGCCCCACAGGGCGCCGGCGGCCATGGCCGCCAGGAAGCACAGGGGAATCAGCACGATCCCGGGCAGGCCGCCCAGCAGGATGCCCACCACGGCGGCAGCCATGGAGCCCACCACGAACTGGCCCTCGCAGCCGATGTTGAACACGCCCGTTTTGAAGGAGAACGCCACGGACAGGCCGGTCATGATATAGGGGATGGCGTAGACGATCACGTAGGAAAAGCCCTTCAGCGAGGTAACGCTGGTGATCAGTCTGCCGTAAGCCTGGCCCACGGAGAGGCCCATAACAGCCAGGAAGATGGCGCCGACCAGAAAGCCCAGGATGATGGCCATCAGCGTGTGGATAAAGCGGTTGGTGGACACCACGTCCATAAACGTCTTTTTCTTAGTCATTCTTCTTCCCTCCTCCTGCCATCATCAGGCCAAGCTCATTCTCATTGGCCTGATCGCCGGGGATAGAGGCCACGATCTGGCCGTCAAAAATCACGTCGATGATATCGGAAAGACTCATGATCTCATCCAGCTCGAAGGAAACCAGCAGCACGGCCTTGCCCTTGTTGCGCTGATCCACGATGTACTTGTGGACGTACTCGATAGCGCCCACGTCCAGGCCGCGGGTGGGGTTCACGGCAATGAGCAGATCCTTGTCGTTGAGCACCTCCCGGGCGATGATCACCTTTTGCTGATTGCCGCCGGAGAGGGTACCCGCCGCTCGTTTTTCGCTGTTTTTGGGCCGGATATCGAAGTCCTCGATGGATTGGGTAGCGTGCTTGAAAATCGCGTCACGCTGCAGGATGCCCTTGCGGGAATACGGCTCCTCGCCGTAGTTCTGCAGAATCAGATTGTCCTCGATGGAGAAGTCCAGCACCAGTCCGTGCTTCTGGCGGTCCGCCGGGATGGAGGATACGCCGTGATCGAAGCCAAACCGGGGCGGCTTGTTGAACACGTCAGCGCCGTTGACGAATGCGTGGCCCGCCGTGCCCTTGCGCAGGCCGGTGATGACCTCCACCAGCTCCGTCTGGCCGTTGCCGTCGATGCCGGCGATGCCCACGATCTCGCCGCGCCGCACCTGCAGGTTGAGGCCCTTCACGATCTCCACACCGCGGTAGTCCAGGCAGTGCAGATCCTGCACGTCCAGCACTACCTCGCCGGGCTCCTGTTGGGGCTTGTCCACCTTGAAGGTGACCTTGCGGCCCACCATCATGCTGGCCAGATCGTTCTCGGTCACGGTCTCCACATCCACCGTGCCGATGTACTTGCCCAGACGGATGATGGTGCAGAAATCGGCAGACTCCTTGATCTCCTTGAGCTTATGGGTGATGAGGATGATGCTCTTGCCGTCCTTGACCAGATTGTGCATGATGTCGATGAGCTCCACGATCTCCTGCGGCGTCAGCGAGGAGGTGGGCTCGTCCAGGATCAGGATATCGGCGCCGCGATAGAGCGCCTTCAGGATCTCCACACGCTGCTGCATACCCACGGAGATGTCCTCGATCTTGGCGTCCGGGTCGATGGACAGGCCGTAGCGCTCGGAAATCTCCACCACGTTCTTGCGTGCGGTGACCATATCCAGAGCCACGCCCTTGCGGGGCTCCGTGCCCAGGACGATGTTTTCCGTGACGGTAAAGGGCTGCACCAGCATGAAGTGCTGATGCACCATGCCGATACCGGCGTTGATGGCGTCACGGGGGTTGTTCATCTCGATTTTCTTTCCATTGACCAGGATATCGCCGGAGGTGGGTTTAAGCAGGCCGTAGAGCTGGTTCATCAGGGTAGATTTTCCGGCGCCGTTTTCGCCCAGAATCGCGTGGATCTCGCCTTTGTGGACGGTGAGGTTGATGCCGTCATTGGCCACAAAATCGCCGAATTTCTTGACAATGTTGCGCATCTCGATGACGGGCGTCTTCATGTCCACGTACTGTTTTGCCAAATGGATCGCCCCCTTTATGAAAATGATGGATCAGATGATCTGGAAAAACGCCTCCGCGGCAGCAGCGTGGTGTCCGCGGCAAATGATGTGGTGGTTGTTGATGGGTTTGGTGAGGAAGTAGGAGAAGTCGTCCAGCTTCAGCTTGATCTGTGTGCGGCAAAGCATCTCGCTGTACTCCACCGGCGCTATCTCGCCCTCCTGGGCGTGATAGCGGGACAGGTCGCCGGCGCACTTAAAGATGGTGCAGGGGCCCTCGGCAAAGGTGCCCTGGACAGCCACGCCGATGCCGGACTCAAAATGGGTGTTCAGGCAGAAGCCCTTGAGCATGGTGACGGGGATGGTGCAGTGGGCGAAGATCGCCGTGCCGTTCTTGGTGTCAAAGCGGCTGGGGTTGCACAGGAACAGCGGCTCATCGGTCAGGCTGCCCAGCACGGCCATGGACAGCAACGCCGGCATATCGCCCTCGCAGCCGCCGTAGACCCCCTCGGCGTTGAGGATGGACAGGCCCAGGCAGCCGGTGGTGCACACCGTGTCCAGCAGGTCAAAGCAGCGCACGGATACGCCGCACAGGTCGTACTTCTGGCACAGCCGCTTGAGTGCGCCGTACACGTGCAGCGCCTTCTCGATCTCTCCCCGGTCAAAGTTCATGGCCAGGAACATCTCGGTGTAGTCGTTGGGCTCGTATGTCTTCTTTTCGATCTCGTTGAGCAGCTCCTCCATAGGAATGCTGACGAAACCCAGGCCCAGCTTCTCCTGCACGGCGGCGGTGTCATAATCGCTGGCGATCAGCCAGTCCGACGGGGCGCCGATGCAGCCCAGCTTCTTGCCCTGCAGGCGGGCCTTGGCCCGATAGGCGGCGCGCAGGGCCAGCACACGGGCGGCAATGGCGGCGGTGTCGCCGTGGAGGATCTCCCCCTTGCCGCCGTGCTTGCGGATGTAACTGAGGATCTCCATGGACGCGGCCAGAGAATTGCTCTCGCCGCTGGTCAGTATGTAGCAGGGGCGGGACTTAAGCTGCTCAAACACCTCGATGAAATACCCCTCACTGCCTCCGGAGGCCACATACAGCAGGGCGAATTCGTCCGCCAGATACTGCTCCAGCGACACCTTCTGCATCGGCTCTCCCAGATCCTGCTCCAGCAGGCGGATAAAACGGTGCATCTGCTCCTCGGAGATCTGAGAGAGCGGGCTACGGATCTGATAAAAATCAATCATGGCAAAACTCCCTTTCCGGCACAGGCCGAACAAATATTTTACGCTTCATTTTATCACATTGCCCGCCTGTTTTCTACAGGAAATTTTGCCTTCCGGCAGAAAAATAACAAAAAAGGACGCCGGCAGATGCCGGCATCCTTTTTTCAGGTATTATCCAGTTGCTCAGTGGCTTAGTCGTCCAGAGTGAAGGCGGGGCACTCAGCAGTGGTGGTGGGGACGGTCTTCTCACCGGCGATGATGGCAGCCTTGGCAGCCTCGACGGTAGCCAGAACCTCAGCGGGGATGTGGTCACGGGTGGGAGCCAGGTCCACACCGCCGTTGGACAGGTCGTACATATGCACGCCAGCCTTGAACTCGCCGGCCTTGACAGCCTTGGAGATGTCCTGAGAAGCGACGTCAACGCGCTTCATGGCGGAGGTGATCACGTGGTCGGGAGCCAGGATGGACTGGTCGGTATCAACGCCGATGGCCCAGATGCCTTCCTCGTTGCAGGCCTCGATGACGCCCATGCCGGTGCCGCCGGCAGCGTGATAGATGACGTCGGCGTTCTTGGTGATCATGTCCTTAGCAGCGGTAGCGCCGCCGGCGGAGTCACCAAAGTTGTTGGCGTTGTACTGCAGGACGGTGGCGTCGGGGCAAGCCTCGAGCACGCCGGTGATGTAGCCGATGCCGAACAGGTTCATGGAGTCAGACACCATGCCCTGGACGTAACCGACGGTCTTGGTCTGGGTGACGGAACCGGCGACCAGGCCCACCAGATAGGAAGCCTGCTCCTGAGCGAACATCAGGCAAGCCACGTTGGGCAGATCGGCGCAGGTAGCGTCATCGATGATGGCGAACTTCTGGTCGGGATGCTCGGTGGCAGCAGCCTTGGTGGCGTCAGCCAGCATGTAGCCCACGCAGATGATCAGATCGTAACCCTCGTCGATGAAGGTGTTGATGTTGGTCTGATAGTCAGCGTCGGTCTTGCTCTCCAGATAGTTGACCTCAAAGGACTTGTCCTCCTTGGCCAGAGCCTGCAGGCCCTCCCAGGAGGTCTGGTTAAAGGACTTGTCGTTCACACCGCCAACGTCGGTAACCATGCCGACCTTGATCTTGGTGCCGTTGTTGCTGCCGCCGCCGCAAGCGACCAGGGCCAGAGCCATGACCAGGGCGAGGATCAGCGCAAGAATCTTCTTCATTTGCAATCTTCTACCTTTCATAAATTTTTATTTTCGCGCCTTTCGGCGGGAAAATTCACAACTGTGCCTTCGCACAAGCACGGATATTATATCAGCCATTTCCTGTCAGCGCAAGCTTTTTTTGCTTATTCCGCGAAAAAAGCGGACGTATGCCCCCGTTTCCGGGGCATACGTCCGTTTTTTTGGATTCGTTATTTGTTTGCCATCTTCACAGCGATTTCCAGACCGATCTTCATCATATTGGTAAAGGTGTTCTGGCGGTCCTCCGGCGGCAGCTCGATGCCGGTGACCAGATTGTCGGAGATGGAGCAGATGGCCAGGGCCCGCTTGCCGGTATAGGCGGCGGTGCAGTACAGGGCGGCGGCCTCCATCTCCACGGCCATGACGCCCATCTTGCCGAACCTGGCGTTGCGGCCGGCGGCGTCATAGAAGGTATCGCTGGAGTAGAGGTTGCCCACGGGCATCTTCACACCCAGCTCCTTTGCCGACTCAACGGCTGCCATCAGCAGATCAAAGTCGCAGATGGGGGCGAAGGTGCCGCCCAGCTCATACTGATCGGCAAAATTGGAATTGGTGCAGGCGCCCATTCCGGCCATGACGCTGCCCAGCTCCATATCCTCCCGCATGGCGCCGGCGGAGCCCACGCGGATGATGTTCTCCACGTCGTACTGGGTGTATAGCTCGTAGGAGTAGATCCCGATGGAGGGCATGCCCATGCCGCTGGCCATGACGGAGACCGGCACGCCCTTGTAGGTGCCGGTGTAGCCCTGTACACCCCGGACGTTGTTGACGAGGACGGGGTTCTCCAGGAAGTTTTCGGCGATAAATCTGGCGCGCAGGGGGTCGCCGGGCATCAGCACGGTTTTGGCGAATGCGCCCTTGGGTGCGTTGTTGTGGGGGGTCATGTCTCTTCCTCCTTTATTCGTTCATGGCCTTGACCGCCTTGACGATCCGGCTGGTGCCCAGGCGCTGGGCGCCCAGGGCGATGAAGTCCTCCGCGTCCTTCAGATCGGCGATGCCGCCGGAGGCCTTGATCTTCACATGGGGCGCCACGTGGTCGCGCATGAGCGCCACGTCCTCACGGGTGGCGCCGCCACCCCCAAAGCCGGTGGAGGTCTTGATGAACTCGGCGCCGGACTCGGACACCACGCGGCACATCTCGATCTTCTCTTCATCGGTGAGCAGGCACGTCTCGATGATGACCTTCAGCAGCTTGCCGTGGCAAGCCTCCTTGACGGCTTTGATCTCCGCGAGCACGTCGTCATAGCGTCCATCCTTCACCCAGCCCACGTTGATGACCATGTCCACCTCAGATGCGCCGTTGGCCACGGCGTCGGACGCCTCGAAACACTTGGCGGCGGTGGTGTCGTAACCGTTGGGGAAGCCGATCACCGTGCACACGGGGATCTTGCCCGCCACGTACTGGGCAGCCGCTTTCACGTAAGAGGCGGGGATGCAGACGCTGGCGCAGCCGTAGCGGATGCCGTCGTCGCAGATGGCCCGGATCTGCTCCCAGGTGGCACCCTGGGCCAACAATGTGTGATCCACCTTGGACAGGATGTTCTGCAGTTGAGCATTCATGGGAAACCTCTCCTTTCGCGGGAGACCCGCGTAATATTTGGTGGAAATTATACCATATCCCCGCCCCGTTGTCCACACCGAAGCGGTCATTAACTGCGGTTGCTGCCAATCAACCCCTGTCACCGCGAGGTCCCGAAGGGGCCGGGGCAATCCGAATTATCCGTGCAAGCGGACCGGATTCCCACAGAAAATGCCGCCCATAAGGCGGCATTTTCTTCGGAATGACAGGAAAATCTGTGTTTTTCAAAAGTTCCTTTGATGTGCGGAGATCAGGCCTCCAGCTTGACGACCTCGGCGTCCGGCGCGTTGCGGCGGATGCTGTCGATGCCGTTGAGGCAGGATGCCTTGGCCTTGTAGCC
>JAEEGL014226625.1_pt1 | contig 17407 bp, 15 predicted proteins | sample 9134231 | NCBI WGS metagenome assembly JAEEGL01 (sample SAMN16246548, study PRJNA631951) | gut metagenome | biome: gut microbiome; feature: rumen; material: fiber-attached | host: Bos | place: Iran: Karaj | collected 2018-10
CCTTTGACAGCTCCTTGAGCGTCTGCTTTCCATAGTCGGCCCGCTCCGGTACAGTCTGCTCATACTCGGCAATGATACGCCCGATATTCCAATAGGTGCTCAACAGCTCGTTATTCACCTGCCGGGCAACATTGCTCCGGGCAGCGGCCAATAGATCGCCGATTTCATGGACGACAAGACTGATCACCAAGCGATTCCGCCCGATGATTTCGTTTAGATTATTGCTAATCATATTTGGAATTATTAGCAGAAAGTGCTAATCATTTTCCGATTTTGCTAAATCAAATATCGTCGCCATTCAGTTTATGCGTGATTAATCTATGAAACCGAATCATACAGATAGCAGCAAACGATTTGCGTCGCGTGAATTATGGAGCAGCGGTACTGCGAGTCTGTCAAACTGAGTGTGATCAACGAGCCGGAAGAGTGCGGCAATGATATCAACTAATCTTTCCGTTGTGCCATTCCCTGCACCGATCGTCATAAACCGCAGCAGAGCATAAACTGAAAACAGAGCAGTTATTTCTTCTGTCAAGGACACCGGACGATCCTGAAATGGAAACTGCGAAAAAAACATGTGGTTCACGAGCAGATTCTCAAACCATGCTTCCCAGTCAGGTGTAGTATTACAGAACTGGAGCAGGGCATCCGAATATCCAGTTTTATCGTCATAGGATAAACGCCTTACAGCAATGCTGCCATACTCGCGGATATTGTCACTTATCAGGTCGAGCTTTTCAAGCATGGCGCATACGTTTTGCAGCGCTTCATGTCTGTCTGCCTTTTCAAAAACCGTATCGACCTTTTTCTCATCTGTAAGCAATGACTGTATCTTATCAGAATCATGAGAAGTCAGCGCTTCATCCATGAGACGTAACGCTTTTCCCATCCGGTAAAGACGTTCCGGCAAAGCATAGCGGCGATCCTGAATAAACGAAATCAGCCACAGACGTATTCCCGTCTCGCGGCTGCCGGTCTCGAAGAAATGAATCCTGCGTGTCTGCACGGTTTCTTCGCCTGGCCCCGTCTCGTCAAAACGAATTGCCTCTTTCCGATGCAACAGCTCGACGACTGCCTCGCAACTGTTGGAGCAGCTTGCTTCCATCTCTCTGATGCCCCTCGGATATAGCCTGCATACTGTCGGCAGGGCGCTTTCATCTAGTTCGGCCTGAATGGAACAGCGTCCGTCTTTCGTGAACATAGGACAGTTGCCGTCATATCCAGGAAGGATCATTGCATACTCTTCCTCTGTCGGATGCGCCGTTAAGTGGAGTGCCCGGTCAAGTCTGGATTTAGTTTGTTCGGTGCAGTTCAGACTAAGTAATCTGAAATAATCCCGCATCGAGAATGTGACAGGCCAGCCGTTGCAGCAGGCAGCCCGGCAACGGTCGATTTTGCAGCGGAAAGAGGTGTAGTAATCAGGAATCAGCATATGTTTCTTCTTTCCATAGTCGGAGATGACAGTACACTTCGAAGCATCATCGCCGAATAACAGATGGGTAAGGAAATCAACATGAACTCCCTTACCCACAAATTAGGAAGTATAGCACAAGCAGTACCTTGACTATACTATGATACTTTCAACTATACTTAGTTTGGAAACAAATACTGTATCAATTCTTCGAAAGTAGAAAAAGATTTTAAGAATGTTTCTATCATTTCTCGATCTGTCATAAGAAGTGAAGCGTTAACGGTTGCTGCATGATCTTCAGCAACTATGAATGTCACTAGTATGTATGGATGTTCAGGACCATAATCTAAGAGCAAATAGGTTATTCCAGGTACCATGTTTTCTAAATAACGCAGCTCAGAATAATGGGCAATACTTGAAGCAGCTAATGCCGTAACACCTATTCTGCCATTTAGAAGGCTGACCGGTATTGTGGCCATAGACTGTATGAAAAAATCACTATATTGAGTTAGCTCCATAAATGAAGAATTCTTTATCAGAATAGCAGTTAGAATAGTATCGAACAGGACGTTTGGAATAGTGATTTTTGTACTATTAATCAACTTATCTTTACTGGCCCAGTCACCGGCATAACCGAGAATGAATTGCCGGATATCGGCAGAAACGTTATACAGATCCAGAAAACTATCCATGGATATCAGATTAACCATTTTCTCGGCAGCGTTTAAAGCAATGTCTAGAGATGGGTCGCTCTGTTTATCCTCGGCAATCGTAAAAGCACCAAATAAAAGCACTGTTGCCAAAATGCAGGCAATAAAACGTTTCATTCTTTCTCATCCTTTCAAAACGAAATTGGAATAATAACAATAATCACAGAAATAGGACATACATAACCTTATCCTCGGTCGGTAAGCTTCTGTGCCGTGCACATTTTTGAAATATACAGCTCAATACCAATTATAGTGAACTGCTTTTCAGTTGTCAATGTCACACAATATGATCAACTTCATCAATTAAGCATTGTGTATACAATAACCCCGAAAAATCCCAAGCTAACCATTAAAAGAATAGACGTGGACAATAGTCGATAATAATGTCAAGAGATAGTAATAATTGGATATTATCATAGTGCTATTCTGCTATGACGCTTAGGGACAGGTAATGTGTTGCAAAAAACAGGTTGAATGCCATAATCTATTTACTTCTTTGTAATTATTCTGATTATGCTTTGTTAAGAATGGCATATATAATAAATATGGGAAATTGTAGCAAGGAGTGTAAAAAATGGCATTAGGTAAACTGATAATTGAGATATACAAGTATTCAACAGATGGTGAAATGATTCCAAAGTTTGAATTCATTCCTTGTGTTCTCGATCGGTGTCTTAAGCGCAATGGAACGACCAAACTGGAAGATGTTATTCGCAAGGGTTTTTCTGATCTTCCGCGCAAAGCACAGAATGATGAAAAGCAGAAAGAAATAATGAAAAAACTCCAAGATGCGGGTTTTGGCCGGATCAATGTGCTCTATAATGAGCCCACAGATGGAGCCGATGCCAGTGTTGAACTGACTAATATCACTCCTGTAAGCTTGGCCAATGCGGATGCACGACTCAAGCAGAAGGATGAAAACAGTATAATACTCAAGGGCAGATATTCTTTCAGCGACAGCAGTACAAGCACAAAGCTAATGGATGCCCATAGGCTTACGATCATCTGCTCGAACGATCAGTCTGATGATTACTACCTCGGAATGGGGGACACAGCAGAAACTGATGATGACAGCGAAATATGCCTGAATATTACATACCTTGAAAACTGAGAGGAGAAACCACGATGATAGAATGTCCGTTTTGCGGTGAAAAATTCTCCGAAGATGATCTCGTATTTGAGTTCAGGTGGGGCGATATCGCTAATTATTTCTACGGGAAGGGAAAATTGGTCCACGAACCACTGAAGGCGTTCAATGACAGGACGTTTTATATCAATTTGCAATATGATCGGCGTGGGAATCCAACACTTAAAAGCTGCAGCCCTGTTATAAACCCTGCAAAGCATGTTGGCGAAGACCCGCTTTCCGGTTCGCAAAATGAGTGGACTAGAATAGTTGAACTGCTCAGCCAAAAGAATACATTTGAGGTTGAATGTGACGATAAATGCCCGGATATACCCACTTATGCCACATTCGTTCCGCTAAGAAAACATAGGGGAAAACAGAGTTTCACAACAGAAGGAGTTAGCACCGGGACATTTTGCCCTTTCTGTGAGCAGCAATTAAAAAGCGACGTCCTGATGGCCGAAAATGAACTTCGTATAGTTCTGGTTGGTCGTCCGGGCAGTGGTAAAACGGTATATGTGATCCAGCTGATTTCTGAACTCATTCAGGGAAGGCAGGCGGCCGCTTTTACACTTGAGCCTGCGAACCATGCTGTAGACGAACATTATAGCAAAAACCAACGCAGGCTACAGGCCTTCTCTTCAGGTTTTGTGATGGCAACGAACCCCGGGACCACGCAGGAACCGTATGTATACCTAATGTCAAACGGCAAGACCAAAATACGCCTGATTATACAAGATATTGCGGGTGAAGATACCGAGAATCGCATCAAATACAATAACGTTGTACGCAAAGCGGACATGATCTTGTTCTTTGTAGATCCGTGGCATATCAGTGATGTGCGTGCGTTTCATGCCAAAGCCCAGGATGCAACGATGCCGCTTGTAGAGCAATCTACTGGAGGCAAGTACAATAGTATAAATGGCATATTCCAACAGATCATGGACAATATCGACAGGAGATTCACTGAACAAAGGCAGCAGCTGGCGGGTGTAATGCTGGTCAAAGGAGACTATCTCAATATTCCTATGTTGTCACGGGGAAGCCAACCGGAGTGCCAGATGATGCGGCATCCCATATCATATTCACGTCCTGATGAGATGGAGTTTGATATGGGAATGAGATCAAGTTTCGTCCGTCAGTGTTTGAACGAATGGTCTGAGACACGCGTATTCGTGCGCAATGTCGAGAGCCTGTATTCCGCACACAACACCAGGTATTTTGTTGTGTCAGCCTTAGGAAAGTCGACCCAGTTGCGTACGCATGAAAGCCATGTCAGCGAACCTACAAATGCCAATTTATCTGAACCTGATTCGCAGTTTAATCCACCTAGTGGTCAGACGCAACCGATTCAAGCAAACTGGAATTATGATGAGCAGGTCTTGGATACAGCTCCCGCGCCTGAGAATATTATCGATCCTGTTTTCTGGTGCCTTAACCGCAAAGGCATTAAGCTCTGACCCTTCAACAAGCAAAGGAAATCAATAGAAACGGCAGGTTTGATGTATGAAGGTTTACACGAATTATTATGGTGCGAGCCGGGACAGCGGCATAGGAACGCGAGCTCAATCAGCGGAATTGAATGATGTGCTCATAAAAAACATGCTGGTGGAGCTTTCCGCACTGCGTTCCATTTCAGGGCAAGACAAGGACAATGAAGCGCTGATGTATTTGCTCAAAAAAGATGGGAACAGCATCCTGGGCTTGTCATACACGGAACCTGTATCAAGCTCTGGATATAATCGTGCTGCTCCTTGCGGCATACAGTATGTATGCGATGCCGGTGAAATGGATTATGACCAAATTGGCAGTATAGTCAATTTTGCCGTATTTAAGAAGCCCGATTCCGCCCTTCCGGCACCGCTTGATATGATACCTGTAAATGATAGCGGTTATATGTTTCATAACAACCCAGCTGCTTTAGCCCAGGTTATTGACGCACTGGTGAAGGTGGCTCTCGCGGAAGGCAGTGAAACCGCACTTATAGTCTTGCCTCAGGGAAGAAATAACGAATACACTTTCGCAAGGTATACGATCAGTGAAGCGCTGGGCTACCTGCCAAAAGATTTAAGGAGAAAAATAAGCTTTTTCACGAGCTTACCGGTCAGCGGCGAGAATTATGATGTGCTAACCGCGTTTGATACCGCAGGAAAATATGGGGCCAATGTTGTATTCTGCTCCGCAGACAATTACCAGAAACTGAAAAGTCGGCGCAGGTTCATAGAGGCCAACATGGATAGGCCTGTTCAGACAGGTGCTTTTGCTGAGTACGTTGCGAATGACAAAGAACCGTCCAACTTTCTGAAATTAACAGAACAGACGATTGACGGAAAGCTCACCTATGACTCACTCAATGCAGCAGCGCAAAGAGTAGCTAACGGAGAGGCGGCTACTGTTGACGAGCTACGTGCTAGAATCAAAGAAACGGAAGAGGAAATCAAAAACAAGCAGAATAAATTGATTAGTTTAAATGATGTACTAAATAAAGAAAGGAAAGATCACAAATACAAGATAGCGAAACTAGAAAAAGAAAATCTTGATTTGACTAAGAGGTTGAATGAGTCCGAAGAAGCTCGAAAAAAACTAAAGAAAGATAATGACGATCCCAAAGGGAAAAATGGACGTGCAAACAGTACCATTAGCCAGACTGAGAAACAGAAAGCGGCTACCAATCCATTTTCGAATGTATTGGTAGTGGTAGCGCTTATAATAATTCTAATTGTAGGTATTGTAGGTGGTTGGCTTATTTCGAATGCCGTATCTCCCAAGAATGATCAAGTGAGTTTTGTGGAAACAGAGGCGGTGAAAACAACAGAACAGGAACAGGCCGTTGAGGCAGGACAGTCGGCAGAAGCTGAATTAATATCAGAAACGGAACCTAATACCGAAACAGAACCGCCTACCGAAGTGGAACCGGGTACCGAAGCCGAACCGCATACCGAAGCGGAACCTAATACCGAAACAGAACCACCTACCGAAGCGGGACCTAATACCGAAGCGGAACCTAATACTGAAGTGGAATCGGGTACCGAAACAGAACCGCCTACTGATACGGATCCGGCCACAGAACAAGTACTGATTTCTGAAACGGAACCGGCTACTGAACAGGACCTGACTACTGAAACGGAACCGATTACTGAACAGAAGTCTGATGACGAATCGGAGCCGACGAATGATTCGGAACCAACAACAGAACCGGGGTCATCGGATGAGTTAAACGAAGAATCGGAGCAGATGACAAGTACTGAGCCAATCGACAGTGACATTAAGCCTTCAAAACTGATAATTTATACCGATCTTACCAAAGAAGGATTTGAGGAACTGTTTGGTAAAGACTTCGATGTAAGAGAATTCAGTGGAGAAGTTCCGGACTCAGAGGGGATCAACAACTCGGTCGTGGTGTTCCTGATTGGAGAGAAAGAACCTGCGGACAGCACTGAATTAGACGCAAAAGACGACGATGTTCGAGTGTATTCTTACATCTACGAAGAAGAACAAGACAGATATATTATAAGTCTGAACGGTTCTGTCATCGAAGACTTTGCTGCAGAGCTCAAAGTATTGGCTGGTTCACAGCAGGAAAATGTAGCAAGCGAAGGAAACGAGTAGAATATGCCCATATTACGACCGATAAGCCCAGGCATAAGAAGAGAGACTAACGGTATTACTTTAACATGCCCCAAATGTGGCGCGAATATTATTGTTTCCGGGCTGAATGGAAACAAACCGATCCGCTGTGGGGAGTGCAGTTATCCGCTTATCAAGGGCAGTGATCTCATGCCGCTGATAAAAGCCTGCGAGCAGATCAGCAACAGTGATATACAGCGTGTCTCAATTGCCGCTCAAATACTGTCACGGCTTTCAGTCAGCTTTCCTGAAGCCGCGATCGCGCTTAGCAGGCTGGTAAACCGTATGCCTTCAAAAACCATAAGCGAATTCGAACGTTTCAATGCGTTGTTAAGTGCATATGCCTCCGGGAATTCTCAAGCGCAGGAAATGCTTGACGATATGTGTAAATCAGACCCCAAAGCATTTGAGGTCAGGACCTGCAAATGCTGTGGCGCAAAAAAGTACACCAGTAGGATGCCCAACAGCAAAGTGCGCTGCATATACTGCCAGAGCGAGGATTAGAAAGAACTTATGCCCCAAATCATGCTGACCTGCCCCAACTGCAGATATGAAGCTCCAGCCTACAGCTATGCCAGGCTGGATAACAATATGCTCAAGTGCCGACGCTGCAGGGGTAGTTTTGTAGATCCTGAGGCTTATAAAAGAGAGATCAGCTACTCCGATACTGACTCATCCAGAGTCGTCAATCATTTTCCGTTTGAACTGAATGGTTTGGTTTCAGAGATACATGTTCCGGATGGCTACTTGGCGTATGTTGTTGGAACGAGCGAGCAAAGGGGCTTACTGCGGAGCGGCATTCACAAGATCGAAAGCGCATACTCGAATATCCAGGTTTATTATATCTGTCTTAATCCAAGGGTCATCTGGGGAAGCACCGGAATAAATGAATTTGGTGTATATGGCACTGCTCAGCTTGCGTTGACGGAGGAATACGTCCAGGATCGCTTGATCAAGGACTCCAATTTCCTTTACACGCTGGAAGATGACATTAAAAAACTACTGTGTGATCATATGAGCGCCTATGTCAAAAAGAGGATGAAACAGGTGGGCGCTGCCGTGCTGATCCAGCAAAGCGGTTATGACGGTGCTTATGGTATATTGACAAATGGTGTAAGGCTGTTACAGGTGTATCCGCAAGGGTACAGGAACGCGGGGCTATCCTCAAACACAATAGCAAGTGCTATGGATTACTATGATACTCCCGATGTACCAATCATGCCGGAACGCATTAAATCTCCTGTCACCATAGAAAAAATACCAATCCGTCCATACACTATAGCCAAAGGCTGCGAAGAAGTGTTTTTATATTCAGCAAACAGGTATGAAAGGCATAAGGCTGGAGAACAGATAGACATAAAACTGCTCAGCGGTATAAAACAGCTCATCAAGTTTACGTCAAAGGAATTCGATTTCCCGTACGGTTGGGGCATATATAAGCAGACCTGCGCGCTGGGCGGCACATACAGCGCCAACGGAACGATTTCTTTCTATGTAGACAGCACTTATAAGATGGGGACTTTGGTAGCTCAGTCAGGTGATTTTGATCGGTTTTCGGAGCAGTTTTTTAATGATGTGCTCAGAAAAGAACTGGCTGAGAAACTGAAACCTCTGATAAGCCGCCTGTCTTCCAGGCAAGGTTTTGACGTAAGCAAGATTAATTCCTCGCTGAGTGCTTTATCAGTGGACCTGGTAGACGCCCTAAACGGCGAAGGAAATACTGCAGGACAAAACGTTTTTATGCGATATGGACTTAGAGTCAGCCGTCTCGATATACTTGATATTTGTTTTAACAGCTATGGGAGATGGGCATGAACAGCGCTGAAGAATACAAGACATTGCTCCTGAGGAATGAAGTATCTATAAAACTGGACGATTTGACTTCATTGATCAAGAGCAGCTCACTCTCATATGATGTCAGACAGTTTTCAAATGAGGTCATGGAGACAGAGCCGGGGTTCGTGTTTAAACTGAAACAGGCACAGGAGTTAAAGCACAGGACTGATGAAGTGTATAAAAACTATAGGTCTCAGACCCATGGTGACGTTGAGGTAATGGATTATCTCGAAACAGGAAGACGCATATTAAAAGGTGAAGACATACCTGGTGATAGGAGGGATATCGTGAGCATCTTGAACAAAGTGAAGGACCTATTCAACAGCAAGGACATAAAGCGCCAGCAGGCGATCGACGAGCTTAAGCGGACATACCAAGCTGTCTGTGAACAGATCCTGCAGTGCGAAGACGGAATGAAACGTGCGATCCAGAACGGTACCGGACATTCCAAGGATTCCATGGCATACCGTGACAGCGCCAGGGAATACAGCCGTTGTAAAAACAAACTGACATTGCTCAGACAGCAACAGGAGCAGCTCAACGGTAAGCTGCAGAAGCTGGACGATATTGAGAATGTGCGCGCTTTTACAGAAATGCAGGAAAGCATAAAAAGGGCGTCACAGAATGCTATTGGGAACGAAACGGAGCATGAGCGCATTCTGGCAAAAGCCGGATTGTACATGGAAAAAGCCAAGCAGGATGCGCAGTATGACAGTACGTTCGGACAGAGCCTGTATGAACAGGCTGAGGCTAATGCCGTTCCTCAGACCGACAGTGAGTTTGACGCGGCAGTTGCGAAAAATGAGCGGCGTGTATCGATGATGAACGCTGCCGGTATCGACCATGAGGAGCAACAGACAGATGATGAGTTTGCGGCGCTGACAGGCAACGCAGACAAAACAGAGAACTGATCCACGAAGGGAGATTTGATTTATGGGTAAAATGGGATATAAACTTAAGAATCTTTTTAAGTCCAAGGATCAGATCGAGATAGAAGCGCGCATGCAGTTTGAAAAGAACCGCCGTTCTTTCATGAAGTATTATCAGGAACTCGATGTGACAATGAAAAACTTCTCAAAAATGGCAGTGGATGCAGAAAAGAGCGGTAACCATGAAAACGCTAAAGCCTGCGCCAGGTTTGTCGTAAAGCTCCAAAGGACTCAGATCCGGGTCCAGGGTTTGCTTCAGCGGTTTGAGATGATGCGATCAATGCAGCGGCTAAGCGGTGTATATACCGACTTTGTCAAGGCTTGCGGAGAGATGGGCGTCAGCATGGACGCAACGATCGACCTGAAGAGTTTATGGCAGAATTCAGCCGAAATGGAAGCAGCTATAGGAAAACTGGATGCCATGAGTGAAAGCATGGATATGGTTTTTGACAGCATCGACAACGGTTTATCCAATGGTATGGGTGAAATGAAGACGGCAGATGAAAACGACGCGGAAGCAGACGAACTGCTTGATCGTATCATGGGCCGAGATAATAGGGTCAATAATATACCTGCCGGTACTGCCATGACAAATTCTGCGGCAGATTCGACTGCGGCAGCAAAAGAAGCGGTTGATGACGAGGAAGAGAAACTGCGCAAGATGATGGATGAACTCAGAGGATAATATGTCGGACCAGTTATCATTAAGCCAGTCATGCCAGCAGCGAGCGAAACGCTGGCTGGAGATGGGAGAAGGCGCAAAGGCCTGCGAAGCCTTTCTTGAAGCGGCCGATCACATGTTGCTTTACGCCCGTGAAGTTGAGGGTGGTAAACGAAGAGATGCCCAGGCGCTGGCAAGCCAGTTGATCGAAAAAGCAGGTGAAGCCAAAAGACTGTCGATGACAGACGGAACGGATCATAATGCTTCCAGAGATATCGGCACGACAGTGGTCCAGAATCCCGATAATAAGGCGTCAGATAATGACGCGAGTAACCAGAATATGGGCGGACATAAAGATCCGGCTGAGGGCAACAAGGCGCGAACAGAGACCGTTGATAACCGCAGCGCCATAACACGAGATATAGAAGCATTCAGACGAACTTCCGGAACGAAAGGATCCTCAAATACGGAAGACAGGCTGAAGTTTGTCCCGGTAGAGTCTCCAAACGTCCATTTTTCAGATATAGCCGGTCTGGATAAGGTAAAGGAAATAATACAGCTTAGGGTGATCCAGCCAATTCTTCATCCTGAGTTGTATGACCGCTTCGGCAAACAGAAAAATGGCGGTATCTTACTGTATGGGCCTCCAGGCACGGGCAAGACGATGATAGCTCGCGCCATCGCGACTGAGACAGGACTGGCGTTTTATTCCGTGAGATGCTCTGATATCGTAGGCAAGAGTTTTGGAGACGGCGAAAGAAACCTTAGCGCACTTTTTGACACAGCGCGAGAGAACGGGCGCGCGATAATATTCTTTGATGAGTTCGAAGCGCTTGCAGTCAGAAGAGGTGGAAACTCAACGGTCATGAATCGGATCGTTCCTGAACTGCTCAGCCAGATGGATGGTTTTCAGCAGGCAGAGGGACAATTGATCGTGCTGGCGTCGACAAATCGTCCCTGGGATCTGGATTCGGCGGTGTTACGGCCTCCCCGCATGACAGAGCGCATTTATGTAGGGCTTCCAGACTTTGCGGCACGGCACTACCTGGTCAAGCATGCACTTGAACTACTTCCCAAACAGGAAATGCCGGATTATGACATGATCGCCGACAGACTGGACGGATTCAACTGCGCAGATATAATGGCCTTTGTCGAAAAAGTCAAGGAAGCGCCGATACTGCGAGGATTGCGCAGCGGGAACATAGATCAGTTTATAACGGCGGATGATATAATGACAGCGCTTGACAATGCCCGTTCAAGTGTTCAAAAGAGCGATCTGGAAGCGTTCAGCAAGTGGGAAGCCACACAAAACTGACTTTGAGTGTGAGGAGCTTACATGGGCGTTAACGAAAAAATCAGCATGTATTATAACGAGTATAAGGCCAATTTCAATACAGCGCGCGAAGCCGAAAGGCGCGGCAATATTGAAGGGGCCAGACAGTTGTATCGTGAGGCCGCGCTTTATCTATGTAAGATGGCCGAACTCGAAAGCGGTGAAACCAGAAAACAGAGGATATATCACGCTGAACAGGTGATGAATCTGGCGAACAACCTCAGTGAAGCGAGACCAGTTGCTGGCAGTGATATTGTTGGAAGTAACAGGTCAACATCCAATGGCAATGTCGGAACAATACCAAACCAGCCGGACCAATCGACGACAGATGACAACCCCTGGAAAAGTGAAGGCATACCTGACACGACGTTTGACGATGTGGTCGGCATGGAAGACGTCAAGGAGCTGATCCGAAGCCGGGTTATCGATCAGATAAAGTATCCGGAACTATATGCTCAGTATGGTCTGAAAGGCGGTACCGGAGTCCTCCTGTTTGGTTTACCCGGCACAGGAAAAACAACGATTGCGCGCGCTATTGCCCACGAGATAAACGCACCTCTTTATACAGTCTTGCTAAGTGACGTTCTGAGCAAGTGGGTCGGTGAGAGCGAAAAGCTGATAAAACAGTTGTTTGAAAAGGCGCGTTCGACAAAAACATCGTTGATCTTCTTTGATGATTTTGACTCCCTTGGTATGCAGCGCCAGGATGATGGTAACCACAATAACAAGATAATTGTCGAATTGATCAACCAGATGGATGGTTTCAAGAAGAATCAGAATACTATCGTGCTGCTCGCTGCGACTAATAAACCCTGGATGATCGACTCAGCACTCATGCGTCCTGGCAGATTCGAGCATCATATCTATGTGCCGCTTGCCAATCACGATGCCCGAATAATGCTAATAAAGAAAAATCTGGGCGAAGTACCTGTCGAAGAAGGACTTGATTACGACAGGATCAGCGATTTGCTCAAAGGCTACAATGGTGCTGATATCGTGTCTGTAGTTAAAGGCGCTAAGGTTCGAGCCTTACAGCGGTCAAAGGATATGATCGATAGGGGCGAAGACGGAACCAGTCCCGTAAGCGAGAAGGATTTTGAGGAGGCTGCTTCGGCTCATAAGAGCAGCGTTGATCCACAGGATGTAGTAAGGCTGCGCGAGTATGCCATCCAAAGGGACATTAAGCTTCCGGAAGAACTCTGATCAGTTTATAACAGTATTAGATAGAGGTGCCTGTATAATATAACAAAACTTGGGAGGTTGTTATGGCAAAGTATCAAGGACATTATTCTAATCAGGGTGGTCATTACATCGGTGCATGGGGATATGTAGGTTTACAGATATTGTACTTAATACCGATCATTGGTTTTATTTTCCTGCTCGTACATGCCTGCAGCCCCAGCCATGAAAACCGCTGCAAATTTGCGCGCTCTTTCTTCTGCTGGATACTGCTGGCTATAATCATTGTAGTGATAGTTGTGGGCATTTATTGTGTTGTACTGCTGATATCTGGTGAAAATATAACGCACGCACTAAGCGAGTTGTGGGAAAATATAAGCACAGAAATCACTAAGATCACTGAAAATGGCAAAAGCATTATTGAAAAGGGAAAACTGCCAACGTCGCGCTGATAATCCCAATGATGAAGAGAACTCAAAACTCCTGAAAAACCCGTGCTTTTCCTAGCGTACTCGACAAAGCATCTACTGCTCGACAAACTGGCAAGTACTACTGAAGTTTTGTCGCCAGAGTTTTAATAAAGACGGCTGCAAGCAGATACCGCAGCCGTCTTATTATTGAGTTATAAGTTACATTGTCTTGGAGCCGTTGTCACCAGTCTGTTTATGAACGGGAATATCAGCCGTCCAGCAGAGCCTGCGCGCGCTCCATGAACTCGGTAGCAGCGCCAAGGAAATCAGTGATCTGGCCATAACGGATCTTGTTGGCGTAATCCTGATATATATCGTAGATTTCGGTGGCCACAGCGGGCTCGGCGGGATAGATGGGGGAAGAGCAGCCTTCACCGGAGAACTCGGTCAGTATGGCGGCGATCTTCTGGTTCTGCTCATTGAAAGAGGGAGCGAGCTGGGCAAGGACTTCAGTGTTGATCGGCATACCGCGGTCGGTGCCGCAGATTTCGAAGCCGGCCACCTCGTTGGTGAACCAGTTGATAAACTCGACGGCCTCATCCTTCACCTCGGAAGTGGAGGAGACGCTCCACAGCATGGAGGGCTGGAAATAGGTTGCGGCCTGTACGGCGTCGTCGGCAGCGGGGATAGCGACCATGGTCAGGGGAGTGCCGTTGCCGGTCTCGCAGGCGTTGAGCTCGTTGGTCCAGTGGAGAGTGCACCAGCTGTCGCCGGCAGTGATGACTGAGAAGTCGTCAACAGCTACGGACTTTTCAGGATTCAGGCCCCAGCCTTCGTTGATGGACTGGGCGATAAGCTCAAACAGGTCGGCAATAATCTGGGGATCGTCAAAGCCCAGGGAAGTGCCGTCGTCGGAGAAGAAGTTGACGCCGTGATTGCGGACCCACAGCCTGACCTGGTTCTGGCCGGATGTGGAGATGAAGTTCTCGGTGTAGCCCTTGTCCTCGTAGAGTTGCTTCGCCAGGTCGATGTATTCGGAATAGGTCATGAAGGTAGGCACTTCGTAGCCTTCAAGTCTATTCGCGTCATACATCAGGGTCAGGGCGTTGGTACCGGTGGGGATACCGTAAAGCGTGCCGTCCACCAGACCGGAGGATATTATGGAGTCGGAGCACTTGGAAAGATCCAGGGCGCCGCTCTCGATATAGGGCGCAAAGTCCAGCAGCGCGCCACGCTCGGCGTACTGGGTGATGTAGCTGCCGTAAGCGTTCTGCATGATGTCAGGCATGGTGTTGCCGGAAAGCTTGGCAGCCATTACATCCCAGTAGTCGCCCCAGGTGGCGTAGTCCATGTCAAACTTGATGCCGGGATGGGTCTCTTCGTACAGCTGCAGCATGCGGGTGGTGGAATCGTGACGGGTCTGAGAACCCCACCATGTGATCTTGAGGACGGTCACTTCTTCCTCTTCGGCTATGGAGCATGCGCTCAAAACAATAGCCAAAGCGAGGAGCAGTATTGCAAATTTCTTCATGAGGAACCTCCTTCGTATTTAATTGGAACATTTTTATCATAGCTTAAAACGGATGGTTTGTCAATAGCGAACTATTTTATTACTATTTGTCTGTTTATAGGCACTTGAATAAAGCCAGTTGATATTCTATAATACATTTATGTGGTAAACAACTTACTGCAAGGAGGGATGCGTATGGTGGGAACCGGTGAGAAAAAACGCAGAAGGCGTGCTTATGGCAGCCTAAGCGAGTTTATCGACCAGGATAGGATCGCCGGGCCGCTTTTCATACTGCCTTTTATAATCGGCCTGCTCGTGTTTACGGTATATCCTTTTTTCTCTTCGCTGTATTATGCGTTCACGGATTTCCAAATCGGGAATCCCATCAAATGGTTGGGCTTTTCTAACTTCATACGCATGTTCTCAGGCACGGATGACAAGTTCTGGATCTCATTTTTCGTCACTTTCAAGTTTGCGTTCGTGCAGGTTCCTATGAAGCTCGCGTTCTCTTTGCTTGTAGCTATAGTCCTGTCGAGAAAGAGCAAAGCCATTGGCGCGTACCGCTCCATATTCTATATACCATCGCTTATGGGCGGAAGCGTCGCCGTGGCTCTGATGTGGAAGCGCCTGTTCGGTTATGACGGGGCGATCAACTCGATCCTGAGTATGCTGGGTGTGGAAGCGATCCCTTTCCTGACGAGCCCCAAGTATGCTCTGTGGACGCTGACCGGCCTTGGAGTGTGGCAGTTCGGTTCCGCCATGCTGATATTCCTGGCGGCCATAAAGAGCGTGCCCGCCAGTTACCACGAGGCGGCCATAGTCGACGGTGCCGGTCCTGTCAGGCGCTTCTTCTCTATTACTTTTCCCATGCTGACGCCTGTGCTGTTTTTCAATCTGATAAACCAGCTTATCGGCTCCTTCCAGGCATTCAACTCCAGTTATCTCATCACCAACGGCGGCGATCCGCTGAACAGCACGCTTTACTACGCGGTGCACCTGTACACTGAAAGCTTTACATACTGGCGCATGGGATACGGCTGTGCGATGGCTTGGTTCCTGCTGATCATAATCGGCATATTCACGTCACTAATATTCAAGTCTTCCGACGCGTGGGTCTACTATGAATCGGAAAGGTAGGGGACGCGTATGAAGAGTATGAAAAAAAGAAAGATAATGGGCACCATAGTGTTCCACGTATTCATCATCGCTTTCTGCTTTTCGATGATATACCCGCTTTTGTGGATGGTGGGCTCGTCATTCAAGGAAAATAGCGAAATCTTCGTGAGGGTAAGGAACATATTGCCTACGAAGTGGACCATTGAGAATTATATAACCGGTTGGAAGGGCTTCGGCGGCAACACGTTTGTGCTGTTTTTCAGGAATTCATTCTTTGTCGCTATATTGACCACTATCGGCACAACGCTCTCCTCGTCCTTCGTAGCGTTCGGTTTCGCTCGAATCAAATTCAGAAGCAGGCAGTTCTGGTTCACCTGTATGATCATTACCATGCTGCTGCCTAACCAAGTCATGATCATACCACGTTATGTCATGTTCAATAAGATGGGTTGGGTAGGCACTTTCAATCCCTTGATTGTTCCTTCATTCTTTGGACAGGCTTTCAGTATTTTCTTGGTTATGCAGTTCATCCGCACCATACCTCGGGATATGGACGAATCCGCAAAGATCGACGGCTGCTCGTGGTTCGGGATTTACTGGCGGATACTGCTGCCGCTTATCGTGCCGGCGCTGGTCACAGTGGGTCTGCTGGCGTTTATCGCCGCCTGGGAAGACTTTATGGGATGCCTTCTCTACCTGAACACGCCCAAAAAGTACACGGTTGCCTATGCTCTTAAACTATTTAACGATTCCCAGAAATCCGACTACGGCGCGACATTCGCCATGAGCGCGCTTTCGCTGATCCCGGTAATGCTGCTGTTCTTCTTCTTCCAGAAACAGCTGGTAGAAGGCATCAGCATGCAGGGGCTGAAAGGTTAGGGAGGACGAGTATGGATCTAAAACAACTGGAACACATGCGTCTTCGCAACAGGCAGTGGGACGATATGCTTAACGGTTATAAGAAAAGCGGGGTACGTGAGATACCGCTTTATGATGCTGACACATTCAATGACATCACTGGACTTGGCTTTCTGCCTAAACTGCACCTGTATCCTGTGAGGGAAGGCATGAAACGCGGCACGCTGATTCTGTGCGCTGGGGGCGGTTTTCATTATAAAACGGCTAACGAGGCGATACCAACGGCGGCGTTCTTTTATGATAAAGGGCTGAACGTGGCAGTGTTGGATTACACGGTAGCAGGAGAAAACAGCCAGATACCTGCTGAGGACATATCGATCCAGTTGGAGGCGGGGAAAGAAGCGCTGGCGGCTGTCAGGTACTTAAGAAGCCACGCCGATGAACTTGGCATAATGCCAGATAAGATCGCGGTAGGGGGTTATTCAGCGGGAGGAATGACCGCCCAGATGGCCATGACACGCTACACCGGGCCGGAAGACCGCCCGGACGCGGCGCTGCTGCTTTACGGAGCTTTTGCCCGCACCACTCGCGTGTTCTGGACCGATTACGATGCGCAGGCCTACAGGGAGGCGGCGCAGCTTGACCCCATACGCAATATCCGCCCGGACTGCCCGCCCACTTTCATTTTCCAGACGCAGGAG
>JAEEGL011750161.1_pt1 | contig 17406 bp, 18 predicted proteins | sample 9134231 | NCBI WGS metagenome assembly JAEEGL01 (sample SAMN16246548, study PRJNA631951) | gut metagenome | biome: gut microbiome; feature: rumen; material: fiber-attached | host: Bos | place: Iran: Karaj | collected 2018-10
CGAAGTCAAAATCGACGCGGAAAAAGCTAATCAGTGGATAAAGAACGGCGCTCAGCCGACAGACACTGTCAAGTCTTTATTCAAAAAGAACGGCATTATGTAATGTTTTTTGCCGTTATACGCAATGCATAATGCGTAATTCCGTAATGCGGAAATATGCATTGTGCATTGTGATGTCTTCTTTTTTTATGAAAGGAAATTACAATGGAAGAATTGATTTTATATATAGTTAAAAAACTCGTAAATAACCCCGATGCCGTTAAAGTTGAAAAAGGCGAAATGCGTGAAGATGCGGTAATCTACAATCTTACCGTTGCTGATGAAGACAAAGGTTTTATTATCGGCAAGCAGGGTAGGGTAGCTAAAGCTATTCGTCAGGTAGTAAAAGCTGCTGCCGCAAAAAACGGCGAAAAAATCAATATCGATATTCTGTGAGTGTGACTGAAAATGGAGCTCATAGAAACCGGTAAAGTTGTGGGTACGCATGGTATTGCCGGGGAAGTCAAAGTTCAGGCGTGGGCAGACAGTCTGGAACTTATGCTCGGCTTTGAGTATGTTTACATAGATGGTCACAGATTCGGAGTAGAATACGCAAGAATACATAAAAACAATATTCTATACAAGTTTTACGGTATTGACAATCTTAATAAGGCTGAACTGCTCAGAAACAAGATAATATATGTCGAGCGGTCTTTCTTTTCTCTTGAAGAAGGAGAATATTTCATAAAAGACCTTCTGACGCTTCATGTGGTGGACGCCGATACAGGAAAGAATTACGGAATAATTACCGACGTTCTTAAAACCGGCGCAAACGACGTATACGAACTGACTGATACCGATGGCGTAATACGCATGATTCCCGCAATCAAACAGGTTATAATCGAAACCGATATAGAAAACAAAATCATGAAAATCCGACCACTGAACGGACTGTTTGACGAGGATTGAAATGAGATTTGATATAATGACTCTTTTTCCGGACGATGTAGATGCTTTTTTGTCTTCAAGCATAATTGGCAGAGCAAGAAAAGCAGGTCTTATCGAAGTTGTTTGTCACAATATCCGTGATTTTACAAAAGACAGACATAATCGCGTGGACGATTACGTTTACGGAGGCGGAAAGGGTATGGTGATGCAGCCGCAGCCCGTTTGCGACTGCTTCAGTTATATAAAAAGCATTGTTCCGCAAACATATTGTGTTTATTTATCTCCCAAGGGAAAAAAATTCACCCAGTCAAAGGCAAAATCTCTTCTGAAAAAAGAGTGTATTACTCTTCTTTGCGGTCATTATGAGGGAATAGATCAACGGGCAATAGATCTTATTGTAGATGAGGAAATATCGCTTGGTGATTTTGTTCTTACGGGCGGCGAACTTCCCGCGATGGCGGTTGTTGACGCTGTTTCCCGTATGGTTCCGGGTGTTCTTGCCGACTCATCATGCTATGAGGACGAAAGTATCTATTCGGGACTTCTTGAGCATCCTCAGTATACGCGACCGCCGGTATATGAAGGTCTTGAGGTCCCTGCTGTTTTGCAAAATGGCAACCACGCTCTGATTTCTGCATGGAAACTTGAAAAATCGCTCGAAATAACACGAGATAGACGCAGGGATCTTTACAGAAGATATTTGAAAAAAACAAAAAAGTGAGGTGCCTTGTATGAAGAAATATTTCAATGCACTTTTTGATACCGTAAAAACAGGCTTTAGATCGCTTGTTACAAACGGACATGCCAAATATTATGATGTTGGCGACAATAAATCCCCTCAAGATCACTCAAATCCTCTTTCGAATTATTTTTCTGAGAAATTCAGCATTAATTTCAATATTCAGTTTGAAAGAGGAGTTTTATGGCTTGCCGCGGCTGCGACACTGTTGGTTTTATCCATTCTGATCTGCGGCATATTCAAAAAAGAGAAATAACTAACAAATAATCCGCACGATGAAATTCGTGCGGATTATATCATTTGTTTCTTATTTCAATTTTACATTCGCATTTGTATTTGCTGTCGTCTGTCAAAATAACTTCATTTATTCCGTCAGCAGTTATGAAACCGCTCTTAGGATTTTTGACTGAGATTATATCTCCGATAATTTGAGCATTAACATCGGAATATTCAAACGAAAGGTCCGTCTCCTCCATCTCACAATCTATCAGAGTCAGATTTTTGCAATAGCAAAACGGCTGTGTTCCGATAATTCGGCACCTTTTAAGCGTTAATCCGTCTGAATACCATCCCAGATATTCGCCTTTTATGACCGTATCTTTTACCGTAACGTTTTTTGCGTGCCAGAAAGAGTCTTTTGTGTTAAAAACAGAATTATTTATTGTAAGGTTTTCTGTATACTGAAACGAATACTTTCCTGTAAGATTGATATTTTCCAGATCAATATCTTTTGCCTCAAAAAATGGATATTCACTGGTTATTTCACATTCAACTGCTTTGATATTTTTGCTTTTCCATCCGAATTCAGGTGACTCAATTTTAACATTTTGCATGTAAATGTTTGAGCATTCTCTCAATGCTTTTATTCCGAACATTTTACTGTCGTATATTTTAATGATTTCCGTATACCAGAGCGCAGCACGACATTTATCTGTCATCTCGCAGTTTTCCAGTAAAACATTGCTGTCATGCCACAAAGGATATCTCAGATTCATAATGCAGTTTTTAAGCGTAATATCCTGTGATTCCTTTAAGGCTGATTCTCCGTCTTCTACCCCCGAAAATGTGCAGTTTATAAGAGTAATATCTTTTTCACCGTAAAGATCGCGCTCATTTGGAAAATTTTTGTTTTCTATTATTCTCATCAGTTCAATCCATTCTGATCATTCTTGTTTAAAATTACTAATCCATTATATAGTAATTTCGGTTTATTTCCGTTACTTTTATCTGAAATTTTTAGAACATCGTATAAGCATGTTCTGACATTAGAATTATCTTGTATTATTCATGTGATATTTTCCAAATAATGAAGTTTTCTTTATTGAAACAACTTAAAGGCACTAAATCATTTAGTTTTTTGAGAAATAAATACGGAAAGTGCACTATTATTCACAAAAAGGGTAAACATAAATGAGCTTACTGTGAAAATTGTACGCTAAGAAAAAAACTGGAAAAGAAGAATAAATTATCATTAAAGAAGGTTTTAACATTTTAACAGAATAAACACAACAACAAAAAAGTCCCGTAATGATCGGGACTTTTCGTTTTGTCAGGTTAAAAAGGAGGAAAATTTATGAAAAAAATGAAATAGTCTTAATTGATTGGTTTTTTGTAGCTTAATTATAATCCTAAAAAATCGATTCGTCAACCCCTTTGGGCGTAAGTTGCATTTTAATATACCTAAGTTGCATAATAATCTGCCAAAATGCAGAAAAACACCTGAATTATTATTCGGATCAGCGCTTTTTGAAAATCATATTAATTAAAACTTCTTAATATTTCATTAACATGAACTTCCAAATATCTGCCCCTTTCTTTTATAATACCCGCACTGAGCATCATCTGTTCGATCTCGGAGGCAATTTCTTCGCAAAGCGAAACTATCCTGTCTTTATAATTGAGTCTGTTCGGTCTGTATCGTGTTCCTTCCCATGCTTCTGCATTTATTTTTTCAGAGGCAAGCTCTTTTATTTTTGATGAAAAATCACCGTTTCCGTCCATATCTTCAAGCGCCCTGAAAGTCCATTTGTAATATGGCGGGTATTCTCTTTTTATTAAAAAATACAGCTCCATAGCATTGCTTAACCCCTTTGCCCTGCAAAGTTCGGCTGCAACAAGATCATTTCTCGTCATGCATCTTGCATAATTGATTTGTAGAGACGCGGAGTATTCGTGCATTTGTTCCGCAATCCTTCTCTTCCAGACTCTGTCGGGATAATAGCCCTTAAGATAATTTCGAAAAGCAGTAAAAATTCCCAAATCATCACGGAATATTTTTCCGTTTGTAGCTGTTTTCAAGCAGCTGTGATCAAGATTGTACCAGTCATCTTCCGTAATTTTGCAATGCGTGATGTCGCAGTCGATCTGCAGTATGTTAGAATAAAAATCATGGATTGTCATAACTCCGCGTCTTTCCCGAAGCCTGTCGGTATAATATGATCTTTCACGGCTGTCAACAAGGTCGTTGTATGCTTTCGAAAGACTTTGACCAAAAATATCCATATCTTCATCCGTGATCCACAAACAGACTCCTGTCCCGAAATCGTGATCTTTAGATATAACATCATCATATCCGAAACAATCGGAACCTTCTCCTGCGATCCCTACAGCAATTCTGTCTGCAAATTCGGAAAATTCTGATTCTATCAGCTTCGCGACATATAAATCGTAAAATTGTTTATTTTTATCGGTAACTTCCGTCATATTATCTCCTTATTTAATATTGATCATTTGTAATTATTATAATCCAAACTTCTGCAAATGTCAACCGATGTTTTTAAAACCGAATTTGAGCTTTTTTCATTTTTTTTATTGACATATCAGCAAACTTGTTGTATACTGTTTATATGAACACCTGCAAAGCTTTATGAAAACATCTATAAAAGGAGACTGCTAAAATGAATAAAATTCCATTCTATCATACTCGTATATCAGGTTCATTTTGGGGCGAAAGACTGAATGTATCCAAAAAAATAACTGTTGATGCAGTATATGACAGATTTAAAGAAACAAAAAGATTTGAAGCCCTTAAATGCAACAAGGAACAGCAAGATAGAGAAGGGTGGCATTCTCATATATTCTGGGATTCGGATGTGGCAAAATGGATAGAAGGCGCCGCATATCTTCTTGAAGAAAAGCGCGATGAACGCCTTGAGGCAATGATAGACGATCTTGTTGCCGATATGTGCGCAAATCAGAAAGAAGACGGATATTACAACTGCTACTATAATGTTTATGAAACAGACAGCAGGTTCACAAACCGTATGAATCATGAGCTTTATTGCCTTGGCCACCTTATTGAAGCTGCAGTAGCTTATTATCATGCCACACAAAAAGACAGTCTCTTATGTCTTGTAAAAAAATATACAGATCTTATCATAGATATTTTTGTAAATAAAGACTCTGCAAAATTCGTTACACCCGGGCACGAGGAAATAGAACTTGCTCTTGTAAAGCTGTATCATGCTACCGGCGATAAAAAATATCTTGAATTATCAAAATTTTTTATTGATCAAAAGGGATGCAATAAAAAGGACGGCAACCATTACGCAAAATGGTGCACACCGTATTATTTTCAGGATCATCTTCCCGTCCGTGAACAGACTACTGCGGAGGGCCATTCGGTAAGAGCAATGTATCTATATTGCGCAATGGCTGATCTTGCAAAAGAATACGGCGATGAAGAGCTTTTATATGCATGCGAAAAACTGTTTGAAAATGTTTCCGAAAAACGTATGTATATTACCGGAGGTGTAGGCTCATCCAGAATCGGCGAAGCATTTACTGTTGATTATGACATGCCGAATGAAACAGCGTATACCGAAACATGCGCCGCGATCGGACTGGCGCTTTTCTGCAGAAGAATGTATGAGATTAAACCATTCGGAATATATGCAGATATAGCCGAAAAAGCGCTTTATAACGGTAGTATTTCAGGCGTTTCCATCTCAGGCGATACATTCTTTTACGAAAATCCGCTTACTGTCGATCTGAGGAATCACAACAAAAATCCTTCAACTACAGATAAAGAGAGATATCCGATCACTCAGCGTGTAAAAGTTTTCGGTTGCTCCTGCTGTCCTCCGAATATACTTCGGTTTGTCAACTCTGTAGCAGATTTTCTGTATACGTGCGATGAAAATACATTGTGTATTCATCAGTTTATGAATTCCGAAACATCTTTTGATGGCAAATCTGTTAAACAGATAACAAATTATCCTTCCGATGGCAAAGTTACTATCAAAACTTCAGGATATAAAACAGTCGCGGTAAGAATCCCTTCCTGGTGCAGCAATTTTACCGCGTCTTCCAGATATACGTTAAAAGACGGTTATGCATATTTCTCCGATACAGCTGAAATAGACATTGATTTTCACATTAAACCGCAGTTTATTGTTTCAAACGGCATCCACGAAAATGCAGGTAAAGCAGCGCTTCAATACGGACCGATAATCTACTGTATTGAAGGAATTGACAACGAGGGCGATATCTTTTCTTTGTATGCAGATATCAACACCGATTTCGAGGTCACATACAATGACTATTTCAGTCTGCCTGTCATCACATGCAGCGGATATGAATTATCGCCTGCTTCATCCCTTTACTATGCTGCGGAAAATCGACATTTCAGCAATAGAAAACTTACTTTTATTCCGTATTACGGTATGGAAAATCGCGGTGAAACGGATATGACCGTCTGGATCCCTTTAAAGTAAAATCGCATTTAAACCAACTGTATATCATAGATCAAAATTCAATGGAGGATTCAAATGCCGCAACATTCAAACAATAAACCGTGTATGCAGATGACGATGAGGTGGTACGGCCCCGGATACGACACAGTAACGCTTGAACAAATTCGTCAGACGCGCTATGTAACCGGTATAATTACTACATTAATGAATAAGCTTCCCGGTCAGCTTTGGACTCTTGAAGAAATCTTAGCATTAAAAAATTGCGTTGAAAACGCAGGGCTGACTATAGCAGGTATCGAAAGTGTAAATGTTAGTGATGCTATCAAAGTAGGATCCCGTGAAAGAGACAAGGATATTGATGCATATATAAAAACACTTGAAAATCTGGGTAAAGCAGATATCCATATGGTCTGTTATAATTTTATGCCCGTTTTTGACTGGACGCGTACGGAACTCAACCGACCGAGGTCGGACGGATCGACTGTACTGGCATATAGCCAGGATCGTATAGATTCGATGGACCCTGAAAAAATGTTTTCATCAATTCAGGGTGATATGAACGATTCCGTTATGCCCGGCTGGGAGCCTGAGAGAATGGCTCATGTCAAAGAGCTTTTTGCGCTTTATAAAGATATTGACGAAGAAAAACTGTTCAACAATCTGCAATATTTTCTTGAAGCAATTATGCCCGTTTGCAATAAGTATGATATTCGTATGGCAATTCATCCCGATGATCCGGGCTGGAGCGTTTTCGGACTTCCCCGCATAATATCCGATCAGTCAAAACTCAGAAGGATGATGGATATGGTTCCGGATATACATAACGGAGTAACATTTTGCACCGGATCATACGGAACAAATCTCAATAATGATCTTGTCGGAACAATTCATATGCTTGAAGGACGCATACATTTTGCGCATATCAGAAACCTGCGTTTCAACAACGGAATGCGTGATTTTGAAGAGAGCGCACATCTTTCCGACGACGGAACATTCGATATGCATGCGCTTATGGGCGCTCTCTACGACATAGGCTTTTGCGGACCTATCCGTCCCGACCACGGACGAATGATCTGGGGCGAAAAAGCTATGCCCGGTTACGGACTTTATGACCGCGCGCTCGGAGCGGCATATCTTTGCGGACTTTGGGAATCAATTTGTAAGGAGAGACAGAAATGAAACTGAATCTTTCCAATATTAAAAACCGCTATGAATGGGAAGCCGCGGGTATAGAGATACCTGATTTTGATGTCGCAAAAGTGCGCGAAAAAACTCACCGTGCACCGGTATGGCTTCATTTTGGCGCAGGCAATATATTCCGTGCCTTTCCAGCTGCTGTTTTGCAAAAACTTCTCGACAATTGCGAGTTTGACAGAGGAGTAATTGTTGCAGAAGGTTTTGACTATGAAATTATCGATCATGCTTACCGTCCATTTGATAATTTAAGCCTTCTTGCCGTACTTAAATCCGATGGTTCGGTAGATAAAAGAATAATTGCATCGATAACGGAAAGCCTGAAGGCGGGTCATGAATTTGAAGACGATTGGAAACGTCTTTGTGAAATCATTTGCAGCCCAACACTGCAGATGATCAGCTTTACGATCACGGAAAAAGGTTACGGCGTTACCTCCGATGACCTTGAACGCGGTCTTTCTCCACTTTTAATGATGGGCAAAACAGCGCTTCTTCTTCTTGAACGTTATAATGCAGGCGCATACCCGATCACTCTTCAAAGCATGGATAACTGCTCGCATAACGGCGATAAACTTAAAAACGGAATTCTGACCTACGCGGATAACTGGGTAAAAGCAGGTATCGCGCCAAAAGGTTTTACCGATTGGCTTCGTGACAGTTCACAGGTTTCTTTTCCGCTTTCAATGATAGATAAGATTACCCCGAGGCCGGACAGAAAAGTGCAACAAATGCTTCTTGCTTCCGGCTTTGAAGACGGAGAGATTATAGTTACGTCAAAAAATACTTATACGTCTGCTTTTGTCAACGCCGAAGAGACCGAATATCTCGTTATCGAAGACAGATATTCAAACGGACGGCCACCGCTCGAATCAGGCGGAGTCCTTTTTACCGACCGCGAAACAGTTGAAAAAGTCGAACGGATGAAAGTATGCACGTGCCTTAATCCACTTCATACAGCAATGTCAATATACGGATGTCTTCTCGGTTTTACAAGAATATCTGATGAAATGCGTGATGAAGACATACGAACACTTATCACAAAAATGGGTTATGAAGAAGCTATGCCTGTTGTGACAGATCCGGGCATATTGCGTCCCAGGGATTTTATTGATGCCGTTCTCACAAAAAGACTTCCGAATCCGTTTATCCCGGATACTCCGCAGCGTATCGCCACAGATACTTCTCAAAAAATCCCTATCCGTTTCGGTGAAACAATAAAAGAGTATATTTCCCGAGGTTTGAATACCGAAGCGCTCATTATGACTTCTCTTGCCCTGGCAGGTTACGCACGTTATCTCAAAGGGATTGACGATAACGGCGATCCGTTTACTCCTTCTCCGGATCCGCTACTTGCTGAATTGCAAAAAATAGTTGAACCTTTATCCCTTTGTGATAATCAGGATATGTCTTGTCTTAAAAAACTTTACTCCAGAAAAGATATATTTGCCGTTGATTTATATGAACAGGGGCTCGGTGATCGTATTGAAAAAATGGCAGCCGAATTATTCGCTGCTCCCGGAGCAGTTCGTAAAACGCTTCATAAATATATCAGTCAGTAATAATATCTGAGTTGAAAAACAGGTATGATGAATGATCATCATACCTGTTGTGGCAATTAAATGTTCAGAAAGGGAAATCAATGGAGCTTTTATTTGTTATAGCTTTATACTGTTCCGTTTCGATCTTGTTGTATGGATTAATGAGAGCTAAATGTAATAAAGATCCCGTTTTTTTAATGCCGAAAGAAAAATGGCTCTTTTATCTCATATCTTTTACCTGGGGATTGCCAGCCGTGCTTTCAGGATCAATTGCTGCTTTTATCATACGAGTTTTTGGGTATAAATCATCAAAATACGGATGGCTTTGGCGTTTTGAAATTCCGGGCATTGATTGGGGAGCTTCATTCGGACTGTTTTTCATAGCACCTAAGGAAAACGAAGTGATATCTATGCATGAACACGGACATGCAATTCAGAATATTTATCTCGGACCGTTTTATCCCGCAGTTGTTTGGCTACCATCCGTTATTCGCTTCTGGTATCGAAAAATACGAGAAAAAAGTGCGAAACCGTTAAATAAAAAATACTCGGATATCTGGTTTGAAAAATCATCGGATGAAAGCGGAAAAGCCTTTATTGAAAGGACAAAAAAACAGGACACTATGTAGTCAGCAGTAAATAATCAAATAAAAAAAGAAAGCATGATTTGAGAATCTGAATTAAAGAAAAAATGCTTATTTCGAAAAAGAACGAAGAGAAAAAAAATCGCTGCATGCGGAAAAAACAGAAAAATAGCTTTAAAACTACCAACCTTTTCAGTTTTCAGTGTCTATATGAGTGAATGCATTCAAAGAGGTATGAACTATTGAACAGAGAAAACGCCGAGATAATCATAACCGAATATTTGAAGCCCGTTTTCGGTTTCGCACTGAAACGGTGCAAAGGCATCCACGATGCGGAGGATCTGTCTCAGGATATTATACTCAAAGCCTACCGCGCCTTGCTTCTGCACGACGATATAGAAGACGTCGGTAAGTTTATATGGACGGTCGCGCATAATACTCTCGCCAATTATTATCGCGACGCATCCAGCAGCGCGGTCGGAATATCTCTTGAAATGATCGCCGAAGCGGAAGACCCGTCAGACTTATTTTCAGACGATACTGATGCGGAGACCGTAAAACGTCTTCAAAACGAAATCGCATATCTCTCAAAGTTGCAACGTGGGATAATTATCGCATATTACTATGAAAACAAAAAGCAGGCTGACATCGCAGATGCACTCGGTATACCTCCCGGAACTGTCAAATGGCACTTATTCGAGGCAAAAAAAGAACTGAAAAGAGGTATGGAAAAAATGAGAGAATCAAACGAATTAAAATTCAATCCCGTAAAATTCAGCCATATTGGTCTGAACGGCAGTGTGGGAAAAATATCTCCGAGAGAAATGCTGAAATCCTCGCTTTCGCAGAATATCTGCTACGACGTGCGTAATGAAGCGAAAACCGTCGGTCAGATAGCAGACGACCTCGGCGTTTCGCCGGTGTTTGTCGAAAATGAGATTGAAAACCTTGAAGAATACGGACTGCTGATAAAGAAAAAAGATGGATATATCGTCAACTTCCTGATCGAAGAGCCAACGGAAGAGCTTTTGACTGTGCAGGATAAGATGTACAAAAAGGCAACGGAAGTGTTTGCAAATGAGCTATTCGATGAGTTGACTGCAAGCGGCATCCTCGACGATCCGGCCATCATCTGTACTCACACCGATGAAGAGCTCACGATGCTAAGCAATAATCGAGGTGACCGGAATTTTATACTTTGGACGCTTGTCCCGTTCATTGCAGCGTTATCCGGCGAAAAAATGATTGACAAAAAGATAGCTTTTGAAGAAGTTGCAACCAGGCGACCCGACGGAGGGCATAACATTATTCACGCGTCGGTAATGCCGAGCGTGATGAATCTACCGCCGGACTATGTTTATATGAATAACTGGTGTGGTCCCATGTGGAACAGCTTTGACAAAAACGTCCTGTGGCAGATAATCTCGGAATGGTCCGGCAACAGCACGTCCGTCGGGTTCACGTATCAGGAGGAATCAAAGCGCGTTCTTTCGCTGTTTTCTTGCTTGAACGAAGGCGGCGTTCTTTCCAAAGAGGACTATGCGTGGCTTGCTGAACGCGGACTTATCAAATTCTGCGAAAATGATGTTGGTTTAAAATCGTCGTGGCAATTTGTCTGGCTTGCAGATACAAAAATAAAAGATCGTTTGTTATCTATTGGGGACAAGATAAAAGAAAAGCACAAAGCAGAATTTGACGCGCTGAAAGCGCCGTATGTAAAGAAAGCAATTGAAACCTTACCTGCTCATTTGAAAAAGCTGAAAGAGTACGAAATGCAGTTTATATTCTATGCAGACGGTTGGTTTCTCCTCCATTGTATCACGATGCTTTTAAATAACGGAAAGCTGAAGCTTCCACCGAAGGAACAGAAAAAGTCGCTTATGACGCTAATTTATCCGCAATAATTTCAATGAGGCGGGGGCAAATGCTCCCCGACATCCGCGCATTCTTTGAATCCGAAGAGGGCAAGCGCGAGTTTGAGGAGTGGAAGGAGCAGCGCGAAAAGAAACAGGCTGAGGGAGAAAAATAACGTAAGAAAAATGATATTTTCCGGAGAAATTCTGCGGCAAATTTTGCAAAATTACCTATCCGTTTTATTTTTCTGACACTTTAAGGGTGTAAATGCATTTACATTCATGTGAAAGGAGGGGGACGCAGTGGATCAAAACGAAATACTGAAATACGTCGAGCCGATTCTGCGGTTTTGCAAAAAGCGCTTGAATAATAATCATGATGCGGAAGACCTTGCAGGCGATATAATACTTCACGCTCTTTTGGGGATGAAGAAGTATGAAATCGAATCTCTTGATGCCTGGGTGTGGCGCATAGCCCATAACAGATATGCTCGCTTTATCGACGCTCAAAGCAAGCACATTATGATTTTGTCGGGCGATGAATCTATGTTTGACATAGCCGATCCGATAAATATAGAAGCAGAAACCGAAGAAAACGACAAGTATCAAATGGTATTTCAGTATCTTCACACTCTTGCATCCGAGTATAAAAACATCTTTGTCGATTATTACCTTGGAGAAAAAAGTGTTCGTTCATTATCCGCAAAGTATTCTCTTCCCGAAACCACAATCAAATGGCGATTGAATGAAGGTCGCCGAAAGATTAAAGACAGGATAGGAGAAAACAAAATGGATAAGATTTATAAGCGTATCAACTGGAATACCGAAACATGCAACGGCAACGCGGAACCGAACAGATACCTGCATTCACAGATTGCACGCGCAATATGTCTTGCTGCTTATGAAAAACCAGTCACCGTAGAAGAAATAAGCGTTGCAACCGGTATTCCTACAATGTATATCGAGGATGAATTGCCGAGACTTGAATACGGTGACGCGATCAAAAAAACCGGAAACAAATACGCGACAGATTTTATCATCTTCAGCTTGGAAAACAACTCCAAGCTCGAAAACGTTTCGTCCCGGTTGGTAAAAAAACTTGCGGATCACTTTGAAAAGGGCTTTAACGAAAAAGCTGACTCTGTAGAAAAGCTTGATTTTTACGGAAACGATTTCGGTATGAAACGTTTGGGGTATATAGTGGTGCCGTTCATTCTGCGTAACCTAGTGAGAAAAGTAAAGACGGAGTTACGTTTTGAAGACGGCGCATATCCAGTGAGAAAAGATGGTGGGTACGGCTGGTTTATCGTTGCCGAGACAGAAAATGAATGTGAGAAAGTTGATGATTACAACGCAGGATGCAATGTTGCCGGAGACGATAGCGGAAGTGTTTCAACAAAGGGATCGCTATATTATTACTGGGTGGATAAATACATTAGAAGTTGTATTTATCATGGGTTCGGTACAAGATGGCTGTGTGCTGAAAGTATTCCACAAAACAGCGAAAATGGTTTTGTCAAAACAGAGTTGAACGATGAGGCTGCTGCTCATCTTATAAGCAATGGACTGATCATAAAAAACGGCAACAGTTATAAACTCAATTTCGCTTGCTTTACCAAAGAGGTGTTTGATGAATTCGTTTCTATGTTTGATATCAAAGACAAAGAATTAACAGCTGTGCTTTCCGAGTGGATAAAGGAGTTGAGAAAAGGGTTCGTATCTTTTGTTCCGAAGAGACTTGATCCGCAGATCAATCAATGGGTATCTTGTTATGCAAATCGGCTTGTGGGTTTTGTGAGCGAGGAATTGATACGCAGAGGCACGCTTGAAACTCCGAAAAACGAGAGCCCACTTACAGACGGTGTCTTTTATATAGAGGGCGAATACGTAAAAAACATTTAGTATAGTGATTCATAAAATCGAGGCGAGGAGTTGATCTCCCCGCCTCGTTCTTACTGTGTGCAGATGAGATTTCGTTTATTGCTTATTCGCCGAAACACTCCGTAAACTTTGGATTTGCCATCAGGCGCTGCTTGAGTTCATCTGTCGCAAGACCGGAAAAATGTATTTTCCAATAGTGCTTAAACTCGGGCGTAAGAGCCTTCGCCTGAACAATAACCTTAGAAATCAACGGCGCAGAATAACTGTATTCAACCGTATGGTCGATGTTCTCATACGCTTTATGATTGTCAAACGCTTTTTCAAAATAAACTACCGCTTTGTCAATATTACCGCCGAAACGAGCTTCATTGAGCGCAGCGGTCAGATATATATCTGTCAAATCATTATGTGCTTCTCCGCATCTGCCGTCGCTGAAAACTGCTTCGTAAAAATGTGCAAGCGATATTAGAATATCGATCCCGACATGATCGGTGAACAGTGAAATTTTAGTCATCACAGAACGCCAAATCACGTGTTTCATTTTTGAAAGCAGTGCTATAATCGCTTCTCCTTGATATTTATCCTGCTCATCGGTATCCGTCGCGTTAGTTAACAATACTTCGCGGCAAACATCAAGCGAAGCCTGATTAAATGCCAACGCCTTTGCCTTCTCGGTATATCCCATTTTTGCGCAGACCTCGACGAGCATCATCGTGATCATATCCCTATCCTTCTGCGGAATGTCCATAGCGAGAACCTTCTCAAAAACCTTGACTTCTTCTTGCCAATAAGTGTTCTGTGCGTTGTATTCTGTGTCTTCATGCGCATAATCTGAACCGTCAACTGTAAAGGAGCGCCCGCCGAACTTCTGCCACCCATACATACTTAACGCATATCCGAGTTTAACGAGTACCTGCGGCTCAGACGGAAATTCTTCAGCGGCATAACGCAGCATTTTGACTGTTTCAGTCATATCGATTTGTGCATTGAGAGCTTTTTCTGCCTGATCAATAATACTCTTCAGTTTTTCTTGTCGTTCCTTGCTATAGCCGAACAATTCATCAATACTGACATTGAAATAGTTTGCAATTGCTGGTATGAGTTCAAGATCGGGATACCCGCCGTTTGCCTCCCAGCGTGAAACCGCCTGAGGACTGACACCGAGAGCGTTTGAATGTCTTCCTGTTTTCTGCCATCGCGCTGACGCAATTTTCTGATTTTATCGCCAATTTTAATGTTCATATCTTTTCTCCATAATTCGTATTCACCGGTGTGTTTATATTGTATCATGGCATAATGAAAAAGTCAACAATCAATCCGTTGTTTCTCAAACAAGTAATGCTTGTTTTTTTTGAGAGTATTCGGAAATATTTAGAGGGACGTACATAAATGAGTTTGGGGTTGCTCCGTTTTATACGAAGCAACCCCGTAGTTTAGTTGTTAATCAAATTGTTTAATACTATTTCTTCCGCACGGTGGCGGATTGAATTCATCCGCTGAACCCAGCCGAGTTGATCGCGCCTTTTGAGCACCTCGTCAACACCTTCGTCCTTTGCCATTTGTTTTACAAGCTGAAAGAGCATTTCTTCCGCCTGCTCGTTGACGTCGGCAAGGTCCGGCAGTTTGCCTTCAATCAGCAGCGCCGTATAAGTCGCTTTCTTGCACCGTCTGAGGTACTGAATATGCCTCTGTCCCCATATTCCGACAGGGCGATGCTCCTCCTTCTCATCATACCCGGCAAGAAAATAGTAGTCGCCTGCCAATTCATACTTCAGTCCGGTTTTTTCGTCAACAATATATTTTTCTAATTCTTTCATGATCTGAAACCTCCGTTTTTTCTTTATTTTACTTGGTTGTTTCAGATAAGTCGAATGTGCGAATCGGTCGGGTATCGGAATGTGTATCGCACCGGATTTCATAGAAAAATTCACTTGCGTTATGAACACTACGACCAAACAGTACAAATCCGAACCCTTCGCCAACCGGCCTTGGGTTCGGATTTGTACTGTTTGGTGCGGGTGACAGGACTTGAACCTGCACAACCGAACGGCCATTAGAACCTGAATCTAACGCGTCTGCCAATTCCGCCACACCCGCATTTTATGACTATGACATTATACCACATAATTATTTATTTGTCAAGATATTTTTTTGAGGAATCCGAATCGATGAATAATTAATTTCTTATCGTCAGAAAAAAATTTTTTAAACCTATGGATTTTTTCACAAAGATGTGATATAATTATTGTATAATAGATGATATTAAGTAAAATCAATCTTACAGGAGGATATAACATGCTTACGATTAATAAAAAAACCGAAAACTGCAAAGCAGTTCTCGCTTTGGAGGGACGTCTGGATACCGTAACCGCTCCAGAATTTGACAGTGCAGTCAGAGCTGTTCTCCCCGGCATCACAGAACTCTGTCTTGATTGCAAAAAACTCGAATATATCTCTTCAGCAGGTCTTCGTGTACTTCTTACAGCCCAGAAAATAATGAATACGCAGGGCGAAATGAAAGTATGCAATGTAAATGAAACTGTAATGGAAATTTTTGAAGTTACCGGTTTTTCGGATATTCTTACTATAGAATAATTTTGTGCCTAACAATATTGGGGAGGATTAAAAATGAAATCAATATCTGTTACTGTTAACGAAAAAGGCGATGGTATCTCAGAAGCGCTTGCCGTAACAGAAAAATTCGGTAAAGATTCCGGTCTTGATAGAAAACCTAATCTTCATCTTCGTCTTCTTGCCGAAGAAATGTTCGGCATGTTGCGTGGAATTGCAGGTCAGGTAAAAGCCGAATACTGGATAGAAAAAGAGGACAATCATTTCGAGCTTCATATGAAGTCCGAAATAGATATGACGTACGCGCTTAAAGATCAGCTGCTCGCTGTTTCTACAAGCGGAAAAAACGAAGCGTCAAAAAGCTTTATGGGAAAAATAAAAGTCATGATTGCGGATATCATACTTTCATCTAAAGAAGCAATGCCTTATACAATGATGAACACTGCAGTCTCTTATCCTATGGGTGCTGTATTTGACGAAACAGCTGTCGTATGGTCAATGGCTTTATACAGACAGGATGTTCAGGATCATCTTGACGGAAACGAAAAGGCTCATGAAGCATGGGATGAACTTGAAAAATCCATCGTAGCCAATATAGCTGATGACGTAAAAGTAAAGATTATCGGCGATAATGTTGAAATGATAGTAATAAAATCGTTCTGATTTTTCGGGTGATTTTCAATAGTCCTTAAGAATAAAAAAACAGTAATCTGAAATAATGGAGTGAATTAAATGACAGACGACAACCAGAAATCCGTTACTGTGATTCTTTCCGGAAGAATAGATTCCGGAAATGCATCTGAAACAGAGCAGAATATCAACAAGCAGCTTTCAGGGTACAACAGAGATTTAACTGTTGTATTTGACGCATCAAATCTAGTATATATTTCTAGCGCAGGGCTTCGCGTAATTTTACGAATAAAAAAAGCATATCCTGATCTTAAAATAATAGGCGTTAGCTCAGAAGTATACGAAATTCTCGAAATGACTGGTTTTACTGAAATTATCGATGTCGAAAAGGCATATCGCGTAGTTTCGGTAGAAGGCTGTGAAGTCATAGGAGAAGGCTTTAACGGCAAAGTTTATCGAATTGATAAAGATAATGTTGTTAAAACATACAAAAACGCAGATGCGCTTGCTGAAATTCAACACGAACGTAAGGTTGCGAAGCTTGCTCTTATCCTTGGTGTCCCGACCGCAATTTCTTATGATGTGGTCAGGGTAGGGGATAGCTACGGTTCTGTTTTTGAACTTCTTAATTCGAGATCATTTTCAAAAATACTTGCCAATGAACCGGATAAATACGATTGGTGCGTAGATGAATACGTAAAAATGCTGAAAAAAATCCACAGCATTATCGTTCCTGATGGCGAATTACCATCAATTAAAGAAAAAACGTTGCGTTCTGTCAGACGGATGAAAGAC
>JAEEGL012441130.1_pt1 | contig 17406 bp, 8 predicted proteins | sample 9134231 | NCBI WGS metagenome assembly JAEEGL01 (sample SAMN16246548, study PRJNA631951) | gut metagenome | biome: gut microbiome; feature: rumen; material: fiber-attached | host: Bos | place: Iran: Karaj | collected 2018-10
GCGGGAGGCAGCGGAAAGTCTTGAAGTTTTCGCAAGCGCACCACATCCATTCATAGTTGCAGTTGTCCTTGCCGAAGGTCTTCGGAGCGAAGTTGTAGCTGCCCCACCTGGAGCCTTCCAGCTCGGGGATGAATGCGCAGTATACTCCGTCCTTGGCAAGCTGGGTGGTCCTCCTGTCGAAGAAGAGTCCCATCTTGACGGTCTTGGCGTCATAGTCGATATCCATGGCAACCTTCATGGTGGCTTCGCTGTAAAGGCCCTTGAGTTCGAAGGCGTTCTCGTGTCCGTCAAGCGTCTCGACGGTTCCGGTCACAGCGGAGATGGTCACAGGGGAGCTGTCGGCGCCGACCGTGCCCTTCGGCCTGTCGGTACGGCCGCCGTTACCATTGAAGAGACGGGACTGTACATTCCAGTTTCCTACGAAATCCTTTCCTTCAAGCTGGGTAATGGTGATGGTCGAGCCGGTGCTGAGCGTGAGGGTAGCGGTACGGGGAGCTCCGGTCTCGTTGGCGGTCCAGGATGCAGCGCCGTTAGCGAACTTGAGCCAGCCGCCGTCTCCGGCAGTCTTGCCTTCATCGGATTTTGCGCCATAGAGACCGCGGAAGCCGGCGTTGTCGGTCTTCCAGATTTCCAGGGTCTCAGCCTCCGTAGGCATACGGGCGGCGACGGTGACATTGCAGGTTGCGGTCTTTCCGTTCTTGGAGGTAGCGGTAATGGTAGTGGAACCAAGGCCGACACCCTTCACCTTACCGGTCTCGTCGATCGTAGCGACGGTATTGTCGGCGGACTTCCAGGTAACGGTCTTGTATGATGCGTTGTCAGGCACGAATACGACCGTGACAGTCTCGGTCTCGTCGTAATAAACGGTCAGTTCGGAAGGATTGATGGAGATGGAAGTCTCCACGATTGGCTTGACCGTCACGTTGCAGGTAGCGGTAAAGCCTCCTGAAGCGGTCTTGGCAGTGATCACGCAGCTGCCGGGAGCGACACCGGTGACACGGCCCCACATATCGACAGCAGCAACCTTGGCATCCGAAGACGTCCAATTCGTAAGGGTACTGGTGGCGTTGGAGGGGCTGATGGTCGCGTCGAGGGCGACGACATCGCCGGGGAAGATGGATACGGTCGAGGTGTTCAGTGAAACACCGGTCGTCTCCTGGAAGGGCTCTTCCACTTTACAAGAATAGAGACAGCAGGCAATGGCCAGGGCTGCTCCGAGAACAGAAAACAATTTTTTCATTTTCTTAGTTAGTTTATGGTGAACTTAGTTTAAGTGCGCAATGCTGCAAAAGTCAATTTCAAAGGTAAAAATTAATTTAGAATAATCCAACGGCATCCCGCTGCCGGGCGGTCAGCGCGCCATACGGTCGGAAAGCACCTTCATGAAAAAGCCTCCGACCACAGAGCGCGCGTGCATGGCGTGCATCGTGAGAGCGTCGGTATCCACCCAGTCGCACATCGGTACGCGGTCGGGCGTCTCGTCGTAAAACTTCCAGACCCTAGACACATAGGAGCGGAACTCCTCGTCGGTCGAGGCCATCGAAGCCACCCACAGCTGCCAGTCGGTCTTGGAATACATCTTACGGGAGTCCAGCGGGATCCCCCAGGTATTGAACTTCGTCCGGTAGAATTCCATCTCGGCCGGGATCACGTCCCCGAACAGTCCGGTCCCGAGCAGGCGGTCCCAGACGAGGTTGTATTTCAGGCTCCAGGTCCCTTCGGCGTCGAAGGCAAGCCGGTAGTGTCCGTCTTCGGCCGCATCCCGTTTCCAGAAACGCGCCATCTCCTCCGCCTTGGCCCTGAACGCCTCGGCCTGGTCGTCCTTGCCCAGCAGTTCCGCCATCTTCGCATAAGCGGCGACGCCCAGGATGGACTTCGCGGAAAGGTTCACGTTATGTGCCAGTTTGCCCGCGAAATCGTCAGTGCAGAGCTGGTTCTCAGGCATCTGCCCGTGCTGGATCGCATAGAGCGCCCATTTGGTGAGTTCGACCCAGTGCTCCGCGGCATACCCGGCACCTGCGCCGTTGAAGACGACCGCCGCGGTGAGGAGCAGCATGTTGCCGCACTCCTCCAGCGGCATGTGGTTGCCGTAGTGCTGGCCGTAGGCATCGGGATAGACCCCCACATCGTGCGGCGCCCAGGTCCGGGTCCACTTCGGCCCTTCCGAGTAGTCGAATATGAAATCTATGAGCGCACGAGCAATATCATTATTATATAAGAGAAACAGCGGCATGGACGGGTAGGTGACGTCCACTGTGCCGCAGCAGCCGTTGGAGAAGTTCTCCTTGGAGAAGAAGAACATCTGCCCGCCGGGACCGGCCACGAGCTTGTGGGCCGCTATCGCCTGCCGGTAAGCCAGCGCGCAGAGGTCGGCATATTCGCTTCCGCCGGCGGCGAGGGCGTCGGCGACGACCCTGCGGTCCATGGCTTCGCACTCCGCCATCACGGCATCGTAGTCCGATGCCGCAGCGGCCATCTCCCCGGTGAGGGTGTGCGTCCCGTCGCGGTTCCACCACGGGCGAAGGTCGTGCTCGCGCAGGTACCTGATGGAATAGATGTCGTCGTAGCCCAGCATCATGTAGTCCGACACGGCCGCCTTGCCGACTTTGCCGAGGTCCTTGACATAGACCAGGGCAAGGTCATCAGTGACGAAGTTGTCCGAAACGAGCGATTCTCCCAGCGATACGGGAGCGGAGCCTGATGAGAAGAAGGTCCTGCGCGCATCGGTGCCGTATGCAAGCGCCAGCGAGCCGTCCCCTGCGGGGATGCCGAGGCAGAACCAGCCCCAGTCGATGCGCACGTCGTCTCCCCTCTTGCCCAGCACGTCCTGCGAGACGGTGCCTGTGCGGAGGAAATCGATTCCGTCGGCACTCCCCTTGCAGGCCCTCATCGGAACCACGTCCCGGTCCATCGCGAAGCGCGGGGACGCCTCCAGGTAGAGCTCGGTATCGTGCCTGCGGCCGTCGGCGGAACGGACTTTCCAGCTGATGTAGGAAACGGGGCGCGACAGCAGTTCGACATCCGTCAGGACCAGCGGGGAGGTGAACGCTATCTCCACGATGACCCCGCCGCATCGGAATGTATAGAACGTCCTGGTGGGGAGCACGTTGGAATCCATCTGCCGGCCGGCCACGGGGAAGACCTGCTCCCCTTCCATATAATAGAACGCGTCCGCGTCTTCGCGGTTCTTTTTGGCGGGATTGCCGCCGCGGACGGAAGGGTCCATCCTTTCGCTGCCGATGATGCGGTAGACCTTGCCGTCCACCCTGACGGCTCCGAGCAGCGGCTGCTTCCAGAGCGTCCAGTGGCGGGTCACGTCATCCGTCAGCACGTCGGTCATCGACCAGAGGGAGAAATACGGGTCGAGAGTGAGCAGAGGGGTCGCGGGCGGCCTGATCCCGTTGTGCCAGGCCCCGGCTTCAACGCCGCTGGCGGCATGCAGGGTGATGCACGCCGCCAGGAGCGACAATAGTATCATCGCGGGCTTCTTCATCGGAAGCGCTATTTGAGGGTTACTTCGATGATGTAGTCTATGCTGCAGTCTATGCCCTCGGGGACATAGATGGTGACGAGGTCTTTCTTGCGCTTGTAGCTGATCTGCTCATTGGTGCCGAAGTGCTTGACTTCCTTGACCTTGAGCTTGTACGGAAGAACGATGGTCCCGTCCTCGGGAGCTTCCATCACGTGGAGGTAGATCTTGTTCCCCTTGTCCGTCTGCACGCCCCAGGGCTGCGGACGGAGGTAGGAGCTGCGGGTGCCATAGATGGTCTCGCCGTTGGCCTTGAGCCACCTGCCCATGCCGGCCAGGTGCTCGAGAGACTCGGCGGGGATGCATCCGTCAGGCTGCGGGCCAACGTTGAGCAGGAGGTTGGCGTTGCGGCCGGCGGTGCGTATGAGCAGGCGCAGCAGCTCGGGCACGCTCTTGTACTTGTGATCGTCGATCTTGAAGCCCCAGGAGGTGTTCATCGTCTGGCAGGTCTCCAGAGGGAGGGAGGTGCTGACCACGTCGGTGCGGCTGTATCCGGCGGTATTCTCGCCGGGCACGTCACGCTCGAAGATCTGGATGTCCTCTCCCGGAATGGGGATGCGATGGTGGTTGTTGCCCACGAGGCAGCCCGGCTGGAGGCTGTGGATCAGACGGTAGATGCGGCCGTACTGCCAGTCGAAGTCGATGTCGGGATAGGAGCCGTCCTCCTTCTTCTTGATCTGGTCCCAGTCGCCGTCGAACCAGATGCAGCCTATCTCGCCGTAGTTGGTGAGGAGTTCGGTGATCTGGTTGCACATGAAGTCGCAATAGGCACCGTAGTCGGCGAGCTTGGGGTCCTTGCCGACCTTGCCGCCGTTGTTCCCCTGCGGGTAGTCCCCCCTTCCCCAGTCCACGAGGGAATAGTAGAAGTTGAGGGTGATGCCCTGCTCGTGGCAGGCGTCCGCAAGTTCCTTCAGCACGTCACGCTTGAACGGGGAGGCGTCCACGATGTTGTACGGAGATGCCTTGGTGGCGAACATCGAGAAGCCGTCGTGGTGGCGCGAGGTGATGGTGATGTACTTCGCGCCGGCGGCCTTGATGGCGGCCACCCACTCGGAAGCGTTGAACTTGGACGGATAGAAGCCGCCGGGGAGCACCGAATAGTCAGGATAGCTGATATGCTCGTTGCTCATGACCCATTCGCCCCGGCCCATCATGCTGTAGACGCCCCAGTGGATGAACACGCCGAACTTGTCGTCGGCAAAGCGTTCGCGGGAAGCAAGGACCTGCGGGGTCGGGACATAGCCCTGGATACCCTCCACGACCGGCGGATTCTGCGGGGCGGCGAGGGTAAGGAGAGTTGTGAGAATGAGGGAGATAATCATGTCTTCAGTGGTTTATTTGAGTAGTTTCAGTGCATTCTGGTATGCCGCGGCCACGTCTTCGTCGCTCATCACGCCCTTCCATATCTTGGCGTCCACGATGACCATGTCCACGCAGGGATAATCGCCGCCCATGCCGCCGACGATGATGTCGTTTCCGAGGCAGAACTTGTTGAAGGTATCCGAGATTCCGGGGAGGAATTCGCCGGTCACGGAGGAATCTCCGTCAAGCACACCGTTCACGTAGATGCGGAGTTTCTGGGAGCCCGGATCATAGACGCCCACGAAATGCGTGAGCTCGGTATTGGACGCCACGGCGGAAGCGTCCTTGTACTTGTAGGAATTGGTATTGGCGGACGTGCCTTCGCCGACGATGAAGTAAGGCTTGCCGCTTGCCCTGACCGCAAGGCCCCAGCCGCCCGACTGCGTTCCGCACATTATGCCGTGCACGGATTTGCTTGCAGTCTTGTCCACGAAGAAGGCCTCCATGCAGAAGCCGGAACCGGCCCAGGTCTTGAAGTCGGATGCACTGGCCAGCTCCTTGAATTCGCCAATTACATATTTGTCCGTGTAGGCGTGGAGGGCGGGGACGGAATAGTCCTTCCCGCCGGAGGTGACCGTAGCGGGACCGATGGTGGCGTCCTTGTTGGTGAACTTGATCTTGTCCTTGGAATCGGTCACGGAAGCGCCGTCGAAGTCGATGTCCGCATAGAGCACGGCATCGGCCGAGGAGGGCCTGTCGATGGTGATGGTCTTGGAGAGCGTCTCGCTCTTGGCATCCCAGGAGTCGTATGCCGTAACCTCGACGGTATAAGTGCCTGTCGGCTGGTTGCCGAAATTGACGGTCCATTCGGGCTTCATATCCTTCGGCAAGCCGTGGCGGTAGAAGTCGGCGAGATATTTCCTCGTGGACACCACGCTGCCGCCCTTCAGGAGGGTAACGACATAGTGGTGCACGAACTCGTCGTCGGTGCCTGCGGCGAATTTCACGATGAAGGGAACCGAGGAAACGGCCGTCTCAGGAACGTCGATCACGAGGCTGGAGAGCTTCGGGGCGGTGTTCGCAGCCTTGCGGAGCACGTGCGAATAAGCCTGGAGGTGGGTCTTGTTCTTGACCGGATAGGATATCGTCCACGGCTCACCGATGGTGGTCTGGTTGTAGAAGTCCATCCTGGTGACGCGGGCGTTTCCGTTCACGTCGAACTGGAGCACGAGGCCCTGGGAGAATTCGTTGGCGTCCTTCATCACGGTGGCGCTGGACATATCCTCATAACCGCCGCTCTCGATGGCCATATAGCGGACCGAACCGCAGCCGAATGCAGTGAAGTCGCCCTGCCATACGCTGCGGGGGTCGTTGAGCGGGAAATGCAGGTGGCCGCTGTAGGTCATCACCTGGGGATACTTGGAGAGCACCGAGGTGAGGGCCTCGGTAGCCCAGTAATTGCCGAGCAGGCTGCCGTAGGTGGTGTTGTAGATCATGGGGTGCGTAAGCACGATCACGTACTTCTCCGGCTCTGCGGTGGTGAGTTCGGCGAGTTTGCTGTCGAGCCAGGACACGGTCCAGGGATCGTAGATCACGGGGCTAGCACCTGTAGGGGTTATGCAGAGTATGTGATAGCCTTCCACAAGGCAGTCCCTGCACTCGTAGGTCTTCCTGGCGTCGTTGTCAAGGTCGAAGAGGAAGTATTTGTCGCCCAGCACGTTGCTGATGTTCTGAGCCTCCTGCAGGGTCCTGGAGGTCCACCACTGGTAGGTGTCGTGGTTGCCGACGGTATAGATCATCGGGACCTTGGCCGGGTCGTACACGGACTCGTAGAGGGTCTTGAGGGCGGCCGTCTCTATGCTGTAGTAGGACGCGTTGTAGCAGGGGTCGTTATTAAGGTCGCCGGAGATGAGGACGCCGTCTATGCCGTCTTCATCATTCTCCGCAGCCTTGTCGCGCATCTGCTGCATCGCTGCCTTGAACTTGTTTGCCGGCATCGTGGCGGTGCCGTCGATGTGGGTATCGCTGCACACGCCGAACGAGGCGACGATCCTGTTCTCGTCGAACACGGGGCTGCCGTCGTTCTCCCTGAAGGTCAGGCCGTCGTCCTTGCCCGCAAGGTTGAGAGCCGCATTGCGGGAAATCCGGGCGGAGTTGTAGTCCACATATTCCGCGTGGGCGCTGCCTTTCTTGTAGGTCACGGTGAGACCATTCGAGAGGGTCTGCGGATAGAGGGTCGCATAATAGGTCTCCCCTACGGTGAATCCGTCGGACGAGGGGGCCACAAGAGTGATCTCCTCGGAGCCGGAAGATACGGAGCCGGCCGCGGGAGCATCGGAAACGGTGCAGCTCGCGGTTCCGGCGAGAAGTTCGCCGTCATTGCCCTTGAAAATGATGGAAGTGATGCCCTCGTGGACAACGGAGAAAGCGACGGCACCGGCCACGTAACGGAAAGAGAGCATCGGGGAGTTGGATTTCGCAACCGCCGGAGCCGCTCCGTTCGCGAACGAGCCTGCCACAGCGGTCTGGATCGCAGGCAGGGTCACGGTCACCGCGTCTCCCTCCAGTTTGTTGGAAGGGTCGTACGGATATACGCCCACCACGGTGATGCCGGAAGGATCGTCACCGGTGACATAGATCGTACTTGTGAACAGCGAAGAAGGCGAAGCATCGCTGATGGCAGCCGAAAACTTGCCGCTGCCAATGTTGCCGTAGAATACGTTGAGCGCATCCCCGGGCGACCAGACACCGGCTCCCGAAGGATCGAGAGTGGATTTGGTGAAGGTCTCGGCGAATGTGCCGGTGACGGAAAGGTAATGTCCCTCCACAGGCGGTGCGGGAGGTTGGGGTTTTACGCAGGCCGAAAGGAGTGCGAGAGGGACAAGGAGCAACTTGAGGCTGTTTCTCATTTCTTTTCTTTCAAAGCGTGAATTCCTTAATAAGTGTATTGCTCTCGGCGCCCCAGGAATCGAAGGCGGTGAGGCTGATTTTGTATCTGCCGCTTCCGAGCCCCCCGAACTGGACTTCCCAAGAAGCCCTCATCCCGGAAGGAAGCGGATGACGGTAGAAATCGGAAAGCAGCTTACTGGTGAGGGAAGTGCCGTCCGGGCATGTGAGCGTCAGTACGTAATGGTGGACAAATTCGTCGTCCTTGCCGGAAGCGAATGCAACCGAAACCTTATCTCCGTCGGGCACCACTTCGAGCGAGCAGAGCTCAGGCGCAGAGTTGGCGGCGGCACGGCCGGCGGTTGTGTATTTCTTCAGGTGCGAGCCATCGGCGGCCGGCTTGGAAAGGGTCCAGTCCTCCCCTATCGGGCGGGCATTGTAGAAGTCCATCCTGACCAGGCGGGCGTTGCCCTTGCGGTCGAACTGCAGCAGGAGTCCCTGGGAGAATTCGTTGGCATCCTTCATAACGGTGGCACTGGACATATCCTCGTAGCCGCCGTTCTCGATGGCCATATAGCGCACGGAGCCGCATCCGACTGCGGTGAATCCGCCCTGCCAGATGCTGCGAGGGTCGTTGAGCGGGAAGTGCAGATGCCCGCTGAAGGTGATGACCTGTGGATATCGGTTCATCAGGGAATCCAGGGCGGAGGTCTCCCAATACGCACCGAGGGTGCTGCCGTAAACCGTGCTGTCCAGCATAGGATGCGTGAGCAGGATGACGTACCGGTCAGGCTCGGCGGAGGTAAGTTCCTTGAGGGTGGCGTCCAGCCACTCGAGGGCCGCTGCAGGATACTGGATGGTGGGGCGGGAAGAAGACGGCACGATGCAGAGGACATGATAGTCCCCTATCTTGCAATGGCGGCATCCCAGCGTGTCCCTGGCCCCCTTGTCGAGGTCTGAAAGGAAGAAACCGTCCCCGAGGCGGGAATACAGGTTATGCACGTCCTTCACCGTATTCTCCGTCCACTCCTTGTAGATGTCGTGGTTGCCGGGGGTGAAGACCAGCGGGATGCGTGCCGGATCCAGGACGGATTCATAGATCGCCCGGAAACTGTTCATCTGGGCGTAGTGCTTGGGGTCGTGGAAAGGGTTGTTAATAAGGTCGCCTGCGATGAGCACGCCGTCCAGGCCGTCGGCATCGGTCTGCGCAGCCTTGTCGCGGAGCTGGAGCAGGGCCATCCTGAACTTGTAGCCCGGAACGGTGAGCACGCCGTCCACGTGGGTGTCGCTGAGGACACCCAACGAAAGGACGACATGATTCTCGTCGAAACCGGCCTTTTCCGCCTTTTTCTGCCGGGCGCTCCCCGGTACAACGATTGCGGCGCAGATGAGCGCCGCAATCAACTTATTCACTGTCATTCTGTTACTGTGCTTCAGACTGCAGATATCCGTAAGGCACGAATTCCCAGAGGTCTATGTAACCGTAGGTATGATAGGAATCCAGGAAGACGAGGGCAAAGTAGCGTCCGAATTTCTCGAGGACCGAAGAACCGGTCTGCATCGCGGAGAGACGGTCGAGTTCGCCGATGGCTATGTATTCGCCGTAATTCACAGAGTAATTCTCATCATCCGGATCGAAGGCCTCGGTTCCGGAATAGAGACGGTAGCTCTTGATATAACGGGAATTCTGGGTCGTATTGTGCTCATAGATCTCGAACGAGGAGATGCACACGGCGTCGCCGTCCGCCACGTGGGTGTCGATGGCGAGCACCTTGGGGAAGTTCCTTCGGTAGCTCGAGTTGGTCGAACTGTGGTAGCGGGAAGAGGACTTGTCGGTGATGCCGTCGAAGATCTTGTCAGGCGTATTGGTACCGTTGATCTGGTTCTTGGTAGCCTCCACCGTCCAGGCCTCCACCGGAAGCTTGTACTCGATGGCGACCGGGGTGGTGACCCAGGCAGACCAAACGGTATCCGCTCCGTTCGGAGGGCAGAAGCAGGAACGATACTCGAACTTGCTGCCCTTGAGTGCGTGCGGGAAATAGAGAGTATCGGTACCGGGATATATAGGCTCCTCGACATCCACCATCTCGCCGCTGGTCGCATCCCTGTAGCGGAACTGCGTCTTGACCATCTGGTCGGTAGCGGAAGATACGACCACCGTGGCGCTGTCACCCACGAGGCGGGCCTGCTTGAGACGCCTCTCGGAGAGGGCGCTGAGCCAGAAGTCACCGTAAGGGGAAGCAGTTATTTCGGTAGCGAGGGAAGCATGCTTCTGTGAATCGTAGTCCACGACATCGAAGGTGTAGGAACGCTCCTGGAGATTCTCGATGGAGACGTATGCCTTCCCGTCGGGGAACTGGGCATAATCGACCGACATCGAGTCCGTATAGTTCTCCCAGAAGACCTTGGCGGTCTTCACTGCAGGGTCGTAAGGGCGGTCCCATTTGAGGACGACCCTCTTGTAGCCCGGCACATACGTGAGGTTGACAGGTTTCGCAGGATAGATGTAACCACCGGAAACCACAAACTCCTTGTATACGTCATCCTGCTTGTAGCAAGAGGATGCCGCAAGGAGGAGCGCAAAAGCGAAGATTATTCTCGAAATTATCTTGTTCATGGCGTATGTGTCTGTTATTCCGTAACAACCTGTCCGTAAGGGGTGACCTCACCGAACTGGACGTCGCCCTTGTTGGAATGATACTGATAAGTGGAGAAGGTGTTGGCGATGACCACGCGGAGATAGCGCACGGGATCGTTACACCTCGGGAATGCATCCGGATCGAGTTCGAAGTCGTTGCCGCCGTTGAAGTATTCATTGTCCTCGACGGTAGTGGTGCCCACGAGACCGTTCTCGTCATAGCCGGAAGGCTTGAACTGGGTGAACTTTCCGAGGCAGAACCAGGAATTGTCGAAGCCGTGCTCGTTCGCTTCCACGGTCTTGCCGGTAGGATTGGTGCTTCCCCAGAACTCGAAGTCGCGGGGATGCGCATTCTGCCAGATCACGTATGCGATACGCGGCAGCGTGGCGATGCGGCTGAGCCTTGCGGTGACACCCATGTCGATGGTGATCCACATAGGGATGGGGTTGTCCTCGCAGGCGGCGAAGAAGCAGTCCCTCTCGGAAAGGCCCGTGCCTTCCCAAAGAGCCACGACGGGATAGTATGAAGCGGTGGTGGAAGTCTGCAGGTAATTGTCATCCAAGGCATAAGTCATGGACCTGTTGTGCGCGAACAGCCTCTTGTCCAACTGCTTCTCCTCGAGCGGAGTCACCACTGCGACGGTGGTGTCGGACACGTTGCCCCAGTGGTCGCGGAGATAGACTCCGAAAACTGCCTCCTTGGGCTCGATGTTGCGGCGGGTGAGCTTGATGTCGTTGCTGGCAGTGAAGAGGGTGGTCACCTCGACCCACTTGATCTGGTCCACGGGAAGGTCCTTGTGGGCCACGACCGAGTCACGCAGGATGACCACGGCCAGGTCGGCGAGCTGCTCATTGCCCTGGATCCACACCTTTACGCCTCCGAAGGTCTGGAGGATGGTGGGGTATGCAGTCTGGATGGCGGGCTTGAGCGGGGTGAACTTCACCGAAACCGACTCGGACTGGACCTCGTTCACGTTGAACGAAGCGACCTGCACCGAATGCTCCCTGGTGTCGGCGTAACCCTCGATCACGAGGCTGTCCAGATAGCGGGAAATCTTGGTGTTCACGGTCTCGCCGTTGCGTTCGTAGGTGGCGATGACACCCTTGATGATGTCGTCGTCAGGGATGGAGACGTGGATGACGGCTCCACCGCTGGTAGGCCTCACGTTCGTCACGGTAACGGGACTCGGAACGCCGACAGTTTCATTTTTCTGGTCTATGCGTCCTCCGACGCCATCCTCCGTGCAGGAGACGAGCATCAGGGCAAGACCGGCTGAAAACAATATCTTTTTCATATGGAATGTCTGTTTGAGGTTCATTACCATCCGAGATTCTGTACAAGATTGGGATTGACCTCGATGTACGGAGTGGCGATGGGCCAGAAGTAATCCTTCAGGCCGAACGTCTGCTGTGCGACGAGAGTCTTCACATAGTATTCATCAGGCGTGGCTGCGGCGACGTTGTAGCCGTAGATGAGCTTCTGATACTCGGGAGCTGCTTCCTTCCAGCGGCGGAGATCCCAGAAACGGGAGCTCTCGAACGCCATCTCGTTGAGGCGCTCCTTGTGGATGATGTCACGCATACCGGTCTGCGAGTTATAGTAACCGGGGCGGTTGCTGAAGTTGTCCCAGGCGGTCTTCACGTCGGGGATGCCGGCGCGGCCGCGAATCTGGTCCAGATAGTAGAACAGGTCGTCGGCGTGGGCGCCGGTAGGACCCTCCGCCTCGTTGATACATTCGGCATAAAGGAGATAGAGGTCGGTAAGGCGGACCATAGGGAATGCGAACCAGTAGCCGGAGAAGGAGTTGTTACCGACCCAGATGGTCCTGTAAGGGATCATCTTCTTGGGGAAGTAACCGGTGACGGGACCGTTCTCCGAGCCGCTCTTTCCGTGCTTGCCGCCGATGCGGCATTCCACGAACGGCATGTTCTCGGCCTCTATGTCGTTGTAGTTGGCCATCTGGCCCATCCAGGTACCGCCATCGAAACCGAGGAAGGCATAGAAACGAGGCTCGCGGTTGAAGTTGAGGTTACAGGTGGTGTAACCCTTCTTGATGTAGAATGCGTGCGAATCGTCGCCGTCCCTGAGGTCGAAAGGATTCACTCCGGACCAGGAATTGTCGTTGGCGATAGGAAGGCCGTGGTTGGTGTAGAACTGCTCAGCGACCTTGAGGGGGACGCCGATGAAACGGTAGCCTCCCAACATGTCCGAGTATTCACCGAGCACGGGCTGGCAGAGACGCTGGAACATGTTGATGAGGGTCTTGTCGCACTGGGTGTTGCCCCACATCACTTCGCTGTTCCACCTTTCGCAGTAGGCGTTACGGAGAGCCATCTGGGTGGCGAGGGTATCGCACATCCTGAATTCCTTGCGGACGTCAGTGGTGTCGTAGAGACGCTTGTTGGCCTTCTCTGCGAGATCGATCGCATCTTTGCAATACTTCATCGCAGCGGTCCAGCGGGCAAGCTTCTCGGCATCGCTCTTGGCCGGGAAAAGGCGGGTACCCCTGTTGTCCACGAGGGTGGCTTCCTCATCGTTGCCGTTGAACAGCGGGCTGGCGGCATAAGCGGCCACGCGGGCACGGAGGCCGGCGCAGGCGAGCTGGGTTATACGGCCGTACTCGTCTTCCGTCGGATTGACCAGAGGGAGGTAAGGAAGGGCCTCGTCAAGCTGCCCGAGTATGAAGTCGAAGCATTCGTCGATGGTATTCCTGTACACGCGCACGGTTTCCACGTCGGAGTCGATGGGAAGGCTCTTGTAGATGATGGGGACGGGACCATACTTGCGGACGAGATTGAAATGGTAGTAAGCCTTGAGGAACCTGGCCTCGGCGGCCCACTGGTCCATCTCGGTCTTGGTCATGTCAGGGACATTGTAGATGTTTTCGATGAGCACGTCGCAACACCTGATGCCCTGATACATGGCGGCCCAGTCGTTGCCATACACGGCATTCGCGCTCTGGAAGCCGCGGGCGATGTTGAACAGGGTCTGCGGAACGCGGGCGTTCGTGTTGGTCACGACACGTCCGACGAGGTCCCAGAGTTCATCTCCGGTGAGCATCGCATAGTCACCGGAAGTGGTACCTTCCTTCGTCATGTAGGAGTAACAGGTCGCAAGGTAGCCGATGGCCTTGGCCCTCAGGTTGAAAGCCATCTCCACGGTAGCGATTCCGTCATCCGGCACGACGTCGAGGTATTTGTCGCAGCTGCCCGCTCCGAACACTGTGAGAGCGGAAGCGAGAACAATGGAAATCTTTGAGTATATCTTGTTCATAAGGCAGACTATCTGAAGGTTACGTTGACACCGAAGTTGAGGGTCTTCTGGATAGGATATCCGAGACCGTTTCCTGCCATTTCAGGATCCCAGAGCTTGAACTTGCTCCAGCAGAAGAGGTTGTTACCCTGGAAATAGACGCGGAGGTTCTCCACGTGGATCTTGCGGGTAAGCTTGTTGGGAAGGGTGTAACCGAGCTCGAGCTGCTTCAGCCTGATGAAGGAACCGTCGCGCATCCACCAGGTACTGGTCTGGGTGTTGTTGAAGTTCCTGTATGCGCTGTAGCGCGGCCAGAGGGCGTAGATGTTGCGGTCGTTCTCGCTCCAGTGGCTGTCGGCATAAGCCTTGAGAAGCTGGGTGTTGTTGTAGAACGGAGCAGTCTCGGATGCATTGATCCAGAAGGACTCGTTCGCGAGGCCCTGGAAGAAGATGGAGAAGTCGACGCCCTTGAATCCGGTGGAGACACCGAAGCCGTAGATGATCTCAGGAGAGGTCGGGTATCCGATAGGCACCATGTCGGCATTGGTGATCATGCCGTCTCTGTTGACGTCGGTGTACTTGATGTCACCGCCGCCGTACTGGGAACCGAAGCCTGACTGGGTCGGGCTGTTGGCAGCCTCCTCGTCATCGATGAAGAGACGCTCGGCGATGTAGCCCCAGGTCTGGTTGAGGCTATGGCCGGCGTGCTGGCGGTATGCCTCGGGATAGGTAGGTTCCTCATACACCAGGTACTTGCTGGTGGAATAGGTGAAGTTGCCTCGGGCGGACGTCCAGAAGTCCTTGGACCAGGACTTCTTGTAGTCGGCCTGGATGTCGATACCGCGGGCGGTGGCCTCGCCGATGTTGGCGGCGACGGTGGACTGGAGGCCCATCGTGTTCGGGATGTCCGCACGGGTCATGAAGATGTCCTTGCGGTGCTCCGTGAAGTACTCGGCGATGATGTCCAGGCTCTTGAAGAGTCCGAGCTCGACGGCGTAGTTGGTCTTGTAGGAAGTCTCCCAGGTGATTGCGTCGTTGGCATAACGTGCAATATTGACGCCATCATACTTTATACCGCCGGTGTAGCCGAATGATCCGGCTCTCGCGGTACTGTTCATGGTAACCTCGGAGAGGTAGAAGAAGCGGTCCTTCTCAGAACCGATGGCGTCGTTACCGACGAGACCGTAGGAAGCACGGAGCTTGAGGTTGTGGACCACGTTCTCGAGAGGCTTGAACCACTTCTCGTTCGAGATCACCCAGGCAGCGCCGAAGGAAGGGAAGAAACCCCAGCGGTGCGTCTTGGAGAAGCGCTCAGATCCGTTGTAACCGAAGTTGAACTCGAGGAAGTAGCGCTTGTCGAAGCCGTAGGTGAAACGTCCGGAGAGACCGGCGTTGCGGGAAGGCAGGGACAGCTGGAGCGAACCGGCGTTGGCGTTGAGCTGCTCACGTGCGGTGAGGACGAGCAGGCCGGTGACCGCGTGCTTGCCGAAGTCGCGTGCATAGTTGAGGCGGCTCTCGGAATACATCGAGTTCGTTATGGTCTTCGCGCCTTCGCTGTAGGTAAGGTGGTCGGTACCGTTGTCGTTGATGCGCCTGATATGATAATCTCCCGTGTAGGAGTCATAATTGGCGAGCATATAATAATAAGGTGTGAACTGACGGTACACATTGTAGGCGGAGAGTCGCGTCAGGTTGAAGAGAGTCATGAAGCTGAGACCCTTCGTGATGAAGCTGAGGTCCTGGTTGAGCTCCACGGCCGCGATCATCTGGGAACGCTGGTAGTCACGGTAGCCGCTCACGAGTTTCGCATACGGGTTGTAGTACGAACCGTCGTCGTAGTTACCGAACATGATGTGGGTGATGCCCTTGTGCTCCTCGTCGGCGGGATAGTATGCCGGGAAGAGGACGGGGTCGGAATGCACCACCTGCTTGAAGATCTCGGTACCTCCGTCTATAGGTCCGGTGTAGTCGGTGAAGTTACCGGTGAGGCGGACTGCCAGCTTGGTGGTCTTGGTGACGTTGATGTCGATGTTGGAACGGAGGGTGTAGGTCTTCTGGTCGATGTTGTTGTTGAAGCTGTTGCGCTTGTCCACGTTCAGGATACCGGTATCCTCCGTGAAGGCTCCCGCGACATAGTATGTAGCGATGGCGCCGCCGCCTCGTGCGGATACGTTGGCACGGTAGGAGGTGGCGTAGTCCTTGAAGAGCATGTCGTACCAGTCGTTGGCAGGATAGATGTAGCGGTTGGCGTTGGGCTTTCCGGTCTGCTCGATCTTGTCATTGGAGTACATGAGCTCTCCCAGGCGGTCACGGGTGCTGATGGCCTCGTTGTAGGATTTCATATAGGTCACGGGATCGGCGAACTCCACCGTGCTGGTCGGAGACGAAACGGAAGTCTCCAGACGGGCGAAGATCTTGGCCGGTCCCTCCTGGCCTCGTTTGGTGGTCACGAAGATGACGCCGTTCGCACCGCGCGCACCGTAGAGGGCGGTCGCGGTCGCATCCTTCATGACGGAGAAGCTCTCGATGTCATCCGGCTGCAGGCGAGCAAGGTCGGTGGTGGTGAGCTCGATGTTGTCGATGAGGATGAGCGGGCTGGTGTTGGCGCCGAAGGTGGTGATACCACGGACGAAGAAGTCCGCGTTGTCCTGGCCCGGCTCACCGGAACGCTGGTAGGCGATCACACCGGCGACGTTACCGGCGAGGGATGTGGTGAGGTTGCTGGAAGGGACCTTGAGGGTCTGCACGTCGATGGACGTGATGGAACCGATCACGCTTTCCTTCTTCTGCTTACCGAAGGCGACGACCACCGCGTCCTCCAGCTCGTTCACCGCATTCTTGAGCCTGACGGTGAATTCCACCTGGTCTCCCACGGTGATGGTCTGCGGCTCCTTGCCGAAGAATTCGAACTTGAGCTTGTCGGTCGGCTTGACGCCTGAGAGTTCGAAAGCTCCGTCAAGGTCGGTACTTACGCCCTTGGTGGAACCTACGATCTGCACGGTAGCTCCCGGCAATGACTCGCCGGTTTCTTCCTCGATGACGGTACCCCGCACGGTCTTGCGCGTCTGAGCGAGCGCGGCGACCGAAAGGAGTGTCAGAAGGAAGACAGCTGCAATCTTGCTTTTTGACATAAGGTTATTAAGGTTATGGATTAAAACTTCATCGTTTTCAAATCATAAAAATATGGACAATCCACAGAAAAAACAAATATATTTTGACTATCTTTGAAAGTATGAAGACCACATTTCTCAGTTTTGCAACGCTGGTTTTGATTTCTGCCAGCGCCTTCGCCCAGCAGCGTCATATCACCTATGTAGACCCGTTCATCGGGACCGACGGGATGGGGCATACCTTCCCTGGCGCATGCTACCCCTTCGGCGGCGTGCAGCTCAGCCCCGACACGGACACGATTCCCCACAACGTTAACGGCAAGTACCAGCCCAGGACCTACGAGTACTGCGCCGGCTACAAGTACTCCGATCCCACGATAGTCGGATTCAGCCATACGCACTTCAGCGGCACCGGCCACTCCGACCTCGGAGACATCCTGGTGATGCCCGGCACCGGAGCCATCAAGCTCCATCCCGGCACCGAGGAGGACCCCGATTCCGGCTACCGTTCCCGCTTCACCCACAACGGGGAAGTCGCGACGCCGGGCTACTATGAAGTCCTGCTCACAGACGACGGGATCCGCGCCCGCCTGACCGCGACCCCGAGGGTGGGAGTGCATAAATACAGCTTCCCCTACGGCAGCGACGCCCACGTGATCGTCGACCTGCAGCACGGCATCTACAACTA
>JAEEGL014427197.1_pt1 | contig 17406 bp, 14 predicted proteins | sample 9134231 | NCBI WGS metagenome assembly JAEEGL01 (sample SAMN16246548, study PRJNA631951) | gut metagenome | biome: gut microbiome; feature: rumen; material: fiber-attached | host: Bos | place: Iran: Karaj | collected 2018-10
CAAGGAGATCGGATACGAGGGCTATATCGATTCCGAATACGAAGGACAGAGGAGCCAGCAGGACCGCGGCGAAGCCTATCTTGCCAGCGAAATCGAAGAGGTCCGCCGGCATCAGAAAATGCTTAAGCGCCTGATCGAAGAGAGTTGATCCAATAACAACCTGTCCTTGTGAAATAAAGCTCTTTTTACAAGAGATGATTCTCATTACTGGTTGAAATAATAATAAAGGGACTGAAATCTGGATTTTAGGTTTCAGTCCCTTTATTTGATTGCTGTCGGAAATAACCAGAAAGAGACTTCATAATTGTTCAGCAAGAAGCAAGGTAAGCGCTTAGCGGATTCAGGTATTTGTGAAATCTATACAATCTTATATGTTTTTTTTTTCTGTTTACAAACATTGACAGTAAGATGGATGTGTGCTAGCTTTATAATTAATAAAACACTTAATAAAATTATAAGAAAATACATGAGTAAGTATGTAAATATATAATACTAATATAATAAAAATGGATGTATATATAAAATTTTAGCAATATTAGCAATAATATAATATATTTATAAATTATTTAAAAACGGTACACTTTCGCTCTGCACATGCTTCGGGATACAAAAAAGGAGGCTACGATGAAACAGGGAAAATACAATGTCTTGATTATTACAGGTGTTGTGACCAGTGAACATGATCCGCGTGTCAGTGAATGGCTACGCACACTATTGGAATCCTGCGGAAAATTCAAAGTAAGAATCACGGAGGAGTTTTCCGGTTGTACGTTTGAAACATTGGAGAAGTATGACGCAGCGATCGTCGTGTATGACGGAAAAGATACGACGGAAACGCCTTTCGTCGGTTGGGGAGAGAAGGCAGAAAAAGCACTGTATGATTTTGTGAAGTCTGGAAAAGGAGTCATTATCTATCATTCGGCGATCCTGGCATCGAACAATTTCTCAGAAGAATACAGGAAAATGGTTGGTTTTGATTTCTCCGGAAAGAACGGAATGCGAAAAAGCCCGAAGCTGGATATGGTTGTCAAGTTTTCTGCCGAAAACACGATCACAAAAGGAATCGAACCTTCTACATGGGGCACCCCCTGTGACGATCTTTTTGTCCCTGCAGGAAAATTACCCAACGCGGAGAACGTTCAGATTGTTGCAACGGTGTTTGATGCCCTGGAAGATTATGATCGCAACAAAATGCAGAAGCATCTGCTCGCGTCTTTTGAAGGTAAGGATTTTGTAGCTTTGCCGAACATCAATCAGGATGTCCCGGTGGTATGGACGAATACCTACGGTTCCGGCCGCGTGTTCTGCGTATCCATAGGTCATGGTCCCGATACGATCCGCAGGCAGTCTTTTGTTGCTATGATGTGCCGAGGCGTAGAGTGGGCTTGCAGCGGAGAGGTCACGATCGATCCGCCGGATTTGCAGTATATCAACCGGCAAAGGACATGGCCTTATTATCTGAATATCAACTACCGCGAAAATGCTCGCCTGATGAGATTCTGAAATCAGGCAGCAGATACTATATAATAAAGGAGGGACCACGATGAAGAAAGAGAAATACAATGTTCTGATTGCTACCGGTCTCGTCAGCAGTGAGCATGACCCGCGCGTCAATGAGTGGCTGCGTACCCTTCTGGAATCCTGCGGCAGGTTCAAAGTGAAGATCACCGAGGAATTCTCCGGTGCTACCGCGGAAACACTCGAAAAATACGATGCTGTTCTGATCAATTATGATGGGCACGACAATCTTGGCGAGCCGTTCATCAGCTGGGGCGATACAGCCGAAAAGGCGCTCGAAAGCTTCGTCCGGTCCGGCAAAGGTTTGATCGTCTATCATTCAACGGTCTGTGCTGCAAGGAGTTTTTCGGATGAATTCCCCAAAATGGTCGGCTTCAAATACGGGATGGATATCGGAGGAAGAAAGAGCCCAAAACTCGACATGGTCATCAATTTTACAGATGAAAGCGAGATCACAAAGGGAATCGTTCCTTCCGGCTGGGGGACCCCCTGTGAGGATTTCTTTTCCAATATGATACCTGTCCCCGGCTCGAACGTGAAGGTCCTGGCGACGGTCTACGACGCACTGGAGGACTATGACCGCAAGAAGATGCAGAAACATCTTCTTGACTGGTATGAAGGCATTGAGTTTGCCAAGATGGCGAACATCAATCAGGATCATCCGGTCGTCTGGACGAATACTTATGGCGATGGCCGCGTGTTCTGCGTCTCCATCGGCCATGGCCCGGATACCATTCGCAGGCCGCCTTTTGTGGCGCTGATGTGCAGAGGCGTGGAATGGGCTTGCGCTGATGAGGTCACGATCGATCCGCCCGATTTGCAGTATGTCAACCGCCGGCGGACCTGGCCGTATTATCTGAACATCGACTACCGGGAGAACGCGCGCTTGATGGAATTTTAACGGGTTGTTTTCTATTCATTTCATAAGAATCTACATGACTGGAGGGAGTTTATGAGCAAAGAACAGTATAAGATCCTGATTATTTCCGGTTACGTCAGCATGGATCACGATCCGCGTGTCAGCGAATGGCTCCGGACGATGCTGGAATCCTGCGGCCGGTTCGATGTTTACATCACCGAGGATTTCTACGGCTGTACGGCGGAGACGCTGGAAAGCTATGATGCGGTGATTGTAAATACCAGCGGATTCAACCGGGATATGAAATTTGTCGGCTGGGGAAAGGCGGCAGAGAAGGCGCTGGTGGATTTTGTCAAGTCCGGCAAAGGCGCAATCTTTTACCATGGATCCGCTATGATGGGCAACCGTATGTCTGCGGAATATTTGGATATGATCGGTGTTGATTTCGATCACGACAAGGGTTTCCGGAAGAGCCCGAAGCTGGATATGGTCGTCGATTTCCATTACGGCAGCCCGATCACGGACGGTCTTGCACCTGCGTCTTGGGGCACTCCGTGCGACGATTTGTTTGTGCCCGTGGGAATCGTCCCGACAGCGGAAAACGTACAGGTCCTGGCCACCGTTTACGATGCGCTGGAAGACTACGATGACTCCAAAATGCAGAAACACATCCTGCAGGTCTTCAACGAAAAAGGGGAAGCCTATGCGGATCTGCCGAACATTAACCAGGATCAGCCGGTCGCCTGGACGAATTCCTATGGCGAAGGCCGTGTGTTCTGTTGCTCTATCGGCCACGGTCCGGATACCATCCGCAGAGCGCCTTTTGTGGCGCTGATGTGCAGAGGTGTTGAATGGGCCTGCTCTGGGGAAGTTACGATCGATCCACCGGATCTGCAGTTTGAAAACCGCTTCCGGGTATGGCCGTACTACCTTGATGTAACGACCCGCGATATCGCACGCCTGATGGAGTTCTGAGTAAACAGCTGGACTCGATGAAAGGTTCGCAATGGGCAAAGAGAAGTACGATATTTTGATCATCACCGGCAAACCGGGCATGGACCATGACCCGCGCGTCAGCGAGTGGCTGCGCACGATGCTGGAGGCCTGCGGTAGGTTTCGTGTCGTGAAGACCGAGGATTTCACTGGCGCGACCGCCGAAACACTGGAACGCTATGACGCGGTGCTCATATGTCTTGGCACGGTCATCAGCGGGAAACCGATCGGCTGGGGAGAAACAACCGAGAAGGCGCTGTTCGATTTTGTGCAGTCCGGCAAAGGCGCCATTATTTATCATTCCTCCGTGGGAAGGGGATTTTCCCCGGAATATAAAAAAATGGTCGGCTTCGATTACTCCCACGAAAAAGGCTACCGCAAGAGTCCGAAGCTGGACATGGTCGTCGATTTCCATTACGGAGATCCGATCACAGACGGACTTGCGCCTGCGTCCTGGGGCACCCCTTGTGATGATCTCTACGTTCCGGCGGAACAGGTACCGGACGCAGACCATGTGAAGGTGTTGGCCACCGTGTTTGACGCACTGGAAGATTACGATAATACCAAAATGCAGAAGCACATTCTGGCTGTGTTCGACGAAAAAGGGGAAGCGTATGCGGATCTGCCGAACATCAACCGGGATGTACCGGTTGTCTGGATGAATACCTACGGTTCAGGCCGGGTGTTCTGCAGTGCTATCGGCCACGGACCGGATACGATGCGCCGCCCGCCGTTTGTGGCACTGATGTGCAGGGGAGCGGAATGGGCCTGTTCCGGGGAAGTGACCATCGATCTGCCGGACCTGCAGTTCGATAACCGCTACCGGGTCTGGCCGTATTATCTGGATATCGATACCCGCAAGAGTGCCAGATTCATGAAATTGTAAAAAACTAATACTATATAAGGAGGCCCTCAATGAGCAAAGAGAAGTATAATATCCTGCTTGTCAGCGGTGTCATCAGCATGGACCACGATCGCCGCGTAAATGAATGGCTTCGTACGCTGCTGGAAGCCTGCGGCAAATTCAACGTTGTGATCACCGAGGAATTTCGCGGAGCAAATGCGGAGACACTGGCAAACTATGATGCAATCCTCATCAACGGCAACCGATATGATCTTAACGGGGAGACCGTCGGTTGGGGGGAGACTGCTCAGAAATCCCTGGAAGACTTTGTCAAATCCGGAAAAGGCGTTATTTTCTATCATCTGAATGTCATGCTCTCCGGCCGTCAGGGGGGGATAGAGCTCAAAAAGATGATTGGGGTCGATTACTCCTTCGAGGGTGGAGCCAGAAAGAGCCCGAAGCTGGATATGGTCGTCGATTTCAAGTACGGCAGCCCGATCACGGATGGACTCGCGCCTGCGTCCTGGGGCACGCCGTGCGATGACCTGTTTGTCCCCACCGGGATCGCTCCGGAAGCAGAAAACGTGCAGGTGCTTGCCACGGTATACGATGCGCTGGAAGACTATGACAACGAAAAGATGCAGAAACACGTGCTGGAAGTCTTCAACGAAAGAGGACAGGCCTATGCGGATCTGCCGAACATCAACCAGGATCAGCCGGTGGCTTGGACGAATACCTATGGCGACGGCCGCGTGTTCTGCGTGTCCATCGGCCATGGCCCGGATACCATTCGCCGTCCGCCCTTCGTGGCCCTGATGTGCAGAGGTGTGGAATGGGCCTGCGCCGGAGAAGTGACCATCGATCCGCCTGATCTGCAGTTCGATAACCGCTATCGCGTCTGGCCGTATTATCTGGATGTCAATACCCATACGATCGCCCGTCTGATGGAGTTCTGATCAGCGATCGAACAGACAGAATAGGAGGGATCCAATGAGCAAAGAGAAATACGATGTTCTGCTGATCTGCGGGAAACCGAGCATGGATCATGATCATCGTGTCAATGCATGGCTGCGCACGATGCTGGAGTCCTGCGGGAAATTCAATGTCGTGAAGACCGAGGATTTCACCGGAGCGACCGCCGAAACACTGGCAAACTATGACGCGGTTCTCATCAACTATTTCGGTATGAAAAACGGGAAGCCGATCGGCTGGGGCGAAACGGCGGAAAAGGCCCTGTATGACTTCGTACGATCCGGAAAAGGGGCGATCATCTATCATGCTTCGATCGGAAGAGGATTTTCCCCCGAGTATAAAAAAATGGTTGGCTTCGAGTTCTCCCACGATCTCGGCGGACGGAAGAGCCCGAAGCTGGATATGGTCGTCGATTTCCATTACGGCGATCCGATTACGGACGGACTTGCTCCTGCATCCTGGGGCACCCCGTGCGATGATCTGTTCGTTCCTGCCGGAAAACTTCCCGATGCGGACAATGTGAAGGTCCTGGCCACCGTGTACGATGCCCTGGAAGACTATGATGAATCCAAGATGCAGAAGCACATCCTGGCCGTATACAACGAAAAGGGAGAGGCCTATGCGGATCTGCCGAACATCAACCAGGATCAGCCGGTGGCCTGGACGAACACCTATGGAGAAGGCCGCGTGTTCTGCTGCTCTATCGGTCATGGGCCGGACACCATCCGCCGCCCGCCGTTTGTAGCCCTGATGTGCAGAGGCGTGGAATGGGCCTGCGCCGGAGAAGTGACCATCGATCCGCCCGATCTGCAGTTTGATAACCGCTACCGCGTCTGGCCGTATTATCTGGACGTCAACACCCGCGACATCGCCCGGATGCTGAAAACCTGATTTCTACGGGAATCAAATACGGAGAGAGGCGGAAATCCGATGAGCAAAGAGAAATACAGAGTTTTGATCATCACCGGCAAACCGGGCATGGACCATGATCCGCGCGTCAACGAATGGCTGCGCACGATGCTGGAGTCCTGCGGCAGCTTTGACGTGTATATCAATGAAGATTTCACCGGCTGCACCACGGAGACGCTGGCAGGCTATGACTGTGTTCTGGTGAACTATTTCGGCCCCAGAAAAGAGGGCAGGTTTCTCTCCTGGGGAGATACGGCGGACAAGGCCCTGCTGGACTTTGTCAGGGCCGGCAAAGGCGTTGTTTTCTATCATGCTTCCGTTTTCGTCGCCAACGATATTTCGGAGGATTACCGGAAGATGGTTGGCGTGGACTACTCCCATGACAAAGGCTTTCGCAAGAGCCCGAAGCTGGATATGGTCGTCGATTTCCGCTACGGCGATCCGATTACGGACGGACTGGCCCCCGCTTCCTGGGGAACGCCCTGCGACGATCTGTTCGTTCCTGCGGGGATCCGCCCGGATGCGGAGAATCTCAAGGTGTTGGCTACAGTGTACGATGCCGTGGAAGATTACGATCTCGAAGCGATGCAGAAGCACATCCGTGCCTCTTACTACGAGGGAGGAGTGGCCTTTGAAGATCTACCAAACATCAACCGGGATCAGCCGGTGGCCTGGACGAACACCTTCGGCGGCGGACGGGTGCTCTGCGTTACCATCGGCCATGGCCCGGATACGATTCGCAGACCACCGTTCGTAGCATTTATGTGCAGAGGTGTGGAATGGGCCTGTTCCGGCGAGGTGACGATCGAACCGCCGGATCTGCAGTTCGATAACCGCTACCGTGTCTGGCCGTACTATCTGGATGTCAACACCCGGGATATTGCCCGTATGCTGAAAACCTGACGGGCTTCTGCAAAGCGGAAAAACCCCCTTGGATGCTTGCCTGAACGGTCCATTCCAGAAGACATTTTCTTAGTCGTTTTCATGAGTGCTGCAGCCTGCGCAGCGGATTGCCGGATAGAACAGAGATGAAGAAGTGGAAAAAGGTAAAGGTGAAGGCAGGAAACAAAGCGGACTGCGGTTCTCGTGAGAAAAAATACAAAAAAGAAAGGATAGACTCATGAAAAACAAGATCTCTAGAATCCTGGCGTTTTCCCTGATTCTGTGCATGGTGTTCGCTCTAGCCGCCTGCGGAAGCAGCGCACCGGCACAGAATACCTCGGGCGGATCGGCCCCTGCGGCGTCGTCTGAAGCGTCCTCTATTACTGAATCAGCCACCACAACGGCCGGCAAGTCTGAAAACAAAGAAGCGGACGCGGCTGCGGCGGCTGCAGCAGCTGAGGGCGGCAATATTATTGTTCCCGGAAGCACAGTCAGCTACGGATGTACCTCCGACTATCCGAATCTCCTGCCCTGGATGCTCAACTCAGGTAACGTTGTGTACAGCCAAGTCTTTGACAACCTGCTCTATAAATACAGAGAAGACTTGAATGACATGCGCGGCAACCTAGCGGAGAGCTGGACTGTCTCGGAAGACGGTAAGACCTATGTGTTCCAGATCAAACAGGGCGTCAAGTTCACGAGCGGAAACCCGGTGAATGCCGAAGCCTTCGTGAAGAGCTGGGATGCAGCAAAACCCTATCAGGGACGTTTCTTCGCGAGCATCGAGTCCTATGAAGCCACCGGCGAGTACGAGCTCACCGTCAAGCTGGTTGCGCCTTCCTCTAGCATCGTTTACGATACTTTCAGCCAGCCTTTCTGTGGCGTCGTTGACCCAGCTGCTCTTGAGGAATACGGTCCCGAGGACAACAAGGCGGCGATCGGCTGCGGCCCCTACTATTATGAAGAGTATGTCCCCGGTGAGAAGATCGTGTTCAAGGCGAACCCGGACTATCACCACACGCCTGACAGAATGCCCCAGATCGAGACCCTCGTTTTTAACATCATCCCCGATGTCAATACCCAGCTTCTTGCATTCCTGAACGGCCAGCTTGATGTCTTCACCACAGATAACATTGAGGCCTACAAGACCTTGCGCGACAACGGATATGAACCTCTGCTGATCAAGGACCGTGTATTCGTTTATTGGATGAACCCGAAACTCTGCCCGATCTTCAAGAGTGACAAGGTCCGTGAAGCCATGTGCCATATGATCGATTGGAATGCTGTCAATGATCTGGCATTTGACGGGGTTTATGTTGTTCCAAACAGCTATTTCGGTGATACTGGTTCCTATCCTTACAACGAGAAGTACACCTACGATCCCGAACTGGCCTGCAAGCTGATTGAGGAAGCTGGCTATTCCAAGGATGACATCGCTTTCACAATCTATGCCGGCGCAGATGCCACGCTGCCGCTGATCATCCAGGAGCAGTTCAGAGCCCAGGGATTCAACAACATCCAGGTGCAGCAGCTTGACGGCGGCGCCATGATGGCCAAGATGAAATCCGCTGACTGGGAGGTCTGGTATACCCACAACGGCTACTCCTCCGAGTCCCCGCTCACCCCGTACTCGATGGGTCTTATGCCCGATGCGGCACAGCGTTGCATCTTCCTTGAGTACATTGATCCCGCTCTACAGGAGAAAGCAGTAGAGCTCTACAATAAGGCGAACACCGCTCTGACTCGTGAAGAGTATTTGGCTGCGGTCACTGAACTGACTGCCTTCGTGCAGGATCAATGCGTTGCTTTCGGAGGTTTGCAGACTGTCCGCAGCGCGACTGCGAAAGATTACTATGAGCCGGACAGCGTTATCTACCAGCCGGTTCTCGGTATCCCGCAGTTCTTCTACTGGCGTCTGAAATAAGAAACAAAATCGCGAAGCGTTTTCTCTTCATCGGAAGTGCCGGCAGGCTGGTTCTGCTGTCTGCCGGCACTTCCAGTCTTTATATGCGAAACGATCCTGTAAGGGGGATTATTTATGCTGAAATACACAATCAAGAGGATCCTCTTGACACCGATCCTGTTTTTCCTGGCGGCCATGCTCATTTTCACCTTTCTGAACATGTCCCCGGCGGATCCGGTTCTGATGATGATGCCTGCTGAGTACACACAAGCAGATTACGATGCTATGGCCGCACGCTTCGGCCTTGATCAGCCAAAACCAGTCCAGTTCATAAATTGGGCAAAAAACGCTCTGAAGGGGGATCTTGGAATCTCCTATGCCACAAAAATGCCGGTCATGGACGATATTGTTTATCGAATACCGACAAGTTTGCGGTTGGCCTTGTTTGCAACGTGTATCATTGTCCTTTTTGGCCTTCCGCTGGGAGTGGGCTGCGCGGTAAAGCAATATACCGCGTTTGACAACATCGTGAACGTTCTGGCGAAGGTGATGGGTTCTGTCCCTGGCTTCTGGCTGGGCCTCATGCTGATCATCGGCTTTTCTGTCAAATTGAAGTGGTTGCCCACATTTGGTTCTGGGACTTGGAAACATCTTGTCCTGCCGGTCGCGACGCTGTCTCTTCCGTTCCTGGCGAACTATATCCGGCAGGTGCGCAGCGCGATGCTTGACTGCATCCGACAGGACTATGTCCGCACGGCGCGCAGTAAAGGAGCGAGCGAACGCACAGTCATCTTTCGAGACGCTCTGAAAAATGCGATGATGCCGATCGTTACAACGACGGGCGGAACCTTCTGCGGACTGGTTGCCGGCGCGGTCGTCGTGGAACGGGTCTTTGCCATCCCCGGGATCGGCAGCGCAATAGTTACAGCGATCAACAACCGGGATATGCCGGCTCTGCTTGCCTGTTCGATGGTCATGTCCATTGTTATCATCCTGATGGGCCTGTTAATCGACCTCGCCTATGCATTTGTCGACCCACGTGTCCGTAGCACCTTCGAAGGCCAAAAAAAAGCGAAAAAAGTGAAGAAAACGGAAGAGGTGCACGGAGATGAATGAAAATATGAATGCGATCAATGCCCCCTCAGCCGGGAAAAAGAACCGCCTGAAAAGCAACAGCCCTTGGCTGGAGATGTGGCATCGCTTAAAATCACGTCCCTTGGCTGTGATTGCAATGGTGGGAGTCGCATTTATTCTGTTGGTGGCTATTTTTGCTGACTTGATTTACCCATATGAAGTAGCCATTAAGCAAGTGTCCAGTGAAAAATTACTTTCCCCTGGTACTGCAGGGCATATTCTCGGAACGGACAACCTTGGACGCGATATGGCAGCGCGCATCATTCACGGTACGCGTACAGCTATGCTGATCGGTATATTGTCTTCGTTCCTCTCAATGACATTGGCATCTATGGCAGCCTGCGCCTGCGCCATGTTCGGTGAAAAAGTGGACAACATCATCATGCGTATCCGGGACGTGTTGGCGTGCATCCCGCAGATGGTTATCGCGCTTTCAATCTGCGCTTCCCTCGGGAATGGGATTCCCCAATTGATGCTGGCGTTGACGATTTCTTCGTTCCCGCACCAGATCGGAATGGTACGGAGCTATTCCCTGCGTGTGGCGAAAATGGAATACATCGAATCCGCGGTCGCCTTGGGCGGTACTCCATGGTATATCATCCGTAAGCACATGCTTCCTAATATAGCCAACATCATCATCATCAACGCCTCGGCGCAGATATCTGCTGGTATTATGATGGGCGCGACCCTGGGCTTTATTGGACTCGGCATCAAGGCGCCGACTCCGGAATGGGGCACCATGCTGTCTACGGGTCTGAATTATCTTCTGAGGAACCAGTACATGGTGTATATTCCGGGGATTGCCCTTGCGGTGACCGCTCTATTCATGAATACGCTGGGCGATTGCCTGCGTGACGCATTCGACCCGCAGTTGAAAGGCAAATCCTGAGGAGGCGCAAATATGAGTGAGAGTTTACTTGAGATAAAAGATCTGAGTGTGCATTATGTGGTGGACAAGGTCGTATCAAGGGCTGTTAACAACATCGACCTTACCATCAACAAGGGGGAGATTCTGGGACTCGTTGGGGAGACCGGAGCGGGAAAAACCTCCACGGCGCTTGCTATTCTTGGCCTCCTGCCAAAATACATTACAAAAGCCAGCGGGGAGATCTTCTTCGAAGGAGAGGATCTGCTGAAACTGAGCGAAAAAGAACAGCGTGCGATCCGCGGCAAAAAGATCTCCATGGTCTTCCAGGATCCGATGACCAGTTTGAACCCGGTTTTCAAAGTCGGCGAACAGATTGGTGACGTATTCAAATACCACGATAAGGATCTGAGCAGTGCGGAGATCTCTGATCGGGTGGATGCACTGCTGAACCAGGTCGGGATTCCTGCCAGCCGGAAGAACGAGTATCCGCACCAGTTTTCCGGCGGCATGAAGCAGCGGGTCATGATCGCCATCGCGATCGCTTCACAGCCCGAACTGCTCATCGCAGACGAACCGACCACAGCTCTGGACGTTACGATCCAGGCGCAGGTCATGAAGATGCTGAGGGATCTGCAGAGAGAGCTGAACTCTGCGGTTCTGTTGATCACTCACGATCTTGGCATCGTTGCAAACTTCTGTGACAAGGTGGCCATCATGTACGGCGGCGAGATCGTGGAAAGCGGGACGCTGGAGGATGTCTTCGATAAATCCCGTGAACATCATCCCTATACCAACGGGCTGTTCGGATCACTGCCGAATATCACGGCACGGACTTCCCGTCTGGTGCCGATCAAGGGCCTGACGCCGCATCCCTCAGAACTGCCGGAAGGCTGCAAGTTCCATCCCCGCTGCCCGCAGTGCATGGAGATCTGTAAATCTGGGGATAATCCGCCGGTCTATGTCAAGGGCACCCATAAGGTGCAGTGTCATCTGTTTACCAAAGAGGAGGCACAGGCATGAGTGAAGCAAATGTACTCTTAAGATGTGAAAACCTCAAAAAGTATTTTGATACAGCCCGTGGCGCACTCCATGCGGTAGACGATGTTTCCTTCGATTTGATTCAGGGTCAGACGCTGGGCGTGGTCGGGGAATCCGGTTGCGGAAAATCCACACTCGGAAGGACGATTCTGCGCCTTCTTCCATCGACTTCCGGTAATATTATTTTCGATGGGAAAGATATAACCAATCTTGGCCCGCGCGAGATGCTGCCATATAGACGCCAGATGCAGATCATCTTTCAGGACCCGTTTTCGTCGCTTAATCCCAAAATGTCCGTCTCCAAGATCATCGAGGAACCGCTTCGGATCCATAAGCTTTATAAGCGCAAGGCCGATTATGATAACCGGGTCAGCGAACTGATGGACATTGTGGGTCTGGATAGGAGATATGTGAATACCTATCCTCACGAACTCGACGGCGGACGCCGCCAGAGGATCGGTGTTGCCCGTGCGCTGGCGCTGGATCCCAAATTCATCATCTGCGACGAACCGGTTTCCGCGCTGGATGTGTCGATCCAGGCTCAGATCCTGAACCTGCTGATGGATCTCCGGGATTCGCATGGACTGACCTATATCTTCATTACGCACGACCTTTCCGTTGTGAAGCACATCAGCGACAATATACTGGTGCTCTATCTTGGAAAAATGGCGGAAATGACAAGTTCCGACAGGCTCTTTGAGAACCCGCTCCATCCTTATACCAAGGCGCTCCTGTCAGCTGTTCCGATTCCGGATATTGCCTATCGGAATAATGAACCGGAGATTATGAAGGGCGAGGTCACTTCGCCGATTAATCCGGCGCCCGGATGCCGTTTTGCTGCGCGTTGTCCGTATGCAACGGAAGAGTGCCACAAGGAAGATCCGGAATTCAAAGAGGTCGAAAAAGGACACTTTGTTGCGTGTCACATGGTCAATGCATAATAAAGCATGAGAAGAGAAAACGAGGACTGCTAGTATAGTCTGGGAGAATGTACTCTGGGTGCCTGCCGTTTATCATTCTCAGAAATGATGTAGGATGTCTATGATTATTGACTTCCTTCTTAGATGGCATTGTTTTCCGGAGAGCTAATGGGTACCATGAAGTGTGCTTGTTTAGCAGCGCCTCGGGGCAGGTGATTTGAAAAGAATGGAGCTTGTATCGCGGCCCATTGTGCTCTCAGGTAAATTTTAAAAAATGAGTAAAAGCCCTATTGCTGATTGATAACTGAGCAAGGTTTTGGTTAGAAAGTTTATATGAACGCTAAAAAAGGAAAGAGACTGTACAGATAAGCATTCTCTTTTCTTTTTTAGATTTTGATATAGATTTGATATAGAAAAGAGATCGTTGATACTTTTTCTATATTAGGTGTTCTCAGAGGTTTTTTGAGCGTTAAGAAAAAGTATAAGAATTCATAAAAAGCTGCAATAGATGTTTACTCGACAGACAAGCTTTTTTTTGACTCTGCTCTGAAGGACTTGTCGTAGAGCTTCTGAACGATGTAGAGCGCGTTACCCTATTTTTATTACATAATGCAAACATGATGCAATTTTGTGTAATATTCACAACATTGTACATTGATTACAACTCTGTGAATATGATATAATATAAAATAAAGAAATTAAAAAAACCATTTATAGTTTTATAGCTAAATGTATTATATAAACAAATTGGTTGATGAGGTAATCCATGGCAGATGTGATTAACAATAATGATATCCGCGCAAATAACGCACGAAAAATCCTGTTCACTCTTCGGGCTGAGCCTTTGACGAAAAAAGAAATAGCAGAAAAGCTGGAACTTAGCCTTCCAACTGTTAATAACATCTGCAATATTCTACAATCAAATGGTTATATTGAAGAATGCGGCAGCGCAACGTCATCCGTTGGAAGAAAGCCCGCTTTGATTACACTTGCCAAAAGTTCATGGTATGCTATTGGCATACATGTTCAGACATATTCTGTTAAAATTGCAGTTGCCGATTTTGGCGGCAATATCATTTTGCAGGATTATAAAGAATTGACTTATGAGGGCACGGGGGTTTACTGGAATCTCTTGGCAGAATATACAGAAGAACTTATTGAAACACTCCATCTTGATCGCAGTAAGGTCATAGGAATTAAAATTGCTATTCCCGGCATTTTTTTTCCGAAGTATTGGAATGAGTTGAGAATAGAAGATAGTAGTGAAAACGTATTATCTCCGCCAGAGGTCAAAGAGCTTTTCCATTTTCCGACAGAAATAATATCCGTTGCAAACGCCGCAGGAATCAGGCGAATATGGTACGGTTCTGTGGAGAACGATACAATTGTGATTGAACTGTCGCGATTTATCGATGGGTGCCTTATTCACCGGGATCCGATATCGGGTATTATGGATGTCCAGTCGCTGGATATTGGACATATTTCTGTCAATAAAGACGGGGCACCTTGCTTTTGCGGAAAAAGAGGGTGTTTGCAGACATACTGCTCTCCGGCTGTAATTACAGACATGATTAACAGAATCGATACGTCTCGCAAAATCGTTCCAAAGCTTCATGGGAGGAAATTGTTAGAATGGTCAGAGTTTGTTGACCTCATGGAGAAGGGAAACGAGGAATATAAGAGACTTTTTGAAGAGTTTTTGAATACGCTTGCGTATCTGATCAGCAATTTGCGCACTACATTCACGACGGATATTGTAGTGTGTGGAGACATAGCAACGACTATAGAGAAATATAAACCCCAGCTTGTGAATAAGATAGATGCAGTTGCTCTTGCTTGGAAGAACCCGGAAAGTGCCAGTACTTTTTTTCATGCGAATTCCTTTGAGAGGTATCAGGCTTCTGTCGGGGCTGCGTTAAGCTTGTTTGACGATTTAATTGAGACTTTATGAGTAATGCTGTAAAAATGCTTGCTTGAATAAAAGATATAATACATCATGGTCATTTGATGCTATAAATGACATAGGAAGACAAACAGATTCAATATTCTGATACATGGGCGATTAAGTACATCGGAAAACAAAAAAGAACGAAAGACCATTGCGTGGTCATTAATTGACTCAATACAGTAAACAAGAAGAGAACTTATTCAAGATTAGAGGGGTATTCCTATGCCGGATGTGATCAACAACAACGATATACGGGCAAACAATGCCAGAAAGATCCTGTTTGCACTTCGAAACGGAGAACCGACCACCAAGAAGGATCTCTCGGAAAAACTGCAGCTGAGCCTCCCTACGATTACCAATATCACCAAGATCCTGGAGGCGGACGGTTATATCGAGGAGTGCGGCAGCGTGGAGTCTGCGGTCGGGCGCAAACCGGCGCTGATCACCCTGAGCAAGACCTCCCGCTATGCGATCGGGATCCATGTGCAGACGCATATGGTGTCAGTCGCGATCGCGGATTTCAGCGGAGAAGTCGTGCTTCAGGAAACGAAAAGCAGTTTGTATAAGGGGACGCAGGAGTATTGGAAAGCCCTTTCGGAGTATGTCGATTCCCTGATCGAAGGACTGGATCTGGAGAAAACGCGGGTCGCGGGGATCAAGGTGGCCATTCCGGCGATCTTTTTCCCGATGGCATGGAAGAAAGTCGGAATCCGGGACGATCCGGAAGGAATCGTCGGGATACGGGAGGTCGGAGAGTATTTCCGTTATCCGGCGGAAGTGATTCCGATCGCTGCGGCAGCAGGCATAACCCGGATCTGGTATGGAGCAGTCGAAAACAACACGATCGTGATCGAACTGGCACGGTTTATCGACGGCTGCTATATCTACCGGGAGTCGCTGACGGGCATCCGACGCGTCCGGACTTTTGATATCGGGCACATTTCCATCAACAGGGAAGGAAAACCCTGCTTCTGCGGGAGAAAAGGATGTCTTCAGGCGTACTGTTCCACTTCAGCGATCATCGACCGGATAAACGGAATTGATACCACCAGGGAAATCATATCGAAGCATCGGGAGATCGTTCACTGGAATGAGTTCATCGAGCGTATGGAAGAAGGCAACGAGGAATACAGAGCCCTGTTCGAGGAATACCTGGATGCACTGGCCTGCTTTATCAGCAATATCCGCATCGCATTCGCTTCGGATATCGTGATCTGCGGCGACATAACGCATATTATCGAGAAATACAAACCGGAACTGGTCCGGAGGATCCGAGCCCTGTCTCCCTCCTGGAAGGAGCCGGAAGACGTGGACGCCTATCTCCACACCAGCTCCTTTGCGGGGTATCAGGCGTCTGTAGGAGCCGCGCTCAGTGTGCTTGACGATCTGATCGAAAAGATCTGACTGTCTGGAGCACGGGGCTGAAATAGACCCTGCAGCGCCATGAAAGAGGCATGACAGAAAGTCATGCCTCTTTCGCGTATCCGGGGATGCTCTGCGGCGAAGCGGGAGAATTTCTGACGGTCAGCAGGAAAACGCCTGTTTTGCATATACGTTTTTAAAATACTTTTTAAAATCTCGAAATTATAATTGAAATCGGGAAACAGAAATGATAAACTGAAACCGTAGACAGTCTGTCCGGACGGATTCCGGAGCAGAATAACGGAAAAAAGATTGATATGGAAGGAGAACCACTACATGAAGTACAGCCTGATGTCTCTTACTCTCGGAAACCTGATCAAAGTGACCAAACCCAGCTTCCTGCAGGTCAACATGGCTAGAGCCATGGGACTGCAGATCGAGGACCCGACACTTGACCAGGTCCTGGAATTCCTGGCGGGAAAAGGCTTCCCTGCCAAGAAAGGGACCATGACCTTTGAGGACTGCATCAAGTTCGCCAAGGAAACCGGATTCGACGGTTACGATATGATGTGCTTCCATCTGGAAGGTGACGGTGCGGAAGCGAAAAAGATCCTCGAAAAATATGATTTTCAGCTTTCCGGTGTGACGATCATCGTGGAATTTGCCAATGCCATGACTCCGGAGGAGTTCGACAAGTGCTTTGCCTACGCCAAGGAGCATATGGACCGCGCGGCCGCAGCCGGAGCCAAAAACGTCATGCTGGTCCCCACCACCTATACGACGAAGCCCGGCATCTCCAGAGAACGGGCGACGCTGAACATGATCGCCGGGTTCAAGGCCTGCATCGAGTATGCAGAAAGCGTCGGGCTGGAGCCCAATGCCGAGACGCTGGAAAGCTCAGCGGTACCCCTGTCCAGCGCCACGGAAATGCAGCGCTATTTCGATGCCTTCCCGCAGCTGAAGTATTCGCATGATACCGGCAATCTGCTGGTCGCCAACGAGGATCCTGCGGAAATGTACGAGAAGTTCAAAGACAGGGTCGTCCGTGTCCATTTCAAGGATATGGCCTACTCCGAGAAGAGAACGCCCAGCATGACCCGCGACGGAAAATTCATCCGGACGACGACCCTCGGCACCGGACTGGTGGATTTCAGGGAACAGCTGAAGCTCCTGAAGCGCGATGATTTCCAGGGCTATGTCCTTCTGGAAGGCACCGTGCAGCACACCGATAATGTCCTGGAGGACGCGAAGAAGAC
>JAEEGL016963527.1_pt1 | contig 17406 bp, 11 predicted proteins | sample 9134231 | NCBI WGS metagenome assembly JAEEGL01 (sample SAMN16246548, study PRJNA631951) | gut metagenome | biome: gut microbiome; feature: rumen; material: fiber-attached | host: Bos | place: Iran: Karaj | collected 2018-10
GATGTGCCATCTTAACCTGTCCGTCATAGATGATAGCCATCTTGCGGACCTTCTCCTCATTTCCGGGATACTTGGCCCTTATCTGATCAATAAACCTTCTGTTTATCTCCTCTATTATCTGATATATTCTGGGAAGCAGTCTTGAGAACAGCTCGATAGGCCATTTCTCCAATGCTTCCGACATGATTGTATGGTTGGTATATGCACAGCACTTCGTGGTCACTGCCCATGCCGCATCCCAGCCGAGATTGTACTCATCCATAAGTATACGCATAAGCTCTGCAACGGTCACCGTGGGATGTGTATCATTAAGCTGGAAGACTACCTTCTCATGAAGCTTCTTTACATCATCATGTGTGCGCATGTATTTCTCAACGGCTTCCTGAATGCTTGCCGAGATGAAGAAATACTGCTGTTTAAGCCTTAATTCCTTACCGGCATAGTGATTATCGTTGGGATAGAGCACCTCACAGATGTTCTTGGCAAGGTTCTCCTGCTCTACTGCCATCTTATAATCACCCTTGTCGAAGGAATCAAGCTGGAAGCACTCGATGGGCTGTGCATCCCAGATCCTTAAGGTATTTACTATTCTGTTGCCGTATCCTACAACCGGAAGATCATAGGGAATGGCCTGTACCGACTGATATCCTTCCTGTGAGAAATGACTCTCGCCGTTCTCATCAACATCCACCTTAACATATCCGCCGAACTTAACTATCTTAGCGTACTCGGGGCGGCGAAGCTCGAAGGGATTGCCGTCCTTAAGCCAGTTATCCGGTACCTCAAGCTGGTATCCGTCTCTTATCTCCTGCTTAAAGAAACCGTAACGGTATCTTATTCCGCAGCCGTATGCACTGTATCCGAGAGTGGCAAGTGAATCAAGGAAGCAGGCAGCCAGACGTCCGAGACCTCCGTTTCCGAGAGCCGCATCCCTCTCCTGATCCTCAACTGCATTAAGGTCTATTCCGAGCTCATCAAGAGCCTCTGCAACCTCACCGTATTCTCTTAAGTTAATAAGGCTGTTTCCGAGAGCACGTCCCATAAGGAATTCCATCGACAGATAATAAACAGTCTTCGGATCCTTCTTTTCATATGCCTTCTGGGTATCCATCCAGTTATCAATGATCGTATCCTTAACCGCATAGCATACTGCCTGGAATATCTGCTGATCCGTAGCTTCTTCCAGGGTCTTTCTGTACAGAGTCTTTACGTTGTCCTTGACAACCTTCTTAAATGCTTCTTTGTCGAATTTCTGCTGCTGTTGCTTCTTAACCAAAACCCTTAACCTCCTATTTGTTTGATCATAGATACTTTAAGCTTCTATTTTCTTAACGCCGAGAGTAACCTTCTCACCGTTAATATCCCAATCCTTCACGTAACCGTCGGATGTATCATATTTGATATCATCAGCCATTACATCCCTTATAATATCAGCCTTATTTGATTCCATTATTTCCTTAATCCTGTCATTGTCCTTCGTATAAACAATGATCTTATCCATAACCTCGAAGCCGGCTTCCTTACGCATTGTCTGTATCTTACTGATAAGCTCACGCACGAAGCCCTCCTCAATAAGCTCGGGAGTAAGATTCGTATCAAGCACTACGGTTACCTGATTGTCATTCTCCGATACGTAGCCATCCTTCTGAACAGGCTCGATCAGAAGATCTTCCTTAGATAGTACAACCTCTGTGCCGTCAATGTCAAACTTAAGGTCTTCTCCGGAATTAAGCTTCGTCATGGCCTCATTTCCGTCTGTCTGAGCCAGAATCTGTTTGATCGCACCTATGAGCTTGCCGTATTTGGGTCCCAGAGTCTTAAGCTGTGGCTTGAAGGAATAGGAAGTATAATCACTCACATCATCCCTGAATTCAATCGATTTAACATTAAGCTCATCCTCGATGATCTCTTTATAGAACTCGGAGAGCTCAAAAGGAGCCTTGACAAGCATCTTGCCTATGGGCTGCCTGTTCTTGATGTTGCAGGCATTCCTGCAGGCGCGTCCCATGACAACCGTCTTTAATACAGCATCCATATTCTTCTCAAGCTCAGCATCTATGAATGCCTTGTTAACCTTCGGGAAATCACACAGATGTATACTCTCGGGTGCCGTCTTATCAATATTTCTTACAAGATTCTGATAAATCTGCTCTGTCATGAAAGGTATCATCGGGGCAGCTGCCTTGCTTATGGTTACAAGTGAGGTATACAGGGTCATGTAGGCATTTATCTTATCCTGTTCCATACCGTTTGCCCAGAATCTCTCACGGCAGCGTCTTACGTACCAGTTGGAGAGATCATCCACAAATTCGGATAAAGCCCTTGCCGCCTCGGGTATCCTGTAATTAAACAGATTATCGTCAACCTCACCCACAACCGTGTTAAGCTTGCTTAATATCCACTTATCCATTACAGAAAGCCTGTCATATCTGACCCCGGCCTTTGCGTCGGGGCAGCCCGCCGGCTTTGAGGCGTCAGAGGAATCCATAGGGATTCCTTCATTATCTTCAATCTGATATTTGCTTGCATCGAAATTATCTATATTTGCATATAGCACAAAGAAAGCATAGGTATTCCACAGGGTTCCCATGAACTTGCGCTGTCCTTCCATAACAGCTTTCTCGTGGAAACGGTTGGGAAGCCACGGTGCCGAATTGATGTAGAAATACCAACGGATCGCATCTGCACCCATTGTTTTAAGCGCATCGAAGGGATCCACCGCATTACCCTTTGACTTACTCATCTTTTCGCCGTTTTCATCAAGCACAAGCCCGAGAACTATAACGTTCTCGTAGGGTGACCTATTAAACAGAATCGTCGATTCCGCCATAAGTGAGTAGAACCATCCTCTTGTCTGATCCACAGCTTCTGAAATGAACTGCGCAGGGAACTGGCTTTCAAACAGTTCCTTATTCTCAAAAGGATAATGATGCTGTGCGAAGGGCATGGCACCCGAATCAAACCAGCAGTCGATAACCTCGGGAACACGCTTCATTTCTTTACCGCAGTCCGGACACTTACAGGTTATCTCATCTATATAAGGCCTGTGAAGCTCAACATTTAAAGCATCCTCTCTTCCGCTTGCTTCCTTAAGCTCTTCTCTTGATCCTATGCATATCTGTTTGCCGCAGTCCGGACACTCCCAGATATTAAGAGGAGTTCCCCAGTAACGGTTACGGGATACGCCCCAGTCCTGGATATTCTCAAGCCAGTTGCCGAAACGCCCCTCACCTATTGAAGGCGGGATCCAGTTTACCGTCTTATTGTTGGCAACAAGGTCATCTCTTACCGCCGTCATCTTTATAAACCAGCTTTCCCTTGCATAGTAAAGCAGGGGCGTGTCACATCTCCAGCAATGAGGATAATCATGCTCTACCTTGGGCGCACTGAAGAGCAGGCCTCTCTTGTCAAGCTCTATGAGCACATTCTTATCACAGTCAACCGCTCCGTTTTCAAGTTCTTCCTTTGTGGGCTTACACCTCATACCCGCAAAGGGAGTAACATCCTTCATTAAACCGTTTTCATCCACCATCTGTACAAACGGAGCATCATATTTACGTCCGACCCTTGCATCATCCTCACCGAAGGCCGGCGCGATATGAACGATTCCGGTACCGTCAGACATTGTTACATAATCATCCACATATATAAAGAATGCCTTCTTATGCTGTTTCTCTGCCTCATCGGCGGCGCACTGATACAGCGGCTCATACTCTTTATATTCAAGATCCTTACCGGTGTAGGTTTCAAGAACCTCATAAGCCGGAGTTCCTTCCTCCCTCTCTATAGTTCCGAGTACCTGATCCGCCAGCGCCTGAGCCAGTATATATATATTCCCGTCCGCTGCTTTAACTCTTACATATGTTTCATCGGGATTTACGCACAGAGCAATATTTGATGCAAGTGTCCATGGCGTTGTTGTCCATGCGAGGAAATAGGCATTCTCATTCTCCTTTTCCTTTATCTTAAACCTGACAATTGCCGTACGTTCCTTTAGTGTCTTATAACCCTGTGCAACCTCATGTGAAGAAAGTGGTGTACCACAGCGTGGGCAGTAAGGAACTATCTTAAAGCCCTTATATAACAGACCTTTATCCCATATCTGTTTAAGAGCCCACCATTCCGATTCGATGAAATTATCATGATATGTAACGTAAGGATCATCCATGTCAGCCCAAAAGCCTACGGTGCCGGAGAAATCCTCCCACATTCCCTTATATTTCCATACGGATTCCTTACATTCCTTTATAAACGGATCAAGTCCATATTCTTCGATCTGTTCCTTGCCGTCAAGTCCGAGGCGTACTTCAACTTCAAGCTCCACAGGAAGCCCATGAGTATCCCAGCCTGCCTTACGCGGAACATAATATCCTTTCATTGTACGGTATCTGGGTATCATATCCTTAATGACACGTGTAAGCACATGACCTATATGCGGCTTACCGTTAGCCGTCGGGGGTCCGTCATAGAAAGTATAAGTCTCCCCTTCTTTCCTGTTCTCCATGCTTTTCTTAAAAATGTCATTATCAGACCAGAACTTCTCTATTTCTTTCTCTCTCTCAACGAAGCTTAAGTCTGTCGATACCTTGTTGTACATATTTCTGTCCTTTCCACTGTGACTTTAATCCTGTTCACACTGTAACTATAATATTATATAGGACAATTTGCGGTTTGTAAAGGCAACATTGATGTGTGTCACATTTGAAAATCTTTATGATTTATGATAGATTATTTTTATGGCGAAACGAAAACTTGTAAGCACCAGTACCCTTAAGCGCGGAATGAAGATCGAGCAGGCAATAGTAGATGCTCACGGTCATGAAATGATCGCACGTGGAATGGTGCTGGATGATTTTCAAATAGAATACTTAAAAGATCACGGAGTGGCGGTCTATATCAATGATGGTGAATCCGATGATGTGGATATATCCGAGCTCGAACGCAATCTGCCCGTAGAGACGAAGAAGATGATAGAAGAAGTCAGGGAAGAGGATCCTGCCAAGGTTGAGCTGAACGAAGAAGTCTGCAAACGCGTCGGCGAGGGAATTCAATACCTGTTTGACAATACCGATTCCGATAACTTCATGGAAACGACCACCAATATCTCCAATGAACTGGTGAATGCCATCACAAGCAGCAATGCCGTAGCTATCGATATCAATCTTATAAAGGTAAGTGATGAATATACCTTTAAGCACAGTGTGGATGTGGCAACGATGGCAATGGTCATAGGTCAGGGATGCGGTCTTAACCAGGATCAGCTGAGGGAGCTCGGTATATCCGGGCTGCTGCATGATCTCGGTAAATCCAGGATCCCGCTTGAGGTCCTTAACAAGCCCGGGCGTCTTGATGACAAGGAATTCGAGCTTATGAAACAGCATTCCCTGTTTGGTTTCAAGATCCTTAAGGAAAAGGATCAGCTTCCTGATTCCATTATGATGGGTGTGCTTCAGCACCACGAAAAGATCAGCGGTAAGGGATATCCTCTGGGAACGGCAGGCGATTCCATCCATAAGTATGCCAAGATTATCGCTGTTGCGGATGTATATGATGCTCTGGTTACGGAACGCCCGTATAAAAAGGCCTTCCCGAAAAGGGAAGCCGTTGAAATGATCCTTGCCATGACACAGGATCTTGATATGGAAGCGATGCAGAGCTTCTTTAACTGTGTAATACTTTTCCCTGTTGACAGTATAGTGACACTGTCCTCGGGAGAGCCTGCAAAGGTGGTAAAAAACAACCGTAATAACTGTCTCAGACCCACCGTAGTGGGTCTGAAAACAGGAAGATTATATGATCTTTATAATGATTTCAGCTGTGCCAGCCTGGTAATCGTTTAGTTATCTTATCACACCGGTTTCATGCTCCATGCGCCAGTCGATACATCTCTTAAGATAATGTATGTAATCGGGGTTCTTGCACATTCCCTTGCCTTCAATATCGGATATCTTGGCAACATCCATCCCGTTGCAGGCTGTTGTTTTCATAACTATATTAAGCGCCTCAACATCAGTATCATTGGCAAGATACGTTCCTATTCCGAATGCCGTCTTAACCCTGTCCTTAAAATACCTGTTGATCTTTGTAGCCCTTTCGAAATCAAGGCTGTCGGAAAACAGCAGAGTCTTAGTCTTTGGATCGATGTCAAGCTCTTCATAATGCTTTATCATCTTCTCTCCCCACTCATACGGATCGCCGCTGTCGTGTCTCACGCCTGAGAACAGCGTTGAATAGGTGAGCCTGAAATCCCTTAAGAAGCAGTCTGTTGTAATGGCATCTGTAAGCGCGGTTCCGTTAAGCACTCCGTATTCCTTAACCCATGCATCCAAAGCATACCAGTTAGAATACGCGGGATTGTGCTTATGATTACCCTGTCCCACACACATTATCCATTCATGCGCCATGGTACCGACAGGTGTAATACCATACTTCTTTGCAAGATAAACATTCGAGGTTCCGACAAAGAATGAACCGTCATATTTACCTTCCTTTAATGCCTTTACCGCAAGCTCCTGAGCCTCTGAAGACAGACGGCGTCTCATACCGAACTCTGAGAAGGCATTGAGCTCATATTCACCGTTTTCGAGCTTTGCGACTTTATCACGGAGACGTTCTTTGAAGCTCTTTATAAGCTTATCGTAATCATAAGCCATCCGGAAATATACTTCATTAACAATGGCAAGGGTCGGTATCTCATACATCGAAGTATTGAGCCATGTACCCTTAGTCTCTATTGACAGCCCGCATTCGGCATCGGTACCTATTTCAAAATCATCAAACCTTGGCTTCCAGAGCCTGAGGAAATCCACATAGGATCCCCTTAACCACTTGATCTTATTAAGATATTCAAGCTCATCCTCATTAAACCGCAGGTTACAGTACATACGGATCTGTTCTTTTATCTCATCTACCATTTCTTCGGTAAAATGAACATCCTCATTCCTGCACTTAAAGCTCCATGTTGTCTTATAATCGCTGAACTGATGATAGATAGCCTGTCCCATGGAAAACTTATAAGCATCAGTCTCCAGAAGACTTGTTATTATCGGTTTTATTTCTTTCATTGATAAGCTCCTCCTTTTTCTCTTTAGTCAGTCTCTTAATATGCCACTCACGGCTCATGGCCTCTTCCTTTGTCTTATATTCTTCCGAATAGACAAGCTTGACCGGTCCCCTGCTTCTTGTATATTTGGCGCCCTTCCCGGAATTATGTGCCTCTATCCGCTTTTCTATATCCGTTGTATATCCCGTATACAACGTTCCGTCCCTGCATCTTACAATATACGTATAATATGTCATAGATGCTATTATAGAGGATTTTTTTGAATTACTCAATAAATCTTATTTTCCCGATGAAGAACTGTTATCTGTTTTTCTTCCCAACAACACTTACAGACTGTATAATTGTTTTCATAAACGCAATGGTTAAGAACAGGAGATACGGATAGTGATACGTGATATAAACATGGAAGAAATATCGGACGGAAAGCGTTACAGGTCTTCGGACATGGTTAAGATAGGCTGTGCCGAATGTAAGGGCTGCAGTGAATGCTGCCGTCTGACGGATGATACCATCATACTGGATCCTTATGATATATATGAGCTGTGCAGAGGGCTTAATACTACCTTTGACTCCCTGCTTACCAATTCCATGATAGAGCTGGGAATAGCCGACGGTCTTATGCTGCCGCATCTTAAGATAGCTGCGGATGGTCGCGGCTGCACCTTCCTGAGTCCCGAAGGCCGGTGCACCATTCACAGCTTCCGCCCGGGCTTCTGCCGGCTGTATCCTCTCGGACGTATATACGAGAACGGTTCATTCTCTTATTTCCTGCAGATAAACGAATGCCCTTATCCCAACAAGACGAAGGTAAAGATTAAGAAGTGGCTCGGAATAGAGAATCTGTCAGAATATGAAGCCTATATAATGAAATGGCATGAAATACATGCAAAAGCCAGAGAAGAAGCAGCTTTGATCCACGATCACCGTGAGCTTTCCGGATATCTGGCGGCATTTCTGAGACGATATTTTCAGGCTCCGTATGATCTTACCCGTTCATTCTATGAGCAATTTATACAATATTAATATAAACAATTTTGCAATATGACTTGATTTCTTACTATTTTTTGTATTAGATTATATCTATACTCACTATCGGAGCCCGGAAAACTGTCCGATATAATATATGCTACTCTGTTTTTGTGACTTTAATCATTACGGGCATTAATATGATATCAACGGGTCTTGTTTATACAAATGAAAATTGTGTGGGCTGCAATAAATGCATAAATGCCTGCAGCTGCATGGGTGCCTGCGTTCCTGTAGAAGGCTCGGAACCCGGCAAATTCCGCATCGAGGTCGACGGTGAAAGATGTATCGCCTGCGGTTCCTGTTTTGATGCCTGTGAACACAATGCAAGAGAATATACCGATGATACCGGTGCCTTCTTTGAAGCTCTTGAGCACGGAGAGAAGTTCTCTATGCTGATTGCCCCTTCATTTCCTGCCAACTATCCCGAAGAATATGAAGCTGTTCTCGGAGAGCTGAGCGCTCTTGGTGTAAACCGCTTCATCAACATAGCCTTTGGCGCAGATATAGCAACCTGGTGTTACGTCAATTATATGCAGCAGAATGATTTTGTCGGAGGGATATCCCAGCCCTGTCCTGCTGTTGTCAGCTATATCGAGAAATACGAACCGAAGCTTCTAAACAGGCTGTTTCCCATCCAGAGTCCCCTTATGTGCGCAGCGATATATGTACGTAAGCATCTGAAAATAAAGGATAAGCTTGCCTTCTTAAGTCCCTGTATTGCCAAAAAGACGGAAATAAACGATCCCAATACACATGGCCTTATATCATACAATGTAACCTTTTCACATCTTATGAAAAGGATGCGCAGCAAAGATCTTAACAAAAAACAGTCCTTTGACCGGATGGAGTACGGGCTTGGCGGAATATGGCCCATGCCCGGTGGTTTAAAGGAAAACATAGCATGGCTTCTCGGTGAGGATGTCTTTATCCGTCAGGTCGAGGGCGAGAAGCATCTGTATAACTATCTTAAGAGAAATGCAGAGAAAATATCGGAAGGCAGTACAGGCTTTTCACTTATTGACGTTCTTAACTGTAAGAACGGCTGTCTGTGCGGTACGGCTGCAGAACCCGGGATGGCAGATAATGAGGATCCTCTGATATGGCTGCTTAATGCGCGATCCTCCATTAAGAATTCTCCCATCGATAAGGCCTGGCACAGTGAACTGTCTCCCAAAAAGCGGCTGGAAGCCCTTAATAAACGATATAAGGATCTTAAGCTGTCGGATTTCGAAAGAAAGTATAACGATAAATCATCTCAGGTTCCCGTAAGTTATCCGAATGAAAAGGAACTTAATGAGGTATTTACCGATATGCGAAAGTATACCTATGAGACTCGGCATATGAACTGTACTGCCTGTGGTAACGAAACCTGTTATGACATGGCTGTCTCCATCTTTAACGGTTTTAACAACAAGCATAACTGTATTTACTATGTAAAGACCCTTGTGGATGAAGAAGAATCCAAGCTGCGTTTCCTTGCAGAGCATGATCAGTCACTTCTCATTTATAACAGAAGAACCATAACCGAGAAGCTTGAATCGGGCTTCTCCGATGAAGATACCTTTGCCGTAATACTTGCAGATCTTAATAACTTCAAGGGAATAAACGCCACCTACGGGAATAACGGCGGAGACATGATCCTTCGAAACGTTTCATCCGCCCTTGAGAATCTTTGTTCAAAAAACAGCTGGATATGCGGAAGATTCGGCGGCGATGAATTTATGGTAATTGTCCCGGGCTTAAATATAATGCCCATGGATCCTGTCATAAGTGAGCTGATAACCGCATTTTCCACCCCTACTCCTCTCGGAGGAGAATGGATATCCGCCACCGTAAGCATAGGTATATCCAATTCAGACGGTGTCACTCCGGTCAAGGAGCATATCGCCTGTGCGGAAAATGCAATGTATATCGCAAAAAGCAAGGGCAAGAACAGCGTTATCGAGTATTCGGCCGAACAGAAGGCAAAGCAGAAGGAAGAGAACGATATCAAGGCAAAGGTACTGTATGCTCTTGAAAATGACGGTTTCTTTATGGTATATCAGCCTCAGGTAGATGCAGCGACAAGAAGCGTAAACGGCTATGAAGCCTTAGTCCGTATGAAAACACCGGGTGTCTATCCCGGCCAGTTCATACCGATAGCCGAAAAGAACGGCTGGATATGGCGTATAGGCCGGATCACAACAGAGCTTGTCGTAAAACAGCTTGCCGAATGGATCAAAAAGGGCTATACACCTCATCCGGTTTCAATCAACTTTTCATCTAACCAGCTAAGTGATGAGACCTATGTGGACTTCCTCGAAGATCTTCTTAAGACCTACAATATCCCGTCATCCCTTGTTGAAATAGAAATAACCGAGGGACTGTTTCTTGAGAAATCCTCTCAGGCCCAGGATCTGTTTGATCGTTTTAAGAAGCTGGGCATCCGTCTTCTCATGGATGATTTCGGAACCGGCTACTCATCTCTCGGATATCTTACCTATATACCCGTGGATGTGATCAAGCTTGATAAATCTTTGGTGGATACCTATCTCGTCGAAGGAAAGGACAGCTTTATCCATAATGTCATCCGTCTTATGCATGATCTTGACAAGGAAATGCTTATAGAGGGTGTTGAAGAGAAGTGGCAGTATGACCGGCTGCGTGAAATGGGCGCAGATACAATACAAGGCTACTATTTCAGCAAGCCAATCCCGCCCGAGGAAGCGATCGTTTTTAAAATCCGTTCTAAATAAGGTGTGAGTCACAGGATATCTCCCATGGCTCACACCGTTTTATATTATCTGGTCTGTAATATATTTCTTAACTTTCCAAAGCGTACTTTTCTCCCACTCCTTATCTTCTTCCTTAAGTGAGAGCGGATACATTATCTGCATGTCAAGCACTTCACCGGGAACCCGTCCGCTTCGCAAAGGCTCATAGAAATTATCTATATAATCCTGTTCCGTTGCATTCCCGAATTTATCGGGATACAGGTATTTAAGCTGCTTTTTCGTATTTACGATAAACATTTTTGCCGCAAGTGGAATAAGCCGCTTATACTCCTCTTCATTAACATCTTCAAATATAATAGGAAGATCACTGCTGACGATCCTCTCCTTTTCCCTGTCAATCCTTATCCCATAAGGCTCGTAGCTGTAAGCTTCTTCCGTAAAATTAAGCTTAATGAACAATCCCAGCTCAGTATTAAACTGCGAGCGCTGATAATCCGTATCGAATATGAAATTCCCGAGAGAATAAAATATCACCTTGTTCCCGACTGTTTCATAATTCATCGGAACATGCGGATGATGCGATATTACAATATCCGCGCCCATTTCAAGATATTCATGATATCTGTCCCTTGTATAGGGAGACGGAAGCGCCGTGAATTCCTCACCGCCATGGGCAACCACTATGCACCACCTGCAGACTGATTTAATAAGCTCTATCTGTTCCCGTATCGTATCCATGTCGCTCCAGCTTAAGCAGCCGGGGATATCTTCCGATGCCTTCCTGCAGGCACGCTGATATCCGGCACCTATCATACCGATGCCTCCGGCCTCTTTTAGGATTACCGGCCTCTTAGCCTCATCAATATTCATTCCCGCGCCGAGTGTCACGGCTCCGTATTCCTTAGCGATCGCGAGCGTGGATGCCATTCCGTCGGGACCGCCATCCATTATATGGTTATTGCAGATATTCCAGATATCTGCACCAATCCTTTCCTTAAGAAAGTCCGCCACCTTAGGATCCATGCTGTGCTTAAGAGTTGCGGCCATCCCCGTTCCATCAGAAGCTTTGTTCCCTGCTGACAGGGGACCCTCGACATTCACGATCAAATGATCTGTATTCCTCAGGTATTCAAGCACATCCGGCGCGATGAGATCCTCATCCTCCCATCTTCCTGCCATATATTTATCAAAACCTATATCTCCCGTAAAAATAAGAGACGTATCCTTCTTCATATTATTGCTCCAGATATTTCTTTACTCTTTCAAGCTCCGCAAGCCCGGTCCTTTTGCCTATATCGTATACCCTCTGCAGCTCATCCGGCTTATTTGACACCTTTATATTAAGGGATTTCTCCGGTCTTATCACAAGCAGTTCACCCTTTAATTCCTTATCCCTTATATAACTGTAAATCTCATTGTATCTGTCATGTCTGTCAAGCATGGCCTCCGTAAGCTTAGGGTAGTCACGGTACATAGCCTTGGCAGCCGGTCCGTATTTGATCTTCTTCTTTATATAGTCAAGGGGCTGAGTAAGGATGACCACATTCCTGTCGTACCCTATCTCTTCAAAGAATTGTATCGGAACCGAATCCGCTACACCGCCGTCCAGCAGTCTGATACCGTCAATCTCAACTATCTGCTCTACCATGGGCATCGCGCATGATGCCCTTACCCACTCAAGAAATGTGTTAAAATCATCCAGATCACTGTCATACTTATGATGTACAGCCAGTCCTGTTTCTATATTGGTACAGGTGACATAGAACTCCATCGGATTGGCCTTAAATGTCTCCCAGTCGAACTTATCAAGGCTTTCCGGTATCTCATGATAACAGAAATCCTCGGAATACAGATTGCCGGTCCTTAGCAGACCTCTTATGCTTATATATCTCTTATCGTCGCAGTATGCCTTATTATATCTTAATGCCCTGCCTATCTGCTTTGATTTATAATTACATCCGAATGCAGCACCGGCGCTCGTGCCAATACCTCCGTCGAATTCTATCCCGTTCTCCATAAATACATCAGTAACACCGGCGGTGAACAATCCTCTCATTGCCCCGCCTTCCATTACCAATCCCTTTTTCATCTTCTTTTTTCTCCTTTATGTACTGATCTTATATAAGATTTATTATTGTGTCTTTTTGAATGTGTGCCTTTATCAGGAGTTTCTAAGGATACTTTACCCGGTTTATTCCGGCTTTTTCTTCTGTCTGCACCGGCAGCCGTGTTCACCGATCCGCTAAAGGGTCTCGGAGGTATCAGACATCCCTTACCATATCCGATAAGGTCAGTACGCCCGCATTCAAGCAGAGCCTCCTTAACCAGTTCATAGTTTCCCGGATCCCTGTACTGAATAAGAGCCCTCTGCATTGCCTTGCGGTGCGGATTCCTCTCAACGTAGACCTTCTGAGCGCTAAATGCCGTTATTACTGAATCTGACCGTCCTTTTTCCGTCTTAATGCTCCTTGGATCATACCCCGTATAATACATAACCGTGGACAGTGTTGACGGTGTGGGATAGAAATCCTGAACCTGCTGCGGCATATATCCAAGATCCCTTATATATTCCGCCAGCTCGATCGCTTCCTTCATGGTAGAACCCGGATGCGAGGACATAAGATAAGGAACTGCGTACTGCTGCTTCCCGGTTCTTCTATTATACTCCTCATATTTCTTAAGGAAAGACTCATAAACATCATTTCCGGGCTTCCCCATGTATTGTAAAACCCTGTCTGAAACATGCTCGGGAGCTACCCTGAGCTGTCCGCTCACATGGTATTTAAGCATTTCATGGAAAAATGAATCGTCCTTATCTGCCATAAGATAGTCAAATCTTACACCGGATCTTATAAAAACCTTCTTAACTCCCTTAATTCTGCGAAGCTTTCTAAGAAGATTAAGATAATCCGAATGATCCACTCTTAAGTTCTTACACGGCCTTGGAAACAGGCATTGTTTATCCTTACAAACTCCGTATTTAAGCTGCTTATCACATGAAGGATGCCTGAAATCCGCGGTTGGACCGCCAACATCATGAATATAACCCTTAAAAGCAGGATCCTTCGTCATTTTTACAGCTTCCCTTATTATGGATTCATGACTCCTTGTCTGCACTATCCTTCCCTGATGAAAGGTAAGGGCACAGAAGCTGCATCCACCAAAACACCCCCGGTTGCTCGTTATTGAGAACCTTATCTCATCTATTGCAGGCACTCCGCCTTTTTTTTCTTCAATGGGATGAGCGGCATTCATATACGGAAGCTCATAGATATCATCCATTTCCTTCGTTGTAAGAGGATATGCAGGCGGATTCTGAACAACAAAAACGTTATGATCGTATTCCTCTGCAAGCGTATGCGCGGTAAAAGGATCCGTATTTTCATACTGGATTGAAAATGACTGCGCATATTTTCTTTTATCTGTACTGATTTCGGCATATCCCGGCAGTATAAGTACCCTGTTTTCGTGATTTGCCGTAAAAGCTCCTTCATGATTTCCCGGAATCCTGTCTTCTGAGACATTGCCTGTCTTTGGAACGGTTCTTGTCTTATATACCGTACCTCTCACAAAGCTTATGTCCTTTACATCTATCCCTGCATTCAGTGCATCGGCAATCTCAACTATCGATCTCTCACCCATTCCGTATGAGAGAATATCCGCAGATGAATCAAGCAGGATCGATCTTTTCATTGAATCCGACCAATAATCATAATGACCCATTCGCCGTAAGGATGCCTCTATTCCCCCTATGATTATAGGCACATCCTTGAACCGGCGTCTTATGAGATTCCCATATACTATTGTCGCCCTGTCGGGTCTGCATCCCCTTTGTCCGCCGGGTGAATAGGCATCTGTCGACCTCTTCTTCTTGTTAACGGTATAGTGGTTCACCATTGAATCCATGTTCCCGCCGCTTATAAGGAAGCCAAGCCTTGGCCTGCCAAGCACCGCTACGCTCTCTTCATCCTTCCAGTCGGGCTGGGCTATGATCCCCACCGAATAACCGTGTGATTCAAGGACACGTGAAATTATGGCATGCCCGAAGGAGGGATGATCCACATAGGCATCCCCGCACACATACACGAAATCAAGCCGGTTAAGCCCTCTTTCCTCCATATCCTGTTTTGACACCGGCAAGAACGGCATTTAAATCCTCCAAAGGACGAAATTTATGATGTTGTTTACCTGTTTCCGGTTCGACTGCTTATATCGGAATCATTTAATTTATAGCTAAACATATATTGCTGTATTATACCTGCATATCCCTTATACCTTTCAAAATCAAACCCTTCGGGATAATGAGTATTCAGTATCTGTTTTATGTGGGTATCTATTGGAAAAGCATCTATATGATGCAGCCCGAACAGACACACGCAGTTGGCAACCTTGTCACCGATACCCTTAAAAGATTTAAGCTTAAGAAAAGCCTCTTTATTACTCATCGTCTTAAGATCATCGGGAAAACCCGGATTATTCACTGCATATTCATACATATCCGCAAGATACACATCTCTGTATCCAAGCCCCAGTTCCCTGTCATTAAAGAATTCCCTGTCTATATCCGAAGGACCCGGAAATCTGTATCCGGCTGTTGACGGGGATGCTATGACAGGCAGGGCTGCCTTTGAACAGATAGCCTCAATGCTTCCTTTTATTCTCTTTATATTGTTGTTCTGTGAAATGATAAACGAAATAAGTGTCTCCCATAGCTCCTGCCTGAGAATCCTTATTCCGTTTCCGCACTCATATGCTCTGTTGAGATATTCATCACCGGACTGCCTTATACTGCTTCCGATACCTTCATAATCTGTCCCGATATCCAGGTATGATGACCATATTTCCTCCCATTCCTGCTCACTGCAGTTAAGGGTGAAGCTGTTTCCATCCTGTTTTATATTAAGATACCTGCCAAAAGCAATTATATCATAGCTTCCGTCTCCGGCTCTGTTCCATCTGAAGCACTGTCCGCTGTCTGCAATCTGTGCAAGATCCATGTTGTTTACAGTTACTTTCATCCTACCTCATTTCTTTTCAGGTATTTCACCATATCTGTATATATTTATTTCAGTAAGTTCTGTATTACTTTATCTCCACAGGTCCGGATTATTGATTACTTAGATCTGTCTTACTTCTTACCCATGAAGCCTCGAAGCGGATTAACCTTCTTCGCTTCTTCTATTATCGTATCCCTGTTATCCCGAAGGTATTCCTCTATATCCTTTATCTCATTCTGATTAAAGCCCCTGCTTTTGGTTATTTTACAATCGGGAATCGATCCTTCCGCGTACTTGTCCTTATCACTGAAATAAACACATATTCTCTTATTGTCACCCGTTCCGACAAGTCCGGAAACCAGCATGTTCATCTGTCTCATGTTAAATCGCCCTATACATCATCTCTCGTGATATCATTCGCCCATTTATAACTGTAAAACCTCTTAAGCACCCACGGCCACTTAACGAATTCATCTGTACACAGCAGGAAATATACCACCTTTACGGGAAGCTTAAACACAAATGCAGCAAGCAGTCCCAGCGGAACCGCATAGCACCACATATCTATTGTATCACACTTAAATCCGAATTTAGAATCTCCGCCGGCCCTGAAAATACCTGCGATAAGACAGGTATTAACGGCTGTACCCATAATATAGTAAGTATTTATAAGAAGCATGAATCTAAGATAATCAAGAGCTGTCGGCGTCAGAGATGCATGCTTAAGCGCAAACGGCATGATGAGCAGTACGATAACGCCTCCGATCGCGCCTGTTATCACCGCAAGCCTGAGGAGTACATGCCCCATATATATGCCTCTTTCCCTCTTGCCTTCTCCCAGTATCTGTCCGACTATAATGCCTGCTGCCGACCCGATACCATAGCATAGAACACAGCCGAGATTTCTTACGACATTTACTATTGAATAGGCGGCCACGGCATCATTCCCCATATGCCCGAGAATGACTGCATACATGGAGAATGCCAGAGACCAGACAAGATCGTTTCCGATTGCCGGCAACGCCATTGAAATGAAATCCTTCTGCAGAAGCTCATGTCTCTCAAACATGGTCTTAAATGTCAGTCTTACACCAACATCTTTAGAAGAAACATAAGCACAGCCCATCAGCTGAATGAACCTGCTTATCGTGGTTGCCATAGCAACACCCTTAACTCCCATCTTCGGTACGCCGAAAAGCCCGAAGATAAATACCGCATTAAGGCATACATTGCAGATAAGAGCAATAACCTCAAGTACCGTACTGGTTGATACCTTTCCGATACACCTTAGGATAGACATATATACCGCACTTATGGCCCAGAAAACAAGTCCCGGCGCTATAAGCCTTAAATAATCCTGCCCTATACTTATAAGAGTAGGATCTGAAGTATAAATATACATCAGATATCCCGGAATGAATAAACAGGCAAGCATCCCTATAAAGGCTACCGAAAGAGCGAACTTTAGGCCTATACCTTCGATCTTTTCAATGGTCTTAAGGTCACCCTTACCGTAATACTGTGCCGCCAGCATTGCTATCCCTGTTCCTATCCCGTACAGGAACATAAACATTATGCCGACCATGCTGTTTGACAGAGATAC
>JAEEGL012244586.1_pt1 | contig 17405 bp, 15 predicted proteins | sample 9134231 | NCBI WGS metagenome assembly JAEEGL01 (sample SAMN16246548, study PRJNA631951) | gut metagenome | biome: gut microbiome; feature: rumen; material: fiber-attached | host: Bos | place: Iran: Karaj | collected 2018-10
CCTACTTCGTGGCCGGCATCAACAGCCGCGAGCCTGTGCGCTTCGACATCATGAGCGCCTATGCCAACAACGATACCATACGTCCCGAGACCATGCTCGACCTTGAGCTCGGCTACCAGATTGCCCACAACCGCTGGGCCTTCAACGCCAACCTCTACGCTATGCTCTACAAGGACCAGATGACGCCCAACGGCGACGTGCTCACCGGCTACGCCCTGATGGAGAACGTCGAAAAGAGCTACCGCCTCGGCATCGAGCTCGAGGGTGGATACAAGGTCGCCGACTGGTTCCGCATGGACGCCAACCTGACGCTGAGCATGAACAAGGTGCTCGACTATGAATATTACGACTTTACCGACGGCGATTCCACCAATCGTACCATAGTCGGCCTGGACACCACGTGGTCCGACCTTGCCAGCCGTCATCTTGTGAAGGGCACCACCGACCTGGCCCTCTCGCCCTCGGTGGTTGGTGCCGCCATCGCCACCTTCACCCCCTTCAAGGATGCCAAGCTGCAGCTCATAGGCAAGTATGTCGGCAAGCAGTACGCCGACAACAGCAGCCGTGAATATTATGCCATCGACCCCTATTTCCTGCTCAACGTCAAGGCCAGCTACACCTGGCATCTCAAGGGCACCAACGAGATTGAGGCACAGCTGGTGGTCAACAACGTGTTAAACCACAAATACCGTCTCCACGCTTGGGCTGGCGAAGGCCCCTTCGATGCCAACGATTGGAGTGACCCCTCAACATACTACTACTACCACAGTCGCACGTGGCTCCAGCAGCCCGGCATCAACTTCATGGGCCGCGTGATATATCGCTTCTAATGGATGTTTTTGAGATAATCGGCGCAACCATCGGTCTGTTCTATATCGTCAGCGAATATAGGGCGGACCGCTGGTTCTGGCCGCTCAGCCTGCTTATGTCGGCGTTCTACGCTGTGATTGACTTCAGTAGCGCTATCTACGCCAACGGCGCCATCTGCGTCTATAATTTCGTGATGTCGGTCTATGGCATCCTTGTGTGGCGCGGTGTGATACAGAAACGCAAGGAGGACCACGGCGGCGAACGCCACATCTCCTCGTGCCCCCGCAACTATTGGTGGCAGATTGTCACCCTCACGGTGCTGCTCAGCGTGGTGCTGACATGGCTGCTGGGTTACTTCAACCAGAGCACGTACACTCTGCCCAGCGGGCGCATCATCCATCTCTCGGTGCTCGACGGCGTATCGTCGGCGCTGACAATAGTGGGCATGCTCATGTTGGCACACAAATGGTGGCAGCAGTGGTTCTGCTGGATGATTGTCGAGCCGATGATGATAGTGATATTCATCCTCACCGGAAACTATGCCTCGGCGGTGCTATACGCCGTGTTCGAGGTGTTCTGCATACTGGGACTGATCAGATGGAGGAAAGAAAGCATATCGTGATACTGGCGGCGGGCGACTTCCCCACGCACCATGTGCCCTTGCAGGCTCTACGCGAGGCGGACTTCGTCGTGTGCTGCGACAGTGCCTATGAGCAGTGGTCGGTGTGTTCTATGGAGGTCCCTTATGTTGTGGTTGGTGATGGGGATTCATTGACCGAAAGCGACAGGCAACAGCTTGGCGACCGCTGGCTTGAGGTCGACGAGCAGGACTACAACGACCTTCACAAGGCCATGGCGTATGCAACAGCGCATTTCCCTCTTACCGATACTCGCTTCACGATTGTGGGCGCCACCGGTAAGCGCGAGGACCATACGATGGGTAACATCAGTTATTTAGTGACGTTCGCCGAGGAGTATCCCAGTGCCGACATTGAAATGCTCACCGATTACGGCCGTTTTGTAGCTATTAGGGGCGAGCGCACTTTCTCCAGTTTTCCGCGCCAGCAGGTGAGTGTGTTTACGATGACGCCTGATGTGCCAATCGCCAGTAAAGGATTGAAGTGGGAGCTTGACGGCTTTCACGCCCGCCGTTGGTGGCAGGCTACATTAAACGAGGCCCTCGGCACCGAGTTTTCACTCAGTACCGAGGGCTGGCTCGTGATCTTCCAGACCTACGAGGCTAAATCATAAGCTTAAGTAAATCTTGGCCGATATCGCGGCGGTAATATTTGCCGTCCCACTGGATGGTAGTGGCGCGATTATAGCTCTTCATGAGAGCCTCTGGCAATGTGGCGGCGAGGGCAGTGGTGCAGATGACGCGGCCGCCGTTGGTGAGCAGCTGGCCGTCGTTGCCTCGCTTGGTGCCGCAGTGGAATACCAGCACGTCATCGGCATCCTCGCCAAGAGATATGGTTTTGCCTTTCTCGTAGCTGCCGGGATAGCCGCCGGCAACCATCATGACGCATGCTGCGGTGCGGCTGTCGACCGTCAGTGTGCAGTGGTCAAGCGAACCTTTGGCGGTGTTCTCAAAGAGTTCTACTACGTCGCTTTTGATTCGTGGGAATACACTTTCGGTCTCGGGGTCTCCCATGCGTACATTATACTCTATAACATAGGGGTCGCCGTTGACGTTCATCAGGCCGATGAATATGAAGCCATGGTAGTCTATCTTCTCGTCGCGCAGGCCGCGGACGGTGGGCTTGACGATGCGATCCTCAACCTTTTTCATGAAGGCTTTGTCGGCAAAGGGCACTGGGCTGATGGAGCCCATGCCGCCGGTGTTGAGACCGGTGTCGCCTTCGCCGATACGCTTATAGTCTTTGGCTGATGGCAACAGCAGGTAGTGGTTGCCGTCGGTGAGAACGAAGACGCTGAGCTCGATACCGCTGAGGTACTCCTCTATTACCACACTTGCGCTGGCGGCACCGAACTGGCCGGCGAGCATGTCGCGTAGGTGGGCCTTGGCGGTAGCCAGGTCTTCCTCGATGAGGACACCCTTACCAGCGGCAAGACCGTCGGCTTTTAGGACGTAAGGGGCCTTGAGAGTGTCGAGGAAAGCCTCTCCCTCTTTCAGCGTGTCGGCGGTGAAGGTGCGGTACTGTGCCGTGGGAATCTTGTGGCGCGTCATGAAGGCTTTGGCATAGTCCTTGCTGCCTTCGAGCATGGCGCCCTGACGGCTGGGGCCAACGACCATGACGTCCTTGAGGACCGGGGTGTTGGCGAAATGGTCGGCTATGCCGGCCACAAGGGGTGCCTCAGGACCCACGACGAGCATCTCGACACGGTTGTCGACGACGAAACGCTCCACGGCGGCGAAGTCTTCTGGGTTGATTTTGACGTTCTCCCCAACTTCTGCGGTACCTGCGTTGCCGGGGGCGATAAACAGTTTGCTGCAGCGCTTGCTCTGCGCTATCTTTGCGGCTATGGCATGTTCGCGGCCGCCTCCACCAAGTAGAAGAATGTTCACGATTAAAAGTGTTTTGGGTTGTGGAGTATACGGGAGTCGAACCCGTTGCCTTCAGATTGCGAACCTGACGCTCTACCAAATGAGCTAATACCCCGTATTTGGTGTTGGTGAGTCACCTGTTAGCCTTTTACTAAAAAAGGGCCGTTATGTCGACCCTTCTTTGTTTTGTGGAGTATATCGGAGTCGAACCGATGACCTCTTGCATGCCATGCAAGCGCTCTAGCCTACTGAGCTAATACCCCGTTTGTCTCTCTCGAAATCGGGTGCAAAAGTACAACCTTTTTCCAATATGGCAAAATTTTTTTTGTCCCAATAGGTTCTGGTATAGTATTAACTGTTGTTATACAGAGAATTGGCTATAATAAAATTTTAGGATTGCATGGTTGTAAGACCATTATAAAACGCCCTGCCACAGGTTGTGGCAGGGCGTTTTACGGGGTCAAACTATTCACTGTTTTTTGCGGAAAGTGAAGAGCATGTTGCCAAAGAAATTCCATAGTGTGGTGACACCGACGGCGAACACCCAGATAAGGTAGAAACGCCAGTCGTCGAACCAGTCGGGCAGCAGCTTTCCTGTAATCCACATGGTGCCGTTGTTCACGCCCAGACCTATGACGGATACGAGTATGAACTTCAGGTATTCAACGGCAACCTGTTTCTCTCGGCTGCGGAATGTCCAGATGCGGTTGAGGATGTAGTTTGTGGTGGCGGCGGTGACAAAGCCGATGGTGTTGGCTACAAAGGGGTTTAGTCCAACAACCTCCTTGAAGAGGTAGAGCACACTGAAATGCACCAGCATACCGCTGGCGCCCACAATGCCGAACTTGATGAACTTGGTAATGAGGGGGCGTAGCTCCATTAGTTGAAGATCTTTTCTTCAGGGCTGTGGATGATGCCGGTCTTGCGTACCTTGACTTTCTTGTTGCTCTTCGACTTACTGATGCGCGGAGCGGGTTTCTTCACGCGCGGCAGATACTGGATGTCGCCATCTTCGTTAATCTCAAGGCCATAGACCTTACGTGTGGCAAGGTTGCACTTGACGTGCCAAAAGTGGCCGCAGCCGCCCTTGGTAAGCAGAATATCGCTGGCCAGCTTCTCGTCGGTGAGGTTATCGTCCCAAAGGAAATTGACCCACACGATATGGTCGCCACGGTCGTTGGTGAAGCCCACATACTGGCGACGGTACATGCGCATATGCTCGTCAACCACGGGGCACATGCCGCCTTGGTTGTAGTGCTCACGGTTCAGGTAGGCGATACGTTTCTGGATGAGTTTCTCAGTCTCGGCAATCTCCTCGTCGGTGGGCGTAAAACGGCCGTCCTGATTCTCCACGGTGAAGTCAACCTCCCAGTCTTGATGGTAACTCCAGCCATGATAATTATTGCCCCAAACCTCGGCATTTTTCCATTTTTCGGTGGGCTCTATGTATTCCTGCGCACTGGCGAGAGTGGCCAGCATCAGCAGTCCAAGCGTCAAAAACAGCGATTTCTTCATGCTTTTTATTCCTTTGTTTTCAGGTGCAAAGATACTCATATTTCGGCATCTGCACAAATTTTTTTTCTAATTTACAAAAAAGTAGTATATTTGCACTCCGAAACAGTAACGAAAAATAGATAAAAAAAGTATACGCTATGAACAAATTTGTCACAGTAAAAGAGGCCGCCGACAAGATTCACGACGGCATGACCGTTATGGTCGGAGGTTTCCTCGGCGTTGGCAACCCCATCGCTCTTATTGACGAGCTCGTGGCCCGCAATGTCAAAGACCTCACCATCATCTGCAATGACACCGCCTATCCCGAGGTTGGCGTCGGCAAACTTATCACCAACCATCAGGTGAAGGCTCTCATCGCTACCCATATCGGTACCAACAATAACACCATCGACCAGATGAACGCTGGCGAGCTGAAGGTGACCCTCCAGCCCCAGGGTACCCTCGCCGAGCAGATACGCGCTGCCGGTGCAGGTCTCGGTGGAGTGCTGACCCAGACCGGTCTTGGCACTGTAGTTGAGAATGGCAAGCAGAAGGTCACTGTTGACGGCAAGGAGTATCTCCTCGAGAAACCCGTACATGCCGACGTCGCCATCATCGGCGCCAATATCTCCGATGAGGAAGGCAACCTCGTCTACAAGGGCACCAGCCAGAACTTCAGCCCCATGATGGCTACCGCCGCCGACACTGTTATCGTCGAGCCGCAGGAGATTGTGGCCACCGGCAGCATCGCCCCCGAGAACGTGAAGACCCCGGGCATCTTCGTCGATTACATCATCAAAAAATAAAGAAACAATATGGCAGTTACCTCTATGCTCCGCGTCCGCATGAGCGCCAAGGACGCACACTACGGCGGCAATCTCGTTGACGGCGCACACATGGTTCACCTCTTCGGCGATGTGGCCACAGAGCTTCTTATCAAACAGGACGGCGACGAAGGTCTCTTCTGCGCCTATGACATGGTAGAGTTCAAAGCCCCCGTCTATGCCGGCGACTATATCGAGGCTTACGGCGAGATTACCCATGTGGGCAACACCAGCCGCAAGATGAAATTCGAGGCCTACAAGGTCATTCGCACCCTCCCGGAAATTAGTGCTAGCGCCGCAGAGGTACTTGAAGAGCGCATCCTTGTCGCTCGTGCCACCGGCACTTGCGTAACCCCCAAAGAGTGCCAGCGCTACAACAAGTAATATAGTATAAGTGAAAAAGCGGTTGATCGGCTTCGATCAGCCGCTTTTTTTATAACTGTTTATTCCCATGAACATAGCCTTTATCTCCGCAGTGCTGCCGGTACTTGTGCTGCTCTATTTCATCTACAAGAAGGACAAATACCAGCCCGAGCCCATCGGCAAACTTATATGGGTCTTTGTTGTAGGATGCTTCAGTGTTGTCCCTGCTGCCCTCATGGAGGCTGTCATCATGCCCTTTGCACCAGATGCAGAGACGATGCCGGTGCTTAACGGTCTTTACAACGGCTATGTCGTCGCCGGCTTTAGCGAGGAGCTCTGCAAGTTGCTCCTTTTGCTGTGGCTCATCTGGCGCAGCCCGCATTTTGACGAGTACTTTGACGGCATCGTCTATGCCGCCTACCTCTCGTTAGGCTTTGCCTGTGTGGAGAATATAAGCTATGTGTTCCAAGGCAGCGACCAGATGCTTACAGCCCTCGTGCGCGGCGTGCTTGCCGTTCCGGCTCACTTCCTCTTCGCTGTCACCATGGGCTACTATGTCTCCCTCGCCAAGTTTGACCCCGAGCATCGCAGCAGCCATCTCTGGAAGGCATTCTTCTTCCCCATGCTGCTCCACGGCACCTACGACGCCTTGCTGATGGTATCTGGCACCCTCGGCGAAGCTTATGGCGAAGAAAGCATGGTGGTGATGACCACATGCGCCGTACTATTCATAGTCTTCATCATCTTCGACATCAAACTGTGGAAATGGGGCCTCAAACGCATCAAGCGCTTGCAGGAGCGTTCAAAGGAACAGGATTTCGACCGTCTACATCCCTTCGACGGCTTCACCTGGAATTTCTAAACTATTGCAGTTTGGCCTTGAGTGCACGCACCCTCTCTGCCGAGGTGTGTATGCGCTCTGCGCTTATGGTGCCGTCGGCTACCAGTTTCTTTATTATACGTACCGCCTTGGGTACCATATCGCTGTCGTAGGTGCCTCCGTTGTTGCTTAGGCACAGCATGTCAGCACCGGCTTCGATGGCCATCTTCAGTGTCGTCTCGAACGAGTATTCGTTCACTATGGCTCCCATGGCGAGGTCGTCGGTGACTATAACGCCTTGGAAACCCAGCGTGTCGCGCAGGTAGGCGGTGATGCGCGGCGAGAGCGATGCCGGCAAGCCGTCGGGGTCAAGCTGACGGTTGATGACATGCGCCGTCATCACCATCGGCACTTCTTTTATAAGCTTCTCATACGGCATCAGTTCCAGCTCTTTCCATGTGCCGCTGACGTCCACCAGTCCCTTGTGTGTATCGCCTGTGGCGCTGCCGTGTCCGGGGAAATGCTTCATGCATGATGCCACCCCTTGCTTGTTCTGTTCCTCAATCCATATCCGGCAGCAGTCGGTCACATGCTCCGGCGACGGCGAGAAGCTGCGCTCCATCTTGCCTATCACGGGACAGTCGGGGTTGACGTTCACGTCGGCCACGGGGGCGAAGTTGAGGTTGATGCCGGCGTCATGCAGCATCCTGGCCGTGATGCTGGCGCAACTGCGCACGCTGTCATAGCCTATCGTGGCCGACCGCTGCGGTGTGCCCACCTGCGGGAAGCCGTAGCGTGGGTGCAGACGGCTCACGAGACCGCCTTCTTGGTCTATACCTATCAGCAGGTCGGGATTTATAAGCCGCAATTGGCGACAGAGATTCTGCACCTGCTGTACACCGGTTATGTTGCGTCCGCGTTTGCCGGAGGGGGCATCATAGTCGAAGAGTATCACACTGCCCACATGGAAGTGCATGATGTCGCGCCATATATGGTTCGTCGAGTCCAACGCAATTCCACGGAACCCCACCAGCAGCATCTCGCCGATATCTTCGTCCAGCGTGTATTCGATGATGGTGTCGCCGTTGTCTTCTTCGTTGGCTGGCATCGCTGTGTTGCCGTTGCAACCTATCAATGCCAGCATCATGAACAGTGTGGTCAATATCTTCATCCTTCAAAGGGTATTCTGTGTGCTATGCTGCGCCCAAGGGTTATCTCGTCGGTATAGTCAAGACTGTCGCCAACAGCGACGCCTCGCGCCAAGGTCGTCACCTTCACGCCCGTGGGCTGCAGCTGGCGGTGTATGTAGTAGCCCGTGGTGTCGCCCTCCATGGTGGTGGGAAGCGCAATGATGACCTCTTCCACGGGAGCGGGGTCGCCCGTCTCCACGCGCCGTAGCAGGCTCGCTATCTCTATGTCCTGCACGCCGATGCCGTCGATGGGCGATATGACGCCTCCAAGCACATGGTACAGTCCGCGGTACTGCTGCGTGTTCTCAATGGCCATCACATCCTGCACGTTCTCCACCACGCACACCAGCCCCTTCTGCCGCTTTTCACTGCTGCATATGGGGCACACCTCGGTATCGCTCAGATTGTGGCAGTAGCGGCAATGATGGAGTTCAGTCTTGAGCCTGACCAGAGCGTCGCTCATATCGCGCACGGCCTGTTCGTCCTGTCCAAGCAGGTGCAGTGCATATCGCAACGCCGACCGCTTGCCAACCCCGGGCAGGGTGGCAAGCTGGTCGACGGCATTCTGCAATATGGTTGAAGGCAGCTCCACGTGTTAGCAGAGCTTCATGCTCTTCTTGATGGCCTCGATCTTGGCGTCGAGGGCGGCGTTGACATCGTCGAAGCAGTGGGGGCAAGGCAGCTCGCCTTTCACGCCGAAGTAGAACTTTATCTTGGGCTCTGTGCCGCTGGGGCGTACGGTGACCTTGTTGCCCTTGTCGGTGAAGAACTGCAACACGTTGCTTGTAGGCAGGTCGAGTTTGGTGACTTTGCCGGTGATTAGGTCCTTGCTCTCGTGAGTCTGGTAGTCCTTTATGCAGACGACCTTTTCGCCGTCAATCTCCTGCGGCGGGTTGCTGCGGTAGTCGCGCATCATCTGCTGTATCTCCTCGGCGCCGCTCTTGCCCTTGCGCACCACGCTGAGCAGGCCTTCCTTGTAGAAGCCGTACTCCCTGTAGATGTCCACGAGCACGTCGAAGAAGGTCTTGCCCTGTTCGCGGGCCCAGGCGGCCATCTCGGCAATCATGGAGCAGGCGGCCACGGCGTCCTTGTCGCGCACGAAGTCGCCAATCATGTAGCCGTAGCTCTCCTCGCCGCCGGCTATGAAGGTCTCTATGCCTTCCAGCTCTTTAATCTTGGCGCCGATGAACTTAAAGCCTGTCAGCACATCGTACACCTTCACGCCCAGGCGTGCCGCGATGTCGGCAGGCAGCTCGCTGGTGACGATGGTCTTCACGATAAACTCGTTGCCGGTGAGCAGCTCTTTCTCCTTCCACTGGCGCAGTATGTAGTAGAGCAGCACGCTCATGGTCTGGTTGCCGTTGAGCAGCATCCACTCGCCGTCGGGGCGCTTCACAGCCACGCCCACGCGGTCGGCGTCGGGGTCGCTGGCAAAGACGATGTCGGCGTCAATCTTGCGCGCCAGCTCCACGGCCATGCTCATGGCAGACTTCTCCTCGGGGTTGGGCGAGGGGGTGGTGGGGAAGTTGCCGTCGGGCACCGCCTGTGCCTCCACGACGTTGACGTTGGTGAAGCCCAGCTGCTTCAGCATGCGCGGTATCAGCGTTATGCCTGTGCCGTGCAGCGGCGTGTAGACTATCTTCACGTCGTGGTGCTTCTTGATGAGCTCGGGGTTCAGCGAGTTCTGCTCAACACGCTGCAGGTACACCTTGTCGACATCTTCGCCTATGATGGTGATGTTCTTCTCGCCGCCGGTCATCTTCACGTCGCCGACACTCTTGATTTTGAGCACCTCTTCGATGACGGCCTCGTCGTGCGGCGCCGTCAGCTGGCAGCCGTCGCTCCAGTAGGCCTTGTAGCCGTTGTACTCCTTGGGGTTGTGGCTGGCGGTGACCATCACGCCGGTGTGGCAGTGGAAGTGGCGCACCGCGAAGCTCAGCTCCGGTGTGGGGCGCATGCCGTCGAAGAGGTACACCTTGTAGCCGTTGGCGGCGAGCACCGAGGCGGTAATCTCGGCGAACTCGCGGCTGTGGTTGCGGCTGTCGTGGCTCACGGCGGCGCGCAGCTCCAGTGGGGCGTTGCTCCCATCCGGTCGCGACACCTCACCGGCGTTGACCTTCTTCACGTAGTTGGCCAAGCCCTGGGTGGCCATGGCCACGGTGTATTTGTTCATGCGGTTGGTGCCCACGCCCATGATGCCGCGCAGGCCGCCGGTGCCGAATTCCAGATGGCGGTAGAAGCTCTCGTTGAGCTCCATGGGGTTCGCGGCCATGTCGCGGATAGCCTGCTTTGTGGCCTCGTCGTATTCTCCTTCGAGCCAAGCCTTGACGTTCAGCTTGGCGCTCTCGTCGATGTTCAGTGCGTTGATATCCATAATGTCAAAGATTTGTTTCATGAATAAAAAAACAACATAAAAAAAGCAATTTTATTGTGTAGCGGCACAAATTTTATTTTCCATGACTGCCTTAGGCAGTCGCTCCGACTCCGGTCCGACACCCCTCCGTCCTTACACCGACTAAAAACCGTAGAACAACCGTAGAACAGTCGGAGCGGGTACGGAGAGGAGTCGGAGCGACACCAGTGTTCCAGTGGCTCCCGTCGGAGGTATGCCTGAGGCCTATGGAAGACCTTTTGAAGACCTTATGAAGACCTATGTAACCAACAAATAAATCGTGGCATTCGTGTAAAAAAAGATGGGTGTGGCGTTTTTTTTTGTATCTTTGCACTCGAATATGAGCAAGCACATTTTCGCCATTAGCATAATAATGACGCTTTTCGCCGTTGTCGGCGCCAAGGCGCAGCCTTATTGGGACAATCTTGAGGTGTACCGGCTGAACAAGGTGCAGCCCCACGACCGTATCGTTCCTGAGGGCAGATGGACTATGGACCTCAACGGGCGGTGGGCGTTCCGCATCTTTGACACTCCGCAGCAGGCCACCCTCACACCCACGCGGTGGGACAGCATCATGGTGCCTGGCAACATAGAGCTTCAGGGGTATGGGATACCTGTTTATGTGAATATGCGCAACGAGTTCCGCAGCGACCCGCCGCGGGCGCCGCGCGACTATAATCCCACGGGTGTCTATATGCGCCACTTCACGCTTCCGACAAGCTGGCGAGGACGCCGCACGATAGCCAAGATCGGCGCTGCGGGTGGGGGAGTGTACCTTTATGTCAACGGCCGCGAGGTGGGCTACAGCCAGGACTCGAAGACGCCGGCGGAGTGGGACATCACTCGCTACCTTGCCGATGGGCGCAACACGATGGTGGTGAAGGTGGTGCGCTGGACGGACGGCAGCTACCTCGAGTGCCAGGACATGTGGCGCATGAGTGGCATCACGCGCGACGTGGAGCTCTACAGCGTGCCGCGGACATATATCACGGACCTCAAGGTTATTGCCGATGTGGACACCAACGACTGGCGCACCGGACGCCTTGAGGTGATAGTGGACCTTAGCCGCGAGGTGCAGGGGGGCAGTGTGAAGTGGCAGGTGGAGCGTGGGGGTATTGAGGCCAATGGCAGGAAGGTGCTGGAGTCGCGCGACTGGTTCACCAGCTTTGCGACAACCATACCCGATGTGGCGTTGTGGAGCGACAGCACGCCGGTGCTCTATAACCTCATCGTGAGCCTTTGCGATGCTTCGGGCAACGAGACGGAGCGCATCAGCAAGCGGATAGGCTTCCGTCACGTGGACATCCGCGACGGCCAGTTGCGCGTCAACGGCCGGCCGGTGGAGATACGCGGTGTAAACCGCCATGAGCACAGTATCTACGGCGGACATTACATCACCCCCGACGAGATGCGCGAGGATGTGCGCCTGATGAAGGGGCTGGGCATCAATGCCGTGCGCACCAGCCATTACCCCAACGACGAACTATGGTATGACCTCTGCGACTCGGCGGGCATCTATGTGTGGGACGAAGCCAATGTGGAGAGCCACGCGCAGGGATACGGCGAGGGCTCGCTGGCGAAGAAGAGAGATTGGCTCAACCCTATACTGGACCGCATATACAACATGTACAAGCGCGACCGCAACCATCCGAGCGTCATTGTGTGGAGCCTCGGCAACGAGTGCGGCAACGGCTACTGTTTCGAAGAGGCCTACCGCTTTCTCAAAGGCAAGGACGGCTCGCGGCCGGTAGTGTATGAGCGCGCCGAGCAGGCATGGAACACCGACATAGTGTGCACCATGTACCCGTCGGTGGAGGATCTCTCTGCCTATGCCCGCAATGTCCGTAACAAGCGACCGTACATTATAACAGAATACTGCCACGCCATGGGCAACTCGATGGGTGGACTCAAGGACTACTGGGACACTATCGACAAATACCCGCTGCTGCAGGGCGGCTTCATCTGGGACTGGGCGGACCAAAGTTTTTTAGTTGACAGTGGACAGTGGACAGTGGGTAGCACATGGGGTCAAATGCTACCCACTACCCACTACCCACTACCCACTTGCTGGTGGGCTGCCGGTGGCGACCTCGGTGAGCTTCCCGGCATCAAAGACGACGACAACTTCTGCGCCAATGGCATCATGGCAGCCGACCGCACGCCGCATCCCGCTGCCGAAGAGGTGAAGGCAGTATACACCCGCGGGCGCGACAATGTTGTGGTGCCGCTGCGCGAGGCTGCCGGCAAAGGCACTCTGCGCAACGGCGAGGTGTGTGTGCAGCGCGGCAAGGCCTACGCCACGCTGACCGGCAACGGTTTTGAAGCGAAGATAGACCTGCGCGATGGCAGCATAGCCAGTTACCGCTACAACGACCGCGAACTACTGGCGAAGCCGCTGCGGTGCAATTTCTGGCGGCCGCCGACGGACAACGATATGGTTGACGTTGCCGGTGCGCGTGCCTGGCAGGGGCTTGACCGCCTGAGCGCCGAGGTGCTGTCAGTGACGACAGGACATGGTGAGGTGGGCGTGCTGATGCGTCTCAGAAGCGACGACGGCGCTGCGATACGCGTGAAGCAGACCGTGGAGGCCGACAACGAGGGGCGCCTGCAGCTGAGCTATATGGTGGTGCCTGGCGGCCAATACCGTACTTTGCCCAAGGTGGGTGTGCAGTTCGGACTCGACACAGCATATATGTCATGCCTTTTCCGTGGCAACCTGTATGAGACATACCCTGACCGGCGCGCAGCGCAGAGGCAGGGCACATGGTACATGGACATGGGCGAGATGGCCCAGCCGCAGTATGTGGTGCCGCAAGAACAAGGCAACCGCGAGGCTGTTTGGGTGCGCTTCTCGGGCGACGGCGTTGTCCCCTTGACTTTGATGAGCCCCGACACGATGCTTGGCTTCTGTGTACGCCGTTGGAGCGACAGCACGCTCACCGCTGCACGCCGCTGGCGTGGTATGGTGCCGGAGGATTGCTACACCGTGAGCATCGACCACCGGCAGGCCGGTCTTGGTACTGCCACTTGCGGCCCCGGTGTGGCCGAACGTTACCGCATCAGTGGCGACAGCACCTACTGCTACCGCTTTGTGCTGGTGCCCGACGATGTAGAACGAGTGTGCCCCTTTGCCATGCACCCCGATATTGTTGGCAGTATGGGCAATGATGAGGTAGCGACGCTCAAGATAAAGAATATCACGGCTTCGCGAAAGCCCAGTGCCCCCTACGATATGGGCTTTCCGCAGCTGCTCGTGGACGGGCGGCGTGCTGTGCCGGGAGACTGGCGACATGGCTGGGTGGGCTTCCAGGGTCAGGACACCGTAGAGCTGACGCTCATGCTGGAGGGTTACGAGAGCATTGGCACCATCTCCGTGGGTGCCTGCCACAGCCCGGGTGACTGGGTAGTGAAGCCGTATGACGTGCAGGTGCAGTGGAGTATCGACGGCAATGGTTGGAGCTCGTGGGAGAGCATGAATCTCGCCAATCCGCCCGCCGACCTATACAGCGACAGTCGTCGCGTGCGCTACACACTGACTCCACGTAAGGCCAAGAGCATTCATTATGTACGCCTGCGCTTTGTCTGCCGCGGTAAGCTGCCTATATGGCATCCTTATGCCGGCGAGCCGGCGTGGCTGATGATAGACGAAGTGGAGATAGCAAAATGACAGTTTATGGGCGCGCAGCGGGCATTTATAGCAATAGACCTCAAGTCGTTCTACGCCTCGGTGGAGTGCGTGGAGCGTGGGCTTGACCCGCTGCTCACCAACCTGGTGGTTGCCGACCCTACGAAGACGGAGAAGACCATCTGTCTGGCAGTGACACCATCGCTGAAGGCCTATGGCATCGGTGGCCGTGCTAGGCTGTTCGAGGTGGTGGAGCGTGTTCGGCAAGTGAACATGGAGCGGCTCTGCTTCTCGCCTGAAGGTATATTCAAAGGACGCTCGACGCATGACCCCGACCTCAAGGCCCATGACGACTGGGAATTGGACTATATTGTGGCGCCGCCGCGCATGAGACTCTACATGCAGTATTCGGCGCGTATCTATGGCATATATTTACGCTTCATAGCTCCCGAGGATATTCATGTCTACTCGGTGGACGAGGTGTTCATTGATGCCACCGACTACCTGAAGTCGTACCGTATGACACCTCGTGAACTGGCGGCGAAGATGATAAGTGAGGTGATGCGCGAGACTGGCATCACGGCCACCGCCGGCATAGGCCCCAACTTCTACCTGAGCAAGGTGGCTATGGATATCGTGGCCAAACATATTCCCGCCGACAAAGACGGCGTGCGCATAGCCGAGGTGGACGAGATGAGTTACCGCCGTCTGCTGTGGGACCACCGTCCGCTGACAGACTTCTGGCGCGTTGGCCGTGGCACCAGTCGTAAGTTGGAGGCCAACGGCATGATGACCATGGGTGACGTGGCGCGGCGTTCGTTGGACAACGAGGCGTCGCTGTTCAAGCTCTTCGGCGTCAACGCCGAGCTGTTGATAGACCATGCCTGGGGTTACGAGCCGGTACGAATGAAGGACGTAAAGGCATACAAACCATCGTCAAAATCGTTCAGTTCAGGACAGGTGCTTGCGGAACCGTACCCATTCGGCAAAGCCCGTGTGGTGGTGCGCGAGATGGCCGATAGCATGGCGATGAAACTGGTGGACAAGGGCTTGGTGACATCGCAGGTGGCGCTGGTGGTGAACTACGACACCAAGAGCCTTGACAATGAGGACTACGAGGGCGAGGTGGCGCTCGACTGGTACGGCCGCCGTGTGCCGCGCTATGCCCACGGCAACATGGCTATGATGCCGCCCACGTCATCGTCGAAAGCCATAACCGATGCCGTAGTGTCCCTGTACGACGCCAACGTCGACCCTAAGTTACTGGTGCGGCGTTTGACGGTGGTTGTGGGTGGCCTTGTGGACAGTCGCAGCGTCAAGCCCGTAGAGGAGCAGCTTAATCTTTTCGCTGACCATGAGGCGGAGGAGCGCCGCAAGGCTGAGCAGCAGGTTGTGAGGGAACGCGAGAAGAGAATGCAGAAGGCCGCATTGACAATACAGAAACGCTTTGGCAAGAACGCCATACTGCGCGGCACCGACTTCGAGGAAGGAGCCACGCTGCGTGACCGCAACGCCCAAGTTGGAGGACACAAAGGATGAACGACAAATACAAAGACATAATGGATTTACCGTACAACGGCATTAGGCATCACCGCCGGATGAGTATGCATGAGCGTGCAGCGCAACTGTCGCCGTTCGCGTCGCTCACGGGCCACAACGACATGCTGGATGACACGGCACGTGAGAAAGAGGCAGTCGACCTTGAGAATGACAGACCCAAAGACTTCGACGAGTGGTATGCCATGCTGATGCAAATGACAGAGCAACAGTCATTATAGAGAATATTTATGTTAATATGGTTGGTGGTTCGGTTTTTTTTCGTACCTTTGGCAGGTCATAAAAAACGGTGACATATAAAGAAAGAATTATAAATCAAAAAAATAACAGATATGAAGATTTTAGTTTTGAACTGCGGAAGTTCGTCGATTAAGTATCAGTTGGTCGACATGGCAAACAACGCCCAGGTGATGGCCAAGGGCTTGTTGGAGCGCATCGGTTTGGAGATGGGTGAGTTCACCCACAAGTGGAACGGTCAGAAACACTATGAGCAGGTGCCTATCCCCGACCATACCGCCGGTATCAAGATTGTCCTCAACGCCCTTATCGACAAAGAGATGGGTGTCATCAAGGACTTCAACGAGATTGGCGCCGTGGGTAACCGCGTGGCACATGGTGGCGAGAGCTTTGACCACAGCGTGCTTGTTACTGACGAGGTTATCGAGAAGATTAAGGCCCTCACGGCTCTTGCACCGCTGCACACGCCGGGCAACCTGGCCGGTATCTATGCAATGCGCGAGGTGCTGCCCAACGTGCCGCAGGCTGTCGTGTTCGACACTGCCTTCCACAGCACCATGCCCCCGAAGAGCTACCTCTACGGTCTGCCCTACGAGTACTACGAGAAGTACGGCGTGCGCCGCTACGGCTTCCACGGCACCAGCCACAAGTTCGTCGCCGAGAAGGCCGCCAAGATGATTGGTAAGGATTGGAATGACCTGAAGATTATCTCCTGCCACCTCGGCAGCGGTGCCTCCATATGCGCTATCGACCACGGCAAGAGCTTCGACACCACCATGGGTATGACCCCGCTGGAGGGTCTGCTGATGGGTTCGCGTCCCGGCGATGTCGACCCAGGCGTCATCGAGTTCATCATCAAGAAAGAGATTGTCGAGAACGGTAAGGATTGGAAGGACATCACCAAGATCCTCAACAAGCAGAGTGGTCTGCTCGGCATTAGCGGCGACAAGCAGGATATGCGTGACATCCGCGCCGGTCGCGATGCAGGTGACAAGCGTGCCACCTACGCTTTCGATATGTTCGCCCAGCGTGTGAAGCGTTACATCGGCGGCTACATGGCCGAGATGGGCGGCTGCGACCTGCTGCTCTTCACCGGTGGTATTGGCGAGAACGCCTGGTTCATGCGCCGTCCTATCCTCGAGAACATGGAATGCCTCGGTATCGACATCGACTTCTCGAAGAACGACAATGTCATGGGCGAGGACATCATCCTCTCGACCCCCAAGTCGAAGATGGCCGTCGTGGTCTGCACCACCGACGAGGAATATGTCATCGCCAGCGACACCTACGCGTTGGTGAAATAAATTGACTTAGGTGGATATACTACAGAAACGGATTTCCGAAAGGAAATCCGTTTCTGCATTTATTATACAAGGGCTATTTCTTGGCTGAGATGTATTTTTTCAATGCCTTTACATAGTCTCTGAAAGCTTCTGTCCCCGCGGGAGTGATGCGACAGGTGGTGCGAGGCATCTTACCTTTGAAGCCTTTTTCAACCGTGATATAGCCTGCGGCGGTGAGTTTGTCAAGCTGCACGCTGAGGTTGCCCGAAGTGGCACCCGTCTGTTCCTTGATATAGGTGAAGTC
>JAEEGL011208944.1_pt1 | contig 17404 bp, 9 predicted proteins | sample 9134231 | NCBI WGS metagenome assembly JAEEGL01 (sample SAMN16246548, study PRJNA631951) | gut metagenome | biome: gut microbiome; feature: rumen; material: fiber-attached | host: Bos | place: Iran: Karaj | collected 2018-10
CTGAAGGCTGTTGACTCGATGATTCCCATTGGTCGCGGCCAGCGTGAGCTCATCATTGGCGACCGTCAGACAGGTAAGACCGCTATCGCTGTCGATACCATCATCAATCAGAAGAGTTTCTATGAGGCAGGCAAGCCCGTATATTGCATCTATGTAGCCATCGGCCAGAAGGCTTCAACAGTTGCCGCTCTGGTGCAGACGCTCAAGGAGCGTGGTGCCCTGCCCTACACCATCGTCGTAGCTGCTACGGCTGCTGATCCCGCTGCCATGCAGTACTACGCCCCCTTCGCCGGTGCAGCCATCGGTGAGTATTTCCGCGATCGTGGCTATCCTGCACTGGTCGTTTACGACGACTTGTCAAAGCAGGCTGTCGCTTACCGTGAGGTGTCGCTGATTCTGCGCCGTCCCTCTGGTCGTGAGGCTTATCCTGGCGATGTGTTCTATCTGCACTCTCGTCTCCTTGAACGTGCAGCCAAGATCAACGAGCAGCAGGAGGTGGCTGAGAAGATGAACGACCTGCCCGAGTGCATGAAGGGTCATGTGCGTGGTGGCGGCTCGCTCACTGCACTGCCTATCATCGAGACGCAGGCAGGTGACGTATCGGCTTATATTCCAACGAACGTGATCTCCATTACTGGCGGGCAGATTTTCTTGGAGAGCGACCTCTTCAACCAGGGCTTCCGGCCCGCCATCAACGTCGGTATCTCCGTATCGCGTGTCGGTGGTTCGGCTCAGATCAAGTCTATGAAGAAGGTGGCTGGTACACTGAAAATTGACCAGGCACAGTATCGTGAGCTGGAGTCCTTCTCGAAGTTCTCTTCCGATATGGATGCTGTGACCGCCATGACGCTCGACCGGGGACGTAAGAACCAGCAGTTGCTCATTCAGCCTCAGTACAGTCCCATGCCCGTAGGAGAGCAGATTGCCATCCTCTATTGTGGCGTACACGGACTGATGCGCGATGTGCCCATTGGCAAGGTGCGCCAGTGTCAGGATCAGTTCCTCGACAAGCTTCGCAGTTCTGCTCCCGAAGTCATTGAGACCTTGGCCAGCGGAAAGATTGACGATGAGACGACCAGTAAGATTGAGGCAGTGATGGCTGATATCGCTGGGACATTTAAGTAAGCCTCAAATCTCAAACCAAAATGAGTCTAAAGGAAATCAAAGGACGTATCGCTTCCGTCAAATCGACGCGCAAGATTACGAGTGCCATGAAGATGGTGGCCAACTCCAAGTTGCACCATGCTCAGATGGCTATTCAGAATATGCTGCCCTACGAGACGATGCTGGAGCATATCCTCAAGTCGTTTCTGGCAGCAGAGGCTGAGGCTCAGACCATCTTCGATCAGGAACGTCCGGTGAAGCGTGTGGCTCTTGTCGTGCTGTCTTCCAACTCGTCTCTCTGTGGTGGATTCAATGCTAATGTCATCAAGCTGATGCAGCACATCCATGATGGATATGCTGCAGAGCTGGGTGCCGACAATGTTGAGATCTATCCCATTGGTCGTAAGGTGACGGAGAAGGCTCATAAGCTGGGCTACAAGGTCGATGGTGACCGTTGCACTTTGGTTGACAAGCCCAACGTGCATGATTGCATTGAGCTGGCCATGGAGCTGGGCCGTCGTTTTGCCGAGGGCGAGCTTGACCGGGTTGAGATTGTCTATCATCACTTCAAGAGTGCTGGTTCTCAGGTGCTTACCAGGAAGACCTTCCTGCCCATTGATTTGGAAAGTGAGCTGGAGCGTGACCATGAGCGTGACCTTACCACGACTGTCGTGACTCGTGAAGCTCAGGAGTATCTGAAGAAGAACTGTCGTAAGCGCAAGGCTCAGAACGATGAAGTGAAGCCTCTGAACGACAACTTCATCGTTGAGCCCGATATGCAAACCGTTCTTACGCAGCTCATTCCGAAAATGGGTCATCTCATGCTTTACACGGCTGTGCTCGATAGCGTGGCATCTGAGCATGCAGCCCGTATGGTTGCTATGCAGACGGCTACTGACAATGCCGACGAACTGCTTCGCCAGTTGAACCTACAGTACAACAAGGGTCGTCAGCAAGCCATTACCAACGAGCTGTTAGATATTGTTGGTGGTTCCGTGAACAACTAAGAAGTGATTGGGATTAAGTGTAAAAAATAATGGGTGAGAAAAAAACTCGCCCATTATTTTTTACTTTTACTTCCTCAGTGTTTCCACGATGCGTGCCATCTGGTTAGGGATGCGTATCTGCTGCGGACATTTCGACAAACAGACCTCGCAGTCCTGGCACTGTGTGGCCCATGCCTTTGCATCGGGCAGTGCTTTCTGGAGTCCTTCGGTGAACTGCTGTTTCTTCGCTGCATAGTCGGCTGCAGTCTTGTCGGGCAACGGCAGCAGGTGGCTGTTTACCGTTTCATTGTAGTAGGCGAAGTTTCCGGGAATATCCACACCGTAGGGACACGGCATGCAATAGGCGCATGTGGTGCAGGGAATGGTGGGGAAGCCCGACATCTGGTCGGCAATATCAGCCAATAGCTTGTTCTCCTGTTCCGTGCAGGGATCCAGTGGCGAGAACGTGGCAACGTTGTCCTGAAGATGATCCATGCGGTTCATGCCGCTCAGCGTGGTCAGGATGTTTGTGTGTGAACCCACCCAGCGGAAAGCCCATCGGGCTGTGCTGTCATCGGGACGTATAGCTTTCAGTTGGTCTACCAGTTCCTGTGCCATGCGTCCGAAGGCACCACCGCGTAGCGGTTCCATCACCACGCATTGCACGCCTGCCTTCTCACATTTCTCGTAAAGATACTCAGCATCGGCATCCACCCGTCTGCCACCTCGCAGTGAAGCGTGACGCCAGTCCAGGAAGTTCATTTGAATCTGTACGAAATCCCAGTGGTATTCTTCCTGGCGGTCGAGCAGCCAGTCGAAGTCACGCACGTCGCCATGATAGGAGAATCCTAAATGTTTGATGCGGCCAGCCTCACGCTCTTTCAGCAGGAACTCGAGCACGCCGTTGTCTAAGAAACGTCCTTTCAGCGACTCCATGCCACCTCCGATGCTGTGCAGCAGATAGTAGTCAATATAGTCTACCTTCAGTCTTTCCAATGACCGTTCGTACATGCTTTTCGAGTCATCGAAGCTCCAGGTACGCCGGTTCTGATTCGACATCTTCGTAGCCACGAAGAACTTCTCCCTTGGGAAACGCGACAGTGTGTTGCCAGTGAGCACTTCCGACTGTCCCCCCATGTACATAGGTGCCGTATCGAAGTAGTTCACGCCGTGTTCAATGGCGTAGTCCACCAGCCTGTCCACCTCTTCCTGGTTGTTGGGCAGTCGCATCATGCCGAAGCCCAAGAGCGATATCTGCTCACCCGAGCCGTGCTGCACTCGATAGGTCATGCGGTTGTCGGCACTACGTTTTTCCTCTTCCTTTCCCTTGGCCAGCACGCCAAGTGGTTCCATGGCCATCATGGCCATAGCGGAACCGGCGCCGATTCCCAGTCTTTTCAGGAAATCGCGCCGGCTTTGGTTCATTATTTCTTCTTTACTCATTAGGTCTTAGTTGGTTGGTTTTGTGTTTATTTGTATCTTACTGCATGAGCGTTGGATGTAAATACCAATCGGCATGCTCAGCACCCTTTGACTTTGCCCAAGGCAGGAAGAACTCATAGAGAACACTGATGGCCTTCTTCTCGTTCTCCCGCTTCAGCAGCGTGTCCATGAAAGGTGCAATGGTCACTCCGTCGAGATAGAAGGCGAAGGGGTATTCGCTGTTACGCACGTAGTAGATGCCTTCGGCCGGTACGGATCTGTCGTCCTCAGTGCCGAAATAGCTGGTAATCATCTTGTTCGTGGGAGCCTCCATTGGAATATGCACCTCCCAGCGACCACTTCCTTCCGGACGATAGATGAAGGGCTTCACCTCTGCCGAGTTGCTGGCCTTGCTGAGACCGTCCTTATAGTTCACCTCCAGGATATAGGTGGTGCCCAGTTCGGCCTTGATGTCCTCTGTGAGCAGATAGTTCTTTCCGTCCACGATAAAGCTGGTCTCGGTGGTGTCATTTGTTTCGGGATTCACCTTCTTCATTACAATCGACGAGGGAGTCACCTTCGTGTTCAGCGTCAGCGCCAGACCAGTCTTCAGCGTCACATAGTTCTGATAGGTGGTCAGCAGGAATTTCTCCTTCACGATCTTATAGTCGGTGCTGCCCGTCTTCACTGAGAAGGTCTTCTCGTGAGTCAGCTCAACCATGACGTCGTTCATGTCATAGTCGCCCTTCGACGGCCACAGATCCTCGAAAGCGTAGACACCCGTTGCCGATGTGGTCTTGTCCTCCACCTTTGGCAGGGTCATAAAGGCGTCGGCGGGCTTCAGGGCCAGTACGATGTCGTCATAGTCCAGGTCGTTGCAGGCATCCTCAAAGCCTACGATGGCATATTCCTCACCCGACTCAGCCTTATACGCAAACTTGGCCGTGCGGTTCTCGTTGTTGGGATTCTGGATCTTGCAGTCAGCGGGATCCAGTCCAGCGGTGTTGCAGTAGGAGAGACCGTCTGTCGAAGCAGCCCAGACGTTGTACTGTCTGGCCAGCGGCATTTCCTTGTGGTCTTTACCACCGTTGTAGCTGTTGAAGAACTTCTTTGTGCCTTCTGCCGTTTCCTGCGACTTCTGCATGCCCCATCCGTTGGTCTTCATGATGAAGCCGATCTTCGTTCCCTGGGGGAACTTGGTTTCCACAGTCGTCAGGTCACCGCTGGCAATGTTCGGATAGTACAGCAGCTGCACTGATTCGCCACGATTCAGGGCAATGTTGCCGTAGAATTCTGGGTTGCGGCACCAGTTGCGCCACCAGTGTCCGTCCTGTGTGTTGGGGAACAGCATGATGATGTTCAAGTCCTTGGGATCAGTAGGCTTGCTGTCTTCATTGTAGTAATAATAGCCCAGCGTGTTGTTCCAGCACGTCATGCTGCCCAGAAAGGCCACTGCTACTTCCGATTCCTTCACAACGGTGAGGTCGGCCTGTACGCAGTATTCTGGATTGCAGGTCTGGTTGGCCACCAATGCGTTGGCTACTGTCTCGTAAAGACCGCTCATCTCGTCTTCAGTAAAGAAGAGTTTGCTGCTGGCCGTAGTCTTGTCGAGCAGATAGTTAGGACGTCCGCTCAGACGATCCCATGAACCCAGGGGGGTGAACCAGTCCTTGTAGACCTGTTTGGCAGCCTTGTCGCCAGTATTCACGTCAACCTCGTATGACAGCTGGTACAGCGTCTCCAGGCTTGTTGTGGGCTCGGCGCTGGCTTTTCTGCTGGCACGCGCATTCATCTGGTTGTTTGTCTGTGCAATGAATGTAGCAGCACCTCCCTTCACCTGGCCGTTCATCACGTTTTCAGCCACCATGAAGTTGCCGGTCACCACATACAGGTCCTTGGCGTATGCAGGCAGTTTGATCATATCGTTGAACTTGCCTTTGTTATCAGTATAGGCTTTAAACAGGGGAGCAATATCCGTTCTCAGCGTGGTGTTGTCATCGACGCCTACATACGGATTTTCGCTGTAGATGTCGAACATTACGGGGCCATAGGTCTGGAATGCTGAATAGTCCACCGTCAGGTTCACTTCCTGCACGGTCGAGAAGTTGAAGTCGTTAAACTCCATTTTGTTCGGTACAAGCGAGTCATCGTAAAGATCCTTGTCTTTACATGATGTCATTACTAAAGCTGCACAAGCTGTACTCAGCAAAAAGATTTTTTTCATATTATCCAAAAATTGTGTTGTTATATAACTCGGTGCAAAGGTACGAAAATAATACGAAAACTCCAAGAAACTGGTTGCTTTTTTTACAAACAAAAGAGTATGCCGCACTTTTTGTGAGGCATACTCCTTGAATCAATTTACGTTCGTGAACGTAGAAGAATACAGCTTAGCGCACTACCTTGACAGTCTTCATGTTGCCGTTGGCTTGCTGTGTCTGCATGATGACCAGACCCTTGACGCTGTTGCTGACCTTGCGGCCCTGCAGGTCAAAGTAAACCACCTTGTCTTTGTCATAGTTCACGCTGGCAATGCCGGTGTTAACAAGTGTGGTGCTGCCGTCGTTCCATACGATGTTCGACTTGTTGCAGTCGTCGGCACCGTAGTAGATGCTCTGTACGCCAATCTTTGTCCAGGAAGCAATTTCTTCTGCCGACTGGTTCAGGTAGACTTTTTCACCACCTTTCACGAAGTCATAGCCGTCATCGAAGTTGTAGGGGATTTCAGTTATGTCCTCCGTCAGGTTCTTGTACAGGATTGTATCCAGTGTCAGCGTCTGTTCCTTGCCGTCCTTCTCTACCCAGAGGGTGTAGTAAAGCTTTGAGGTAAGGAGTTCGTTGCCGTCTACGTCCTCAGCAGGAATGTTGAGTCCTATGTACGGCCACCTGCCTTCAAGGTCTATCTTTTCAATGGAAGGATCAGCAGGCGTTGCAGCCACGTCGACCATCTTCTTGATTTCTACATTGTAGAACACCTGATATGGCTCTCCCAGCGTGTACCACTTGTCGTGGAGCACCATGAACTGGTCAGCAGTGCTGAAGGTGTTGTTTTCAGCGTCGTAGTTCAGTACCAGGTCAACCGTCTTGCCTTCTTCGTCAACGGCTGTGACATAGTAGTCGAAGGTGAACCATAACACAGTCAGAGTGCCCATGAACTGGTTGGCAGGAATGGTCACAGTCTTTCCATCGGCGCTCAGCGTTCCCTTGGCCCAGAAGTTGCCGGTGTTGTCAGAGAAGCCCTTGAAGTAGACGTCGTTTCCATCGAAGCCCACCTCAGTCTGGAATTCGTAAGGCTGCTGGATTCTGTCTGCTTTCTTGATGTTTTTCGTGATGGCACGGGCATCATATTCGATTTCCTCATCTGTCGACTGAACAAGCTCCACAGCCGTGAACTTATAGGTCTCGGTCGTCAGGTTCTCAGGAACCACCACGGGATCAAATGTCTTAGGCTCGCCGGGATAGACAATCATGTCGTACCAGAAGCCCCATGGGTCAACTGTGTCTGCGGTCTTGTTTTCCAGAATATAGGAGGTCTGCTGTGTCAGTATCTTGGTCTCTGCATTGATGGTGAACACAATGTCTGCAATTTCTCCATTGTAACCCACCATGAACTCTGAACCATATTCGTCGTTACCCACGAACTGGCCAGTGGGGAAGGTGGCGATGCCATTCTCAGCGTCGACGGTTCCCTTCAGCCATGCGTCCTCAAAATAGCGGGGTATGCCCTTTACGTAGATGTCCGTACCGTCGAAGGCCACCTCAGTCGGGCGTACTATGTTGTTGGCGCCATCCTCGTCTTCGAATGTTCCTTCAATGGTATAGGTCTCAGTTTCCACACCCTCGGGCACCACCACAAGTTCGGGCAGCACGATTCCACCAGGAGTGTAGACGGCTTCTGTGACGTAGACCCAATAGCCTTCAATGTCAGTAGGCTCCCCGCATTCATAGATGGCAAAGCCTTTGGCGAGTGTCAGCGTGCGTGTCTCAGCGTCGAAATCGAATGCATATTCAGCAATCTCGCCGTTTGCGTTGCCGCCAACGAGGTATTCCTCGTCTCCATCATCCTCGCCAATATACTGGCTGGCAGCAAACACATACTGTCCGGCAGCGTTCTTAGTACCTTTCACATAGCTGTCCGGCAGATAATAAGACAGGCCGGAAAGATAGACATCGTTGCCGTCGAAGGCCACCTGTGCGTTTCTTTCCCTGCTTACTGACACGGGATTCCCGGATGCATCCTCGCCTCCGAAAGTGATGTTCAGCGTGTATTCTTCGCTTTCCACACCTTCGGGCAGTACCACAAGGCTGTCCTCCTTAATGGGCTCAACATTGCCTCCGTTACCGCAGGTCACCTCAATGCTGTTAATCTGGGTGTTGCCGGCAATGGTAAACACCACGTTCTTGGCTTCGCCAGTCCAGGTAATGCCGTCGAACTCACCGCTGTCGGCTGAATTATACTCGTTCCATTTGTCACCGTTGTAGTTGAACACAATCTTGGTCATGGCAGCCGAGTCTTCGGGTACTGAGAAAGTCAGCGAACCGCTGTAGACGCGGAGCTGCGGGCCGTTGTTGGTGCCCCAGAAGCGGTTCTCAGTAGTACCGGCGGTCTTCGGCGAGATGGTCAGCGAGACAGCACCCTCGGTGATGGTCGTATCGCTAGTTATGTCGCCGTCTTTCTTGCCATTTCCCGAAGTGGCAACATCCATCTCGTTGAAGTTGAAAGTTGCTACTGTTCCTGCTACTGTGGTCGTGTCAGGTGTCGAGTAGGGCTTGATGTCATACCACTGTATCTCGGTCTCGTTTGTCTCGCCGCCACCCGTGTAGATACTCTTGATGCCAATCTTGTTCCAGTTCTTGTTGTACAGTTCGTTCAGGTAGAGCTGGTCGTTGTAGAAGTCATAGTTCTCGGTGAATCCGTAGGGAATGATAGACATGTCCTCGGTCAGCTTGGTCTGCGTTGTCGGTGTGAAGACCACCGGGCTGATTTCTTTTTCTGTGTCCGTGAAGATCTGATAGAACAGCTTCGATGTCACAAGGCCATTGCCTTCGGTGTCAACGGTGGGAATGTCGAACAAAATGTACCAGCCGTATTCTCCGTTCACTAGGTCGGTAATTGCAGGATTGGCAGGCGTGCCAGCCATTTCTATCACCTTCGTAATCGTCAGATTGCTCCAGCAGCTGGTCCAGTAAGGCTCGTCTTTTGTGCCAATGTTGATGCCCACATACTGTCCGTCGGCAAGTACCAGTTTGTTGTTGGCGATGTCATAATTGAAGACCACTTCGTCCAGCACCTCTGCTTCATCTTCCGGGCCGGTGAGTCCCACGAAATACAGGTCATATCTGTTGACATAGGTTCCGAAGAACTGTCCGCTGGCGAATTTCACTTGCATACCATCAGCCGTGATGGCACCGGTTCCCTTCACCCATGCTTCGGGCAGATACTGGCAAAGTCCCTGCACGTAGACATCGACGCTGGTGGCCGATGTCGTAACGAAGCCGGCCTGTACATTGAAGGCAAGGGGATTCTCCTCAAGTTCCCAAGTTTCTTGGTTGTAGTCATGGGAAATGCCCTTTACAGCGTACTCTTCGGTAGTCATACCAACAGGAGCTACCACGGGCTTGTCAATGTCGCTTTCTGCCAGCTTGGTGAGCGTTGCACCGGGTAGCCAGTAGGCGTAATATGACAATCCTTCAGCAGGATCTTTAGTGTCAAGGATGAATCCGCTGAATACGAAATTACCAGTTTCTGCATCGTAGGCAGCAATTACGTCTGAGAATTCTTCTGCCTCGGCATCAGCTATACCTCCCAAAAAGAAATCGTATCCATATAAATTTCCATAGTACTGTCCCGTTGGGAATGTGGCGGTAGCACCATTGATAGTGCCCTTCACCCAGGCATCTTCCATGTAATACGAAAGGCCGGAAACATAGACGTCGTTACCGTCGAAGACGACCTCAACGTTGCGGGTTGTTGCAGTTCCTTCGTCGTCTGTTGCCTGAAACTTGTAGTTGAGCACTTCGCCTGCGGGCGGTGTCACCACAGCAGCAGCCTTGTATGCTGCCCGGGCGTTGAACCTTGTGTTCTTAACAGGTCTCTGTAGCTTGAAGGCAGCCAGCGGGCCTGCGTCGTTTGTGGTTCTCTTCTGCGTCAGTGAGGCTTTCAGGGCAGCACGCATCTCAATTGCAGAGCGCGACGATGGAGCCTGAGCCCATGATGCCACGGCGAAAAGAGCCGCAATAAGCATGAAAGTAAATTTCCTCATAAGCTTTGATTTTAAATTGTGAATAATTAAGGCGGTTTTTGTATTCGTTTACCTAACAAATTGCAAAATTACACAATTTGCCCGATATGGCAAACGGATTTGCCGTTTTTTTTGAATAACTGACAAAACAATACTGTTTTCGGGTTATAAGTATGCTGTTTTCAGGTGCTAAAGATATAGTTTTCAAGGTCTAAACTTGCTATTTTCTCCCTGGAAGTTGCCTTCGCGCGCATACGCGTGTTATTTTTAAAATTTAAAATAAAAAATTTAATTTATTTATTGCCCCCTTTATAGGGGGGGCAATAAAATTTAAATTTAAAAAAATAAAAGTGGAGTATAGAAAATTTCCTCCCCCCGCCCCCTCGGTGGACGGATGAATTCTTAAAAGATGTGTTAATTTGCAACAAGTTGTCTATATTATCGATTTAATTTGCTATCTTTGTAACCAAAACGACATACGGTGAACCCAGAACTCGGTTTTGCAAGTTTCGACAATATCACCCAGAGGGTTATTGATGACTTGAAGGTCACGTTACAACGTGGCTCCAAGGTGGCGATGGCAGCAGCCAGTTTCTCCATTTATGCCTTTGAGGCATTACAAAAAGAGTTGGAGAAGGTGGATGAATTACGTTTTATCTTCACCTCGCCAACCTTCAATAAGGAGCAAGCCAAGAAGCAGAAGCGGGAGTTTTTCATCCCCAAGTTGAATCGTGAGCGCACCCTCTATGGATCCGACTTCGAAATCAAATTGCGCAACAACCTTACCCAGCGGGCTATCGCCAAAGAGTGTGCAGACTGGATACGGCGTAAGGTGCGTTTCAAAACCAACGTGTCGCAGATGTTGATGCCTGGATTCCTTAATGTGAAAAATGACGAAGATTTTTATACATACATGCCTTTCAACGAGTTTACCACCACAGAATTAGGTTGTGAACGAGGCAACAATATCTTCCAACTCATTCAGCGTATGCCGTCGCCCATGAGTGATGCTTATCTGAAGAACTTCAACGATTTTTGGGAGGATAGCGAGAACTTTACGGATGTCACCAATGCCATCATCGAGAATATCGAGAATGTCTATCGCGAGAACTCGCCAGACTTTATCTATTTTGTCACGCTCTACAATATCTTCAATGAGTTCTTGGAGGACATTAGCGAGGATGTGTTGCCCAACGAAGCCACAGGTTTCAAGTCCTCACAGATATGGAACAAACTCTATAACTTCCAGCGCGATGCGGCTTTGGCCATCATCAATAAGCTAGAGACCTATAACGGCTGTATCTTGGCAGACTCCGTAGGTTTGGGAAAAACCTTTACAGCAATTTCTGTTATCAAGTATTACGAGAATCGCAATAAGAGTGTCTTGGTGCTCTGTCCCAAGAAACTCTATGAGAACTGGAATACCTATAAAGGCAACTACAAGAACAACCCGTTAGAAAAAGACCGTCTGCGCTACGATGTGCTGTTCCATACTGACCTCAGTCGTGAGCGAGGCTTGTCGAATGGTATTGACCTCTCGCGTCTGAACTGGGGCAACTACGACCTTATCGTGATAGACGAGAGCCATAACTTCCGTAATGGTGGTAAGGTTACGACTGACGAGGACGATGAGAATCCACGAGAAAACCGCTATCTGCGGCTGATGAATCAAGTGATTCGTGCTGGCGTGCGAACCAAAGTACTGATGCTTTCTGCTACGCCTGTAAACAACCGTTTCAACGATTTGAAGAACCAGTTGCAGTTGGCATACGAGGGCAACCAGAATCTGATTAACGACAAGCTGAATACAGATCGTCCTATTGAAGATATCTTCCGTTCTGCTCAAGCTCAGTATAATGCTTGGTCGAAAATCGATGACCCCAACGAGCGCACTACAGAGAAATTGCTTGATATGCTCTCATTCGATTTCTTTCAAGTGCTGGATGCTGTCACGATAGCTCGCAGTCGTAAGCATATTGAGAAGTATTACGATACCACGGAGATTGGCAAATTCCCAACCCGTTTGCGTCCCATTTCGAGGCGTCCTAAACTGACTGATCTCAATGAAGCCATCACTTACAAGAAGATAGCCAACCAGTTGGATGATTTAAACCTGGGCGTCTATGCGCCCTCAGACTATATCCTGCCTTCGAAGCGTGCCAAATATGAAATTGACATTGACGAGCGAGGCAAGCACCTCGGTATGTCAGGCCGTGAGAAGGGATTGAAAAAACTGATGGCCATCAACCTGCTGAAACGCTTGGAATCTTCCGTAAACAGTTTCCGTCTGACATTAAGCCGGATGAAGGAAATGGTTGACGAGACCATCGAGGCGATTGACACCTTTGTCACCACCCGTCAGGATGTGCGCTTGGAGGTGCAACAGTTGGAAAACATGCTCGATGAAGATGGCGAGGAAGATGTGCTGATTGGTGGCAAGAAGTCTAAAGTTTCATTGGCTGATATGGATTGCCGTTCATGGAAGCGCGACCTATTGAATGACCAAGAGATTTTGGGTTTGCTGCTGACAATGATTGAGGATATCAACCCTGAGCACGACAGCAAACTACAAATGCTCATCGAGAACCTGCGTGAGAAGTTCAGTCATCCTATTAATGGGAACAACAAGAAGGTGATTGTCTTTACAGCCTTCTCGGATACTGCAGAATATCTGTACGAAAACCTGGCTGCGATGATACTTGAAAAGACGGGGCTGCACGTTGGTTTGGTAACAGGCAATGGCGTCCGTAGCACCATTAAAGGTCTACCGGCAGACTTTAATAGCGTTCTTACTTTCTTTTCGCCTATTTCAAAAGAGCGTGACAAACTATTCACCTCCTCCCCTCACAGGGGAGGTTGGGAGGGGTCTTCCATTGATGTGCTGATAGCTACAGACTGTATCTCTGAGGGTCAGAACTTGCAGGATTGCGACTACCTGATCAACTACGATATCCATTGGAATCCTGTGCGTATCATCCAGCGTTTCGGACGTGTGGATCGTATCGGCTCTAAAAACGATGTCATCCAGTTGGTCAATTATTGGCCAGACATCGAACTCGACGATTATCTCTATCTGAAAGGTCGAGTAGAGGCGCGTATGGCTGGTATGGACATCACGGCTGGTGGTGGAGGCAATGTGTTGCTCTCGAATGAAGAACAGACTGATCTTGAATATCGCAAGAGTCAGTTGATGCGCTTACAGGAAGAAGTGGTCGATCTCGAAGATATGGACACAGGTATCAACATTATGGACTTAGGACTTAATGAGTTCCGTCTTGACCTGTTGGCTTATCTGCCAGAGCATCCTGATATTGAACACGCTCCGTATGGAATGCATGCAGTAGTTCCTGTTTCAGCTACAGCCCAATCAGGTGTCATTTACATCCTCAAGAATCGCAATCTATCTCTCCCCCTTTATGGGGGAGCCGGAGGGGGTCTTTTGCATCCTTTCTATATGGTGTATCTCTCTGACGAGGGTGAGACCATCATCAACCACTTGGCTCCCAAGCGACTGCTGGACATCATGCGCTTAGCCTGCAAGGGAAAGCATGAACCGATGATGGAACTCTGCCATCAGTTTAATCAGGAAACGGACAATGGCAGACGAATGACACACTATAGCGACCTGCTGCAAAAGGCTGTCGCCACCATCGTGGCGCAGAAGGAAGAGAGCGACCTTGAAAGCCTCTTCTCCTTTGGCGAGACCACAGCCCTGCAAGGTGACATCAAGGGACTGGATGATTTCGAGCTGATTTGTTTTTTAGTGATACGTTAGCCTATGGAGAATCTGCTGTCATATCCACAAAGCACCATTGTCGATAAGGTGGTACCCAAGACGATGTTCTACAAGTTCATGGAAGTGAACCAACGAATGAAGGTGCGCTTTGTGAATGATGTGGCGCAGATCAGCTGGCTCTATAAACTCTCTGCCAATACTATCAACGTCACTGCGAGTGAAGAGCTCATAGAAATCGATGTGTTTGTGGTGACGCTAAAGGCGCAGGATTGTCCAACGGATGTCTTTACATTTATCGACACCAACATGCCGCATCATATTGTCTTCATCCTGAAATATGAGGAACAGTACATGCTGCTAATCAACTACAAAGAGTGGCGCGACAATACCCACACACAATTCAGAATCACCAAGTCGTTTGCGACTACGTGGATGAACCAAAACCAACTGTCATTGGCAATCCAAGGCCAGTCGTTACCCCGTATCTATGACAACTTCGTGGCTCAGGTCTCAGGCATTGGTGAGCATAAGGCTGGAGCGCTCGCAGAGATTGTGGAACTGAAAAAGCGGATTACGTTGATGGAATCAGAACTGCAATCCTTAGAGAAGCGTATGCGCAAGGAACCGCAATACGATGTTCAGGTCAAGATGAACAAACAAGTAAAGGCTAAGCGTCAGGAGTTGGCTGGGCTGAAACAAAAAATGGAGGAATTGAGCGTATGAGTTTATTTGGAATAATGGTATCGCAGAGAAAAAACATATACGTAAATTCTACCTTCGCTGATAGAATAAATAAGTCGGTGCTCGTCGTTAATTCTACGACTCCATTTACCATTGCTTCCCTTCAAAAGTTCAGGTTTGCCAATACCCGAAAATGGATGCTGTTGAATATCTGCAAGCAAGGCTCTGATACGTTTCAAAATTCGTGTGTCGGATTTGCTCTTCCAATAATTCAGGTCTTCTTCGGCTTGGGAAAGCAGTACTATTTCCATATCTCGTCGAGCGTTACAACTTTTCCCTTGCCATTCTTAATCTCTTCATCACCTTTGCGTAGGATATCAACCATCTCGGGCGATGACATAATATATTCCGTCTCGTTCATGGTGTTGTGCTTGGCCGTGATCCTTTTGAGAGCTTTTAGGGCTTTTTTCATCAGTCCTTCGTCCTCTGCTATGATGCTTAATTCGCGGAGCAATTCCGCATTTAATTGTAATGCAGTCATAATTTGTACTTCTTATTTCCGCTGCAAAGATACGAATAAGCGAGCAAAATTCCAAATTTATTTGAGTATTTTCGAGCGAGAGTATCTTCGACGCAGTCAAATATACGACAAATAAACGAAATAAACAAAACAAACAAATAAAATCATGCAAATAGAACATTTAGACAAAGAAACCATAGACGGAACGGTGCGCAATCTCGATGCACTCTACCAGTTGTTCCCCTCGTGCTTTACGGAGGCGCAAGATGCCTTGGGTAAAGTGCATCGTGCAGTAGATTGGGGCAAGTTACGGTCACTCCTTGGGGAATATGTAGATGATGGAGAGCCCGAGAAGTACGACTTTACGTGGGTTGGCAAACGGGCAGCCCTGCGCGAGGCGGCAGCTCCCTGTCACAAGACGTTGCGGCCATATCCTAGTAAAGATGAGAGCGTGGATTGGGACACCACACAGAACCTCTACATCGAAGGGGATAATCTCGAAGTGCTGAAACTGCTCCAGAACTCCTATATGGGTAAGGTCAAGTTGATCTATATCGACCCACCATACAATACGGGTAATGACTTTGTGTATCATGATGACTTTGCACAAAGTGCTGATGAATACGATGAGCATAACCTCGATGACGAAGGCAACCGTTATCGCAAGAACACAGACAGCAATGGGCGTTTTCATTCTGATTGGTGCTCGATGATTTATGCAAGGCTGATGGTTGCAAGAAGTTTGCTGACTGAGGATGGGGTGATATTTATTAGCATAGATAAAAATGAGATTTTGAATATTGTTAAAATAGGAGATGAAGTCTTTGGCTCATCCAACAGAATTGGTATAATCTCTACCATCAATAACTTAAAAGGTCGCTCTGATGATGCATTCTTTGCAACTTGTAATGAATTTTTAGTCGTTTTTGCAAAATCATCACACGTTCTTAAACTTAAAGGCTTCGCATTAGACGAAGAAGAAATGGATAATGATTATGAAAAGCAAGACGAAATAGGTTACTACAAACTAATTGGTTATAGAAAGACTGGAAATGCATGGAAGAGAGAGGATCGTCCATATATGTTTTATCCAGTTTTGTTCAAAGATAACAATTTTACAACTGTAAATAAAGAAGAACTAAGTAAAATCTTCAATGTTAAAACACAGCAATTTGACGATGAATATGTCTCGTATCTGACCAGTCATTATTCAGCACTTGGATATCAAGTAGTATGGCCAAAATCTGAAACTGGCGAACTAGGACGATGGAGATGGGGTGTTCAAAGTTTTTACGAACAAAAGGATTACAATTTGGAATTTAACAGGGCAGGCACATTATGTACTAAGATGAGAGCAACATTAGAAGATGGCTCAATTAGAGTGAAGACTGCAAAGACTATGTGGTATAAACCAGAATACGACACAGGTAGTTCTGCTCGCATTCTTAAAGCATTGTTTGGGAAATCTGATATATTTGATAATCCTAAGTCTTTGGTCTATATGACGGATATTATCAAAATATCAACAAATGAAGACAGCCTTATTCTTGACTTTTTCTCTGGTTCTGCAACATTAGCACATGCGATTATGCTTCAGAATGAATTAGACAACGGCCATAGAAAGTTTATCATGGTCCAGTTGCCGGAGGAAACGGCAGAGGATAGCGAGGCTTACAAGGCAGGCTATAAAAATATCTGCGAAATCGGCAAGGAACGTATTCGTCGTGCTGGAAAGAAGATTAAGGCAGACAGCTCGCTGACGACACAAGACCTCGATATTGGTTTCCGTGTGTTGAAGTGTGACGAGTCAAACTATAAGCCTGTAGCATTTGCCCCAAAGGACTATACGCAAGAGTCGCTCGATATGTTCTTGGATAACATCAAGGAGGAACGCACGGGGCTCGACCTACTGTTCGACTGCATGATGCGCTGGGGCTTGGAACTCTCATTGCCATATACTGAACGTCAGGTGGATGGTTGTACCATCTATGATGTGGATGACGGCAACCTTGTAGCCTGTTTTGATGGCGTGGTGACCTCTGCCGTCATCGATGCCATTGCCGAGACGCATCCCCTCCGCGTGGTCTTCCGCGACAGCAGCTTCACAGAAGCCGCCCAGAAAATGAATCTCTTCGAACTCTTCAAGCAGAAGTGCGGCTGGGCAGATCAGGAAGTGCAGAATAACGTCAGAGTGATTTAGTCTATGAAGCTGAAATTTAAAAAACAACAATTCCAGACGGATGCAGCAAAGGCTGTGACGGATGTGTTCCAGGGGCAGAAGAACGCAGCCTTGCTGGAGTTTACGCACGACTTGGGTACAGACAACGGAGGATTCTTCGATGCCGTTGGCTACAAGAACCAGCCTATTGAGGTGCTGTATAACGAGGTGCTGAACCATATCCGTGAGATTCAGATGGCGGCACAGTTGAAACCTACGGAGAGTTTTGATAGAACAGACCTGCGACTGACCATCGAGATGGAAACGGGTACAGGTAAGACCTACACCTATATCAAGACGATGTTCGAACTGAATAGGCTCTATGGCTGGAGCAAGTTTATCATCGTGGTACCCAGCATCGCCATCCGCGAGGGCGTGTGCAAGTCGTTCGAGGTGATGAGCGAGCACTTTGCTGCAGAATATGGCAAGCGCATACAGAGCTTTGTATATGACAGTGGCCAGCTGACGAAAATTGACCAGTTTGCCAGCGACAGC
>JAEEGL011299492.1_pt1 | contig 17404 bp, 11 predicted proteins | sample 9134231 | NCBI WGS metagenome assembly JAEEGL01 (sample SAMN16246548, study PRJNA631951) | gut metagenome | biome: gut microbiome; feature: rumen; material: fiber-attached | host: Bos | place: Iran: Karaj | collected 2018-10
CCCAAGAACTACTTCCCCGCAGTTGAAAAGGGACTTCAGGAATCCGTTCTCAGAGGACCTCTTGCAGCTTATCCCGTTGTTGGTGTCAAGGCCATTCTTTACGATGGATCTTATCATCCTGTTGACTCTTCGGAAATGGCATTTAAGATGGCAACCATTCAGGCCTTCAAGAAAGGCTTCATGGAAGCCGGTCCCGTCCTTCTTGAGCCCATCGCAAGCTTAAAGGTCAACGTTCCCGATTCCTACACCGGTGACGTTATGGGTGACCTTAACAAGAGAAGAGGACGTGTTCTCGGAATGAACCCCGTTCCCGGCGGACGTCAGATCATCGAAGCCAACGTTCCGATGATGAGCCTTATCGGATATTGTACAGACCTTCGTTCCATGACAGGCGGACGCGGAGAGTACGAATATGAGTTTGAACGTTACGAGCAGGCTCCTTCGGACATCCAGGAAGCACAGGTTAAGGAACGTGCGGACAAGGTTGCAGCCAGCAGCGTAGACGCATAACCATAAGAGGATATAACATGAGCCCCGATCAGAAAGAAGCTCTTATAAAGATAGGTGTGGATATTGATTCCACCATGGAACGTTTTATGAATAATGAGGCGCTGTTTCTTAAATGCCTTGACAAGTTCCTGTCGGATGATTGCTACGAAAGAATGCTGGCAGCCATTGACGGGAAGGATGTCAATGCGGCATTCGATGCGTCACATGAATTAAAAGGCGTTTCCGCCAATATGGGCTTTGAGCATCTTTATGAACCTGTGAAGGTTATCGTTGAAGTCTTCAGAGCGGGGAAAACGGATTACGATCCGGCTCTTCTTGACAGCATAAAGGCTGCCTACGAAGAAACCATAAACACCGTGAAAACGGTAATAGAGTAATCATTGGGAGCGGACGGTTACGTCCGCTCTCTTTATATTTGTGTTTAAAACAACTATATATAGAAAAATAACTTGTTTTTATTTCAATATATTGTAAAATGATATATGTATAAAATTGTAAAATTGCGGAAATCGGAAAGATATGCTTGAAATAGACGGCATTAAGTTCAGATCCGGTGCTGATTATCAGGCCGGGCTTAAGGACAAGGCTACCATTGAAAAGTTAAAAGAAGAGTTTGATATAAACACCCGCGCAGGTGTGACCGGCATATACAGAGAACTTCAGTTTATCGATCTTGAGTCGGAGCTTGGCAGAAGATTTGACGATGAGATCTACGAACTGTACACAAAATATAAAAACGGTGAATTAATCGACCAGACAGAGGTTAAGTCTTCACGAAAAAAAGCCGATAAAAAGATTAAGGCAGGGCATACCCTGCCCGAAGGTGATGTAAAGGCTTCAAAAAGGACCGGGCCCGCAAAGGTCAGATCTAAGAAGGAGCAGTCTTCCCTTGAACCCCTTGATCCCGAACTTCAAAGGGAAGTTGACAGGATCATAAGGCGGAGCAATCGGAGAAGAACCATTCTTATTGTTGTTATGGGACTTATCTCTGTGGGCTGCTTATCATATTTCGGAAATTATATGATCAAGGCTTCACAGGCCGAAGCAAATGCCAAGGAACTGGCGGCATTAAAGGACAGCTCAGCTGCTTCGTTTATATCCGTCGAGCAGGTTCTTAAGAAGGATTACGATGATACGGTGGTCATTCCCGAGATCCTTGACGAATATAAAGTCCTTTATAACAAGAACAAGAGCCTTATAGGCTGGATAAAGATCGATGATACCAAGATCGATTATCCCGTGATGCAGACAGTTAACAACGAATATTACTTAAAGCACAACTTCGAGCAGAAGGAGGATGCGAACGGCTGTATCTTTCTTGATTCAAAGTGCGATGTTGTTCTTGGTAACGATAACTTCATCATTTACGGACATCACATGAAATCCGGAAAGATGTTCGGAACCCTTGTAAAGTATGCAAATGAGGATTTTTACAAGGAGCATAAATATATACAGTTCGATACGATCTATGAAAAGGGAACCTATGAAGTGATGTATGTATTCCGTTCGAGGATCTTCTCGTCGGATGAGATCACTTTCAAATATTATCAGTTCATCGATGCGAATTCCGAGGCAGAGTTTGACTCGGCAATGGAAGAGATGGCGGCGATGAGTTTATTTGATACGGGTGTCAAAGCCCGTTACGGAGATCAGCTGTTAACTCTTTCAACCTGTGATTATCAGGAGACTAACGGCAGATTTGCGGTTGTGGCAAAGAAGATCTATTAGTGTAATTCTAACGGAGGAGCACTTAAAAAATGGGAGCATCAAAAACAAAAATGTCCAGAAAGACCAAGAAAGCCATAAGGAGAGCGGTTGCGGGGGTATGTCTCGTAAGCTCCATAATCGTGGCGGCGGTACCGGCGACAAAGACGACCGCTTATATAGCACCCGGCAGTGACACTACCGGAACTTCATATGCGTACGGCGTAGAAAGTGGGGATTATACTCCGGAAGAGATTCTTTCATCAGACGGTGTTGCATTGGATCTTTATGATGTGTCGACGCATGCTGCCAAGGATCCGTCAACGATAATATACAACGTTATGAACGTTAAGCAGCTGTCTGACGGAACCTACAACATCAACTGGCAGTTCAAGGGCTACCTTCAGAACGTGAACGGAACTCCCATGCTTGTTCTTTGCGAATACAACTCTACCTACCAGACCGATGACATCGTTATCAATCCTACGATGCCTTATGAATACTGCGTTATCGAAAGTGCAACTTACGAAGCCTTCGACAAGGCATACAAGCAGGCTGAAGCCGCACAGGCGGAATACTATGACATTCCATGTGCAGAAGGCAATCTGGTTAACCTGAAGGCCAGATATTCAATGAGAGAGCCCGCTGCCAGCGTCAATCAGACAATGGACGAATATTGGATCCAGACATATTTTCCCACCGAATATGCTTCGCATATAAAGAATACGGTTGAACCATGGCAGGCACAGGTGGCTGCTTATGAGGATTACCGTAAAAGATATGAAGAATGGGAAGCTGAAGTTGATGCGTGGAATCAGCTTACCCCTGAGCAGAGGGAAGGAAAAGATTATCCGCCGGAGCCCAAGCCGGTAGTTCAGGATCCCGGACCCTGCACGGAACTTGTCTGCTATGTTTCAAAAATGGCTCAGAACTACAAATTTAAGTATTTCTGTAAGATGTTCCCCAAGGGAAGTACAAAATGGGAGTCATATTTTGATGCGGATGATTACACCCTTGTTCAGGTGGCGGATTCAAGAACTCCCGCAACCGGAGCTACCATCAATTACTGCTATATGCCCAAGGGAACTCCCAACAGCAACTCTGAGGATATGAACAGTGCAAGCAACAACGATGCACAGGGTTTCCTCATCTTCAACAAGTCCTATGTTATCGCCATAGGTGCTCAGGCATTTAAGAATACCACAAACGTTGATACCCTTGAGCTTTGTAAGGAGATCAAGTATATAGGCGATGAAGCCTTTATGGATTCTTTCGTAACGAAGGTAACCTTTACAAACGTTGAGAATATCGGTAACAGAGCCTTTAAGAACTGTACACAGCTTTCAACCATCGATTTCCAGGCAGGTGCCGTAAATATCGGTACTGAGGCTTTCTATGGTTGTGGATTTACAAACATTACCTTCCCCTGGTCCGTTAAGTATATCGGACCCGGTGCATTCGCACAGTGTACGAAGCTTACCGGCCTTCATTTTGATAACATAACCGCAAAGTGTGAGATCGATGATTATGCGTTCTTTAACGATGTGGCTCTTGCGGACGTTACCTTCTACGGAGAATCCACCGGAACAAACGGTATCTACAGGATTGGTGAGGCAGCCTTCGCTTGTACGGCAGGTGTTTCGGGAATGCTTACTGCCTTTGAATTCCCCGACAACATCACAGGTATGGTAAAGAGAAGGACCGGCGAAATGGCCAACGGTGTAGGAAACTTTGTTCTTGCGGGACGTACGAACCTTAAGACCATTACAATGCCTGCAGAATACGGTAAGGCCGAGCCCGTTGAACTTCCTTACGGCGTATTCTTTAACTGTATCAGCCTTGAATGCGTTAAATTCCCCGATGTTGGCGGCGCCTGCGGATATGTAACCTTCGGCAGCTACAATGACGGTGAAAGAACCATATTTGATACCATCATGAACAAGGATTTCTATGTATACGGTCCCGAGAAGAATATGTCGGGCGGTATCGCATATCCCAGAAAGAGTACCTGGGGCAAGAAGTCCGGTATGGGTCTCGACGTTCCTTACGTTTACAAAGATTCTTCAGGTGTCGAACAGTACGAGATAAGTGACGGATATTATATCCTGATCATTGATGAAAACGGTGTGCTTACTTCCTGTAAGCTGGTTGACGATGATGATATCAAGGCAGAGGTTGTAGCCAACGGACTCGATCTTGTTATCCCCGAAAAGGTCGGTGATACCAAGGTTACGGGTGTTGCAACGGATTGCTTCTCCGATGAGACCATTCATGACAACATCAGGACACTGAAGATCGACAATAATTCCATTGATTCAATTCAGTCCGCAGCATTTAAGGACTGTAAGCGTCTTGTGGAAGTTAATATCGGTAACTCCGTAACAAATATCGGAGATTCCGCTTTCGAAGGATGTAACAAGCTTACACAGGTTACCTTTGAGACCCCTGCCGGCGGATACGAATCCTTCCCCCTTGAGAACATCGGTACAAAGGCCTTTGCTACGGGCGCCGACAGTCTTACCTTTACAGGTGATATAGATCAGCAGTACGGTCCCTTCAAGTGGGCTATGCAGCTTGACAATTATGTTGATACAAAGCAGGGCACGAGAGTATGTTACAAGACTCCCGATCCCACATATCTCACCGTAATTGTGGATAATGTGAACGGACTGCCCACACTGGTTGATTATCCTCACTATGAGCAGTTAAATGCCCTTTCAAATACCGAAGGAAAAACAACCTATCTGGAAGAAAACGATATAACGATCCCCACTACTCTTATCGACAGATACGAGAATCTGGGAACGGAAATCTTTGATGCGGACGGAAATATCATTTATACCTACACCCTTTCTCTTGCTGAGGAAAGGCTTGTTAATTCGGTATTGAATCTTGAGGTTCCTTCTGGAATCGATTCCATCGATGCCTTCGGATTTATCAACAGCTCATCACAGAAGTTTGATGATTCTCCCGCAACGGGATTCTCATCCAACTCCACAAACGTTTCAAAGTATCTGCTTGCATCGGATGATTATCCCACCTACAAGAGATACGGACTGTTCAACGGTTATTACGGAGACGGCAATTTCAACGATACAAACGGAAATGAACTTGAATACGATCCTTCTTCTTCCGACGCTTCCAAGTACGAGAAGGAGAGTATCGGTAACGACCGAATCCAGTCAATTAAACTCAATACTGTTAAGTATCTTCCCGCAAATGCTTTCCAGAGCTGTGAAAGACTTACGGCAGTAAACCTCGGAAGCGAGCTTGAAGAGATCGACCAGGCACCCTTCGCTGGATGTTCAAACCTTACCAGTGTAGGAAGCAATTCCGATAAGTATACCTGCTACAACGGTATCCTTTACGAGAAGCAGCCCGACGGTTCTTACAAGATCATCGAAGCTCTTTCAACCAGAGGAGCACTTGTAGGAAGCGCTAAGGTTAAGGTAAGCGACGAAGATCCGTTACTTGCGAGCGTTTCTTCCATCAATGAAGGTGCTTTTGAAGATTGTAAATATATTACGGGTGTTGACTTCAGGAATATCAACAAGCTTACGGAGGTTCCCGATAACTGTTTCCTTGACTGTGAAAAGTTAAATCAGGTAATCCTTCCCGAGAATGTTACCAGTATTGGGCATGATGCTTTCAAGGGCACTATGGAAGGCATTCAGGTAGTTATTTACGGACGTGAAGTATTCCTTGCCAACGATGCCTTCGGTGACAGAAACGAGCAGCCCATGTCCTACAGCGTTATTTCCTATTCCGATTCCGCTGCAAGAAAGGCAGCTGCAGATATCGGTGCGGATGTATCGGAAGTACTTGACGATACGGTTAAGGTTCAGTTCCTTGACTACGACGGACGTGCTCTTTCAAATATCATTTACGTAAAGGTCGGTGACAGTATTTCTCTTGAGGATATCCCCGACGATCCCGTAAGAAAGGGATATAAGTTCGCAGGCTGGAACAAGAGCCTTAAGAACATTACGGTTGATACCATCATCGTTGCAACCTATGTTCAGGATTCCAAGCCTGACGATGATATAAGCGGTAACTCCACCAGCAATTCAACCACCGATTCCGGAAGCGGATCCGGAACCTCAAACAGCGGATCCGGAACCTCCAACAGTGGATCCGGAACCTCAAACAGCGGATCCGGAACCTCTAACAGCGGATCCGGCGGCGGTGGCGGTAACGGAGGAAACGGCGGATCTGATTCCACAATGTACACCCTTACCGTAACAAACGGTAACGGTTCCGGAAGTTATGTAGCAGGTGCAACGGTTATCATTACCGCATCCGTTCCCAGCGGAAAGACCTTCAGCAAGTGGGTTCCAGGATCTGAAGACCTTGGTATCGCCAGTGTATCCGTAGCTGCAACGACCCTTACAATGCCCGCCCACAATGCGACCGTTGAAGCAACCTTTAAGAATGCAAGCTCTAACGGCGGAAGCAATTCAAACGGCAATTCCGGAAACGGCACGGGTAACAACCAGTCCGGCGGAACAAGCGGAAATACAGTGCTTATCTCAAAGCCGGGTATTTCCAATACAAGCCTTGCATCTGCAACGGTTTCCGGTTCCACCGACAATTATGTAATAAGGATCACAGAGACCGCAGCGGCTACAGCAGCTGTTGAAACGGCTCTTAAAAATGAATACGGCAATCTTGACAATGTTAAATACAGCGCAATGGATATTTCCCTTTACGATTCCACCGGATCTACCAAGATCACGGATACGACGGGACTTTCAATTACCATTACGATCCCCATTCCGGATTCTCTTACGACCTATGCCGGAAACAACAAGGTTGCAGGTGTTGTAAATGAAAAGCTTGATAAATTGAAGCCCACATTTACCGCCATTGACGGAGTGCCTTGCGTAACCTTTACCGCAACTCATTTCTCGCCCTATACCATCTACGTTGATACGGGCAATCTTACAAACGGAACCCAGTACGACGAATCACCCAAGACCGGTGATTTCCAGCCCAAGTGGTTCTTATCCATCGGACTGTTTGCTCTGAGTATGGCTTTGTTCTTCATGAAGGATAAGGCTCCCAAGAGAAAAACCGTAACAGCCTGACAGAAAGAAAACTGATCTATGAAAAAAGCGATCCGCATGATAGTGGGCGCGATGCTTATCATCTCGGCTCTGGTGGTATATCTTGTACCATCAGAGTCTGTTGATGCCGTAGGAGATACGGCTGCGACCACTGACTTCCAACTTAACGGTTCCACACTGGTTAAATACACAGGCACGGCAGTAACCGTGTCTATTCCCGATACCGTTAAGGAGATAGGAGAGGAAGCTTTTGCGGATAACGGTGCCATCCAGAGCGTTGTGATACCAAAGACGGTTGAAAGCATCGAGTACGCAGCCTTTTCCGGCTGCAGTAATCTGTCTAAGATAGATATCCCGGACAGTGTGGAGGAGATCAAGACCGCAGCTTTCGTTAACTGTACTTCATTAAGTCAGGTGACCATCGGTTCGGGATTAAGAAAGCTTGGAAACGGTGTTTTCACCGGATGTACATCCCTTTCTGACATAAAGTTTAACAACAAGCGCTTTGTCTGTGACAAGGGCGCTGTAATGAATGACGAAAAAACAAAGATCTATCAGGTCCTTGCGGGTAAAACGGATGCGGCATATTCAATGCCAAACACCATAAACCAGATCGGACCTTATTCTTTTTACGGCTGCAGCAACTTAAATGCAGTTACACTTTCACCAAATCTTCAGGAAATTCCGGCTTATTCATTCTCAAACTGTAACGGACTTCAATCCGTCATCATTCCTTATTCCGTTAACAATATTGACGCAAAGGCTTTTGAAAACTGCGTAAATCTGGGAGATGTAGAGATCAATGAATCCGTAAGCTACATTCATAAGACGGCTTTTGACGGATGCCCGAGGCTTAATATCGTTGCACCCACATTTTCCTATGCTTATGACTGGTTCAACAGTATGGACAGAAGCCAGGTAAGCGTTATCGATTCGGAAGACAATCTGACGGTGGAGGGAAGCGATACACAGACCCTTTCCGCTGCTGCCATGGCCGATATGTCTGCAAACGAAAAGGACGGTGGCAGCCTTGCGCCTACGGAGGAGTCGGAGCCCACGCAGCCGCCCAAAGATCTTGATGATCTTATGGATTCCTATGTTTCCGCACAGGGCCTTATCGGTGAGACTATCGTTGTTGGAAGAAAGGCCGTTGTTTTTATAAACAATAACGCTCAGACCGTAAATCAGGGAGAAACGGGAATTGCATCCTCATATGCGGCATATGTTCCTGCGGATATCTCTGAAAGCCTGACGGCTGATACCGGAGGAAAGGGATTAAGCATTCCGAAGTTTGCCATTATCGGTGATAAGATAGCCGGAAAGGCATATTACGGAGATACTTCCATGGATGCCTATGAGATCCCCGGAAATATTACAAAGATCGGAGATTTTGCATTTGCCCGTTCGGGTATAAAGTCCATCGAGATACCTTCCGGCGTTACACATATCGGTTACGGTGCATTTTACCATTGTGACAGACTTGCCGAGGTTTCCATCCCTTCAACGGTTACGGAAATTGAGCCTGCTGCCTTTGCAAAAACAAAATGGCTTGAAAACTGGATCGCCTCGGGAAGCGGTAACTTCCTTATAGTGGGAGACGGTATTCTTCTTGCATATAAGGGCGGAGATTCAAAGATCACCATCCCCGAGGATGTCAAACAGATCGGACCGGAAGCTTTTAAAGACCATAAGGGGATCACGGATATTGTTCTTCCCGACACTCTTACAAGGATATGCGAGGATGCTTTTGCGGGATGTTCAAATCTTAAGAATATAAAGGGCGGTATCAATCTCACCATTATCGAGGACAGAGCCTTCGACGGATGTCCTGTTGAAACGGTTCGTGTTGTTGATACTGTAAAGAGTCTCGGACTCGGTGCCTTTGACCTTTCAAAGACCAATACTCCTGAAGAGAATAAAGCGGTGGTTTTCCTGGGAACGGAGCTTCCTGCAGTTTCTTACAATTCCACTGCAACCAGGCTTGCCAATGAGGATTACAGAAAGGACGCCCTTTCCGGAGTTAAGGTAGCCATTGTGCAGAATGAAAATGTTGTTACCGAGGGAACCGTTCTTGACAAGGATCTTATGGGATTTTCGGGACTTATATGTACCATAACTTCCGAGAACAATGATTACTTCAACGGTCGTCTCAATATCATCGGATGTACACTTTCTGCTGCGGAAGCCAACAACTTCAGCGTTCCTTCCACAATGATCATTTTCGGAAGCGGATACAACTTTGACGAGGAGCAGTTAAATACTGTTCTTGAGGCTGCAAAGCAGGGAGGTTTTGAATCCTCCGAAGAAAAAAGCATCAATCCTGCATATTTTGCGGGTTCCTCCGATGTTTACGATCTTAAGATCACACAGGATGGGGCAGTTGATGCTTCGGTAAGCAATGCTTATCAGAGGATCTACGGAGAGAGCGCTCCCTCAAATCTTTCCACCTTCGGAATAGAAGTCGTTGATACGGCTTCGGGGATCGAACTTACGAAGTTCGGAAGGCAGAAGATGTCCGTTACCATGAATCTTCCTTCAAACCTGCCTTCAGCAAATCTTCATGTGATATGTACGGATGATTACGGGCAGCTTGAAGACATTTCCTACAAGACATCAGAACTTGACGGATCTCTTGCGGTAACCTTTGATATTTCCCATACGGGAAAATACGGAATGTATTCCTATGGTTCAAATGTTCCGGTTTCCCTTCAGGGACTTGACGAATCTCCCGACACGGGAGAGGGCCTGTCTCCCAAATTGTTCCTGAGTCTCGGCTTATTCTTTGCGGGACTTGCACTGTTGCTCATAAGAAGAAAGTAAAAATACAGAAAAGACGTACTCATGAGGTGCGTCTTTTTTTATTCGGTTTTTTATGTTGACATTGATTGTTGCATTGTATACAATAATACCAAAGAAACAATCCGTTACTTCACGGCGGATTGTTTTTGCGCAAAGGAGATAATTCCAATGGATTATAATGAGACGGCCGTATTCGCCGACAGTACGGAAGATATGTTCACCAACCGTCCGGTTTCGATGAACGAGAAAAACAATCTTTTACAGATCGAGGAGCATATGTACATCCTTGATGACGTAAAGAAACCAAACGTCTTCAGAAATATGTTCCCTTATTCGGAAATCCCGAAGATTCCCTTCAACGACAGAATAGTTCCTCATAACATGCCCAAGGATATATGGATCACTGATACCACATTCCGTGACGGTCAGCAGTCAAGGGCTCCTTATACAACGGAACAGATAGTTACCATATTTGATTACCTTCACAGGCTTGGAGGACCCAACGGACTTATCAGGGCCAGCGAGTTCTTTCTTTATTCGAAGAAGGATCGTGATGCGGTCTATAAGTGCATGGAGAGGGGATACCGTTTCCCTGAGGTCACAAGCTGGATCAGGGCAAGCAAGGAGGACTTCAAACTGGTCAAAGAGATCGGCATGAAGGAGACAGGAATCCTTGTAAGCTGCTCCGATTATCATATCTTCTTAAAGCTTAAGATGACAAGAAAGCAGGCCATGGAACATTATCTTTCGGTGATCAAGGAGTGCCTTGATGAAGGTATCGCTCCCAGATGCCACCTTGAGGATATCACCCGAGCCGATATATACGGATACGTTGTTCCTTTCTGTCTTGAGCTTATGAAGCTCATGGACGAGTATAAGATACCCATTAAGATAAGGGCCTGTGACACCATGGGCTACGGTGTAAACTACCCCGGTGCCGTTATTCCCAGATCCGTTCAGGGTATCATTTATGCCCTTCATACACATGCGGGTGTTCCTCATGAACTGATCGAATGGCACGGGCACAACGACTTCTATAAGGCAGTTGTTAATTCCACCACTGCATGGCTTTACGGCTGTTCCGGCGTAAACACCTCTTTGTTCGGTATCGGAGAACGTACGGGTAACACGCCTCTTGAAGCAATGGTATTCGAATATGCCCAGTTAAAGGGTGACCTTAACGGTATGGATACCAGAGTCATCACCGAACTTGCTGAATATTACGAGAAGGAGATCGGATATCATATTCCCGAGAGAACTCCTTTTGTAGGAAAGAATTTCAATGTTACCAGAGCAGGTATCCATGCGGACGGACTTTTAAAGAACGAGGAGATCTATAATATCTTCGATACGGAGAAGTTCCTTAACCGTCCCGTTATCTGCGCGGTATCCAATACATCGGGACTTGCGGGCATTGCCCACTGGATCAATACCAAGTTCAAACTCCCCGTCGACAGATCGGTTGACAAGAATTCCGAGCTTGTTAAGCATATAAAGGCCTGGGTTGATGAAGAATATGCAAACGGCCGTGTAACTGTAATGACCGATGACGAGCTTTTCGCAGCCATCGATCGTATCACAAAGGAACTGGGAGGTGAAGAACTGTGTCGGTTTACGATGTAAAGAACGAAGTAACGGATAAGTATTCCCTTCGCGGACGAGTATTTAACAAGGTCCGTGAGGATATTCTTTCAGGCAAGTATAAAGAAAACGAAGAACTTAAAGAGATCGCCATAGGCGAAGAACTTGGTGTATCAAGGACCCCCGTAAGGGAAGCCTTCAGACAGCTTGAACTTGAGGGACTCATAAAGATCATTCCAAATAAGGGCGCTTACGTTACCGGTATTACCGTCGAGGACGTAAAGGATATCTATATGATCCGTTCAAGGCTTGAAGGTCTCTGTGCATCCTGGGCCTGTGAGCACATCACCCCCGAGCAGCTGGAGGAGATGGAGGAGAACATATATCTCGCAAAGTTTCACGCAGAGAGGGGGCATTTTGAGCAGATGTCCGAGCTTGATTCAAGGTTCCATGAGCTTATGTATGAAGCCTGCGATTCAAAGATGCTTGAACACCTTCTTCGTGATTTCCATCAGTATGTTCAGCGTGTAAGAAGAAAAACATTATCGACCATAGAAAGATCCCTTGCTTCCAATGCGGAGCATCAGGCGATCATGGAGGCTATCAAATCAAACGATCCCAAGAGGGCGGATGAGCTTGCCACACTCCATATTCATAACGCATATGACAATATGGTCAAGAACGGATTAAAGGAGGCTTATTCCAATGAGTAAGATTCAGATGACCACCCCTCTTGTTGAGATGGACGGGGATGAAATGACCAGGATCCTCTGGCAGATGATAAAGGATGAACTTATCCTTCCCTATGTGGATCTTAAGACCGAGTATTACGATCTCGGACTTAAGCATAGAAACGAAACCGACGATCAGGTTACTGTTGACAGTGCAAACGCAACCCTTAAATATGGTGTTGCCGTAAAGTGTGCAACTATAACACCTAACGCCGCAAGGGTTAAGGAGTACGATCTTAAGGAAATGTGGAAGAGCCCCAACGGAACCATCCGTGCCATCCTTGACGGAACGGTATTCAGGGCGCCCATCATAATAAAGGGCATCAATCCCGTGGTTTCCTGCTGGAAGAAGCCCATTACCCTTGCAAGACACGCCTACGGCGATGTTTACAAGAATGTTGAGATAAAGGTTCCCGGCCCCGGCAAGGCAGAACTTGTTTTTACCGCCGCAGACGGAACCGAAACCCGTGAGACCATTCATGAATTCAAAGGTCCGGGAATCATTCAGGGTATCCACAATACCATCGCATCCATAACAAGTTTTGCATATGCATGTTTTAATTATGCACTTGAAACAAAGCAGGATCTGTGGTTCGCAACAAAGGATACCATTTCAAAGAAATATGATCATACCTTCAAGGATATCTTCCAGGATATCTACGACAGTGAATACAAAGAGAAGTTTGAGAAAGCGGGCATCAAGTACTTCTATACACTCATAGATGACGCCGTTGCCCGTGTAGTGAAAGAAGAAGGGGGCTTTATCTGGGCCTGCAAGAACTATGACGGAGACGTTATGAGCGACATGGTCTCCTCCGCCTTCGGCTCACTTTCCATGATGACAAGCGTTCTTGTTTCTCCCAAGGGAGCATTTGAGTACGAGGCGGCTCACGGAACCATCCAGAGACATTATTACAGATATCTGGAGGGAGAGGAGCCTAAGTCAAACCCCGTAGCAACCATCTTTGCATGGAGCGGTGCTTTAAAGAAGAGGGGAGAACTTGATAACCTTCCGGAGCTTACGGCTTTCGGAGAGAAGCTTGAGAAGGCTGTTGTGGACACCATCGAATCGGGTGTCATGACTGCGGACCTTGCAAGGCTTTCTGTAATTGAAAATGCAAAGACCGTGAACACAAAGGAGTTCTTCGCGGCCATCAGGGAAAGACTTTAAAAAGAAAGAACCATGGCCCTTTGGGGTCATGGTTCATAAATTTCATTGAGGATCATTCAACGGTTACGTTTTCGTCCGTTATATCTTCGCCGTGGATCAGGGCTATGATGTACTGAACACGCTTGTTGGCACGTTTGTAACACTCAAGACCGGCGGCGTAGGTGTATTCGTTGTAGGAATTGTCCGTAAAGGACTGAGCAAAGTAATCGGTTGCCTGGACCATATAATCGTAGGCTTCATCGGCAAGAGATTCTGTAGCATCGAACTCGGAAGGAGCATCGATCTCGGATAAATACTTAAACTGCGATTCAAGCTCCTCAAGATAAACAAAAAGCTGACTTATGGAATCCGTATCCTCGGGATCGAGAGCGTTTATCTCGGTATCCAGAGTCTTTACGCTTTCGAAGAAGTTGTTCATCTTATCGAAATATTCGGTTTCCGCAGCGCTTTGTTTATTACCGCCGCAGGCAGTAAGAAGTGTAAGTGAAAGGGCCGTTACAGCCACAAGAAATGTTCTCTTTTTCAAGGTTTTTTCCTCCATGTTTTTACCAAAGAATAATTTATCATAATGCGCTTCAAAAAACAACAAAAGTATCTTATTTTATTGCGGCGCAACGAGTTAATGTGCTAAACTGATTTAACAATGTACGAAGACTTATGAATATGATTTTCCCACGGGGAGGTGGAGTTATATGATAGGTGCTGAAGCAATCGTAAAATGTCTGGAAGAAGAAAACGTAAAGTATGTTTTCGGTTATCCAGGAGTGGCTATATGTCCGTTTTACAATGCGATCACGGATTCAAGTGTTAAGACGGTCCTTGTTCGTACCGAGCAGAGTGCGGCTCATGCTGCCTCAGGTCTTGCAAGAACAACGGGAACCGTAGGAGTCTGTGCGGTGACATCGGGTCCCGGTGCCACAAATCTTTTAACCGGCATTGCAACTGCCTTTGCCGATTCGATACCCCTTGTCTGCATAACGGGTCAGGTTGATTCTTCAATGCTCGGATCCGATGTTTTCCAGGAGGCTGACGTTACGGGGGCTGCGGAGTCCTTTGTCAAATACAGCTATCTTGTCAGAAATGTAAATGATATTCCAAGAATAATGAAAGAAGCGTTTCATATCGCAAGTACCGGAAGAAAAGGTCCGGTATTGGTGGATGTGCCCATTGATATACAGAACGCGACTATAAAGAACTTTAAATATCCCGAAGAACTTTCAATGCGTACCTACAAGCCCACGGTCAAGGGTAACTTTGCCCAGATCAAGAAGCTTGTGAGTGCAGTAGAGAAGGCTAAGAAGCCCCTTATCTGTGTAGGCGGCGGCGTGGCATTGTCAAGGGCCGAGAAGGAAGTCATTGACTTTGCACAGAAGAACAACATTCCAGTAGTTTCCACAATGATGGGTATCGGTGTTATGCCCACATTACATCCTTTGTATTTCGGAATGGTGGGTAATAACGGAAAGATCTACGCAAACCGTGCGATGCATGAATGCGATACTCTTATTCTTGTGGGTGCCCGTGTTGCGGACAGAGCCGTTAACAGGCCGGATATAGTTATGGAAAATACGGTTCTTATCCATATCGATGTGGATCCTGCGGAGATAGGAAAGAATTACGGTCCTACCATTCCCATTGTAGGTGATGCCAAGAGCATATTTGAGGATCTTAATGCCCTTGATATTCAGTCCGAGCACGGTGAATGGCTTGATAAGCTTAAGGAGTACAGGGAGACTCTTATTCAGAAGAGAGATCCCAAACCCGAGTTTACGGATCCTGCTTTCTTTATAAAGAAGTTATCCGAGAAGATGGACGATAATGCGGCTTATGTGGCTGACGTCGGTCAGAACCAGATCTGGAGCTGCAATTATCATATCGTAAAGAACGGAAGCTTTTTAACCAGCGGCGGTATGGGAACCATGGGCTATTCCATTCCCGCGGCAATGGGTATAGCATTGTCCAACCCCGGAAGGCAGGTGGTTGCTGTCTGCGGCGACGGTTCCTTCCAGATGTCAATGTGTGAGCTGGCAACCATCAGACAGGAGAATGTTCCGGTGAAGGTTGTTGTTATAAAGAACAGTTACCTCGGAATGGTAAGAGAGTATCAGCATTACACCTATAAGGACAATTACAGTGTTGTTAAGCTCAATGATTATCCGAAGCTTGAGGCTCTTGCGGGGGCTTATGATATGAAGTACTTAAGGGTTTGCAACAATGAGGAAGCCGAAGGCGCCATCGACGCGATGCTTAAGGAAAAGGGCCCCTGCATCCTTGAAGTTTTAGTGGATCCCGAAGATACGGTAAAGTAAGGGGGATAATATAATGAAGAAAATTTATTCCGTTCTGGTAGAGAACCGTTCGGGTGTTCTTTCAAAGATATCCGGACTTTTTGCGAGAAGATGCTTCAATATCGATTCCCTGGTCGTGGGAGAGACCTTCGATCCCGAAGTTTCAAGTATGACTATCGTAAGCTCCGGAGACGACAGGACCCTTGAGCAGATCGAGAAGCAGCTTAACAAGAAACTTGATGTAATAAAGGTAAAGACTTTTATGGAGACTCAGTCGGTTTCAAGGGAGCTGATGCTCATAAAGGTCAAATACAATAAGAACAACCGAAAGGACATCATGGAGATCTGCGAGATCTGTAAAGCGGAGATCGTGGACATGTCAAAGAACCATCTGATGATCCAGATATGTGATACTCCGGAGAAGATAAATGTCTTCAGAGGCATGCTGGCAGGGGTTTCCGTGGTGGAAGTCGCTCGTACGGGGACACTTGCCCTCCCCAGGTGCACAGAAGGCGAAAATTGATGTAAAATGCGGTTGACTTTTATGCTTTACACTAATAAAATAGGGTTAATCACGTTTCAGGAGTGAATAAAAATGCAGAAAACAGTTATACAATTGCTTGTAGACAATACCTCGGGTGTACTGAGTCGCATTTCGGGTCTTTTCTCAAGAAGAGGCTACAATATCGAAAGCATCACCGCAGGTGTCACCGCCAATCCCAATTATACCCGCATCACCATCGTCACCATCGGTGACGATGACATTCTCGATCAGATCGAGAAGCAGGTCGCGAAGCTTGTGGATGTCCGTGACGTAAAGGTTCTTGAACCCGGCAACAGCGTATACAGGGAGCTGGCCCTTATCAAGGTAAAGGTTGATGCTCAGAGCAGACAGGGAGTCATTTCCATTGCGGATATCTTCCGTGCAAACATCATCGATGTGGGACCTCAGACACTTGTAATTGAGCTTACCGGCGATCAGGAGAAGATAGAGGCATTCCTCGGACTTCTTGAAGGCTACGAGATCTTGGAGCTTGCAAGGACCGGTGTTACGGGACTTGGCAGAGGTATCGAAAACGTTACTTACCTTCCGTAAGAATTACGAAAGTATATATAAGTAAAAAAATTATTTTTATTTGGAGGAATAACACAAATGGCAAAGATTTTCTATCAGCAGGATTGTAACCTTGATCTTTTAAAGGGTAAGACCATTGCGATCATCGGTTACGGCAGCCAGGGTCATGCACATGCCCTTAACCTTAAGGATTCCGGATGTCACGTTATCATCGGTCTTTACGAAGGTTCCAAGTCCTGGGACAAGGCAGTTGCACAGGGATTTGAAGTTTTCACCGCAGCCGAAGCTGCAAAGAAGGCTGACATCATTATGATCCTCATCAACGATGAGAAGCAGGCTGATCTTTATAAGAAAGACATCGAGCCCAACCTTGAAGAGGGCAACATGCTTATGTTCGCACACGGTTTCAACATTCACTTCGGATGTATCGTACCTCCCAAGTTTGTTGACGTTACAATGATCGCTCCCAAGGGACCCGG